>JACCDR012389990.1_pt1 | contig 10206 bp, 13 predicted proteins | sample 7446431 | NCBI WGS metagenome assembly JACCDR01 (sample SAMN15323443, study PRJNA562643) | freshwater metagenome | isolation source: river surface water | place: USA:Blue River Watershed | collected 2017-08-17 | reverse complement strand
GTATAGCGCGGCTCACGTACATGCGCGACATCATGATGCATGGAGCAACGAGCAACGCGCCCAGCTCCAGGAGCGCCTCCTGCAGCTCCTGCCCGACCTGGCAACGCCCCTTTCCTTCACCCTCGGGTACCAGCGCATCGACTTTCAGGATTCAGCGGGTACGCGCGGCCACGTCACCGCCCGCGATGGCGGCGTTTTCATCTCCCAAGACGCTGCTGCAGGGGCAGGGACACTGGGAGGCGACGCCAGCGCGCACCGCGGCTACATCGCCCAGGACATTCCCATCCCAGACTCACTCGCCATCGTCAACGGCATCGCCGACGACATGGTGTTCCGCGCCAGGCTCGACAAGGACCGCGCTACCCTGCGTGATGACGCCCGTAACGCCGTCATCTCATATCACAAACCTTGGACCGCCGACTCCTACCTCACCGTGCAAGTCGCCGGCGTGCAACGCGGCAGTGCCATCACCGGCTCGAAGCCCCTGCAGTACGTGCAGCGATGTGTCGAGAACGCCATCAGCAAGCAACTCGAGACACGGTACGGCGTGCAGCCCGCACTCATCCAGATCAACATCGGCACCGTCAACATTCACGGCGCAGGCGGCGACCAGCGACGCAGCGACGACCAGCTCGCCGAGTCACTCCTGGCGGCCCACCCGGACCTCAGCAACGTACTCAAGTTCTGCCCCGACGCCAAGACCTCCAGCTGCAACGGACTCTACCTCTGCGACAAGGACAGTAACATCTGGGCCCAGGTGCACAACACGCGGGTCCACGAGCTGCTCAAGGAACGCTTCAAGACCGTGCAGAGCCTGTCCCCGGATGAAATCAAGTACGTGGGACAGCACCGCGGCATTGCCGACCTGCGCGGCACCATCGCTGGAAAGGTCCTGGACAGCGGCTTCGAGGACCGCCTCGACGCAAACCTCGACATCTTCGCCCTGCGCAACGGCGTCTACGACGTCTCCACCAGATCCTTCCGCGCTACGCGCCCAGATGACTACGTCCTCAAGTATGCCGACTGGGCCTACGACCCCGAGCTGGCGCGCAAGCACCGCGACGACGTGATGGACTTCTTCGCCAAGGTCCTGCCCGTGCCCGAGGAGCGCGCCGTCGTCCTGCGCTACCTCGGCAGCCTCCTCAGTGGACGCCGCGCCATCAAGAAGGTCCTCTTCCTCAACGACAAGCGCGCCGGCAACAACGGCAAGTCCACCCTCGTCAAACTCCTCCAGTGCTTCTTCCGCCAGCTGTCCAAGTCATCCACCAAGTTCGTCGTCAAGGGCTCCTTCGACAAGGACAAGGACAGCCACGACGCGGGCCTTGAGCCCTTCAAGGGCTCTCGCCTCCTCATCGCGGAGGAGCTCAAGCACACCATGAAGCTCGACGAGGCGCTGCTCAAGATGCTCAGCGGCGGTGCCGACACCATCGTCGAGGGACGACACCTCGGCACTTCGCAGGCTTTCAGCTTCGTGTGGCAGGCCGGCATCATCATGGTTGCAAACGAGGGCGACTGCCCGCAGTTCGACGTGGGCGACCAGGCCTGGGTGCAGCGCATGCTCTTTGCGCCTTTCCGCAGCAAGTTCCTGGTCGGCACGGTGACCACAGAGGAGCCCTACACCTTCGCGCAGGACGCCGCGCTGACCTCCAAGTTCCCCGTGTGGCGCAGCGCGCTGCTCGACGTGCTCGCGGAAAGATACGATGAGGGAGACCTGGACCCTCGTACCATTCCACAGGCCATGCTCGAGTGGCGTGCCGAGGTCGTTGATGCATCCAACGCCCTGGCTGAGTGGCTGGAAGGGATCGTGCAGTCGTCTGCAGATGCAAGAAAGTGGATTTCTCTCAAGCGGGACGTCAAAACCAGATACGAGGGCACTGGCAAGCCACCCATGAAGGACAAAGAGTTTATGCGAATGGCAGCTCCTTGGTTCATTGCAAGGGGCTACAGATACCAGGGGGCTACCAATATCAATGGCAACTACGAACGTCATGTCGTGTATGGGGTGGAACTTCTGCCATGATGATAGACCGTCCTATCCGAAAGTTGCAAAGTTGCAAAGTTGCACAAAGATTGGGGGGGGCTGAACAAAGTTATTTTGTTTTGAAAACATAATTTTTTTGTCAAGCCCCCCCAAATCTTTGTGCAACTTTGCAACTTTGCAACTTTTGACACTGGCAGCGGATCCCGCTCAGCTGGTGCCATCCGAAAGACCATGTTTGTGAGGGGCATCGCGAGCTCCCGCATGCCTTTGGCAACACTGAAGACCGGCTCCCAGCAAACTTATTCGCCCAGTGTTCCATATCTTGTAACGAGCTGTCCTCCTCCCCTCCATGGTCCCGTCTTGTCGCATCTCGGTCCGGATCCATGAAAAGTTATTCTCAGTTATGCAATTTTCGGCCATAACCGACCAGAGTTATGCAGGATTCGGCCAGAATCGGGCCGGATTCTGTCGGAATCAGCCTGAATCGGGCAAAGTTATGCCCAAGTTATGAATAGGTCGGCACGGTGACCACAGAGGAGCCCTACACCTTCGCGCAGGAGGCCGCGCTGACCTCCAAGTCCCCTGTGTGGCGCAGTGCTCCGCTTGGTCCAGTCTCTCTGTCTAGTATCTCAAGTCCATATGGATTCTCCCCGATCTTGTTACATAGTCAGTATTGGCCGCAGGCTGGCGCTATGCACCTCGGCAAAGGTGGACCAATAGCTGTAACGCGAAGCCACTGCCAGCCGGTCTAGCACCGCCCTTCGTTCACGCATGTCCAACCCCTGCAATACAGCTGATGCGGCCCGCCACTGCTCATCTGGCCGAGCGTGGCAGTTCGCGGCCCGTGAGGCAGCTGATGCCATCGGGCAGCTCTGCAAGTTCCGTGCAGTCATGCAGGTCCATGTGGGTAAGGCCCGTGAGGCAGCTGATGCCATCGGGCAGCTCTGCAAGTTCCGTGCAGTCATGCAGGTCCAAGTGGGTCAGGCCCGTGAGGCAGCTGATGCCTGTCGGCAATCGGGCCAGTGGCAAGCTGGACAGCACCAGTTTTTGGAGGCTGGTCAAACAGCTGATGCCTGTCGGCAATCGGGCCAGTGGCAAGCTGGACAGCACCAGTTTCTGGAGGCTGGTCAAACAGCTGATGCCCTGCGGCACCGACTCAAAGCGGGGAGAGCTGCGCATCAGGCACAGCTCAGTCAACCCGGTGAGGCAACTGATGCTGACCGGCAGGTGATGCACTCTGGGCAGGCCTGCAAGGTACAACCTCCGCAAGCTGCTGCCAAAACAGGTCATGTCCGGCAGGCAGGCAAAGCGACACATGCTCGTCAGCTCCAAGCGTTCCAGGTCCGTGAGGCAGCTGATGCCTTCAGGCAAGCTGTTCACGTCGTTGAACTCGCAGATACACAGCGTGCGCAAGTTGGTCAGGAGGCTGATGCTGTCAGGTAGATGCCGCATGTACCCTGGAGGAGCCATGAGCCGCAGATGCTGCAGCTGCGCACTCTTTTCAGGCATGTTGCCTCCGATGTCTTTGAACAGCGTGTACAACGCATATCCCATGACGAAGCAGTCAACCGTGTAAGATGGCATATGATGCTCGGTTCTGAAGAGCTGCACCAAGCGGCCTTTGGCTTGCCAAATGCTGGGGACCGAGAACACGGCACTCTGCTTCTTGGACACACACATCAGCCTGGTGAGTTCCTTCACGGAAACCAAGGGCGCCAAGTGCTCTCGCAACACATCCACAGGTACCAGGCAAAATGTAGCGCTTGCATCGTGGACTGCTACCCCGTGGAGTACACGTTTGCTGCATGGTTCACCGTCGGGTTGCGGCATGTCCGTCCACACTGATATGGGGGACTCCGTAACCGGACTCTGTACACTCTGTACACTCTGTACACTCGCTACAGGAGACTGATGTCTGCAATTCCCCAGTGCCCGGCGTGCCCCTGGGTACATTTTGGAACCACCTGTTCTCTTTTGCCTCCATGCTCATGCTCCAGCGAGCGAGCGAGAGCGAGCGCAAAAGCGAGCGAGTAAGCACCCAGACTCTCTCTCTCTTTTTATCTGATGTGACGCTGATGTAATCATTCATCTGTTACACTCAAATCATGGGCAAACCAATCATCATCCAACCAATCGTCTCTCGCTCTGGTCGGAAGAACCCCTAAACCCTAAAAAAAGGTCAATTGACCTTTATACATAAATCACAGAGGAAAGATAGGGCCCATGGGGGATGGGGGATGGGCTCAGAGGGGGTCCACCAATGCATACAGCGACATCCCTGTACGAACCAAGTGAGTGACAATGGATGTTGGAAGGCATACAAGGGTATGCAGGTTCTTGAAGAATAGGGATTGCATGAGGCCGTATGTTTTGGTATACTCCTTAATTGAGCTGTATGTCTTCTTAATGCCCTTGCAGAACGTGAACATGTTGCGTGCATTGCATATCAATGCGCCGGATGCCAAGACGCCCAGCGCACCAGTGGGCGCACTCAGGCCCAGCACAGGCAAAGCGTACGGCATTGCCGTGTGGACCGCTGCCCATTGCACGAAGACGTTGGATACTACTTTTTTCAATCCAGACAGACACGGCATAACACGCTCCTTCAACTGCTTCAAGAAAGAGGCCATCTCGTCGGTACTAGCTACGCAGAGAGGCTGCACACAGAGGCTACACAAAGGCTACACACAGAGGCTACTTGCTATGTAGCGCTGCGTTTTGTATCATCATGTGGCGTGTTTCAATTTTTTTCCAACACATCTTCCCTCAGTGCGTGCAGTGCGTGCAGTGCGTGCAGTGCGTGCAGTGCGTGCATCCAATCCCACCCCAGCACTACTCAGACACTGATGTCGGTGCGATCTGCGTCCGTTTGCCCCCAGCAAGCAGTTGGCACATGTGTCCACCATGGCTGATTACGTTGCGCCTCTCCCTACATAGCCAACATCAGGTAAGCAAAACGCCTCACACCACACATTTCAGCAAGCCAATGTGGAAGTATCCCTCCACTAAAACAGGGAGCGAGCCCCCGTCCATTCCTCTACAACCCTCAAGTGCAACTGAAGTTGCGTTGCATCCTGTACACCTCTCTGTCCACGAAGCAGTCCCTCTTGAATGCTTGCTCTTGTGACCCGCTGCCCCGGTTGTAGTACCAACCTGCATGGCAGTCAGCACACTTGTTGACTTCGCATCCGGAGGAGACGCATGATGCTGCACAAGCATGTTCGCTCTGCGTTCACGACACTTCGCGCATGCAGCTTCAAGCTGGTCCGCCCTTGCTGCAAGTTCATTCGCTTCGTCATACCTGCCAGACAGCAGTAAGGTTGCAACAGCCTCGCGTACAACGGTGCTAGCATCTTCTCCAAACTCCAACACCCTCGCCTGCTCCCGCAACAGCCCGGTATTCTGCTGCATCAGTTGTGCATTTTGCTGCATCAGCTGTGTATTTTGCTGCAGCAGCTGTGTATTTTGCTGCAGCAATTTCGTCTCCGCCACTGCAGCAGCAGCAAGCTTCGTCTCCGCCTGATTGACAGCACCTTCCGCCTTGCGCAGTGCTGCGGTAACAATTTGTCGTGAGTCATCCGGCAAGCTTGCAAGAACGGTGTCGTCCCAGTCGCTTGCCTCCATAATGAGCTTGGTACAAGAAAATATGAGGCTGCATACACACCACTGCGCCAGGTAGGGCATCCTTAATGTGAAACAAAAGTAGGAGTAGCTTTGGGGGGTCCAGGGTCCGGCGGAGTGGGGTCTGGCCATCCTGCGGCGCTCTCTCTGTGCGTCTGCGGCGGCTCTCGCTCTGGTCGGAAGAATCCCTCTCCGGACCAGGGGAATGGAATCCGGTCGGCGGGCGGCAGACCTGCGGCTCTCAGTTCTCAGTAGATTCGTTGATCATCATGATTTGCCCATGATTTGCAATGATTCCATTACATTCTTGCATTACAGGCGGCAATCTCTCTCAGTGTGAGTCTGCGGCGGCTCTTGCTCTGGTCGCAAGAATCCATCTCCAAGCCTGGGGATCTTCACAAGATGATCATACATGAAGTTCCATGTGGTCTGTGTCAAACAATAGTCCGAGCTGTGACAGAGGTCTTGAATGCGATCCCAGGCGGCCTTGTCTTTGCGCTGGTCTTCTTTGGCGGTCTTGCCTTTGTACATCAATGGTGCAAAACAACGCATGGAGTGGATGCCCACATACAGGAAGAATTCCCCATTTTGGTGCATTTGTTCCATGTGAACATGGAGTTCTGTGTACGATGGTATCACTGTTACACGCACAGGAAACTCCGTATCTGGAGCAGGCTCGGGCCTGCTGCAGGTGCCGTCCTGGTACACCAGGTCCATGAGAACCACACGTGTCACAACATGTCCCATCCGTACGAGCGCAGTCACCAGCGCAAGTTCGGTGTGCGCTCCTCCACACTCCGGAAACACCATCACGAAAGGAGGGGCTCTGCAACCGTGCAACACATGGGAGACCTCATCCACTAGTTTTGCAAAGTCGAACCCAGAGCAATGCAAAGTACTCCAGTTTGCCATGATCCCGCACCTGAAATACTCTTCGGCGGGAGGACCGCAGTGTGTCTCATGTTTTTGCGATGCAACCAGCACGGCCCGGATTGGGCTGAATGCAACTCCGTGCACTCCACATGGGTGTACAAGACACCACCGCCGGTATTATGCACTTCGGTACGATCTCTGCCACAATGGCCTGTCGCTCACACTACGGTCTACAAGGAGGGGGTGGGCCTGTTTCCGGTTCGGTCCGGAGTAGCTCGGTAGGCCGGGGATATGCGGGTCCAGCGGTGGCGTCTGGGCGGCCTGCGGCAGGTCTGTTGCCATCCTGCGGCGGTGAGTCTGCGGCAGTCTCTGTGGGCCCGGGGATTGACCGATGACTTGCCGGGGCCCGGACTGGTGGAGGAAATCCGGTCGGGGGGCGGCCAACCTGTGGCAGTTCTCACTCTCTCACATCTCAGTCGACTCAGGGGCCGCTGCTCATGATTATTGTTCCATGATGCTAGTGCGGGGAATGGTGCGTCCCCCCACGCACATTTCACATGCTACGTACTTGCATACTTGCATACTTGCATACTTGCATACATGCGATGTTGTTGCCGGGGGGCGTGCAGATCCTGCATCCTTCCATCCAACCCCACCACCAGCCCTACTCAGACATTGATCCTGCTGTGATCTACGAGTACTTGGCTCGTGCGGGTTATGTGGTGCCTGGCAACATCATCAACGTTGCGTTCTTGGGTTGTGGGTGCGCACAGTCCGAAATCCAGCTCCTCCAACACATTATGAAGCAAGATTGCGTGGTGAAGCACGCAGTCTTCTTGGATCACCACCTCAGCAGCGCCACTATACACAACATCCAGCAACACATGCCCCATCACAACGGGACGTTGTACTATGTTGCCACCAGCTACCACGACCTCACTCGTTGCATGTGCAGAGGGTCCGGCGTGTGGCTGGTCATTGGCATACACGCCACGTTTGCGTTTGCATCTGATGACGCCGAACGACACGAGTATTACAAGTTTCTCCAGCATTGCCACGCTCTGGCATCACAACAACGTGTCCAGCCCGAGTTGCTCAACTTCCAGACGTCCCCATCCAGCGAGATGTACAAAGTGCCAACGCATGTCCACCTGCTCAAACAGGATGCAGACTCCGTGCACTCCACATGGGTGCACAGGACAGCATGGACGCAACACATTCAAGGGCAACAAAAGCGCAATGACGGGGTTGCAACATCAAGCACTGGAAACTGTCCCAAGCTCCAATCAATGGCACAGTCGCCCCCGTAAGCTGCAAACCACACCCAAAGGTGAAAACCACACCAGACTTGGCTGAGCGCTTGAAAGCCAACCCGGGCAACTGGAAAAGCGCAACCTGGCACGCGCCAATAAAGCAGGAGCAGGTGTTAGTCTGTCCGCTGGGATTGAAAGTATTGTTGAAGACATTCAGCATCCTGCAGCAGAGAAACAGTCCAGTCAATTCCCCCGCTACACCCATGCCAACAAATACATCCGTATTACATTACCGGTAGCGTGGCAAAGTCGAGCCAAGTGCCTTGCAGCCTGGGGCACCGCACGATGGGTGGTGGCAAATCTCCACCTCCCACTTCTTTCCAGAACCTTGCAACCTCTGATTCCAGCTGGGGGTAGGTGGGAGGTGCGTTGCAGAGCTTGCAGATGATACCCAAGAAGCGCTCCGCTGCTTCTGTCTTAATCTTCTGCTCCGCCCTGGAAATCAGGATGGATATGAGGTGGACATCTGGATTGTCCGGCAAGCCATACCCTTGCACCATGTTTGCGTGGAGAGCTTCTGGTGGCTGTGCGTCAGCGTGGCAGGTGCATAGAGCCAGCAAAACAGTCCCAATGAACTCCGCACGCCGCAAACGCTGCATCACCTGTCGTTGGGTGACGTGCGTGCGTTTGCAGAGCACAAGGTGAGCATGCGCATCTGGTGCTTGCGATTCCGTGCCATGCCCCACAAAGACCAGCATGAGCAATCCAGCTCCTTTGGCAGCGAGTTCGATTTGGTTCAACAGGCAGTCTGCGTCCACCGTTCCATACAAATTGTAGACCGGTTCGAAGACGTCACTGTCTCGCAAGGTCCGCTCCAGGCATTGTACTTGTTCGTACATTTTCTCAGGGAGTGGCGCAGGCAGCAACGCCGACATCTCTTTGCTGCGGTCAGGATATGTGGGTGCCACGACAATGCAGCGCTTTGCAGCGTTGACGGGCTTGTCCATGTCGTAGTGTTCCCAAGAAACGTGCCAGTCAAATTCTCTTTCGGTATGGACGGTTGGAAACCAGGATGCCATTACAACACTGCTGGTGCCATGCAAAAGAAAACTGCAGTGCTTGACGCATACAACAGCAGTGCAGCTGCTTGGGGATGGGATCTGTCATTCAGGGTTTAGGGTCTACAAGGAGGGGGGAGGGGGGTGCTCCCGTTTCCGGTTCGGTTCGGAGTAGCTCGGTAGGCCGGGGATATGCGGGTCCAGCGGTGGCGGCCTGCGGCAGGTCTGTTGCCATGCTGCGGGGGTCTGTCTGTGAGTCTGCGGCAGTCTCTCTCCAGAGCCTAAGAATCTCTCTCCAGGGCCCGAGAAGTGGCGGTCCGGCGGAGTGGGGTCTTGCCGTCCTGCGGCGCTCTCTATGTGAGTCTGCGGCGGCTCTCGCTCTGGTCGGAAGAATCCCTCTCCGGGCCTGGGGAATGGAGCCTGATGTAGCGCCTCAGGACCACTGCCAGCACTTCAGGCCTGTTGACTACTGGCGTATATACGCCCATGAGAGAGCAAATATGGCCGAATCGGACAGCCAATTCTGCGGTACCGCACTGGTACGGAGTGTTACGCATGCGAAGGCCCCTGGCTGTCGGCCTGAGGGGGACCTTGTATGAGGGACTCCGCTGCTGTGACGCACAAGAGGGCAGGGCGTCTTTGTTGTGTGGCACGACGAAGACCAGTGCAGGTTGTCATGGAGAATCATCACGCTGAACCAGAGCAGCTGCGAAATGAACTACAGGCGCAGCACAAGCAGCAGCTGCAACGAGAGAAGAATGCTGACGTGCAAGCCAAGCATGTGCTGATGGACCATTGCAGGAGGCATAGGATCGGCGTAACACTTCAATGTGCTGCAGGTCGGATGAAGCATTTCGTCGAGAGCTTGACAAGCTAAACGGTCGTGTGGCGCATATCGAGCGGCGTTTGTCTCAGCTTACCAAAAAGGTGCGTACTTTGCATGGAAGTTTACACACCAAAACTGCACCTGGATGTCTTCAAAATGAATATGGCGGTTTGTGCGCAGGGAAAAGCCAATGCTCAGGCAGAAGAAGGGGCTGGCTACACGCCAAAAGGAGGTGTCGCTATCTTAGCGAACGCTCTGACCACAGCAGCCAACAGCATCATCACTTGCCAAACTGAGCTGCTGGTGGCGTGCCCGGACGCTTTTGCTATCAATGGCATGTTGCTACAAGCTTTTCCTGGCCTCCTTTGCGTTCTGGATGCTGTGGCCATTTTCTGCCAGCGCCACGAACCCATTCCAGAGGAGGCCGCACACTCTGTGCATTTCTTCAGTTACACCTTTCGAGTCCAGTCATTTGTTTGGATCAACCTGCAGCGGGACAAGCTCACATCATTGAATTTCCGGGGGTTGACATTCAATCAGGTGGTCAACCATCTGAAACATCAGTGGCCCTGGGTGGGAATGCCCAGCTACGAT
>JACCDR010909764.1_pt1 | contig 10207 bp, 8 predicted proteins | sample 7446431 | NCBI WGS metagenome assembly JACCDR01 (sample SAMN15323443, study PRJNA562643) | freshwater metagenome | isolation source: river surface water | place: USA:Blue River Watershed | collected 2017-08-17 | reverse complement strand
CGCTGCAGAGCTGGCAGGCGTGGCCACGGCGCAGCGCCGCCGGGCTGGAACAATCCGCCGCATGAGCACCCCCGCGCCCGCCCACGCCACGCGCCCCACGCCGCCCGTTCGAGGCGAGTTTCGCCACTTCGAGACCATCGCCACGCGCTGGATGGACAACGACGTCTACGGCCACGTCAACAACGTCGTCCACTACAGCCTTTTCGACACCGCGGTGAACCGCATGCTCATCCAGCGCGGCGTGCTCGACATCCACGCCGGCGCGGTGATCGGCCTGGTGGTTCACACCCAGTGCCACTACTTCGACAGCATCGCCTTCCCACAACTCGTGCATGCCGGTGTGCAGGTGGCGCAGATGGGCCGCAGCAGCGTGCGCTACCGGCTGGGCCTGTTCGCCGATGCGGCCCCAGAGGCTGCAGCGCTGGGCGAGTTCACCCATGTCTACGTCGACCGCGCCACGCGCCGGCCGGTGCCCTTGCCCGACGCCCTGCGCGCGGCCCTCGAACCCCTGCTCCTCACCCCATGACCACCCCCACCGATCCGCGCCTGGCCGCCATCACGCCCGAAACCACCGCCGCCGTCGACGCGGCCATTGCCGGCCGTCGCAGCATCCGCGCCTTCCTGCCCACGCCGGTGCCGCGCGAGACCATCGAGCAGATCCTGGCGGTGGCCAGCCGCGCCCCCTCGGGCACCAACACCCAGCCCTGGCAGGTGCACGTGCTCACCGGCGCGGCCAAGGTGGCGTTGTCCGCCGACATCCGCGCCGCCTACGACGATCCCGAGGAGCGCGCGCGCCACAGCGAGCCCTACGCCTACTACCCCACCGAGTGGCAGAGCCCCTACATCGACCGCCGCCGCAAGGTGGGCTGGGACCTGTACGGCCTGCTGGGCATCGGCAAGGCCGACAAGTCGCGCATGCACGAGCAGCACGCGCGCAACTACGCCTTCTTCGGCGCGCCCGTGGGCCTGATCTTCACCATCGACCGCGTGATGCAGCAGGGCAGCTGGCTCGACTACGGCATGTTCCTGCAGAACGTGATGGTGGCCGCGCGCGCGCGCGGGCTCGACACCTGCCCGCAGGCGGCCTTCACGCAGTTCCACCGCATCATCGCGCGCCACCTCGGCCTGGGCGACGGGCAGACCGTGGTGTGCGGCATGTCGCTCGGCCACGCCGACCCGGCCGCGGTGGAGAACACGCTGCACACCGAGCGCGAGCCCGTACAGGGGTTTACCCGCTTCCACGGCTAGCGCGGCATTCAGCCTCGCACAAGCTGGCCCTTCCTAGAATCCGCGCCACTTCGAGAGGGTGCGAGAGGGGGAACATGCAATCGACGAACTGGAAGCGCCTGCGCGGCGGCGCTGGGCTCGCACTGGCCTTGCTCGGCCCCTTGCCGGCCTGGGCGGCAGAGCTCGACGGCGCCAAGCTCAGCCCCTGGTGGGGCCTGCCGTTCGCGGGCGTGCTGCTGTCGATCGCGCTGTTCCCGCTGCTCGCACCCAAGGTGTGGCACCACCACTTCGGCAAGATCACCGCGGGCTGGACGCTGGCCTTCCTGCTGCCCTTCGCGGCGGTGTTCGGGCCGGGCCTCACCGGTGGCGTGCTGGTGCACGCGCTGGTGGCCGAGTACATCCCCTTCATCATCCTGCTCACGGCGCTGTTCACGTCTGCGGGCGGCATCTTCCTGCGCGGCAACCTGCGTGGCAGCCCGCTCACCAACGTGGGCATCATGGCCACGGGCTCGGTGCTGGCCAGCTTCATGGGCACCACCGGGGCGTCGATGCTGATGATCCGCCCGCTGCTGCGCGCCAACGACAACCGCAAGCACGTGGCGCACGTGGTGGTGTTCTTCATCTTCACTGTCAGCAACGCGGGCGGCTCGCTCACGCCGCTGGGCGACCCGCCGCTGTTCCTGGGCTTCCTGAAGGGCGTGGAGTTCACCTGGACGCTGCGCCACCTCTTCCCCGAGACGCTCTTCCTGCTGGGCGCGCTGCTGGCCATCTTCTACGCCATCGACAGCTGGTTCTACCGGCGCGAAGGCGTGTTGCCGGTCGACCCCACGCCCGACTCGGCCGATGCCCGCGGCTTCGGCATCGAGGGCGGCATCAACTTCCTGCCGCTGCTCGCGGTGGTGGGCCTGGTGCTGATGAGCGGGCTGTGGAAGCCGGGCGTGAGCTTCGATGTCTTCGGCACGCCGGTGGAACTGCAGTCGCTGGTGCGCGACGCGGGCCTGGTGGCGGTGACGCTGCTCTCGCTGGCCATCACCCCCAAGGGCGTGCGCGAGAAGAACCAGTTCAGCTGGGCGCCCATGCAGGAGGTGGCCAAGCTCTTCATCGGCATCTTCCTCACCATGATCCCGGTGCTGGCCATGCTGCGCGCGGGCGAGTCGGGCGCCTTCGCGGCCGTGGCGCGTGCCGTCACCGGGCCCGACGGGCAGCCCTTGCCCTGGGCCTACTTCTGGCTGTCGGGCTCGCTCAGTTCCTTCCTCGACAACGCGCCCACCTACCTGGTGTTCTTCAACCTCGCCGGCGGCGACCCGGTGGCCCTGATGGGCAGCGGCGCCGCGGTGCTGGCCGCCATCTCCGCGGGCAGCGTGTTCATGGGCGCCAACACCTACATCGGCAACGCGCCCAACTTCATGGTCAAGGCCATCGCCGAGGACCGCGGCGTGGCCATGCCCAGCTTCTTCGGCTACATGGCCTGGAGCGGGGCGGTGCTGATCCCGCTGTTCGTGGTGATGACCTTCATCTGGTTCGTCTGACGAGGACTCTTTCGATGAGCAAGCCTGCCGTGCTGGTGGCCCGTGCCGTGTTCCCCGAGACGCTGGCGCGGCTGCGCGAGCACTTCGAGGTCGAGGCCAACGAGGCCGACACCGTGTTCACCAAGCCGCAGCTGATCGCGCGGCTGCAGGGCAAGGTGGGTGCCTTCACCACCGGCAGCGAGCGCATCGATGCCGAGGTGCTGGCCGCCTGCCCGGGCCTGCGCGTGGTGGCCAACATGGCGGTGGGCTACAACAACTTCGACGTGCCCGCCTGCACCGCGGCGGGCGTGCTGTGCACCAACACGCCCGACGTGCTGACCGAGACCACCGCCGACTTCGGCTTCGCGCTGATGATGGCCGCGGCGCGCCGCATGGCCGAGAGCGAGCATTTCCTGCGCCGTGGCGAGTGGACGAAGTGGCGCTACGACATGTTCACCGGCTCCGACGTGCACGGGGCCACGCTGGGCATCCTGGGCATGGGCCGCATCGGGCAGGCGATCGCCCGGCGCGGTGCCCTGGGCTTCGGCATGAAGGTGGTCTATCACAACCGCAGCCGGCTCTCGCCCGAGCAGGAGGCGCCGATCGGCGCGCGCTACGTTGGCAAGGCAGAACTGCTGCGCGAGGCCGACCACCTGGTGCTGGTGCTGCCGTACTCGGCATCGGCCCACCACAGCATCGGTGCCGCGGAACTGGCGCAGATGAAGCCCACGGCCACGCTCACCAACGTGGCGCGCGGCGGCATCGTCGACGACGCGGCGCTGGCGGTGGCGCTGCGCGAGGGCCGCATCGCGGCCGCGGCGCTCGACGTGTTCGAAGGCGAGCCGGCCGTGCACCCCGAGCTGCTGACCGTGCCCAACGTCGTGCTCACCCCGCACATCGCCAGCGCCACCGTGGCCACGCGCCGTGCGATGGCCGAGCTGGCGGCCGACAACCTGATCGCGGCGCTCACCGGCGGCGCGGTGAAGTCGCCTCTGAATCCCGAGGTTCTGCAGCGACCGTGAGGGTGCCGGGCTGAGACAATCGGCCCATGCCCGAACCCGTCTCCTGGGCCGCGCTGGCCCTGCTGGCGCTGAACCTCGTCCTGCTGGTGCTGCTGCTGCTGCGCCGCGCGCCCGACACCGCCACGCCGCAGATCGAACGCCTGGAGCGCGAGCTGCGCGACGAGCTCGGCCGCACCTCGCGCGCGCAGCGCGACGACCTGCTGGCGCAATCGCAGGGCACGCGGGGTGATCTGGCCAGCTTCCAGCAGATGCTGCTCACCGCCAGCGGCGACGCCGTGCGCACGCAGAACGAGCAGATCGACGGCTTTCGCGTGCAGCTGGGGCAGATGCAGCAGGCGCTCGAAGCCGCGCTGCGCCGCTTCGCCGACTCGCAGGCCGAGCAGCTGCAGAAGCTCTCCGAGGCCAACGAGCGCCGCATCGCCGAGGTGCGCCAGGCCGTGGAGCAGCGCCTCGTGGCGCTGCAGGACGGCAACGAGAAGAAGCTCGACCAGATGCGCGCCACGGTCGACGAGAAGCTGCACGCCACGCTCGAGCAGCGCCTGGGCGAGAGCTTCAAGCAGGTCGCCGACCGCCTGGAGCAGGTGCACAAGGGCCTGGGCGAGATGCAGGGCCTGGCGCGCGACGTGGGCTCGCTCAGCCGGGTGCTCAGCAACGTCAAGACCCGCGGCATCTTCGGCGAGACGCAGCTCGCGGGCCTGCTCGAGCAGGTGTTCACGCCCGAGCAGTACGCCGCCAACGTGGCCACCGTGCCGGGCAGCAGCGAGCGCGTGGAGTTCGCGGTGCGGCTGCCGGGCCGCAACCCGGCCGGCGGCGACGAGGCGCCCCTGTGGCTGCCCATCGACGCCAAGTTCCCGCGCGAGGACTACGAGCGCCTGCTCGACGCGCAGGAGCGCGCCGACGCGCCCGCCGCCGAGGCCGCCGCGCGCGCCATCGAGACGCGCCTGCGCGCCGAGGCGAAGACCATCCGCGAGAAGTACGTGGCGCCGCCGCACACCACCGACTTCGGCATCCTCTTCGTGCCCACCGAGGGCCTGTACGCCGAGGCGCTGCGCCGGCCGGGCCTGTTCGAGGCGCTGCAGCGCGAGCACAAGGTGGTGCTCACGGGGCCGACCACGCTGCTGGCCACGCTCACCAGCCTGCAGATGGGCTTCCGCACGCTGGCGCTGGAGAAGCGCTCGGCCGAGGTCTGGCAGGTGCTGGGCGCGGTGAAGACGGAGTTCGGCAAGTTTGGCGAGGTGCTGGCCAAGACGAAGAAGAAGCTCGACGAGGCCGCCAACACCATCGACGCCGCCAGCGTGCGCACGCGCGCGATGGAACGGCGGCTGCGCGACGTGGAGTCGCTGCCCGAGCCGCGCGTGGCCGAGCTGCTGCCGGGCCTGGACGCCGACACCGACGGCGAGGCCCGCCAGGATGGCTGAGGCCGGGCGGGGCATCGCGCCGCGCACGCTGCTGGCCCTGGTGGCCGGGCAGCTGGGCGTGCACGCCGCGATGGCCGGGCTGCGGCTGGCGGCGCCGCTGCAGGCGCTGCGCGAGGGCTACAGCGCCTGGGCCGTGGGCCTGCTGCTGGCCTTGTTCGCCGGCGCGGCGGTGCTGAGCGCGCTGCGCGCCGGCCGCCTGGCCGACCGCCACGGCTACCACCGGCCGATGGGCTTTGCGGTGGCCGTCACGGTGGCCGGCATGCTGTGCGCCTTGGGCTCGGTGTGGGCGCCCGAGGGCTGGCGCTTCGTGCTGCTGTGCCTGGCCGCGGCCGGCACGGGCATGGGCACCAACACCGGCATGCTGACCATCCAGCGCACCGCCGGACACGCCGCGGCCACCGCCACCGAGCGCGTGCGCATCTTCAGCTGGCTGGGCGTGGCGCCGTCGTTCAGCAACGTGGTGGGGCCGGTGGCGGCCGGGCTGATGATCGACCTGGGCGGCTTCGTGGCCGCCTACGCGCTGCTGCTGGCGCTGCCGCTGATCACGCTGGTCTCGGCCCGGCTGGTGCCGCGCCAGGCCCCCTGGGGCACCGCCGACGCCGAGCAGCGCGCCGCCTGGGACCTGCTGCGCCTGCCGGCGCTGCGCCGCCTGCTGTGGGTGAACGGCCTCTTGGCCATGTGCTGGGACGTGCACACCTTCGCCGTGCCGGTGCTGGGCCACGAGCGCGGCTTCAGCGCCGGCACCATCGGCCTCATCCTCGGCGCGTTCACGCTGTCGGTGACGCTGGTGCGCCTGGCCATCCCGCTGCTGGCGCACCGGCTGCGCGAGGCCACCGTGGTGCGCAGCGCGATGGTGGGCTGCGGCGTCGTCTTCGCGGCCTACCCGTTTGCGCCGTCGCCGCTGTGGATGGGCGTGTGCGCCGTGCTGCTGGGGCTGGCGCTGGGCAGCGTGCAGCCGATGGTGATGAGCCTGCTGCACGACGCGACGCCGGGCCATCGCCACGGCGAGGCGCTGGCGCTGCGCTCGATGGTGATCAACGCCTCGAGCACGGCGCTGCCGCTGCTGTTCGGCGCCAGCGGCGCGCTGGTGGGCGCGGGGGTGCTGTTCTGGGCCGCCGGCGGCGCGGTGGGCGCCGGCTCGTGGCTGGCGCGGCGGCTGCAGCCGGCCTAGAAGCGGATGCCGGGCGCGGCAGGAGCCGGTGCGTCGGACGGGTCGCCGCCCGGCGCAGGCTCGGCGGGTGCGGCGGGCGCGGCGGACGGCGGCGCCCGTTCCACCCTCCGCCGCGGCGGCTGGGCCTGCCAGGTGCGCGGCAGGCGGCTCTGCTTGGGGTAGCCCGCGGCGTCGAGGTAGCTGGTCCAGTCGACGTCGTTGAAGCCGCGCAGCGGCTGGCTGCCGATGCTGAGCGCGGGCACGGTGCGCGCGCCGAGCAGGCGCTCGAGCGCGGCCACGTCTTCCTCGCTGGTGACGCGGCGCTCGGTGAACGGCACGCCGCGCGTCTGCAGCAGCCGGCGGCCGGCGTCGCAGGGCGCGCAGCTGTCCGAGGTGTAGAGCGTGACCGGGTGGCGCTGCATGGCGTTGCGCAACTCGGCCGGCAGGGCCAGCTCCGGGTTGACCGCCGCCGCGGCGGCGGTGGCGGCGCGCCCGATCGGCGTGACCTTCACGTTGCTGCTGGTCGGCGGCCGGTCGGTGTAGGTGACGCTGCCGTCGGGCCCCACCACCTTGTACTGCGCCTGAGCGACACCCGACGACAGCAGCAGGGCGGCCATCAGGCCGGAGGCAGATCGGATCGTGAGGTTCATCGTCGCTCCGTGCGGATGGTCCCGCAATCTACAGCGTCTGCTGCGGCCTGCGTGCAACAGTGCTTGTCGAGGCGCCGGGTGGGGCTGCCGATCAGGCCTCCACCAGGCCCTGGTGGCGCAGCATGGCGTCGATGCGCGGCTCGCGTCCGCGGAAGGCGCGGAAGCTGTCCAGCGCCGGGCGGCTGCCGCCCACCTCGAGGATCTGCTCGCGGAAGGCGCGCCCGGTGGCGGCGTTGAACACGCCCGACTCCTCGAAGGCCGCATAGGCGTCGGACGACAGCAGCTCGGCCCAGGCGTAGCCGTAGTAGCCGGCCGCGTAACCGCCGTCGAACAGGTGCGTGAACGAATGCGCGTAGCGCACCCACTCGGGCGCCCGCACGGGCTGCACCTCGGCGTTCACCTCGTCGGCCACGCGCTGCACCTCGGCAGCCCGCGCGGGCTCGCTGTGAAGCCGCATGTCGAAGAGGCCGAACTCCACCTGCCGCAGCAGCTGCAGGCCGCTCTGGAAGTGGCGCGCCGCCTGCATGCGGTCGAACAGGGCGCGCGGCAGCGGCGCGCCGGTGTCGACGTGGGCGGTGAGCTTCTGCAGCACCTCCCACTCCCAGCAGAAGTTCTCCATGAACTGGCTGGGCAGCTCGACCGCGTCGTGCTCGACGCCGCTGATGCCGGCCACCGAGAGCTCGTCGACCTGCGTCAGCATGTGGTGCAGGCCGTGGCCGAACTCGTGGAACAGCGTGACCACGTCGTCGTGGCTCAGCAGCGAGGGCCTGCCGCCCACCGGCGGCGCGAAGTTGCACACCAGGTGCGCCACCGGCAGCTGCAGCGCGCCCTCGGGGCGCTTCCAGCGGCCGCGGCAGTCGTTCATCCACGCGCCCTGCTGCTTGCCGGCACGGGCATAGGGGTCGAGGTAGAAGCCGGCGATCACGCGACCGCCGCGCGACAGGGTGTGGTAGCGGACGCTGTCGTGCCACACCGGCGCCGCGGCCTCGTGGATCTCCACCTCGAACAGCGTCTCGATCAGGCGGAACAGGCCGTCCAGCACCTTGGGCGCGGTGAAGTACTGCCGCACCTCCTCGGAGCTGAAGGCGTAGCGGGCCTGCTTGAGCTGCTCGCTGGCGAAGGCGCGGTCCCAGGGCTCGAGCTCGGGCAGGCCGAGCGCCGCAGACGCGAAGGCGCGCAGCTCGGCGAGTTCCTTCTCGGCAAAGGGGCGGGCGCGGCGCGCCAGGTCGCGCACGAAGCCCAGCACCTCGGCCGGCGTGCGCGCCATCTTCGTGACCAGGGCCGCGTCGGCGTAGGTGGGGTAACCCAGCAGCGCCGCCTCTTCGTGGCGCAGCGCCAGCAACTCGTGCATCAGCGCCGTGTTGTCGTGCCCGGGCTCGCCGAACTCGCTGGCGCGCGTCATGAAGGCGCGGTACAGCGTCTCGCGCAGCGGCCGGAGGCGCGCGTGCATCATCACCGGCAGGTAGCAGGGCATCTTCAGGGTCAGGCGGCAGCCGGGGGCGCCCGCGGCCGCGGCGGCCTCTCGCGCGGCCTGCTTCACGTCGTCGGGCACGCCCTCGAGCTGGGCCTCGGGCACGTCGAGGAACCAGGCGTCGGTGGCGTCGAGCACGTGCTCGCCGAAGCGCTGCGCCAGTTCACCGGCACGGTCCTGGATGGCGGCGTAGCGCTCGCGCGCCGCGCCCTGCAGCTCGGCACCGCCCAGCACGAAGGCGCGCAGCGCGTCGTCCAGCGCCTTGCGGCGGGCCGGGTTGAGCCGGTCGTACTGTGCCGCCTTCACGGCCTTGTACTTGGCGTACAGGCGCGCATCGGCGCCCAGCCGGGTGGAGAACTCGATGACCTTGGGCAGGTTCTCGGTGTGCGCGGCGCGCAGCTCGGGCGTGTCGACCACGCTCTGCAGGTGCGACACCGCGCCCCAGACCACGTTCAGCCGCTCCACGGCCACGTCGAGCACGGCGGCGAGCGCATCCCAGTCGGGCGGCACGTCGGGGCCGACGGCCTTCTCCAGCGCCGCGTTGGCGTCGGCCAGCAGGCGGTCGATCGCCGGCGTGACGTGCTCGGGCCGGATGGCCGCGAAATCGACACCGGAGGCAGGCGTGCCGTCCAGGTTCAGCAGCGGGTTGCTCGCGAAGGTGTCCATCGGTGCAGTCTCCTCAGGCCGCGGCGTCGGCGGCCTGCAAGGTGTTGGCCAGCAGCATCGTGATCGTCATCGGGCCCACGCCACCCGGCACCGGGCTGATGAAGCCCGTGGGGCCGAGGGCTTCGCGCACCGGGCCGAAGTCGACGTCGCCGCAGAGTTTGCCCTGTTCGTCGCGGTTGATGCCGACGTCGATGACGATGGCCCCGGGCCTGACCATGCCGGCCGTGAGCGTGTGCCGCCGCCCGGTGGCCACCACCACCACGTCGGCCTGCCGCGTGTGCGCGCCGAGGTCCGGCGTGCCGCTGTGGCACACGGTGACGGTGGCATGGGCCTGCAGCAGCAGCATCGCCATCGGCTTGCCCACCGTGTTGCTGCGGCCGATGACCACCGCGTGCTTGCCGCGCAGCGCCACGCCGGTGCTCTCGATCAGCTTCATGCACCCCCAGGGCGTGGCCGGCCGCAGGCCTGGCAGGCCGGTGAGCAGCTGGCCGGCGCTGTGCACAGAGAAGCCGTCGACATCCTTTGCCGGGGCGATGGCCTCGATGACCTGCAGCGCGTCCAGCTGCGGCGGCAGCGGCATCTGCACCAGGATGCCGTGGATGCGCGGGTCGGCGTTCAGCGCCGCCACGCGGGCCAGCAGCTCGGCCTGCGTCATCGTGGCCGGGTACTGCTCGAGCACGGAGTGGAAGCCGCCGTCGGCGCAGGCCTTGACCTTGTTGCGCACGTACACGGCGCTGGCCGGGTCGTCGCCCACCAGGATGACGGCCAGCCCGGGCTGGCGGCCCGCGGCGGTGAGCGCGGCGGCGCGGGCGGCGATCTCGCCGCGCAGGCGCTCGGACAGGGCCTTGCCGTCGATCAGCGTGGCCAGAGCAGGCGAGGTCATCGTGAGGGCTCCAAAGCAAACGGGGCCGCATGCAGCGGCCCCGGTGGGTGGTGGGTGGCGATCAGGCCTTGGACTGGGCGCCGAGCGCGATCTTGAGCAGGTCGGCCACGGTGTTGGCGTTGAGCTTTTCCATGATGTTGGCGCGGTGCGCCTCCACCGTCTTGATGCTGATGCCCAGGTCGTCGGCGATCTGCTTGTTCAGGCGGCCGGCG
>JACCDR010867654.1_pt1 | contig 10209 bp, 5 predicted proteins | sample 7446431 | NCBI WGS metagenome assembly JACCDR01 (sample SAMN15323443, study PRJNA562643) | freshwater metagenome | isolation source: river surface water | place: USA:Blue River Watershed | collected 2017-08-17 | reverse complement strand
TAAAGCAGCAGACGTTTGTGTTGTTGAAATATTATCCATCAACACACTATTAAACCATACATCAACATTTATATTAAAAAAGTTCAAATAAATACCTGATGCGTCTGTACTTCTAAATGTTCCACCTATCACATTATTCATAACCCTTGCACGAAGATTTCCGGTACCTCCTTGCATATAATATATATTTAAACCGTATTGACCGGCGTGCATTACCTGATTGCCTATGATTTCTTTACCATAAGCGCCATTTGACAAAGGAAAGTTAGCGAAAATTCCACTTGAATTTATCGACCCGGTAATGCGCATATTAACCGTATTATGATTCATGCGAAATGCTCGAGTGTAATAGGCATAAATACCGTTTTGATTTGTATTATTGATGGTATTCCAACGGATATTTATATCTTCACTATTCTGCCCATATAACCAAATACCATTATTACCACCGGTAATACTGTTACTATCAATTTCTATATTACTAAATGTGGCACTGTTAAATAAGGATGTAGAACTGTTGGATGCAACTATACCGGTAAAATTATCACTAGTTGCATTTACACCATTACCACCAACAAAATCAACAATACAGTTTTTGATTTTTATATTATTAACATTATTACCGAATAAAAATATTGGCCACGCAAAAGCTGTACCGGTTCCTCTAATAGTTAGATTTCTCAAAGTAACAAATGATGAATTATTTAACCTTATGGTGTGTGATTCTGCTTGTGAAGTTGCTGCGAAGGTTATTATACGTGATGCCGCATTGCCTTGACCACCATCAAAGGTAATCGTATTCGTAGCAGAAGCTCCTGCAATTTGCCTGAGCGTTATCTGCTCGTTATACGGTGCAGTGCCCAGTACATTAAATAATACCGGACCGATAACACCTCCACTGTTTAAAGCAGCCGCAGCACTTGTAAATGAAACAAAGTTTGTTGGCCCCGCAGGTGAAGCCTGATCAATTGTATACGTACCTGTTAAACCCGAAAATATCAAAGGCACTGAGGAAGTATCATTAAATATATTTCCATCTGTTAATCCATTAGGTAAATCAGAAAATGCTTTAATTTCATAAGGTGTGTTAGGTAAAAAGTTAAACTGAGCACCGGCTGAGAATGTAAACGTTGTTGACGCACAAGGAGCAATGCTACCTGTGAATGGTAGGGTTACCGGAGTACCACCATTTATAATATAACTTACATTAGCAGAAGTGATGGTATTAGAGCCATAATTCCTTAATGTTACTACTATATTTTGTAAACCGGGTGAAAATGGCAGAACAGGCGCAGTTAGTACTTCAACACCTAAATCATTAGTAACCGGTATTACCTCAAATGCTCCTAAATCAGGGGCAGTAGTACTTCTAGAAACTGAGTTAATATCAGTTGTAACAGAAGCTATAGCTGTTCCATTGTTACAAGGATTAAATGGCATTAAGTTAGTAGAAGATATAAATCCGGGATTTCTACTGATTGAATTTGCGTTATGGTTATTATTATTTATAAAATTACCTACTGTTAATGGTGTACCACCATTCCAAATGATTGGGTCATTAGTATTAGCTCCTGCCTTAAAATAATTATTGAAGTTTAATGCCACTGATGAGGCAACAGCAAAATTATACCCATTAGGCATAAATAATGTCCACGCGGTTGAGTTATTCCCAGTAACAGCAAAAATATTATTTCGTATATCCAATAATGTTGAACCTGTTGTACAGCAATTACCAATAAATAAAGATGCATTTTGCGTTCCGGTTGTATTTAAGTCTAAATTTACCGAGTTGTGAAAAACATCCCAATTGTAAGAATTACCGGTAAAATTTATACCAACGGCAGATACTGTATTTCTAAATCCCCCACCAACTGAATTATTAACTAATAAACTTCTTGTGGTTGCCTGTCCGGTTGAACTTGAAATATTTATACCAATACTTCCAGCTTGTATAATCCTATTTGAGATGATTTGATGCGCGTTACCCGTGGTTGTTGAGGTATTTGTGAAATTAATACCTATACCATTAATATTACCTAGTGACAATAAATTTATTGTATTGCGATTTACTTGAGCAGCCGCTATACTCTGTACCTGAACACCTATAGAAAATGTACTGTCAATTTTATTCCCTCTTATGAATATACCTGTATTGCTTCCGTTACCTAAAAAATAATTACCAAACCCTCCTAAAATTGTATTACTATCTAATTCAACATTAGTAATTGAGGTACCTGCACCGGTTGGACTAGCAGTGCTGTTGTTCATAACCACACCACAAAAGTTGGTTGAGTTGTGAACAGTAAATGCTGTAGTAAACCGTATTATACAATTTCTAACAATAGTATTGGAGGATATATTAAAAATATGTAAAGGCCATCCAAAACCTGTACTTCCCGATTGAATTGTCAAATTCATTAACCGAACAAACTGCTGGTTGTTTATTCTTACAGTAAAGGCGGTTGCCAATGATGTTGAACCACTGAATGTTATTATTCTTGTGGAAGCATTACCTTGACCACCATTAAATGTTATGGTATTGGTTGCACTAACACCTGTTATCCCTGTAATATCCAACTGACCGGTGTAGGTACCGGCTGCAACATTAAATAATACAGCGCCTGTAACTCCGGCACCGTTTGGAGTTCCTCCATCCGATCTGGTTCCTAACCGCATATCACTTATGGCTGATGCGAAGTCAAGATAATTTGTTGAACTTGGTGCTTGAGAGGAATCAATAGTGTAGGTTCCATTTAAAGCAGCTTTTGCCGAATAAGAAAAAATTAAGAAAAAGAACAATAAAGGAAATGTGCTTTTTACACAAAAAGTTAGGCGTTTTTTCATACGGTACTCATTAATATTTAAAAAATAAAATCACCACATACCCGCAGCACAACAAGGATTCATAAGGTTTTATTGTGTCTAAAAAGGCAAACTCGAAATTTCAATAAAAATCTAACCTAATTAATTTTAAATTAAAAAGCAAGTGGATTTTAATTTAACTAGCTGAATAAAATCATCATAAATTAAATAGTTGATATAGTCAACTATATTAATATTAGAATAATTTTGCATCGACATGTCGAAGCTAAATCAGAACTACACAGCGTTACAAAATGAAGACGAACCCTTCTCTATAACTATCAGAAAATTTGTAAAAAAATATGATGAAAAGGTTAGTTTAGAATTAAGCAACTTACCTATAAATAAGTATTTTTATGTGTTGTTTTTAATTAGTAACCGTGAGCTAATCTCGCAACAATGTATTGCCGACTGTCTTCAAATTGATAAAGCGGCAATTAAAAGGATTGTTGACTATCTATGTAAATCGAAGCAAGTGGTTAGAAGAAAACATCCTGATGATAAAAGAATGTATTTATTATCACCAACAACCCAAGGTAAATTATCAGCTAAAAAAATCCATCAATCATATAAAAATTTGAATAACGTATTGTTTAAGAATGTTTCTAGTAAAGAAAAAGAGATGCTGGAAAAGGTATTACAAAAGATGGAATTAAACTTAAATGCACTATAATCAGCTTAATAATGAATAATAAAAAGAGAACAATTTTAATTTATATACTGTTAGGTTCCGGCCTTATTGCTCTGCTATACCCAAAGTTCTTCGATAAAAAAAATGAACCTGTCAAATCAAATTCAACAATTAAGAAAACAGAAGTAAAAACATTAATTGTTAAGGAGAGTTTAACAAATTTTGACATAAGCAGCACAGGTGTTTTACAAGCCAATGAAGAGGTAACTATCTATCCCGAATTACAAGGCAAAGTTGTAATAATAGGTTTTCGTGAAGGACAATATGTAAATAAAGGAGATTTACTTATAAAGTTAAACGACAAAGAACTAATGGCCCAAATTAAAAAAGCGGAGGCCATACTTGCCTTAAAAAATCAAAATGAAACACGTAACAAGATTTTATTAGAAAAAGGGGCAATAAGTAATGAACTTTACGACTTATCTTGGTCAGAGAAACAAACTGCTGAAGCCGAGTTAGAACTTTTGAAAGAACAACTCAGTAAAACCGAAATCAGGGCTCCATTTCCAGGGAAAATCGGATTAAGAAAAATTAGTACAGGTAGTATTATTAATCCCACTATAGAAGTAACAACCTTACAGCAAATAAATCTGCTTAAACTTGAATTTACCGTTAACGAAGCAGAAGCATATCAACTAAAAACTGGGATGCAAATTTCATTTACTACAGCTAATGGCAAAAAAAATATTGCAAACATTTATGCTATTGATCCAAAAGTTGATCAAACTACGGGTACAGTAACTATTAAGGCTTATGTTACCAATCAAGATGGAAATTTACTTCCTGGTTCGTATGCACAAATTAATATAAATGTTGAACAAAACAGACCTGTTGTATTGTTACCAACGCAGGCAATTATTCCAATCTTAAAAGGACAAAAAGTATATGTAGTGCAAGGCGATTCTGTGATAGATAGGAAAATCCAAACAGGCAAAAGAAAAGATGCAGTAATTGAAGTAGTGAATGGTTTGGTAAATGGAGATGAAGTGGTTATAGAAGGTGTACTGTATTTAAGAGCCGGAAGTAAAATAACTAAAAGGAAATAACAGATGAATTTAAGTACACTTAGTATCAACAGACCTGTACTGGCCACAGTTTTTTCTATTGTTATTTTATTATTTGGCGGTATTGCCTACAGTTATTTGGGGGTAAGAGAGTATCCATCAATTGACCCACCGGTAATAACCGTACGTACAAACTATACCGGGGCTAATCCTGAAATTATAGAATCACAGATTACTGAACCACTTGAAAAAGCAATAAATGGCATTGCAGGTATTCGCTCTATTTCATCAGCCAGCAACCAAGGAAGTAGCGTTATTACCGTTGAATTTGATTTAAGTGTTGAACTAGAAGCTGCAGCAAATGATGTACGTGATAAAGTTTCACAAGCTATTCGACAATTACCTCAAGATATTGACGGACCTCCGGTTGTATCTAAAGCTGATGCAAACTCAGATGCAATTTTAACCCTTACCGTTCAAAGCAAATCACGCACCCACTTAGAAATAAATGATTATGCAGAAAACGTATTGGTTGAAAAATTTCAAACAATACCGGGTGTAAGTACAATTCAAATTTGGGGGCAAAAAAGATATGCCATGAGAATATGGTTGGACCCAAATAAACTCAAAGCCTTTGAATTAACTGCTCTAGATGTTCAATCTGCATTAAATCGAGAAAGTATAGAATTACCCGCAGGAAAAATTGAGGGTAATACCACTGAGTTATCAGTAAAAACAACAGGAAGGTATAGTAGTGAAAAAGAATTTAATGAAATGATTATTGGTGGTTCCAATAATAAAATAGTGCGATTAAAGGATATTGGCTATGCTATTTTAGGGGCAGAAAATGAACAAACTGTTTTAAAACAGAATATGGTTCCGATGATTGGATTAGCTTTAATTCCTCAACCCGGGGCTAATTATATTGAAATAGCTGACGAATTTTATAAAAGGTATGAGCAGTTAAAATCAAATGTCCCAGAAGATATCATACTTAATGTAGCGTTAGATAATACAACATTTATACGTAAGTCAATTACCGAAGTTAAAGAAACACTGATCATAGCATTCCTGTTGGTTGTGGTTATCATCTTTTTGTTCTTCCGAGACTGGCTCATCGCTTTCCGTCCATTAATTGATATTCCAATTTCATTAATAGGTGCATTTTTTATTATGTATGTTTTTGGTTTCTCCATTAATATCTTAACCTTATTAGCTATAGTTTTAGCTACCGGATTGGTGGTTGATGACGGCATTGTGGTGACTGAAAATATTTTTAAAAAAATGGAGGATGGTTTATCACCAAAAGACGCAGCTATTAAAGGTTCTAATGAAATATATTTTGCAGTTATATCCACTTCCTTAACCTTGGCAGTTGTTTTTCTTCCTATCATTTTTCTGGAAGGTTTTGTTGGCCGATTGTTTAGAGAATTTGGAGTGGTGGTAGCAGGTGCTGTTTTAATTTCTGCATTTGTATCATTAACTCTAACACCTATATTGAATGTAAAACTTCAACGTAGAAATAAAAAACACTCCTCATTTTATACATTCACTGAACCTTTTTTCGTAGGCTTAAACTTAGCCTATCAACGCAGCTTAGAAAGATTTATGAGTCGCAAATGGGTGAGCTTAGTGGTTGTTGGCGTCGCTATTTTACTAATCATATTTATAGGTAAAAATATCCCATCTGAATTAGCTCCTTTAGAAGATAGAAGTGTAATGAGAATTGCTTCAACTGCACCTGAAGGTGCTTCTTATGAGTATATGGAATGGTATATGGATCGTGTTGCACAACTTGTAATTGATTCAACACCTGAAAGAAGAACCATGCTTTCTGTTGTAGCTCCGGGTTTTATTGGCAGTGGTGCAGTAAATACAGGGTTCACAAGAATATTCTTAACTGAACCACATGAACGCAAACGCTCTCAACAACAAATTGCACAACATATTCAGCAACAATTAGGTGCATATACTGAATCTAAATCATTTGTTATTCAAGACCAAACCATAAGCGGTAGCGGAGGTCCAAGAGCCGGGTTACCTGTTCAGTATATTTTGCAAAATCAAGATTTTAACAAACTACAAGAATACCTACCGAAATTTATTGAAGAGGTAAATAAAAACGCAACCTTTCAAGGCGTAGATGTAAACCTTAAATTTAATCGTCCTGAATTAGCACTTATTATTAATCGAGACAAAGCCAGAACTCTTGGTGTAAGTGTTGCTCAAATTGCTCAAACCATTCAGTTTGCAATCGGAGGAATTCGTTATGGCTACTTTACGATGAAGGGTAAGCAATATCAGGTAATTGGACAGGTAAATCGTGAAAGCAGAGATGAAACAAAAGACTTAGATAATTTATATGTAAAAAACAACCAAAATAAATTAATCAAATTAAGTGCCGTGGTTGCTATTGTAGAGCAAAGTTCACCACCTCAATTATATCACTATAACCGTTATAAATCAGCAACTGTAAGCGCAGGACTTGCACCCGGAAAAACCATAGGTGATGGGATTGAAGCTATGAATAAAATTAAAGAAAAAGTTTTAGACGAATCATTTAGCACCGACCTAGGCGGACCATCCAGAGATTTTGCCGAAAGTTCATCAAATACATTGTTTGCATTTCTATTTGCTCTTACTTTAGTTTATTTATTGCTTGCAGCGCAATTTGAAAGTTTTATTGACCCAGTGATTATAATGATTACTGTTCCATTAGCATTGGCAGGTGCCCTATTATCCCTTTGGTATTGTGATCAAACCTTAAACATCTTTAGCCAAATCGGAATAATAGTTTTATTAGGATTAGTAACTAAAAATGGAATTCTAATTGTAGAATTCGCTAATCATCAAATCAACCAAGGCATGCCAAAACAACAAGCAGTAATTACAGCGGCAGTATCCAGGTTACGTCCAATATTAATGACTAGTTTAGCAACAATTTTAGGAGCTCTTCCAATCGCTTTAGCATTAGGTGATGCAGCTTCAAGTAGAATGTCGCTAGGTACTGTAATTATTGGAGGATTATTTTTCTCGGGATGGCTAACCCTTTATGTAATTCCGGCCATTTATATGTATGTATCAAGAAGAAAATCATCTACTATTCATGAATAATATTACAATAAATAAAATAGTCAAAGTTGTTGGTTTCATTATCGCCTTCTTGTCAAATGTCATAATAGCGCAAGCACAACCATTATTAACCTTAAATGATGCTCTTCAACTGGCACTGCAGAATAACTTTAGTATTCTAATTGCTGCTAATGAGTCTAAAATTTCTTCTATTCAGAACCATGCCGGAGAAGCCGGAATGTTACCAATGATAACCGGCACAGGTCAACAAGATAATCAAGTAATAAATACCCGTCAAGTATTCTTAAACCGAACTGAGAATAATAGAGATGGAGCAAAATCAGATGTACTAAATGCTGCTGTAGAAATGAATTGGACTGTATTTGATGGGTTTAGAATGTTTGCAGCAAAAAACCGTTTAAGCGAACTTGAGTCAATTGGTAAACTACAACTAACACAACAAATAGAAAGAACGTTTAGCAGGGTAACAATAGCTTGGTGTAATGTAGTTTTCTATCAACAACAGTATCAATTAATGATACAATCCTTAGAAAACAGTAAAAAAAGAATTGAGTTTGCTGAACTTAAATTCAAAGCCGGAAAAATTGCGCGTATCGAATTATTAAAAGCAAAAGTGGATGCGAATACAGACGAGGCTAATGTTTTAAAAGCTGCTCATGCACTTGAAAACCAAAAAGCTTCATTAAACCTTTTACTTTCGAGAGAACCCGGAATTAATTTTACTGTTCCGGATAGCATAATCATTAACGAATCCTTAGTCATGGATGAGCTTATCAATACCTCATTAGAAAGAAATTCATCGTTAATGGGACTCAAGAAAATGCAACGAATCGAACTTCTTTCAAGAAGAGAATTACAAGCACAAAGATTCCCAACCGTTCAAATTAGAAGTGGATATTCTTTCAGTCGTTCAACCTCTGAAGCCGGCTTCTTGCAATCAGCAAGAAATAACGGATTTCATTACGGAGCCGGGATTTCACTTAATTTATTTAACGGCATGACCTTACATAAGAGATTAACAGCAAATAAAATTCAATTGGAGTCGGTGGATATGATGCTTAAAGATTCAATCATGCGAATCAAAAATGCAATCGTGCAGTCATATAACGCCTATAAACTTCATCTGGCTTTAGTTAATAATGAAAAAAATAATGTATTGATAGCCGAAGAAAATTATGCTATTGCCAATGAACAATTTATACAAGGGGTGATAACGTCTATTGAGTTAAGAGAAGCACAATTAAATTGGGTAAGCACCAAACAACGTTTATTGCAAGCTATGCTAGAGGCAAAACTTAGTGAGACCGAATTATTTTTGATCAGCGGAAAACTAGCTCCTACAAGGTAATTATTCGTGTTATTCTTTGATAAATTTTGTGAATCCTCTTTCGGTATAAATAAAATATAACCCGGATGCTAATTCGCCGCAATCAATTATGTTAAACTTTGAACATTTTTTTACTAAGACTCCGTCAATATTAAATATTTCAGCGATTTGAATTTCCTCAGAAAAATGTAAAAGATGTTTTACAGGGTTAGGATAAAAGAACAACTGGTTTAATTGTGTTTCATACAATCCATTTGGTACCTCCTGAACAATTACTAATTGGGGATTTCCCATTGATGATACTAAAGTAACGCTGCCAATTCTTTTGGTTGTTTGGTTCGCACTAATTTGTATACGTATCGAATCATTACCGATTCCCGACAATGGTGTAACACTAATCCATTGCTCACCTCCGGTTCCTGTTAGCCAGCTCACTGTCGACTTTACCTGCACATGAAATGTTCCGCCGGAGGCACCTACAAACAAAGTATCAATAGTGAATGAAGTACTATCATTAGCAAACGCTGTTTTAAAAAAACAAATACCTAAAATAATAATCAAAAATCGCATGTTCAAATAAACTAAAAAGTACTTTATCAAACACAACTTTTATTGTTCACTTGCAATCAATAATGCGCCTTGGGTATACTTATTCCACTTTGTAAGAAAATACTTTAAGCTATAAAAAATCCCTCACCGATTAGTTGATGAGGGATTTGAAATGGTAATTATGAAATATTATGCATGCATTTTTCTTATATCAGAAATATAAGTGCTAATCATTTTACCCAATGTTGGTGTATAATCAATCAAACTTAACTTGCCTTTTAAGTTATCAAAGCCAAATTTATCAATGATTTCATGTAACATTTTAAAATATAAAAGAAACCCACCGAAGTGGGTTTCTTTTATTGTTATAAATTAATTAACTACAGCCGGTTTGTGTACCGCAGTTCATGCATTTGTAGCAAGCACCACTGCGTATGGTTAAGCTACCACAACTTGGGCAAGCCGGGCTATCACCAAAACTTTTCAAGTATGCTTGAGTTTGATCCATGGCACCGGAAGCCGATTCAACAATTTGCTTTAACTCGGCAACCGGAGCAACTTTTGTTTCAGCAACAACAACCGGTTTCATAAATCCAATCGGTGTTGGTGTTGATATCTGTGCTTGATTTTGAGTAGCTGCATTATTCTGAACAGCTAAAGCATTTAACTTATGTTGATTAATT
>JACCDR010276459.1_pt1 | contig 10209 bp, 29 predicted proteins | sample 7446431 | NCBI WGS metagenome assembly JACCDR01 (sample SAMN15323443, study PRJNA562643) | freshwater metagenome | isolation source: river surface water | place: USA:Blue River Watershed | collected 2017-08-17 | reverse complement strand
CGCCGATCACATAGCCCATACCGAAGGCTACGAACAGCACAAACAGACCGACCACAACCACACCCACAACGCTCTGAATCTTCAACTCGTTTTCAATCGTCATCTTTTAACGCCTCAAAATAGGTTCGGATGTTCCGCCAGGTCATGTTGACCCCCTGCCCGCCGTTGTACGGCGCCTCCATGAGCATGCCAATACCCCCAGGGTGCGCCGCTTCCCACTTCTCCAGGTTCTTCAGCGAATCCTCGATGATAATGTCGCCGGGAATCAGGTCCTTGTGTTCCGTGGCTACGAACTTGAACTTGGCTCCCGGGAACCAGTCCCGCAACCAGCGTTGCTTGGGGGCGTAGGCGTTCTCCGCCGCCGGATGGCAGTAGGTCACCACAACCACGTCATGGTCCTCGCACAGCTGGTTGAAGTAGCTGGAACCGATCATCGGCGGAGACTGGCGAAGCGTTTCATCCAGCGACTCCCAGAACAGAGCCTGGTCGGTCACAAAGGTTTCATGGCCGTACTCGGTGATCATGTCCGGGTGAATGAACTCGCCCGAGCCGGCACCATACCGGCGCATCCATGTGGGGAGAATGTCCACAAGGACCCCGTCCATGTCCACCAGCACTGTCTTACGGTTGTGTGTCATCGCCTACCTCATCTATTTTCCAGACTGAATTGCTAGTGGTCACGTAAAGGGACCCGCCATCGCGGTGTTTCTCCTCGATGGGGGAGCTAGTAAAGATCCCGTTCAGGGCGTGCTTGATCACTGCCCGGCGGTCCACGGTAATCGGCTGGCCCTTCACAAGATCGCCCACCAGCCGCCCAGAGAACGTGTAGCCCACCTGCAGATCGCCGGTGTCGCGCCACGTCGGGCCGTTCCTGTTGCTCAGTTTCGTAAGTCTAACTTTCATCCGTTCCTCCACTTGTTGGGTTTCCCCAAGTCTAAAGATTCGTCATCACCATCAACTTCCGGGTAGAGACCAGGATTGGCCCCACCCTCCACAGAAAAGCCTACACTGAAATTCGGATCGTTGGTTGCGCCGCTAAACTTCCAGTTAGCGAAGTAATGCAAGGGCTCCACGTTTTTGCCCGTCGTTTTGATGAGCATCCGGTTGGGATCCTCCGCCGGGTTCATGATCAGCGACGCAATCGCGGTGTCGAAGCTGGCGGTGAGGGCGCTCGATCCACGGACCCCGCGAGTGAAATCGAAGGTCGCCGCGTTCTCCCGGCTCGCCTTCCCGGTGTGGTGGATCAGGATCACCGCCGCGCCCGCGCACTGGATCTCGTACACCGCGGAGACGAACTCCCCCATGGCCCCGGAATCGTTCTCATCGCCGCCGTAGGACTTGGCGAGGGTGTCCAGCACGCACACGTCAAACTCCTCGTCGCGGATCTTGGCGATCAGCGCCTTCCGGTGCCGGCTCTCCTTGGGGAACACCGCGCCTCCCTGGGCCCAGTGCAGGCGCTCCCCCAGGTCTTGGTGGGTTATCCCGAGCCCGCGCATGAGCCCCTTGAGCCGGTAGGACGTGTTCTTCTCCGCACCTTCCTGGTTGTAGTAGAGCACGCGCTTGGGGCTTGGTGTGTGGAACATCCCCACATCCTTCCCGCTGGCCAACCCGAGTGCCATCGCGGAGACCAGGAACGACTTTTTGCCGTCTTTTTCGGGCCCCACAACCAAGAGCAACCCCTTGGGCTCCAGGATGCCGTCAACCAGCCACTCCGGATCCGGCATCGCATCCACGCGCTCCATCCAGGACTCTAAGTCCTCGGAAGGAGGGAGGATTCCCCGCTTGGGCGGGAGCTGCGGCGGAAGTTCGATAATGTCATCGTCATCCGCAAACTTCACTTGATCTTCTCGGTCCATATCCCGTAATCTCCCGTAATGCAGGTAAAAGCTAAAATCGCGTGGCTGGTCGAGTGCCCGAAATGCGGCACCCCCCACCTAGTCCCGAGCAAGCCCGCTGGGCTCAAATGTTTTCGCTGCGGTGAGGCTTTGGAAGTTCTGCCTCCACCCAAAGAACCTGATGTAGGAACTGGACATTGACAGCGAGCACATGAACCCACACTGCTCCAATCCTAACCTCGTCTTCGGTGATGCCATCATCGTCGTTCCAGCCGCGGCGCACTTTGATCCGGTTCATTTTTTACTCTCGATCGCTGTAAGGGCAAGGTACGAATCCCAGTATGACAGGCACTGACAAACGCTCCACCACACCGAGTCGTCTATGTCGCGCACAATGTCCTCGCCTATCTGCAAGCTGTCGCTCCATCTCCCGATGATCCACTCTCTCTTTAGGTTGGTCATTTCTCCTCCATCCAATACGCGAACAGTATGGGTTCATGAAATTCCATAATGGCGGACAGAACATCCCACTTGATGTGGCTAGGACCGGATCCGCTTTCCATTATCCAGTCGCTCAACCTTACTTTGTACTTCCACAAGCCCCTCATCCGACCCCCTCCAGCCACAGCAGCATGTACCCCACTACCGGGTGCGTCAGGTAGTCCGGTAGCGTTCCCCAGACGCTAGTATACACGTTGGTGTACTCCGACTTGTCGCTGTAGCCGATTATGCCCCGCTTGATTTTCACTCTGGTCTCCTTTGATTGTCGTTATACTGTCAATACCCTGCCTGAAAATAAATTTGACGGCGGGCTGTTTTTCTGGTACCCTAGTTGTCTGTTTTACGACGAAGAGAAAGTCATCGGCCGGTTCACCGGCGCTGATGACCAAGCCAGTCAACTTCAGCGACAACCTCTTGCTGGACAGTCCCGTGCTTGGCAGCATACACACGCATGTGTTCAGGGTTAACACAGTAATCATTGCCGCACTCGCGACCACAGTACATCCCCTGCGGAACTTCACCATACACGTACTGGAACAGGTACTTATGCACCGAGCCTAGCTCGGCTCGCTTGCCCAGGTACGCTTTCGGCATTCGGCCCGCCATGAACCCGGTCCATTCCCAGCAACCACCCTCCGAAGCCGGAAGGCGTTCGATAGACTGCGTTAAGTCCGTCTGCTTTTTTCCAGCTCGTCTTTTCATGCTTTCTCCTTGGGTACAATACACAGCAGCTCGAAATATGGATCGAACTTTAGCGATGTAACCCACCCGTCCCATAAATTCAGCCCATCGCTTCGGTACCAGGTGGTCTTTTTCCCCTCCGGTCTTACCCACAGGCAGTCAAAAATCAGGTCGCTCATTTGCGCAGCTCAAAGTAGAGCGCCCACGGCGCGCTATACTCGACCCTGAACCAGATCATCATGGCGGACCAAAAGCTGGTCGCGGTATTCGGCGTCCACGTTTCGGGCATACCGTCTGTGCGGTCGTCCCAGATTAGGTTAAGTTGCATTGCTGACCCTCCAAATCTCGTAACTGAGCAAAGTCCAACTGTTCGGGTATCCCAGGTTACTGACCAAGATGTTCCAGACATGTGGGCTTATGGTGACCAGCCCACCTGTCGTTGAAACATCTACCTCGCCGGTAGACCACTCGATTCGTCGGGTTAGTTTCATTTGCGCTCCCAGTGCAGCACGACAAAGTGAAACAGCTTGCGGGATGTGCGGACAGAATCCACTAGTTCCTCCCACATCGTGGCGACCGTGGCGTACTTGCCGAAGAAACCGTCCAGGTGATGGATGTAATCTCCTTTCTCTGTCATTTGCGCTCCCAAAAAAGGACCTCAAAATCCCAAAGTGAGTCACCGTCTTCAGCCTTGATATTCCACAGCAGCTCCGTCCACAGATAAGCATCCAAGGCGTGGTGCACCCTTCCGTCGGGCGCCGTCAACAGGGTAACGTCGTCGTTCATAGGTTCACCGAGCACCAGTGCCCGTGCGTCCCTGTAGTCTTTGCTCCCCCACAATCGCACACCCGACCCGAAGCGGTCTCCAGCGTATCCACGTGCCGCCAGCTCGACTCGCCATCGCAATCCACGCGCACAAAAAGCGGGAATTCATCATCCAGCTCCGCGATGGTGCCCCGCAGGGTGACTATGCCTACGTTAACCCACACTCTTTGTCCTAGCTTGAACCGGTGAACCATGGTAAGCCCTCCTTATGGCTGACGTTCTCTCACAGCAAGTTACGCTGCAGTACCTCCCCGGGGTTAACAATCTGAGCCCCCCGATCAATTATGCGGTCCCCCAGGTCACTCTGGGCGGCCTGACCAAGTACACCTTCTCGGGGTACAGCGTGGTGAACGGGGCCCCGGTTTCGGTGTCCCCGAACGGGTTTACCCAGGTCCAGTACCTATACGTGATTAACGGGGATACTACGAATCCGGTGAACGTGACCTTCACGCCTCTGAACCAGGCGCTCCCGACCACGGTGAGCGTGGCGGCGGGCGGTCAGTTCGGCGGGATGTTCACCCTCGCGGCGGCGAGTTCGGTCGTGCTGACTCAAGCGGTGGCGGGACAAACCTCCGGCGTTACGGCTCTGCTGGCAGGGATTTAGCCCAGACCGGCAATCATGACGCCTCCATCCACAACGGCTGCCAGCTATCTTCTTCGGCCCATATCTCCAACAGAGCCCACATAGTGTGATTCCAGGGAGTCGGGCCGTACACCTTGTCCGGGTGTTCTAACCTGACGAAACTGACCTGGATCCCTTCATGTTTTTTCATTGTTTAACGTACTCCAGAGCCATGACGCTCTGCGGGGTTTTCCAGTTCATGGCCTCATAGACCAAGATTGCCCACAGATTCATTGAATCCGGGTAATTGTAGTTTTGTGGCGCGTGCCGGGCGTAGTAGTACCGGACCCGCGTAATGGGATGATTCTCAGGCATAAAAGTCCGCTCCTTTACTCATGCACAGTAGATGGAGATCGTCGGTGGCACTCTGACATGTGTCGTATATAAGCGCCCAAAGGGATGTATGCCAGCTATGGGTAATGATGTGTGTCCGCCAAAGGCTGGGATCATTCGAGTAGACGTACTCGATGTGAAACCCGATTCGCTTTTTCTTCATCGGCTAGCTCGAGCGGGTAGCAGGTCCCCATACAGGTCGAGCACAACCGCGTTCCCGAGCTGGGCGCGGTTCGCCTCACGCCAAGCTTTGGAGTCATTCCCGTAGATGAGCCACACCCACCGCTCCGAGTGCGGGAGAACGGGAACTTCCGCCTCCCCGTCGGTCATCATCACAATCGCGTCGGGGAAACGGCGCAACCCTTTCAGCTCCTCCAAGCAAGCGTCAAAGCTGGTCCCGCCGCCCACAACCGGCATCTCAGTCTGGCGGAAATCCGGCCACGCGTGCACGTCGGTGTTGAACAGGCTCACGTCCAAGAGGTAGTTCGCGGGCGCGCCCTTGATCGCACCGACCATGGCCTTCACGCCCGGCATATCCACCGAGCCGGACACGTCCACAAACACATGGGCTTGGCGTCGGCGCGCCTGAATCACCCCGCGCATCGGGATGTCGGTCCTCCAGCCGGCCTTGCGGCCACGGCGCTTCCAGGTGCGGCGCGACCGTTTGCGGTCCATAACCTCATCTAAGATGCGCTCCCACCTAACGGCACCCTTCGGCACAGTCAGGTTCGCGGTTTGCCCGGCGCCTTCGCCTGCCTTGCGGCCGCGCTCGGCCTCCTTGGCTGCCTCCGCCTTAGCTTCTCCGCCCAGGTCCACGTCAGCGCGTTGCGCGCCACCCTGGGATGGCTGTCCGCCCTGTGCCTCCCCATGTCCGTCTTGCAGCTCAGCGCCCGCGGCCTGGGGCTCCCCCTCGCCGGGCTCCGGTTTCGGCTGACCATCCGCGCCCTTCATTGGCTGGGGTTGATTCGCCTGCGGGGGTTCCTCCTCCCAGGCCATCATCGTTTCGGCGAGCCCGCGAACGGTCTCCTCTAGCTCGGCGTCCGTCTGGCTCCCCAGCACGGCGGGTATGAGCACGCTCCAGGTGGTGTGCGGGGTAATGTCCCCCTTCTCCATAGGGCGCAGCTGCCAGTCGGGCTTGTCGGTGACCCCCAGCTGAACGATCTGTTGCAGGGCGCGCCAGTGTTCGCGCTTGTAGTAGGGCGACGTTTCTGATTCGTACCAGCAAATTTGCTTCAAGGTTTGCAGAACGCGGTTTTGTAGGTTCAATGACATGGGTTCCTCCAGGGTGTGTGTGCGACTTACGCGCAACGCGCTATACGGGATAAAAGAAAAAGCCGGGCTCACAACCCGGCTCGGAGAATCTACTCTTTCTCGACTATTGCTACTCTATACCATGGAAGTGGTGTCCAGCTGTCAGACTTAAAGGCCACGGTCAGGCGCTCCCACAGTGTGTTGTCTGTCCTCAGCGACAACGCAATCCGTATCAGGCCGTCTCTCTTGTCTGGCTTGAGCGGATATAGGGCCTTGTGCGGGACATTTAGCCCCACCAATTCAGTCCTGTCCAGCTTACTCATTCTCTGCGACTTCCGGGCTAAACCCGTCGATACGCACGTGAAGGGCCTGCTTATCCTCCACATGGGTTACCTCGAAACCGCGTGACTGAAGGGCCTCAATCACCATGGCGCGGTCAAGCTTCCAGAAATCGGTGTAGGCCACATCGGGGATGTAACCCTCCTTGCGGGCGTAGAAGAAGGGCAACATGGTCTCGCAAACGCGGTCCGGAACACGGTGGTCGAATGACGACAGCGCTTTGGTGTAGGACTCAAACGTTGAGCCGGAGTCGAAAAACGCCAGCATGTTGTTCGCGTTGAACGGCTGCTTCGTCTTCACAACGTTCTTCTCCCAGGTCGCATCCACGCCAGCGAGGAAGGCGGCCGCCTCCTTGCTCAGAGCCTTCTCTACGGGCTTGTAGGTGGTCGCGCCGACCTGGACCAGCTTGCTGGCAGCTTCAAGCCGCTCGCGCAGCTTGGCGACCGGCAGCTTGGGGTTCTGTAGGCAAGCCTCCCACATGAGGCCGTCATTGAACTGCCGAGCGAGGTACTCCATACGGCGCGGCGAAACCGAACCCTGCTGAGCCTTCACGTCCTTTGTGACCCATTCCACCATGGCCTGGGCGTAGACCGGGTGCGTGAACTTGGCGAGGTACTCGGCCGAGTATTGCGGCTGCATCTGGAAGTAGACGTGGAAGCGGTCCATGAGCGCGGGATCGAGACGGTCCACGTCGTACTCGCCCTCAGGCGGGTTGATGGCGGCCCACACAGCCTTGAGATTGGGCAGGCGCTTGCCGTGGATGGAGCGCGTTTGAATCAGCTCGAAAAACGACTGAAGCACTTCCGGCTTGGCGCGGTTCAGCTCATCAATGAAGATGAACTCAGCCTCTTGGACCGCCGTATCGGGATAGTGCTCCACGGTCTTGGTCTTGGTGTTGGGCATGGGGTAGCCGCCCAGCGACGTGTCGGGATCGATAAGCGGGCCCGACCAGTAAAGCGTCTTGAGCCCCTGCTCAGCCGCAATCTCTTTGATGATGGTGGTCTTGCCGGTACCGTGGCTACCCACAAGTAGGACATTGTAACCGCCCGTCAGCTGCTTGCTCAACTCAATCTTCAAATCTGCGTAATTCATGGTGTAGGTTCTCCGTTGCGGTATGTTAAGGTTGCCGCATGAGAACCCTTACAGCCCTCCTCCTCGCTTCGGTTACAATTTCGTGCAGCCACCCCCAGATTGCGAATTTCGGGTTTTACAGCTACGACCCCGAAACCCGCGATGTGGTCTGCCAGCCCACACCAACCGACCCAACCGGGCAGGTCTGTGAGACGTTGGTGCGGGAGGGCCTGGAGGAGCTAGAGAGGGCGGACATCCACCACTTCAGGTACGCAGGCGTAACGAAGGGTGACGCGACGCAGGCGGCCTACGACAAGGGCGCAGTGGTGGTGGGCTTTGTTGACAAGATGAGCGGCACCACCAAGCTGGGGGTTACCATGCCGGACATGGACGATAAGCAGCTGATTCGGCGGGCGGTAATTGCCCTCAATCCCGACCTACTTGGCAAGTTCTCGGCGTACGCAGTGGCGGTAATGGCGCACGAATTGCTCCATGCCCTGGGAGCCATGCACGCTGAGTGCAGCGCGCCCTTCAAGAGCATCATGGCTCCGGCTGTCACCTGCCCCGCTGCCTCTGAGCATGTAAGCTATGGGGACCGCCAAGTGCTCCGTAACGCCTATCCGGGCAAGTAGGGCGAAGCCCATAGAGCCAACGAAAGCCATAAAAGCCAAAAACGAGCGCGGCAAAATAAGATTCCACATCAATCCTCCTTCCTGTACGCGAATAACAGGTGGCTTTCTTGCCGCCTGAGACCCCTCCCTAAATCGCAGAGAAGCGGCCAAAAGCCCAACACGTGCATGCGGCCGTAGGCGTCGCCGTAGAGGTACCCCGAGTAGGCCGAAAACGCGCACCATACGTCGGCGTCGCGGGTGAAATACTGGCTTCCCTCTGGTAGCTTCATGCCGTTCAGCACGGCCTTCTTGGTGCGTTTCATAGCAGGCGGTCCCTTCCCAACTCCGCTCGGACGTTGATGTAGGTTACATATCCGGAAAACACACACAGGAAGGTGTAGACAATCCCCAGCGGGGTTTGCCAGTTGTCCATGACTCCGATTGCACAGCCCAGTGTGGCGAAAAGTGGGACACCAATATAAAGCATGTTACCTTCAACCCTTAGCGCGTTGCGCGCCAGACAGGGATAAATTCCCTCGTCTCAGTTGCCATACACCCGGCCGGCGTGATTGGCTGCCCGCATGAGCAAACCGGACAATATTGAGGGCGTGACCCAGGATGAGCTGGTCCTACTCGCGCATACACGCATCTTCGGAACTGGTGTGCGCATTTGGCATGCCACCAACCCAGACAAACAAAGACGTGATTGGGTAGCCCAGTGCGATTGGTACAGAGGGCGAATGAACATCGTGTTGAGCACCTGGTGTATCGAAAAGGGAGCGGCTTATGTGCGTCAGGTGCTCACGCACGAGTTCGCACACGCAATCGAGTACCTTAACGATCCGGGGTACCTGAGCACAGCCACCACAGCAGACAACTGTACGATGCTGGCGCAACAGATAGAGGTAGGATTGACTGATGCCTGGAAAAACGCTCGGCTAGCGTAATCGGAAGGCGAGACCGCTTGGCAGCACGCTGAAGTTGTCATCCTCGAAGGCAAAGTCGCCGTTCGACATGGGTTCCACGATCTCAATCCGAGTGTAAGTCTCGCTAAGCGAGTAACCCACAATCTCGCCATCATCGGTGAGGTCTGCCATGTACAGCTCCGCAGTCCCGTCGCCGGGTGCGTAGATAAAGGCAATCTGCCCGTATTCGCGAGCCCGACTCTTGGCATAGCTGAAGGCGTCGCTCGCGTACACCATCAAACTCGACTCCCATTCGCCGTCCCAGCAGCCTTCCAGGACCGCTACCGGCCCGATGCAGGAGGCCGCATGCTCAAGTTCCCGCTTCAAGTAATCCATCGCCGTCTCTTGGTCCCAGCTCTCAGGCTGGAAGGTCGAGAAGATGGCCCATTGGCCGGGAAGATTGCCCTTGATGCTGCCCTGATTGCGTTCACGTGTCCTCATGTTGTTTCCCTTCAGCGCGTTGCGCGCCAGTCTGTGTTGAGATGTCATACCCGGCTCCCAACCGGGCGGTTAACTAAAACGGCAAGTCCAGGTCGTTATTGTCGCGGCCCAAAAACTCAAGAACCGCCAACACGGCCAAAAGCATGATTCCAGCAAACACTGCCTCATCCATCTTCGCCCTCCAGTTCCGGCCCGTTGAGCCGGGTGTGTAAAATGTTGTGTTCGGCGCGGGCAGCCTCAAGGGCTGCGTAAAGTCGCCGGTACCAGCGGTGCTCAGTGCTCATACGAAAGAACAGCAGGTTCGCAAGCCTCTCGCGACGCAGCGCCAGCTGATACAGCTCCTCGTGTTGCTCTATGTGGCTCATGGTCATACCCACTCGTACCCGAGAGTTGAGAGAATGGATGAGCAAAAGTCCCCGGCCCAGTTGCACTGCTCACTATCGCGCATGAATGCCGCTTCGTTGCCCCACAACTCGCACAGAGCCTCACACAAATCGTACAGCTCGTTATACTTGAATTGTGCTTCAAAGCGGCCGACACCTTTGTCTGACACAAAGACAATCTGCTCGCTCCGCCACAGTTCAAGAGCGCTAAGCATGTCTTTGTCTATGCTGCCGTCGCGCACGATAATTTCGTAAGCTTCACCGTCACCGTTCTTGTTGAACGCAGCCTTGAACTCAGTGTAATTGGGAAGCGTGCCGTAAGTAAGTGTCTTCATGTTGTTCTCCGTTGTG
>JACCDR012476722.1_pt1 | contig 10211 bp, 11 predicted proteins | sample 7446431 | NCBI WGS metagenome assembly JACCDR01 (sample SAMN15323443, study PRJNA562643) | freshwater metagenome | isolation source: river surface water | place: USA:Blue River Watershed | collected 2017-08-17 | reverse complement strand
TCCGGCTTTTACTTTGCTCGCTATTTCCCATCACACTAGGTCAAAGCCCCTTCAGCCACTCCGGCTTTTACTTTGCTCGCTATTTCCCATCACACTAGGTCAAAGCCCCTTCAGCCACTCCGGCTTTTACTTTGCTCGCTATTTCCCATCACACTAGGTCAAAGCCTCTCAGTCACTCCGGCTTTTACTTTGCACGCCAGTATCAACCATATCTAACGTGCCTTGAGTTTATAGTTACGTGTGCTATAACTGCAGCGGATTTGTGTAACAACCGCGGAGAAACAACATGTACATGGGTACCACCCTACGCATTGACAGGACGTACCGAGCACCCTGCCCCACCTGCAACCAACTTGTGAACATCGCTGGCGGGCCCGGTGTCGGCGGGTACATCTACGCCGCACACTACCGCAACCCGGAAGAAAGGGCCCCAGCCGGATACAACTGCTCCGGGAGCGGTACCCTCGTCACCGAGACGCAGCTGACAGAGCTGACCTCCGTCTTCCCCTAGATGCCCTACGCCCTGCTTTACGCCCCACACCCTGCTTCGCGCAGGGTGTAACACATTTAACTAGACCAGACCTCCAATTAACTCTACATGCCCACACATGAAAAAGCGCCCGAAGGCACCTTTTCATGTGTGCACCTTATGGACGATGTTGGAACAATCAGGAGTAAAGTTTGAAACAGAGAAAGGGGCTGACCGAAGTCAGCCCCTTGTTTCCCTAAACTTACATACTGCGCACCAACCTTACCGTAGACCTCTCTTCAAGACAGATTGGCTGGGTTGTACTCACATCCAAGGAACTTCTGCATGAACATCACACCACGAAGTTCCGGAAAGTGCGAAAGTGGCATCCCCTTCACAACACCGTAGGAGCAAACTACTTTGACGTCGCAAACAGTTCTTTCCCAGAGCACCAGCCCGCCATCTCTAACTGACCCTATCCACTGTCCTGTAGATGTGACCGTCTGGAGAACCCGCTCCGCTGCTGCGAATGCTTCCTCGCAGAGCGGCTCGTAATTGTGTAGCTCGGCGACTTTCACGACGTCACTGACCAGATCGTCTTTCTGGCATCCCCAGTCCATCAGGTTTCCCAGGGTAATCAGAACCAGGTGGTAGTGCACACCATCAATATCGACCGCACACTCCCGTTCGAGCTCCAGGCGCCTGATCCTGTTGACATGTTCTGCTTCGGCAGATTCTGCTAGCCGAATGAACTCCTTCATATGACTCGGACTCTCTCTCAGACGCTGGAGTAGCTCGGGAGTCAGCCCGAGCTTCTCTGCCTCGTGGAGAAACCCACTTGCCAGTGCGACCGCACGAAATGCGGACCTCTTTTCGGATTTCGTCGTCATGCGACTCTCCTACTTGCTTGCGTGACTATCCTTTCGGATGTTGTCACTTCTGTGGACTAGGCCACCACAGCCATCACAGTCACTAACCAGAATTATCTAACCATAAATATGTGGCAGAGACAATGAAGTGAGAATTAAACTGCAACGGTCTGGGAACTTTCACTTCTGAGTCGTTTGATTCATGCACCTTGTGGAACGATCAGGAGTGAAGTTTGAAACAGAGAAAGGGGCTGACCGAAGTCAGCCCCTTGGTCGTGAGCCTTTCACACCATGCGGTGCATCGACCTTGCGGTCAGGTTTCCCCATCGGAGATCTTTGGATCGCAGCTTGTTTGTTAGCTCCCCAAAGCTTATCGGATACTACCCCGTCCTTGCTCTACTCACACTGAAGCACTTGGTCTCACGGGTCATATAGGTACGCCACCCTTGTGGGGTTGACTGGTTCAGACGGAATCCGTGTCGCCACCCTTACAGCTTTTATAGAATATCACAATGATAAATTTTGAAAAAGAAAAGCCACCCCTGAGGGCGGACTTTCGTGTTGTTGTGCGAGCAAGAGGAATGATCCTGACGGTCACCAAGCTATTTTGTTTCGCTTCGCTCACAAACTAGCTGGAGCCGCAGGACACGCCTCACTCGTTCGTAAACTCACATCGTTCCGGCGGTTCGATTCCTCACGCAAGTGCCATTAGGCACTTGCTTTGCCCGCACACTATGTTTCAAACGAAAAAGCCCCCTATGGGGACTTTTTCGGAAACATATGTGTGCGAGCAAGAGGAATCGAACCCCCATCCACTGCTTGGAAGGCAGTTGTTTTACCACTAAACTATGCTCGCAAAAGACCAGTCCGTCGATTCTATCACCAACAGCCAAAAAATTCCACATTCTCCTTGCTATACTTTATAGTATGCAATTTATCACCGATCTTATCGTAGGTACTCTTATCGCCTATATCAGCTTAACTACTTCGCTTGCCTCGTGGCTAGAACCTCACTTACCCGGCGCCGCTGACGAAGCGACCGAACTTGCACTCCCCGCAGAGCAAGCAGAACCAGACTCTATCATATCTCTCCCGTCAATCTTTGATGCAACTTCCATCCCCGACATATTGCGAAGGAGTGCTGCCTTCCAGCAAGCGGCGGTAAAAAACGCAGTCACAGCGAGTACCTATACCACCGATCCTGTCGCGGCTCTTGTGAATATCTACTGCACATTTGTAACTCCAGAATATATTCGTACCACAACCGGTACTGGTTTCTTCGTTCATAGTGATGGTGTCATTCTCACAAACGCGCACGTTGCCCAATTTCTCCTCCTTGGTGAAACCACCGTTCTTGGAAAAGCAGAGTGCCAAATCCGCCAAGGGAATCCCGCTCATACGTCATACACTGCCAAACTTCTCTATATTCCACCAGCTTGGGTGCAAGAGAACGCTGCTGTCATAGACGCCGCTGTACCTACTGGCACCGGTGAACGTGACTATGCCCTTCTCTATGTCACAGAATCAATGACCGACGAACCGCTCCCGGCTGTCTTTCCAGCACTAAAGGTTAGTACCGAACTTCTTCCTCTCGCAATTCGCGGAAATGCCGTTACTGCCGCAGGCTATCCTGCTACCAGCCTCCTCGAGAATGGTGCTAGCTCTCCACTTCTACCTCGACAAGCCACTACGACCATCTCTGAGCTTTATACCTTTGGCTCTAACTACGCCGACGTCTTCTCGATTCGTGGTAGCAGTGTCGGCGCAGAAGGTTCTTCCGGCGGACCAATCCTAAACGAAAATGGTGAGGTGATTGGTATGATAGTGACTCGAGGCGACGATGTCGAAGATGGTGAAGGTAGCCTACGTGCTATCACCACATCACACATTAGCCGTACCATTGAGGAAGAGACCGGTTTCTCCTTTAACAAAAACGTATCGGGTGAAATAAATGTTCGAGCCGCTGTCTTCCGCGAGACTATCGCTCCATTCCTTCTCACTCTCCTTACGAACGAGCTTGAGAATTAGACCGTAACTTACGTCACTTAGCAGTACACCTTAACTGGTGAATCCCAGGTCTTTGAAGCTGCCAAAATCACAGGAGTACTATGTGCAGTGGCGCAAGTATAGTTGGCATCAATAACAATTACTCCACCGAGACCCTGCACTCGCTCAACTAAAAATGCAATACCAGCCTCAGCTCCCTTCTCGGCAGAAATTTCGTGATATCGCATCCATTCGGCAATGTGCTTAGCCACTGATGTGCGAATAAACTGTTCGCCGTACCCCGTTGCTGAGACAGCACACAATCCATTTTCTGCATATACTCCAGCACCCACGATGGGAGTGTCCCCTACCCGACCAAAGCGTTTATTCACCACCCCACCAGTTGAAGTCGCGGCAGCAATATTTCCATCACTATCGATTGCCACCGCACCGACAGTACCGAGCTTCTTCTCCTCAACATCACTATGATCAAGTACAATCTTGTCTTTCGTTTTTGCCTCCGCCAATTGCTTACGACGAGCTTCCGTAATGAAGTACGACTCTGGCGTCTGTGAGAAACCGTGCGTCTCTGCAAATACTTCTGCCCCTTTACTTATCAGCATGACATGTGGACTCTTCTCCATGACAGCCCGAGCTAGGCGTACTGGATTCTTGATGCCGGTCACACCAGCGATAGCACCCGCCTCGAGGCCTCTGCCGTCCATGATTGAGGCATCACACTCTATATGTCCCTCTGCATTTAAAACAGAACCTCTTCCTGCGTTATACAGCGGATCGTCCTCCAGAAGTGCGACAGCTTCAGTCACTATATCAAGCGCTCGTGCACCTGCCTCTGCCTGTTTCGACACCACATCGATAATACTCTGCAGACTCTCCCGATATGGAGCGACATCACCCAAAGCTCCTGCTCCACCATGAATCATGATTGCGTACTTTTTCATATGTTGATTCTACCTAATAACTGAAAATATAAAAGAAGAAGGCACCCGAGGGTGCCTTCGAAAAGAGCCGTCACTATACCAAGACCGGGACCGTCAACCGAACCGGGTAGTGAACTCCGAGATCAGCTCACGGCGCGACTCGGGATTCCCAGCCACGAAGATGCCGAGCTTCCCGTCTCCCACACACCCCCAGTTGACGATGGCAATGCCTTCACGGTGAGTACGGCTGTACGCAAGGCCCGTCGGCAAATGGAAACCCGTAAACGACCGGGGTCGAAAGGTGACGTTGAGGGACTCCCATTCCGGCACGTTGAGCTTGTCAGCCACCCGTGAGAAGTAGGATGCTCCGTTCCAGCGCGGATTGCACTCGATTGGCACGAAGCGGCCATCTTGTGTCGCAGCGACATCGAAAGCCAGGACACCTTGCATGCCCTCGTCTGCAGCCCACTGGGCGAGCGGGTCGGTGACGGTGTAGATGTCAGCCGCACGGTACGGCGTCGGAAAACGATTCCCCGAATGCGTATTGCCGCGAAGCACCTGAAAGGTGATCGCACCACGCAGCGGGGCACCGTCTTGTCCAACTTCGTACTGCACGTTGAGGAACACTGTCCCTTCCGGCAATGCCTCCTGGATCTGGAACGGGACAGTGAGACCCTCGACCACAGCCCGGAACTCATCCGCGTTCTCGCAGCGCCACACACCGAAGCCGGAGGCCGACACCGCCACCTTCACGTAGACCGGGAAGACTCGCTGGAAGCCAACGAGATCGATCTCGCTCATCTTCAGGGAGTCGACGCAGACCGTGACAGGTACTGGCACCCCAAGCTCCTGGCACAGGTGCATGAAGTAGTTCTTGGAGTTCAGCCTGGCGGCTGCGTCTTGCCAGCGACGGTTCGGGCGCACCGCATGCTCCTTGGCGCCAAAGTAGAAGACGCTGAGGTCATGGTCCGGATACTTTCGTACCAGGTCATGACGACCGAAGTCCACAGTGTCCGCCACAGGCAAGCCGATGTGGGCGTAATGCTCCACGACATAGCGGTAATGTTCACCGGTTTCCGGCGGCAAGATGACCACGTCGCCGGGGTGCGTGCTCGCAAACACGCGAGCCGCGTAGACCGGTACCCCAGGCAGATCCTTGAGCTCCTCAGGCGGGTACGAGGTCGTGACATCGTGATGAAAAACAGTCCGTGGCATGAGACCACCTCCTTCTTGGTTAACGTTAATGAACACTTCGCAGGCTTCCTGTAACAGGTCCCGCTCCTCTCGTGCGAACTGGCGTCCATATGGAATGCCTGCGATTCGCGGAAAATTTTCAAGGCCTTGAAAATTTTCCGCGAACAACTGGCCAAAATAAAACCGACCACTGTGTGGTCGGTTTTATTTTCTTGAGTATGTTATCTATACGCTTACCGACCACCCGTAGAGGCTAAAAAACCAAAAGAAAATAAAGGCAATCGTAGCTGGCACGTAAGAAATCTCTTTAGGGATGGTGAGTGCGGTTGCTTTCATGTCTATCTACTATACGTGAGCTGTTTATGTTGTCAAACAGCCGGTTCTGTCACTTCCTCAGTCGAGGTGGCAACATCATCTGATACTACTTCAGTTCCGGTTGCGGTGGTAGTTGCAACTTCTGGCACAACCTCTGGTTCTGCAGTAGCCGGAATGACAGCTTCCTCACTGTGCACCGTCATTTCCTCAAGAAGGCCCAAGGTCTCGGCCGCATCCTTAGCTACGGCATAGGCAGGACGAAGTGATTCTTCAAGAACAGCTAGAGCCTCTTCTGCAACTGGAAGACTACTCAATGTTGTACTCGCTACGAGAATACTCTCCTTTAGAGCTGGAATTAGCTTGCTCTGAAGATCTGTATCGGTGCTTGTAGCAATGAGAAAGTCTAGGGCTGCGGTACCGAGAGCAATCGTTGCTTCTGCGTCGGCAGTGAGTGTCGCTAGGCGTTCCTCAGGAGTAAACGTGACTGGCACAATCTCTTCTACGGTCACAGTACTTCGGATATCGATGTTGGTCATGAAGACAATGAGGCGCTGGTTGCGCTCAAGGACTGACATGAGCGTCTCACGAGCCGCTACATCATCAACACCCATACGTCCAGATGCTTCAAGTATTGAACGTTCAATATCAGCGAGACGTCGTTCGATATCGACCTGCTCCTCAGCAGTAGCATTCTTATGTACACTCTTGAGTAATTCATAGGCACGGGTCGTCTCTTGTTCCACGTGTGCAGTGAGTCGGTCATAGGAAGGCAATGTGTCCTCTGTGGCAGCTGTCACTTCTGGGTCCTGGGTCTCAGTAAGTGCGTCAGCAATAAGCGACGGCTTGTGCTCATCATGTGTCTCCTCGTTAGCTTCATTCTTGAGCGCCGTAGCTTGAACCTCAATGGTCGTTTCAAGAGCAATCGAAGCAAGAGCTGCTTCTTCCTTATCTGTCTGTTTCAAAACTTCAATTTCACGACGAGCATTCTCACTATGTTCACGAACCGCATCGGCTACTTCTGCCTCCACAGCATCAGTGAGACGACCTTCACTCGCCAGAAGTCGAGCTTCAGCAATACGTCGATTGAGACGCTCGGTCTCCCAGACAACCTTCTCATACGGACTGCGCGTAAGAGTACTCCGTAGCTCCTCGTTAAACTGCACCTTAACTGCATACAGCGAATCACCTGGTACAGACTGCTCGGCTAAATATGAAATAGAGAGGACAAAGACACCAACACTAGCAACTACTGCTTGAAAGATACGCCACCCATTAACATGAACGAGTCGTACTGGTGTTATTCCAGAAGAAATACCAAGAGCCCCTTCCTCCTTAAGAGCCAGTGGAAGTGGGTGGTACTCCATATACGAAACTACCCGCTCACGAAGATCGGTTTTTTCGCTGTGACTAAGTCGGACAGCGTCGGCTTTCTTTTGAAATTGTTCGCTAAAGCGTTTCATTGGTAGTTATGGTTTTTTGTTCTTTCGGTTATCTTCCCGTAGTGTCATCTCGTCCTCAATTCGCTTCCGGAGCAACTTGAGCCCGCGATGGAGCCGTACTGAGACAACATTTTCTGACTCCTCGATAAGATCACTGATCTCGCGTGGCCCTAGCCCATCGACGAACCGCAAAATGATGACCTCGCGGTATTCATCGGGCAATTCACCTACGAGAGCAAAGGCCTTTTGACCATCAATTGTCGCCGCCAAAGCCTCCATACTACTCTCTTGGAGTTCTGGGAACGACCCTTCATCAACCCCTTCGACAGCCAACATGGCGTCAAGAGAGAGTTCTTTTCGTTTACGATACTCATCAATAATAAGATTGTTGAGTACCTTATATAAAAAGGAGCGATACGAATCTATCTGGTGGCCCGCACGGATATATGACCAGACCTTAGTGAAGGTGTCGTGGACAATATCAATAGCTCGTTCCCGGTCACTGATACGAATGCTCGCATGACGAAACAGGGCGTCATTATAGTCTTCGAAAGCTTTCAAAAAACAATCTTCTTGGCTTTCCATACCATGAGTTGATGTCCTCCGCATGTGAAAACCATTATATACGTAGACGCGAGGATACACGAATTCTTACCGCACAACTCGTGTTAATCCTTGTTTTCCTTAATTGACACAAGCAACTCCGGCAACGATTCGACTAAAAAGTGGTTTTTATCCTTAAAAATAGTGATATTAGCACCCGGAACATGGGTCCTGTACCACTCTATTTCGCTTGCTGGTACCACAAAGTCATCCTCTGATTGCCATATTTCAAGCCGTGGAATAGTAGTGCCTAACTGAGCGACTGCTGTAGCGTCTGGTCGAAAGTCTATACAATCTCCCCCTCCACCATCCCCTCGTATGTCGACAAATTCACCTCCGGGAGCAGCCAAGAGATAGACCGCGGACACCTGCTTCTTGAGAGGTGTTTCACTGAGATACTTAGCCAAAAACATCCCGCCAAGAGACCAGCCGATGAGAACCACACCATCTTCAACCAAATCAAGGTGTCGCTCGAACCAAATGGCCCATTCGTCAAAGCGAGCATTGGACTTATTTGGCATGGTCGGAATATACACCTCGAAGTCAGTACCGAGATCGGTTCGGAGCGTATCGGTCCAACGAATAGTTCGTTCTCCCAATGGATCACGGAGTGGTGTGGTCCTCAAGTGCTGCAAGAAATCCTCATGTCGAGTAAACGAGTCTCCACCAGAAATGAAAATAACCTGTTTCTTCATATTGGCATCATACCATACGAAAAGCCGGGCGGTGACTACGTCATCGCCCGGCTTTTCACTTCTCTCCCCTACACCCAACGATTCTTGCTGAAGAAGTATACCGTCACACCAACAGCCGTGAGAATGATACCCAAGACCACCCAGAAGGCATGCGGGTACTCCTGTATCGGAAGTGGCACGTTCATACCAAAGAGTGACGAGACGAGTGTTGGAATAGTGAGAATAATCGTGACCGCCGTGAGTGTCCGGATAGTATTGTTAAGGCCTTGAGTCAAGATAGCCTCACTGGCCCCGCGAATGTTCTGAATGGTCTTCAAAATGGACTTGGCTGAATCGATAAGCTGCCCACACTCAATGAGAAGGTCTTCGAGAAGCTCGCGGTCTTCTTCCTTAAACTTAAGATGATTACCCTTCGTGAGATGGTTGAACCACACATTTGTGGGTACAAGCGCAGAAATCATTTCATTAAGCTCTTGCTCAATGAAGACAAGGCGTTGTAAGTCTTTGCCGCGCATACTCCGTACCCGACCCATGTCTCGATACACCATCTTTCGAGTTCGGGTGAGTTTGCGCTCATAGGCAACCATAAGTTCAGTCAAAAGCTCTAGGAAAAGCTGAGTATTTTCTGTAGTGACAAACTTCCGTCGCCCCTCAGTAAAAGCTTTAAGGAACGGGACTTCCTGTTCAGCAATCGTAATAAGTGACGACTCATCAAGTACAAATAAAATAGGAGCGGTATCAATATCGAGATCCTTAACATCATAAGGATACCGTGTAAAGAAATAGGCTCGTCCTTCTTCAATCTCAAAACGAGGTACCTCAAAAAAGTCTTTAATATCCTCAACAATAGTTTCTTCAAGACCATACTTTGCAATAATGGTCGCAATCTCCTCATCAGAGTGCCCAGCGACGTGCGTCCAGACCCCCGACGAACCCTCCTCTGCCTCTGACAGGGGTTCGTCGGTTGTTGTTCGTACGTAGTGGTGGATCATCGCTGTTATTGTGCACTACTTAGCCCTGTTTGCAAAATGCTTTGCCACAAGTTCAGCCACACCACTTGCACACGAAGTACTCAGCGGCACCTCATCAACCCATTGATACTCATTATGATCAGGACTCAAGACAACCTCGCTCGAATTTGTAGTAGCTAAATAGTAGACACGGATGATGTGACACGCCTCACCCTTAATTATCGGGAATGTCTCCTCAACAGTGAGAACGTGTTGTGGAACAATGTTGAGACCTGATTCTTCCATCACCTCGCGTGCCAATCCAACAAGGATCGGTTCATGGGGTTCAATACGACCGCCGGGCACATCCCACTTCCCCAAATTTGTCCCCTCATCATAGGCAGCCTCACGAATGAGGAGAATCTTACCGTCGCGTTCAATCAAAGCTTTTGCACCGATAAAAAGTTTCATACTGTCAGTATACTAAAATACCTCGCATTTTTTAAAAAGAGATGGTATTATCGAGGCCACGAAATCAGGCATTAACTGGTTTTGTGAACGAGAGCCAGATGAGGTTTATATACCTTTCAGGTATCTATCCTACATCTGGGGTGTATCATAATGGTAGTGTACGCAGTTTGGGGTCTTTTGTTCATTTCATAGTCTATTGAGCTGAGTCGGGGTGTAGCATAATGGTAGTGTACTCGTTTTGTGACCGTGTGGTCCGGGTTCGATTCCCGGCTCCCCGAC
>JACCDR012160649.1_pt1 | contig 10211 bp, 21 predicted proteins | sample 7446431 | NCBI WGS metagenome assembly JACCDR01 (sample SAMN15323443, study PRJNA562643) | freshwater metagenome | isolation source: river surface water | place: USA:Blue River Watershed | collected 2017-08-17 | reverse complement strand
TCCACAATATTCTTACTATGGCTTTCAAACACATTAGCCAGATAATGCTCTGGATTTAATTCATAAAAATCATCAAGGTCAACAACAATCTTAACACCCTGCGCTTTTAAACGTTTAACTTCGTCTGCACCTCTAGAATATACCCGGTTAAATACCAATACATTATTCTTTGGCACGAAGCTGTTATCCGCAAATGGCATAACCACTCTGTGATAATCACAACCACTGCCTAATTTGTTATCACAGTATAGACGAGGTTTGTGTACCAACATATTTAGCATCCTCCTTAAATTTTCTATCATATAATTTTCTCCATGTCTTGGCAGTGAATAATGTGGGAAATAGCCCTACGTGGCTCTGCTGCTCCAAGACGATAAATATGAAAAAGATACATTCCTCGTATAATACCTAGGCGCTTACCTGCTGCGTGTAGGTTATTAGAAAGAATTAAATCGAATTGAATAGACCTCTCTTCAAAGGGAAATTCATTCCATAAACTTTTTCTAAAGAGGAGGAAAAATCCTGCTAGAGGCGTACCTTCAGGCACTTCCTCTATTTCCATTCCAAAGAGATTTTTTGCGGTTCTTGCAATTTCGATATGCTTTTTTATATCACACTCTTCACTAAGGATGTTGTCAAAGAGTTGATAGCTAGATCCTAACCTGTTGCAGGATGCTCCAATCATATCATACTGGGGATTAGAACGAACCAGTGTTTCTAACCACATAGGTTGTTCTGGTAGGAGGAACATTGTATCGATGTCCCTTAAGCAAATCCAACTATCTTCCGGTAGTTCACGAATGGTATCATTGATGCCTTTTCCGATGTCGCCAGAAAGATAGGGAGTAATGTGGAAGATCATTTCTCCCTCCTGTAGTGTTAATTTAGCACCAATCAGACTAAAAGTCCAATTGGTATTGCCTATCAATCTTTATTCGAGTGAGCCTGTATCCGACTTCACGATGCCACGCTTAACTAACTCAAGTTGAATATCTATGGAGCGATCACGCGCTGCCATGTATTCTGAGAAAGTCTCTTGCAGATGATCACCTGCCACATCGCGTAGTTTAAGAAGTTTCTCATCTGTAACCTGGCTCAGGTCATCAAAAGATTCTACATTATTTGTCCCATTCATTTTCATCTACAACCTCCTTAATGGATACCGCGCAGTCTTTGCAAATACACTGCCCTTTGTTCTTAGAAATCTCGATGTAAGGTGCGTTATGTTCCTTACGTGAGTCGTAGATTACACTGTTGAAACACACAACGCAAACATTTTTTATAATTGTGTATTTCTGGATTTTCTTCTTAGTTCTGAAGTTAAACTCGATAACATCGCCCATCAGTGAACCACTCCCAGAATGTTGCTCTGTGCCATCACAGCACTAAACTCTACCATATCATGAGATCTTGCGAATCTCTCCCAAACTTCTGCATCCACCTTGAGAGCAATGCAGGGATAGATTGAGTCATTGATCACCTCTACATGGAATACGTTAAGGTTTTCATCTTCTTCAATGAACATCTGACCGTAACGTTCGAGGTGTTTACGAATGTAATGCGTATCCTCCTCAGTTAGTCCGATCATAAGATAACTGGCAACAACTACATCTCTATCCTGCATATTAGCTCCTTAGCCTTTCGGTACGTAAAATTGATGTTCTTTATATCTGTACACGAGGATCATATCTTTTTCCCAGTGTGTACGTATACTTTTCTTCTTAAAGAACTTGGCTCCCTTTGTGATGTCTGTTGCGTCACGCGCTTCAGGGAAGTTCTTGTTTAAATATAGCAGTCGATCAGCAATATGTTTTGCCTCTTGCCACCTCTCTTTTTCAACTACGTTGAATGCGCCCCGGTAGGTATAAGAGAATTGACCTGGTTGGAAAAGTACGCCCTTAACAGTTTTAGGAAATTGAGGATCGTTTACACGATTCAATACCACATTCCCAACTGCCGCCATACCTTTTTTACCTTGATTTCGACTTTCAGCATACATTGCACAAGCTAGAAGATTTTCTTTAGTGTCGCGCTTTGTACATTTGTGAACTACTTTAGCAGTCTTTACGTTTGCAGCTTCAGCCATGCTGATTACAGGTGTAAATGTAAAAGCAGTTAATGATAGTAACGCAATTGTTACAAAGTTTCGTATCAGCAAATTTTGCCTCCTTTTAGTTTAACGAACTATTATTTTATCACAGGAGGGACTATTTTGCAAGATGAAGGGGCTTTCGCCCCTTTTGTTACAGTGTATAAGTAGTGGTGAAATCCACTTTAGCGCCATCCTCGACGACAGTTAGTTTCAGGGTATCAGACTGAACACTACTCAGGCTTTCCAGTTTAACAGTCACACGCTCGTAAGCTGGTTGACCATCTTTCAGGAAGGTACGCTCGGTGATAACTACACGATTTGCCACATCCAGAATTGCTTTACCATCGTGTTCAAGGTGGAAAGAGCTGCCGTCTTTGTAGTTCACAACCACAACACCGCCACAGACCACCAAGTTCTCACCCAAGACGGTTGCTGAGGCATCGTTTACAGAAACACCCGTAACACCAAGTTCAGCTTCTTCTTGCGCTTCTTTCACATACTGTTCAAACTCTTCTACTGTCAAAGGATCTCTGTAACCCCACTCACCATCGTTGAGATAGGTTCTGCCATCACAGATACCATAGTAGCTCCAGTTACCGATGTCATAACCTTTTTTATCAGACATCCATGTACCTGTAAAGGTTTCGTCAATACGGTAATTGATACCTAAATCCTGTGCCACTTTAAACAGGTCAACAACCTTACGGCTATTATCTTCATTGAAATCCACATCTACTGCAAAGTCGGTATCGAACAGGGCACGCAGTTTAGCAATTGCACTCATGTTATTCTCCTCTTATTTATTAGAAAAGGAGGATTTTCACCCTCCATAATCTCTTAACTCTTATGGGCAATCAAACCAGTTAACATCACCACCAAACGCGACCACTACATCACAGATATCCATACCTGCTTTACCTACACCATAAGCTTTCAGTTTCCATTCGTCATCTTCACGAACCAAGGAAGCTACGTGGCAAATAGTGTTGCCAGCTACTTCTGGAGCAAGGAAGTCAAAGTCCAGAATTTCTACATTACGCTCGGAGTCAAAGATTTTCAGCATACCTTCGGTAGCGTGGCCCAGACGTTTCTGACCAGTTTCATCGTCGATAGTGATGACAAAGGCAATTTCATCTGCGTTCTGGGAGATCTTAGCCAGAGTTACATCAATCTGTTCCAGATTACCAGTACCGTCTCGAACATCTTCACCAGCGAAGGTAGAACGCTCTGGGTCAACTTTATTACCGTAGCAAACCAGATGACGAGCAGACAGCATTTCCGGGCTACCTGAAGCATTGTGACGGCAAATTACTGCGCTAACATCCAGGTCGAGTTTTGAGCTTGATTTCCAGGAGAATTCCAGACGAATCTCTTTCAGCAGAGGTGCGATTTTCTTCAGGGAAATCTTTTCGGTGGAACCTTTTTTCAGGGAAATTTTCTCAGACATGTATATCTCCTTCTTTCTGTTTTCATTTATCGGAGGAGAACCACTCCCCTCCTTGATGTAATCTATTCTACGTATTTATTTCTGTAAGTCAACAACTATTTTTAGTTTTTTGCGCCGACTTTTTCAACCCACTGACCGAACTCTTCAGACAGGAGTTTATCATACAACTCTTCGTCAGACAGATCAAGGTCATCAATACCAATGAATGCTACGTTATCGTATTCGTCTGCCAGTGCTTTCAGGAAGGTAAAACCAGCATTACCCACACCAACCATGAACCAGTAAATAGGTTTGCCTTTATTACGGTTCAGCACATTACGCACAGCAGATTCGTCGTTGTTTTCACCGTCGGTCTGGAAGAATACCATAGCCGGGGTGGTGTCCACCTTAGCGGAAGTATCTGGTACTTGTTCAGTGATAGTTTTCTTAACGGTAACAGTTTCAGTTTTACCCGTCAGTTTAGCAAAGAAGCCACTCACTGCACGTTCTTCTTGTACTTCAACCTCACGACTAACAGTTTTCATTGGCACACCGCCAAAGTATTCGTCGTAGATCGCCTGGATAACTGGAGCATAGCTTGTACCGCCATTGATAGACACGCTACGCATACACTTGCCTACATAGTCGTCGTACACGTCAGCGGTAGCTGGCGGCAGTTCAGAAGAGTAGTTGTTGAACGCCCACATATCGATCTGCTGATTGTCATCAAACTGCATACCGAAAGGCAGGAGTTTACCAACGAAGTCGCTCACAGTGCCGTTACGATACAGAGAGTGCATACTACCAGAGATATCCAGTGCAGACGCTACACGCAGTGTGATTTGTGCAATTTTCTTTTTCTTCAGGCTAATTACCAATTTTTCCTGACGTTTCACCAGACTAATTTTTTCGCTCATTATTTTTCCTCCATTAGGTTTTTGAGTACGATAGCTGTTTCACATTGTGTCTCTTGGATTATAACAGGTTCTTCATGGTCTAACAAGAAATCATTTACATCAAACCAATCTGATTCTTGTCCTTGATTCCAACCATCTATGAATGCGTCTTCAATGATAGTCTTCAACTCAAGTCGTGTCAATACAATTTTATCATTCATCGGTGATATCCCATTCGCAGTTATCATCAAAACCACCCGGCGGGATAAAGTCATCACCTACTTCAATCACGGTTGTACCCTCGTTACCAGAGAACTCCTCGCAATATTCATCACTATACGCAAGTTTTTCGGCTAAGTCAATGTCTTTAAACCAACGGAGACAAGAACTCCCGTCTCCACAATTTTCAATAAGGATAGCTACTTTCATTTCACCTCCTGGTCCATGATGACAATCAAAGAGGAAAGTTGTTCTTCCGACATTTCATCATAGTTATATATTTCACGCAGATCACTAACCAGGTTGATAAAATCAGGATCTCTTGTCCAACTGAAAAACATCTCAGCTACTTGTAGTTCATCATCATAACGGACACCAATTTCATCCTCACTGAGCTTGTAAACACGAATACGCATATTTTTCTCCTTTTAGACTAAGCCAGATTTGACTTTTTCAATCATCCCGTCTTCTAGGGATTGGACTTCGTTAATATAATCAACACGAGCGGCACGAGCCTCGGTGTTAATACGGTTTGTTTCTTCCAGCATACGCACCAGATTTTCCTGATCTTTACGCAACGTATCAATATCAAGAATCTGACGGTTAGCCAGTTGTGCAGCTTCAACCATGTTGGTTGCTGCCAGATCACTACCCATTTGCAGAGCAGTGTTAAATTCGTCCACAACACCATTCAGAGTTTGTCCAGCTTCTTTCTGACGTAAACTCTCTATATACATCGAGAAGTTGGCAGAGTACGCCGGAATAACGTTGTTTACGATGTTACGTGCAGAGCGCATGAGTGTTTCACTCACTTTGATCATACTATTAACTCGTGGCCCCATCTGCACACACAGCAGACGCAAGGCTTTCAGGTCGCCAATGCGGATCTCTAGGATATCCAGAGTGTCGCGAATGCCTGTGCGTTCCTCGACATCATCCTCTGGGGTTGCATTGAAGCGGATCTCTTCTTTGGCATAGGTATCAGCCAGAAGTTCAATGTCCCGGTTTAGACTCATTGCATACTGTGCAACAGCCGCCTTTAGCTTTTCTAAATATACCAGCGAGTCTTCTTCCTTGCGAACATCACCTTCCAGTTGTTTCACCAGAACATCAATTCGGCTGTTTACATTATCATATTCAGCAAACAGGTCTTCTTTCATACCCATAAGCTTCTTAACAAACTTCCCAATTCCTTTGGACTGTTTGATAGAAGATGGATCAAGTTGCTTAGCCTGTTTAATGAGAGCGGTGAGGCGTTCATTCATCTCCCCACCTTGATTGCCACGTTGATGTTTTAGCACTTCTGCATTCAGGCTACGCAGGGTAAGACCTGCCTCAGCGCCCACCTCCTCGATTTGCTTCTTGTCCATAGGAGGTAGAGCAGGAACAGGTTTAACTACCGCAGGAGCAAAAACAGGGCTTGCTTCCAGCACGTTTGGAGCCAGTGCAGATCGTTTAGTATCAACAGCCGCCAGGACGCTGGCACCATGCTTGTTTCCTTTGACAGCATTCAGAAATGGACTTTTAGACATTTCTTTCTCCTTAATAGTAAAGTTCGAAATCGTTGGACACAAAGCGACCATCGGTAGTGGTTACTACCATGTCTTCTCCGCTGAAATCTACCAGAAATGGTTTGGATTTAGCCGGACGAACAAACAGGCTCACCACATCATGAGCAGGAATAGTTACTGTTTCCGCTCGAACAACGTCTCCTTTTACGTCCAGATTAAGAGTGAACTCAATTAAATCATCATCCAACTCCACAGACACAACGTTTTTCAATGTAAATGTAGATCCATTTTGATAAAGGATTTTCATTTTGTCAACGCTTGGTACTGTATGACGACTACCTTTTGTGCGCTTTTTATGTTTAGACTTGGTAGTTTCCACTGGCATAATAATAGCAGATCCTCCCTCACGGGCAGATACAGTTGCAACCTGTCGGTCGTGCGTTGTCATACCCTTGAACTGGAATGTACCATTCAAAGAAATCTTTTCTAAACGGAATAGATTATTATTCCGTCGCAGTATTTCTTGACTAAAGAAACTGCCGCTTAGACGATAGATATTACCTAAAACTGGTTTCATATTTTCTCCTTTGTTATTGGTTTCTCTTGACGAGAGGGACTTTACTATCCCTCTAAGCAAAAGTCAACCTTCGTATTCTACAATTGCAATACCCTCTTCATCTCCAACAATACTGAGATAAGACCATTGCTGCTGACCATCTTTAACACCCCTGAATTCATACTGAGGGTCAGGTTCATCTCCATCGTGACCAACACAGATGAATTTACCGTCATTTCGATCCAACACTCCCTCATTGAATACCCATCCAGACAGAACGTACACTTTACCGATTACTAGTTCCATTATTACCTCCTTAACGACGACGACTTGAACTAAAGCTACTACGGCTTGAAGAGAAGCTCTTACTGCTGCTGTAGCTACGTGACGGCTTGCTGTAGCTGCTCATTGGGCTAGAGTAAGACTTCTTAGCAGAATAGCTACTGTTGGTACTCATAGTTGGACGAGAAGAGGTTTGAGTGCTGATAGAGCGGGGTTTGCTCTGATAAACCTGCTTACCGTTACCGCTGTAGAAGCTCGTAGTCTTGCTAGAATAGCTGCTACTATTGCGTGGCTGTGCCACAGTATTGTTGTTGATGATCGTGGTACGGCTGGAGTTATTGCTGTAACCACCACCATTGTTATTGCCACCGCTCATCATATGGCCCAGGATCATACCAGTTGCGAAATCGCCAACACCAGAATCATGACCACCCTGAACGATAACTGGGGCAGGTGCAGCCTGAACTACTTGCGGCGCTGGCTGATTTACATACTGCTCGTCAACAGTTTGTTGCTGCGGAGCCGGAACATATTGCGTTTGCTGTGGAACATCGTCATCGCAACCTGCTACCATCAAAGTTGCACCCAGGATGATTGCACCAAACACCAGTTTCATTTTAGTCATGTTTTATTTCCTCGCTTGAATTGAGACAATTATTTTTATCAATGGAGAAACAAAACACTTGTTCTCCGTTCTTCTTGACATCAATAGTACCCTTGTTCACTAGGCTTGTCAACAACGAAATCAAAATAAATAAGCCCAATGCAAAACAAATGCTCTCAAACACAAACCACACTGCTTTAAAAACCGATATCATCTAAGATCACCTCTTCATCTTTTTCCAGATCCCAATAGAACATATCCCAACTACGGTTATCCCACGGCACAGCATTAGGAGATGTCCAAATCTCTTCCAACACAAGTTCTGTAAGAATATACCCCATTGCACGAGCAGAGACAATGGCTAAACGTTTCACAGGTGTGATCTCCCCAACACCGGAAGGGCAGCAAGCAACCACATTTGTAGGTAGTATAAGCGGTCCACAAGGATAAATCTTAATCTCCACATCGGGGTAAAGCCTTGTTAGTTGCTCTAAAGCTGTATCACCCATCCCCCACACAATGTTCTCTACTTCCTCAAATACATCACTCATTTCTGTTCTCCTTGGTTAATACACTGACCATACAATAGGCGTAAGTTCTCACCGTTAGCCCTGAAGTTGTTAATTTGAAGATTACACTCTTGGTATGACAGATTGGGAACTTGTAAACTCTCAGTTCCGGCATTACTACTATATCCCAAGCCCCAAATTAGAATCAAAGTATACATATTTCTCTCCCTATGGAAAAGCCTCCAGAAGGAGGCTCTTTTGATTAAGCTGTTGCTTCGTCTTCTTTCTCAGGGAAGACCAGACTTGCCAGTACACCCAGTGCCAGAGTGCCGAGCACGATGTACATGCTCACGTTAGCCGAAATATCGTGAGGCAGGAAAGCCCATTTAGCGTGAAGCGTCTCACCGAACGGATGGTAAATAAGTTTAGCACCAACAAACACCAGAACAACTGCTACTGCTTTTTCCAAGTGAACCAGATACTTAACTGCAACGCTCAGTACGAAGAACAGAGCACGTAAACCCAGGATTGCGAACAGCATCGCAGAGTAAACCAGCAGAGGTTCCTGAGTTACACCAATCACCGCAGGTACAGAGTCGAAGGAAAAGATTACATCAGTAAACTCTACTACGAACACACACAGTAGGGCTGGAGTTGCATATTTGATACCATTTTTAATCGTGATGAATTTCTCACCATCCATCGCCGGGTGAACCGGAATGATCTTACCAACCAAACGAGTAGCCCAGTGTTTAGAGTAATCCACTTCTTCATCATCATTACCGCCCAACCCAATCACACCTCTGGCAGACCAAATAACAACCAGACCGAAAATCACCTGAGCGCCCCAGTGGAGATGGAACAAAGCAGAACCAACGGCAACAAACACACCACGGAAGACGATTGCACCTGCAATACCCCAGAGCAGAATCTTATGTTGCAAGTGAGTCGATTTAATACCGAAACTTGCGAAGATTGCCATAAACACCATAAGGTTATCTACTGACAAAGACTTCTCTAACACATACCCACTCAAGAAGAGGGAAGCAAACTCTTTACCATATTGTACCCAAATGAAACCGTAGTATGCAAATGCCAAGGCAATCCAGAATGCTGACCATCCCAAAGCACTCTTAATCCCGATTTCCTTATTCTCCTTATGCCCAAAAAAATCTACGAAGATTGACAGTACCAGCACACCTACCAGCACTGCAATATCGAGCAGTGGGAAACCAAAATGACTCATGTTTTTCTCCTCTCTTGGAGAGGGAGCCTATCTCCCTCTCGATAACCTACACTTTACTCTCTTTTCGCATAGAGTCAAGTATTATTTTCTACTTTTAAAGATACTACCAATAACCGTAATGATGAATGCCACACAAACAACACTTAAGAATGTGATAGGGATTTCCCAGTTAGGATTTCCTGTCAACACTGCAAGATAGTTGTATGCCATCATCAGTAACCATGTAGGTGCTAAACAAAGTAATACTACTAGCACCATGACAATTAGTCCTACAATAACTTCCATAATTTCTCCTACTCTAGTTTATAAATAGTCACATCGTGACCTGCTGCAACCAAGGTTCTCTCGATCATAACCTCAATTATTTTCCAATCTCCACCTGCCAGCCCAGCACCAAGCATTGGCAACCCTATAGGGAAGCTTTCATGATCTCCTGAGTCATAACACAGGAGGGCTTCTGCCATTCCTTTCAGTGCGTCATAAAGAGCATTGTAATCAAGATCACGACCACCGTATTTACGCTTACCGTAACCAAATTGACCATAGAGATTGTACACTAAAGGCCCATCGTTATAACCTGTAGCATAGGGATCACCAACACTAAAGGTGCCTAGCTTTTTATAATCACCTTTAGTTGTCTCTTGGTCAGCTTCCCAGGCCCAAGGAAAGGCTAGCCGAATTTGAGGCGCAATTCCTGAACCCATGTTCACTTGACAGTTGCAGCAATGTGCGATAGCCATTACCTCTCCTGCACGAGCAGCTTCAATTAGATCTCCCACTTTATATTTAAGCATGTTTATCCATCCATTTTTCAGCTTTCAGTTTCAATACATCGTTCAGTTGACCGATCACTTCGTCTGCCAATTCCTG
>JACCDR012001376.1_pt1 | contig 10211 bp, 7 predicted proteins | sample 7446431 | NCBI WGS metagenome assembly JACCDR01 (sample SAMN15323443, study PRJNA562643) | freshwater metagenome | isolation source: river surface water | place: USA:Blue River Watershed | collected 2017-08-17 | reverse complement strand
CTCCAGATCGATGCGTTGGCGGAGTACCTGAGGATTGGATGCCTCCAAGGGTTTCCAACGTACTGTGAGGAAGAGGCGCTAGCCTTTATTGGTCAGGACAGAGGGATCCGACGCGGAGTCTCTGAGACGGATGCTTCCTATCGCGCTCGTCTGAAAAATGCTCCAGTTACCTGGAAACGAGCAGGCTCTCCAGTAGTCCTCCTCCCCCAGGTAGCATCTTACTTCTCACCTGCAGACGTTCTCGTCCGCTACGTGGCGAGTGGCTACGACGATCAAGGGAACTCCTGTACCGACTGGTGGAGCTACCAGACAGGAGCTCTCTCCTATCACCGCTCGACTCCTGCTAACTGGGATTGGGACACTCTCATAGGTGATTACCGTTACTGGATCATCGTGTACTGTGGAGTGCTCCCGCTCTGGTACTGGGACCAGGCGAATATGTACTGGGACAAGCCTGGGCTCCTTTGGGGCTACCAGAACGGGCAACTAATCTACGATCTTCGTTCAATTATCGATACGTTCGATTGCGAGGGTTCGCATTTGGGAGGATTGATTCTCTGCAATCCCAATCCCTCTCCAGATCCATTCGACCCTACCAACTCTCCAGGCTTTCCGATGCCAAATGGTGGTTGGCAGAATCCAGCTAACCGCTATTCGACTGACACACAGTACTTTTTCGTTCCTGGTGACTGATAGGAAATCGATTTCCTATCCTTGGACTTGAGCTATGAGCGCAACCTACGTCCCTACAGCTTATTATCACGAGACAACGGTACTCCCTTCTCCGAGTGATTGGGCTACCGCTGCTTCTGTGAACGAACAGGCCCTGAAGTACCTGACGGACAACTCCAAGTACTTCAAAACTGAGCTGGGTAAGTTTTGGGACGGGATCAACATCAGTGTTCCAAGTGGGAACGTAGTTGCTTCGAATGAGGTGCGTGCTGGCGGAATCATTTTCAGCAACACGGGGTTCTCTACGTTCGGCAACGCCAATATTTTTGGAAGTCTGGTCGTTGGGGAAACTGCGTCCGTAACCGGAAACGCTACCATTGGAGGGGGACTCACCCTTTCCGGTACAGGTCTATTTAACTCGAATATCGTCGTTGCAGGTGTTGCCGGAGTTGGTTCACTTCAGAGCCTTGGTAACGTGTTCGTAGGAGGAACGATCGACGGACCTGGTGGGGTCACCACGATTGAAGAGGATCTGTTTATTCGCGGGCAGATCATTGGTAACGCTCAGTTTGATGGGAACATTGAGCTAGCAGGAGAGATTAATTCCTTTGGGGGAGACACTGTTCCCCTCAACGCAAATGTTGAGGTTACCGGTTGGCTCGATGTGACGGAACCATCACGTGTTCCAGGTACACCTACTACAATTGTTTTTCCAAGCGGTTCACCATCACAGTCGATTCCCTTCGCGAACTATAATTTCATCGTTGTAACGTACGCCGGACAGGATAGTGAGTTGTTCTTCGACACAGATATACCTGTCAGAATTGGTGATTGGGTTACCGTTCGAAATCTTTCTTCACTTTCTTCAAGTAGCATCACTGTGTTTGCTCCAGGGGCTAATCCTGGAGGTGGTTCGGTGTTGCACATCTACGAATCTGTTACCTATGTCTACTTTGGAGATGCAGGGTATTTGCCAGTTGAACACGTAGTCCATCCAACGTGAGAGGATGTGAACTGTTTACCCGTTCCGATGTTGCGGGTTAGCCTCTGGAGGCTTTGGCAGCCTCACCCGCACTTGGCTTAACATTTCTAGACGCACTTCTTCGAGGGGGGACTGGTCCAGCTGGACCGACTGGTGCTCCTGGAGCTGGGACAGGAGCAACTGGTCCTAGAGGCCCAACTGGGATGGCTGGTCCCACGGGACCACAGGGAGCGACTGGTCCAGCTGGTGGAGGAAACTCAGAGGTTAAAGCTCTGATTCTCTCCAACATGCTCCACTCAGGAACCACGTATCAGGATGGTGTAACACTGATTAGTGGTGACAAGGTGTTAGATCCGACGAATCTAACAGCCGCTCAGCAAGGTCCGTGGCAACTAACTAACGGGGCATGGGTACGTATCCCAGGACTCACGGTTACCCCTGGAATGGTAGTCACTGTGAAAGAGGGGCGAGTTGGGAAAGGGACCCAATGGGTTATGTCCACACCCTCTTCAGCATCTCCTTTTACGCTCAACACTTCAGCTCAGACTTGGGGACGTACTGATGGTGGAGCACAAGCAGGGATGGTTACCTCTACTTCCCTCTCTTCGGTACTTGTTCGTCAGATTGAGCTTCCTGCAGGACAGGACTGGGCAGTCACTGTGGATGTGTGGGCACTGGACGTGACTGCCGATCCCGACGTGGAGAATCACTGGACTTATCGAGTGAGTGGATTCTGCTCAAATGACGGAGTGGTCACTCGTAGAACTCCTCAAAAATACTTCGCGTACACAACCCCACCACTCGGCTCACTTACGTTTTCTCCAGACGTCTTCTCCCTCGAAGTATTCTTCAATCCTTCGACCACTCACACCCTCAAGATCCGCTCCAAGGTGATGTTGGAGATGGCGGGGATCCCAACTGGGGTTCCCTCCTGAAATAGGAAATCGATTTCCCATGGCTAACGAAAAACTCAAAGGTAACGTTCCTGGACTGATTCTTGGTTTAGCTCTTGGAGCAGGGGGAGTTAGTCTCACATCTCCGGAACCAGAGACGGTAAAAGTTATCTCTGAGGTTCCTCGTGAACCGACGGTAGTTGAGAACCTTGCAAAGAGCATTTGCATTGAAGGTTCTAAGCGCGAGCGAAAGACTCAGGAGCAAGCAGAGAAGGAATGCTCTGGGCGCCCCAAAGCGGCTCAGGTTGCGATCGCTGAGCAAGCTGTGAAGAACGTCGAAGGGCGTCCCTACAAGACTCAGGAGTCTGTAGAAGAGGCGATCCAAAAAGCGAAACACGAGTCTCGTCGTAGAGACATGGATCGTTACGACGAGGAGTTAGAAGCAGCGAAGAACGCTGGGCGCATGCCTCGTCGTCCTGGGGAGTTCATAGACGGTTCTTCAAATCCTCCAGGCGGTCCTCCTCCAGGAACGATGAAACCCGTTTTCGAGAAAACGAAGATCAACCCTCCTGAGTGAGTGAGGTCTTATGAAACGCTTCCTTATCTTCCTTAGCTTTCTTACCTTCTGGGTTGCTCCTCCGCTCAACAGTGTCGACGACTGGTTTCCAGGGGTCGCAATCGCTTATGCAGAGGGAGAGGTAGAAGAGACCCCTCTTAATGCGTTCGGTGAAGCCCGATCGATCACTGACTGGATCGATGGTGCGGTAATGAACCGGATCAAGGAGTGCGATTCTACAGACAATATCAACCAAGCTCTCGAGGATGCGATTCGTACGGTCTGTGGAGAGTCTTCTATTTCTCCCTCACTCTCATTCCCTTCGGGGTGCTATCCGATTTGGGCTCCTGGGATCGATGCTTCTACGATTGCTGAAGGTGGGATTGGTTGTAACGGACTTCAACTGATCGGCAACGTCGCTGGTTACAGGATCTCCGAGGGACCTCAGTTCGTCGCAATGGACGATCGCATTGGAACACTCTCGAACATTTCAGGAGCGTCGATGCAGGACGCTCTTTTCAAATTTAGAGGGAACAACTCCGTTGCGATCATGGGGTTTATTTGGAACGGGAACAACACTGTAGGGAACCTTCTCGCTCCAGAGCTCAATCAATACCTCAATATCATTTTCAACACGTTCTTAGGGGTGAAGGGCAACCCTTACTCCTACGCTGCTTCAAATGCTGGAACAGAAGTCATTACCCTCGATTCAGGACAATCCAACTACGCAGTTGGTGACAGGATCGAGCTAGTCCCTGCAGATAACGGAGGAGCAGTCCCAGGGGGAACGACTGCCTATACTGGGTACTACATTCGGACCAAGGTTGGTTCGAACATCACTCTAAGCGCGACTCTGGGAGGAGCAACCCTCAACCTCACAACGTCAGTTTCGACGTTCATGGTCTACAAGGGAACTTGGACGTTCACCAACACGAATGTGAGCGTTGCAACTGACACGATCACGATCACAGATCATACCCTCCAGAACGGAGATCGAGTCGAAGGAACCTTCTCAGACACCTCTCTCCAAGTCGGGGGGTACAACATCTACTCAGTTCCGTTCTATGTCGTGAACCGAACGCCGGATACGTTTCAGTTCTCCCTTACACCTGGTGGAGCAGTCGTAAACATTAACTACGCTGGTGTTCCTGGAGAGCTTCAACGCATCTCAAAATCCTACGCAGATATTTATGGCGGGGCACTTCTCTATCCAATCATCGAATACAATCGATTTGTCGATGATGTCCGAGCGATCAAACTAGCAGTCTTCAACGTTCCCAATCATGGAGGGGCCTACTATGGTGCGAATGAGGGGAGAACCCGTGAGAATCTGTTTCAGGCTCCGATCCTGATAACCGGTATTGGTGAAATCTCGTCCAACACACACGAGAATCAGCCAACCTTCCCCGCTGGAGCAATGGTTGAGACGGCAGATTACCTCCCGATGCATACGATTGTATCGAAGGGGTATTTCGAATCTGGTCTCCCTGGACCGGTTCCATACATCGCAATCTCCGGTATCGGTCCCAGCATCACCTTCCTCTACGCGGACTACAACCGGATCTATGGCCCCAGCTCAGACTACGTGAATTCCAAGTGCTTCCGGATCAATTCAATTCCGTCTGGAGGTTCGTTCAATAACAACCTCTGCCGAGCTACCGGATACTGTTTTGCTTCGACTACGATCGGCTCGCGCGATGCAGGGACTTCGTATGTCTATGGCTCGTCCTTTACTGGGAATAGCTGCCCCGAACTGTCTGTGGAAGGACTTCCAGTACCGACTTCGGTGAACATGGATCCCGTCGCCGATCCTCCTGCAGTGGTTTACATCAATCATCCTGTGAGAGGACGGGTTCAACAGACAGGTGGAAACCTTTCGTTCGCACTCGGTGTTTCTACAGGGAATACGTCAGTCGATCTCGCACGCAGTTCGATTATCAGCATGTTGGGGGGTTGGGACGTACAGACTCTCACCAATGCTGATTGGATCGGTGCAATGCATTGGTGGTTTGGAACCGATGTGGTTGCAGATCGTTTGCGCGTGAGCTCTGGGATCCAAACTACAACTGGTACTGATTTGTTCGTTCAGATCGATGAAACGGTTGGGATGATCACCGATGAGAATGGGACGGAAGTGCTCATGCACCGCAACGGAAACGCCGTAGGTTACATAAACAATGGGGTTCCTCTGACAAGCCAAGTCGGAGATCAATCGGGGAACTTCTTCATTTCAACGGTCACTGGTAAGGGTCTTTACTACGCTTGTATTTACGTTGCGGTGACCACTGCAGGACTTGGAGGAACCCAGGACGTTGTAGTCACTTACTCAGATACGATCGGGTCTACTTCTCAAACAGTCATTGATGATATGTCTCTTGGACCATCGCAAACTAGAGCAGGTGACTGTGTCCTAATCGAGTTGGACGGTCTCACTAACGTTGGATGGGCTGTCACACAAGCGGCTGTTAGTGGTTCTCCACTGTACTCCATCCGTGGGACTGTTCTTAAGTACGCGGGCAACTAGGAAATCGATTTCTCATGGCTGTCTCTCCCTCTCAGAATTTCACGTTCTTGGATAACCTTCTTAGAGGAGGGACAGGACCTGCTGGTCCTACGGGGCCTGCTGGTGTGAGCACTGGTGTAACGGGTCCTCCTGGACCGACGGGACAACGTGGGCCAACTGGCCCTCAAGGCGTGGGAACTGGTGCTACGGGCCCACAAGGACCGACTGGGCAGAGAGGTCCGACTGGAGCTCAAGGTCCGACGGGAGCACCTGGAGCAATCGGGTTCACTGGCCCTCAGGGCTCGCCTGGAGTCACAGGCCCAACTGGCCCAGTAGGCACTCGAGGTCCAACGGGATCGGTTGGACCTCAGGGAGCAACTGGTCCTCAAGGTGCTCTTGGTTCTCCTGGTTCGACTGGTCCTCAGGGGAACCCTGGATCGGGGGCTGGTCCTCAAGGCTCACCCGGTGTCACTGGTCCTCAGGGAGCTCAAGGATCGGCTGGTCTCCAAGGGCCGACTGGAGCGACCGGACCAAGAGGGGCCACTGGACAGATCGGCCCCACTGGACCAACAGGGGCAAAGGGTGAAACCGGGGCAATGGGACCAACAGGACCTTTGGGAGTCACTGGTCCTCAAGGCTCTCCTGGAGTTACCGGTCCGCAAGGGCCAACTGGCCCACGCGGGCAAACTGGAGCGACTGGTCCTGCAGGTGTCGGGTTCTCTCCTGGCTACGCAACTGGCCAACTAGCAGTCTGGTACGGAAACGGTTGGACTGCTTCCACAGATCTCTTCGCTCAAGATCTCCGGATGAGGGAGGGGTCGATCCAGTTCGGTACCGGCCCCACCACGTACACAGGAGCAGAGATCAGAGCTTCAAAAGAATTCCAGATCGCCGGAGCTCCTTCGATTGGAACCGCTCCCAATCCGATCCTCAACTACGACAACGACACGGTCGTGTTCGGAGATGGTTCAACGCTCGTAGAGGCGACGCAGTTCGCAGATGGACGGCGCATTGTCGCTTTGAATGTCGGGCAACCAATCCCAACTGCCTATCTCCCTACAGGGATGGGAGATCTGATCGGGTTCGTCGGGAACGTTCAAGCCTCTGGTCCCCTAGTCACTCCAGGACCTGGGTCTGGTCCAACTGGAGGCTACGCGTTCTATGCCCAGACGGGTGCTGCAAAGGTCATTACAGAGGGAGGCTTCGTAAACACGGTAGCTCCTTCAATCAACCATCCTGGACCTGCAGGACAGTCCTATCGCCAGCATTGGTTTAGGGTAGCCGGTGCTGTTCGTTCCACTTCTCAGGGTTACTCGACTGCTCTCCAGATCGATTTCCGGAACATTGACGGGATCGCATTTGGTGAGACTGCAGAGAATGCAGTTCTCAACTTCCAGGCATTTGTCTCTGAGACAGGTGCTCAGGGCTCGTCACAGTATCGGAACGGAGAGCAGTTCGCGGTGTGTGCGTGGAGAGGAAACAACGGAACTCCAACACTCGCCTCTGTCACTCGCCAGAATCCAGTACCTTCCGCTGGGAAATTTTTGGGAGGAGGGTGGACCTTTGCAGCAACGGGAACGCGCGTTCTGGTTCAATTCGATCAAGGTGGTTTAGACAGCCATTACGGAATGGCTCTACTCGAGGGAACTGCGGTAACAGTTCCTCAATGATTGGTGTTTTCGTCCCCTTCACACGTCCCAAGTTTATCGAGAACGTTCTAGAGAACTTTCAGCGGCAAACGCACAAAGAAAAGCTTCTCATTATCGTGGAGAATGGACCTGGGAAGGGGACGTTTCCCAGGTCCAAAGAGTGGATTGTAACCACCTCAGACCATCACCGCTCTCACGCTCGGAACAAGGGGATTGAGACGGTTAGAAGAGCAGGGATCCCTTACTGGGCAGTGATGGAGGATGATGATTGGTACGCAGACGACTACCTTTCGGAAGTCTGGGAACAACGACACATCGGAACAGTTACGGGGAAAGCGTCTTGGTTACAGGTTGAGCAAGATGGGACGCTTTGGCAGACGAATCCTGGGAAGGAATACACTCATTTTCGATTCCCTGAGACTCCTGGATTCAACACAGGGCTTCTAGCGGCCACTCTCGCCGGCTGGTCGAAATCGGTGATAGTGCCGTTTCGACCAGAGATTGAGTATGGGGAAGAAACCATCTGGTTTCAGGAAATGTCTCTACAAGGAAACTCTCTTTGGAGCCGTGGTCCTGCGAAATACACCCTGATTCGTTATTCAGATCCTGAGCACAATCATGCTTGGAGCGAACCTTTGACTAGGGAGGTGAAACCGAAGAATCCTCGTCTCAAATGACCGTTCGCTCTGTACAGCTCCGAGCCGGAACCCTGGTCCTCAACCCGATCCAGATTTTCGGATCGGTGGTTATGTGGGTGAACGCTGGTCTCCAAGCGAGCTCTTCACAAGTAATCGATCAAGCTCAGGGGATTTCGTTCTCTGGATCTGGTGGGATCTCGTACGGGGCGACTGGACCAAATGGTCTTCCGATCTGGACTGGTAACGGGACAGACGGGATCTTCAGTGGCTCACTGAACCTCCCAGATCCATCCGTTACCCCCTCTTGGGTTTTTGGGGTGTGGAGGCAGAATAGTTTCACCGCAGGGGACGCTCTCTACGGTTCAGGTTCTCAGACGCTTTCACTCGTTCAGTCTGGAACAACAGCTCTAGCGCAAAGGAACACTACAGTAGCGAACCCAAACTCTGGAGCAGGAATGGGAACTTGGTTCTTTTCCTATCAGTCCTTTACGGGTTCGGCATCAGACCAGAACTTGGTAGGTAACACCCTAGCCTCAGGAGACAACGCAGGCTCTACCGATCCTGGAGGCACCTTCTCTTTCTTGGCTCGAACGTCTGCAAACTTTTCTGACGTCTCACTCTACGAGCTGGGGATCCTGAACTTCGTTCCAAACTCTGAAATGCTCCGTCTCTATAAGCAGCGGATCCGTGTTCTGTCTCAAGGGCAGGTCGTTGGAGTAGCAGCATAGGAAATCGATTTCCTATCCAAGGCGTCAATCTTTGAGCGATGAGCCAAGACCGCTTAAAACCTAAGAGTGGCTTGGACTCCTCCATATAATCCTCCGTTCCAGCAGTTCGGCGCTCAGAAATGGGTGCGGTATTTTAGGGCTAATGCAGACGGTTCCCTTCTCCCGTTCCCCGCTCAATACGGAATCACAGGACCTCGAGGACAGACGGGCGCTGGAGGAGTTGGAACCCCTGGACCACAGGGATCTCCTGGTGTCACAGGTCCCGCTGGTGCACCTCAGGGCAGTCCTGGTGTCACTGGCCCACAGGGTCCGACCGGTGCTCCGGGTGTACAAGGTTCTCAGGGAAGCACTGGACCGGCAGGATTCGGAACCCAAGGTGTTCAAGGTTCACCGGGTGTTACCGGAGCAACTGGACCTGTTGGTCCTGCTGGGACCGCGGGGCTACAAGGTGCACAAGGATCTCCTGGAGTCACTGGTCCTCAGGGAGCTGGAGGATCGGGCGCTGGTCCACAAGGTTCACCGGGAGTTACAGGAGCAATTGGTCCGACGGGTCCTGCTGGACAAGTTGGTAACCAGGGAGCCACTGGTCCTCAAGGAATTCAAGGGAACCAAGGTTCTCCCGGTATAACCGGTGCGACGGGTCCAACCGGTCCAAGGGGAGATCAAGGTTCTCCCGGTGTCACAGGAGCAGGTGCAACGGGTCCGCAAGGCGGCCAAGGCTCACCAGGAGTTACAGGGCCAGCTGGTCAGGCTGGATCTGGTCAGGGTCCGCAAGGGAGCCCAGGTGTTACGGGTGCAATTGGACCGACCGGAACAATTGGAGCCACTGGCCCCCAAGGATCTCAGGGTAGCCCTGGAGTCACTGGAACGGCTGGTCCAGGCGGTTCACAAGGCGTCCAAGGATCTCCTGGAGTCACTGGAACAGTACCGGGAGTAACCCAGCAGAGTGGAGCCGTTCAGGTGAACCCTCTCGGGGTTCCTCTGATTGAGGCGGCTCAAGTCTCTGGTTCGAATTACGTAGGGCTCGCGCTCCGAACCGGACTTGCTTCGGGACATATCGTTCCTGGAGCTGGCGACGGAATCATCGTGATTGGAGCAGCCGCATCTGCTCCGTCAGTCTCTGCAGTCTCTACCCTCGCAGCTTATCTCTGGGCTCAGCGGGTTCAAACAGGAATTGAGCTCTGGGGTATGGGAGGTTTGGGACCTCAGCGGCTCATTCCTGCAACAGGAGGGTCAGGAGGCGGAGGAGCACAGGGGGCAACTGGTCCTGTTGGTGCAACTGGTTCAATTGGGCCAACAGGACAGATCGGACCCCAAGGATCTCAAGGTTCACCTGGTGTAACTGGCTCTCAAGGTCCGACCGGGTCTTTAGGACCTCAAGGAACACAGGGCTCCCCAGGTGTGACAGGGACGCAAGGGATTCAAGGAGTCCAAGGATCTCCCGGCGTGACTGGTGCAACGGGCCCAACTGGACCGCGTGGGAACACAGGTCCTCAAGGGCAGACTGGTACGGTGGGTCCAACGGGAATGATTGGTGCAACTGGTCCTCAGGGTCCAACAGGGTCTGTTCCTGGTATTGCCATCACCTCT
>JACCDR011961216.1_pt1 | contig 10212 bp, 13 predicted proteins | sample 7446431 | NCBI WGS metagenome assembly JACCDR01 (sample SAMN15323443, study PRJNA562643) | freshwater metagenome | isolation source: river surface water | place: USA:Blue River Watershed | collected 2017-08-17 | reverse complement strand
GGCGACCCAGTAATCGAGCCACGCCAGCAGGTGAAAATGTCCCACCAGATGGTCGCTACTTATTACGTCCTGTAGTACAAAGTCTGGATACTTAGCCTGCAGCGCTTTATAGGCGGCGCGGATAGTGTGTTGGGTTAAAGGAGTGATCCAGATCGCGCCGGTGCGCCTGCCGATAAAGTTTTCGTCTTTGTCGTAAAACACATCACGGATCCCGACCTCCTCACAGAAATTAAACCAGCGATTGTAACTAAAATCCGCATGATTGGCTTTCCCCAGCGGGATTTGCAGTCCCTCACCCTTAGGGAGTTCGACCTCGACCGCACTTAAGCGGACGTCACAGCAATCCAGTCTTTGTAAATCAGTTGCGTCAGGTACTTCAATCTCAAGTTCACCGATAATAAAGTTTACAGTCATAACACTTTCCTAATAAAGGATTAAGTTTATCCCTCTAGTAATATAGGTCCGAATATTTATGACGTTGCGGCATTCACAATAAAAGCGATGAAGTTCACGGTAAAGAACATGAGTCCCCCGTCAACCAACGCCAACGGTAGCGTCGGAATGGTGGTGTTCTTTAAATACGCAATGAGGGTCATAATAGCACTCAAGCACGCTAACGTAAAGAACGACACCACATACACCCAGGTTTCGAAGTTCGATAAATCGAAGACGTTAAACCAGCACCACCAGGATAAAAAGAACGGAACAAAGAAGTCCACTAATCCTAACCGACCCACTACGTTAACCTTACCGCCTACTGCTCTTAAAAATCCACTCATTGTGTTACTCCTTTACTTTTTTGTTAGTATCAATCCGATGGTATAAGACACGCTTAATCAACCAACAGGAACCGTTATGAAAGTTACTATTTATGGTCGTGAAAACTGCAAGTACTGCACCTTGGCTAAAGAGCTCGTGGTTGCCCGTGATTTAGAGCTCGAATATATTGACTTTGTTAAACAAGGCATGACCAAAGCCGACTTGATTGAACTGGTCGGTAAAGAGATCTCCACCGTCCCGCAAATCTTCGTAGACGGTAACTACGTAGGCGGGTACACCGATTTAGCCAGCCTGCTAGATCAAGGCAAAGTTGCACAGTAAATAGCCGTTAGAGTGAAAAAAAAATAGAGAGAGGGCGCAAGCCCTCTCTCTCTATTTTTACCCTCTAGCTCAACGTGAATGTCACGACGTTGTTTTCAATGTCCACGTCGGTTTCTATGATCCATCCCAGATCATGTATGCTTGGGATTTTGTCTCCTTCGGACGTCCTTATAGTGCACCCGAAAATGCCATTCGCGTAATCTTCAACGTCTTCGGTGAGCGACTTCGGTTGCAGCGAGAATTTGTCACGTTTAATCTGAGAAAACAAGTCACCTAATTTAGATAACCACAATGAGTTTTCCCCGACCGACTTCATCGTGAAGATAATTTTCTCATCCTCGATACCGCCGGTTATTTCGATGGTTTCGCCCGTGATACAAACTTTCTGTTCTTGGAACAGTATCCAGTGATCGGGGTTTGTTTCGTCAAACCAGCCATCCGCCATCAAAAACGATCTTTCCCGGTTATTACTTTTCTGCAGCAGCGTGGAGATTGCGCTACGAATACTTTTGGATAGGTTACTCCAGTTCCTGCTCAACTGAACACGCAAAGAACGCACCGCTTTGACATCCTTGAAGAAACGCTTCTTTCGCGCCTGTTTATCAGATGCCGATAAGTCAGACTCCTGGAGGGAATTAATGAGGTTGAATATGGAACCCCGTCCCCCGGTGCATTCCGCTTTAATCCCAAGGGACTCCTCGGCTTGTTTGATCACTCTTTCGATCTCTGAATCAACCTGACCGATTACTACAATTTTAGATGAAGACATGTTTGTTACCTCTTAATAAAAAATAAAGAAAAAGATAAAGGGAATTCGAAGACACCCTTTACCGATTAAAAGTTAAAGCTAACGACTAGCCCTACTGGACTCGGGTTACTGAAGTATGTAGACAACGCAATTGTCCAGCACATCGACGCGCAGTTCCCAGCCGGTTTCTTCAAACTGAATCTCGGCATTGAAGTTCAGGTCCTGGACGACTTTGGCCGCTTCGTATTGTCGGAAGCGGTCCACGGCAGAACCCGGAGCGTTTTTTCCCAGCCCCGGTAAAGACTCCAGCATCGCCCGAAAAGCATCAACCCAGTCTCGGGAATAGTCCTCAGGACTACCTCCTTTTTGACCAGAAAAGATGACCGTTTCAAAATGATCTTCTTTCCAGTGTTGGGTAATGGAGAGAAGACCCCAGGTTGTATTAAAGTTGTCACCGTGTCCAATCTGGCAGGGTGCATTTATTTTGTTGCACCGCTTGATCCACATGACCATTCGCTCGGCGTCATTTGGATTAAGTAACCCCTTTACTAGCTCACGGGTTTTAGCGAAGATTGGGCGAAGCTGGTCATCGACTTCTTGATGAGGATTTTCATTGCTTGAGATTGCGTTTAGAAATTCTGCTTTAGTTTTCATCGGTGTTACCTCGTGTTTTAGGAGAAAAGTGTAACGCAAAATAAACGACCTTTTTAGTCATTTATTGTAGGTGAGGTGAAACTTTCCTCCCGGTCTTATTCAAAAATCAGATCGGCGGTAACGTTACAGGAATCGTCTTCACGCACGTTAAGAGGTGCGATCTCAGAGACGGGCTTTGACGACCCGTCCTCTAACGCCATCCAGACCTCGGTGGGCTCGCCGTCTTGATTGGTTTCCGGCCAATCTTTGATAAGCTCTTTCAGCTGCTTGACGCTCAGCCCGTTAGCGAAACGTTGAATTTCTAATTTCATTAAACACCTCGATTATCGCAAAAAAAAATAAATAGGGGGTCCGAAGACCCCCATATTTTGTTATGACTTAGAAGCCGAAGCCAATGCCCGCGCCAACCACCGCATCACTGTCGTTAGAGAAACCGACCGATGCTTTAGCTGCCACGTTCTGAGTGAAGTTTACACCCATCCCTACCGCCAGAGCAGTACGGTCTTTGAACTGACCGATACCCGCACCCACAGTTACACGCTGGCCTGGGACAACAGGAATGTTCGCCATTGCAGCCACTGATGCGATGCCGCTACGGTATTCCTTTTTGTTGTCGTTTACTTCATTACGCAGCGCGCCGACTTTCTGATCGGTATACTGCTTGGACTGCTGAACCGCCGCAGCGCTTGAACGCTGGATGTTGTTGTTGATGATCTGGTTATTGGTGTTGTACACGTCCTGGAACTGATAGTAGTTCTCAGTCAGGTTACCGATATCCTGCGTGTTCTGCGAGATACGGGTTTCGTGATTCGCCAGCGTTTTGGTGTGACCGTTAACCACGGCTTTGGTTTTGTTGATCTCAGTGGTATTGCTCGCAACCGCAGTTTTGGTCGTAGCGATATCTGAGGTGTTTTTGGTGATACGCACTTCGTGATCGTTGATGCGCGCGGTGTTCACAGTGATCGCGTTGGTGTTACCCTGGATCGCTGCGGTGTTGGTTTTGATATTGTTCGCGTTGTTCGCAATATCGTTGGTGTTGGTGTTCACCTGCGTCTGGGTTGCAGACTGGCCGGCCTTCAGGTTAACGATGTCATTGCTGTTGGTTTGACCCACAGCGACCGCATCATCCAGACGGTTGTTGGTGTTCACCAGATCGTTCTGCACGCCATCAACACGGGTGTTGATATTGGTACGATCTTTGGTCAGCTGATCATTGGTTTCGCGTACAGCACCTTCAACCCCATCCAGACGCACCGCATTGTTCTGAGACAGCATGCGATCTTTATCCTGCTGAGCGTTGGTTTCGCGTAAGCCGTTCTCTACGCCATCCAGACGAACGGCGTTGTTCTGAGAGAGATCACGCGCACCGTTAGCAGTATCCTGTACCGCACCCAGGTTGGTTTGCAGATCAGCGATCAGACCACCCTGCACCGATACCACGCCTTTGGTTGCATCGACGTCAGACTGCAGCATACCAATCTGTACAGCATTGTTGATAGAGCGGCTGTTAGCGTCGCTTGCCAGACCAGCGTTTTTGTTGATCTGCATCTGCTGGTCATCGAGACGACCAGTGGTTGCAGTATTGATACCCGCCTGCTGATTGATAGCACTGTCGAGTTTGGTGTTCAGCTCAACCTGACCATTGCGCAGCTCACCCGCGATCTGAACACCCGCGTTGATGGCATTATCGATCTTGGTGGCGTTCTCAATTGAACGACCGTCCGCTGCTTGCACCAGCGCAGTTTGATCATTAATCTGCGTCTGCAGACCGCCGATTAAACCAGACTGCTGAGAAAGCTGATCGGTCAGACCGGCGTTGATAGAACCCTGCTGAGAGATTGCAGTATTCAGTTGGGTGCTGAGATCACTTACACCGGCAACCGCCGCGCCAGCGTTCATGTTGGCTGAATTAGCCAGATCGTTGATGCGGGTCACGTCGTTGTTCAGCATGCCGATCTGCTGGGTGTGCTGCGTTACGGTGGTGTTCAGGTTGGTGATGTCCTGCGTGTTCTGATTGACCGTGGTGTTGAGAATACCCAGATCCAGATCGATCAGTGCAGCGTGAGCGAAAGAAGAGGTAGAGATGACAGACGCGACAACCAGAGCAATAGAAGTGATTTTCATTTTCAGTGTTTCCTATAGAGAGTTAATTAAATAATGTTTGTGAGAGAAACTACCACAATAATGTTAAACAGCTAAACACTAAACATTATTGTTATTTATTACACCCTAATGATATCGGTCTATCTTTTTCTACAAGTTAAAAGTTTAAAGCTTATTTATCACCCTGAGGTACACCACCGACATTTGTTTTAAGCGTTTGAGATCGTTAATGTGCAGAGGTAGACGATGATCTCCTGGTCGATCAAACAAGTTAATCCGTTCTTCGAGTCGAATCAGTTCATTTTCAAAGGTGATTAATTCAGAACACCCGCTAAACGTATCGACTTTTGCTCTAAGCCGTTCAGTCAGTCTATCGAGTAAATCACGGCAGTGCTTTAACTCATTTATGACGCGTGTGTAATGGCGATCTAACGCCCGACTTAATCCGGCGTAAATCAAGTCCAGATACGACCCCATCTCCTTAGCCGTGGGGGTCGCATGACTATTAACGAAGTCTTGCGTATTACGCTCTACAGCACCGATAATGTGGTCATCTTGAATACCGTAACTTTCGAACTGTTTTAATTTCTGAATAACCGAACCCCTGGAATTAATGATAGACGGGTTCTCAAAATCAGGGAGGGTTTCCAGTAGGGTGATGATCTGGTCTACGCGAGACAATGACATAAAACATTCCTTAAATTAAAATGCGAATAAAGCCTGTACCGCGCAAGCGGTACAGGTAGATTAGTCTTGGATTAACTCAATGCTCTCTCGGCTGAAGTACAACACCTTACCGATCAAACGACGTGCGATCATTTTAACTCGCTCGGCTTCTTCTTCAGTGAGTTTGTATGCGATACTGCAGTGCGGGATAAACTCATCGTAGGTATGGGTATGTCCCACCTTTAAAAAGAGCTTGTGCTCGTCTACCAGGTCAGGTGAATCCAGCACCAGTGCCACGGCACTAATAACTCCATCTTTCCACTCCCCCATTTCTTCAACGTCGATGACTTTCGCCTCGAACGTTTTGTAGGGGAGTTGAGGGATGTGCTCCCGCCACTCTTGGTTCTGAACGTCATAACACACCGTACAGTGGTAATCCCCGTAATTCAGCGGCATCACCCCGGCATCCAACGCAACATCCGTCAACATCTGTTGCTGGGTTTGAACCACCTTAACACTGATAAACCCCAGTGAGTCACTCATTGTCAATAGCCTCGTTGTTAATTAACTAAGCAGTCGCTGTACTTAACCTGGTCGGCGGGTTTCTTGCCCTCGCCTTCGTCGATCATGGTAGAGACCACAAAATTCACTTTACCGTCAGCTTCGGTGTACTGATATACGCGCATCCCGGTAGCTTGATTGAATCCACCTACGGACTTTTTCGATAGCCCCAGTTTGCGGTTAGATTCGCGAATAAACAAAACACCATCCACGCTGATACTGTGCGCGCCTACCCGGATGATACTGGCTTTAGGTGCAACCACGGATTCAGCGGGTTGCGTGAGGGTAGGGGTGAGTTTAATGCTCGTACAGAAATAAACTGGATCCGCAGCGTGCACGCTTCCTGCAAACAACAACGCTAAAAACAGCTTTTTCATTACACGTTCCTTTTAGCAATAGGGGACGAAAGTATCCCCTATTGGATTACCGTTGTTACGCTGCGTTTATTGCCGCCAGTCGCTCATATTCGACATCGTGCAGCGTAGGGGTATTCGCCATCTTTTTGGCATGCACATCCGCCATCTCGTTGTAGTGATCGCCGGAGTGCCCCTTTACTTTCGTGAAGGTAACTTTGTGCATCCGCATAACGTCCATGATCTCTTCCCACAAATCACGGTTCTTCACATCACCCTCATCACGCCGTTTCCAGCCGCGTTTCACCCATCCCTTGATCCACTTGGTCGCCCCGTCAATGGTGTACTGGGAGTCCGTGTGGATGTTAACGTGGTGTGGGGTCGTGAGGGTGGCGAGTGGCTCGATAACCGCTAAGATTTCCATACGGTTATTGGTGGTAGAGTAATACCCTTTACCGAGTTTGATCTCAAACCCTTCCCCTACGATGATCGCGCTCCACCCACCCGGTCCACCGTTAGCGTTACCCAAGCAACTGCCATCGGTGTAGATGGTGATCTGTTTCATGAGAGCTCCGCAACCTTTTCAGCGATAAACGCGGCGTTAAGCTGTGCGTCACCCGGAACGGAAAGGTGCCACTCAGACTTACGGTACGTGGCGGGAGACTGTGGGGGGTAATAGGTTTCTGCCAGAATTTTGATAGGGCGTGTTCCCCCTCGGTGTACGATTCCCGCCTCAAGCTTGATGTGATGCACGACTTTATCGGCAGTGAGGGTCAATACATTATTTGAACGCCCCGCAATATTAATCGGGTAGTAGCAAATATGACTGTTTTCATCTTCATCCTCATACCACTCTTGAAGTTCGGCTTTTATCCCGTACAGACGCCGCATGGCGTTCTTCAAATTTTCAAAGTCACGGTAGTGGTCACGATCAAAGATAACACCACCCCCCACCATAATCGCTTTCCACGCGTGAAGTGGGGTTTCGAGTTCAGGCAGGAACTCCAGATCGTGTTCATCAACGTCCACCATCGCAAAGCGCAGAAAAGGAGGAAGAGCGGGATTATCGGCGTTAACCCGGTGGATCACAATACACTCTTTTTCTTTAGCGAACGAAAAGCCTTCTACTTCCAGCGGGGCGTTGAAATAATTGGTGGTAAGTTTCAATGGCATGATATATTTCCTGTTAAATGTAAAGGGGGAGAACTCAATCTCCCCACACGAGGATGAAATTAGCTATAGCTATTCGCAGTATCGATCATTTTCACAATTGAAATGCGCGAGAGCAGCGTGTCACTGACCATTTTTACAATGGACTCCGCCATCGGGTTAGAACTTGACGGTCCGATACCAAACGGCATCTCACCTGCGTTGAGGCTAAAGGGAGTAAGACCCTGCAGTGGTTGCGCCGGATTTTTGATTTTCGGGAACAGCAGCTCACGCACTTTGTTAGGGATGGTTGACTGCGTATCGTCAGCATTCACCGTTATTTTACGGTCTTCACCTATTACGGCAAAGGTCGGGCCTTCACCTGCAATACGACACACCCCGATAGTCCCGCCCCCTACGTTGATGTTGAACATGTCAAAAGAACTGGAGAGCACGATATTGAGATCACCACCGATATACCCTCCTTCGTCGTTGTAACCGTGAAGACTCACATTAACGAAACGATGACGCTTACCATTTGGCGAGCTAACGTAGATAGTCGGGAAGCCATCAATGACCACGGACTGTAAGTGCGCTTTGTTTATCCGGACTTCACCGATATCGAGTTTGACCTCATACCCTGTGACTTTGTTAAGAGAGATTTCTTTACCGCAAACGTGAGAAGAATTTAGGCGTGTGTCGGTTATATCGACCCGCCCTTGCGCGGCAATGAGGGTATCGATTAAACTACTGCCGGATAGCGTGTTTGCTTCAACGTCAAAATGACGACCGTAATTAAACGATTCCGGACTTCTGTTTTTGTAAATGGTCGAATCGCGAATAGAGTCAACTTTGACTGACGCGCCTTTAATCGACACCACCCCACCTGTAAAGCGAATAACCGCTTGCGCATTATCACCCAAACTAAGCGTGTTATTCTTTGCGTTGTCTGACCGAATTGGCATGTAAATGCGAGAATCTTTGGTTTCCGCGGCGGAGTAGCCCAGGGTAAGTGAGCAGTTTTCCTCCATGATGATCTGCCCGTAAACGTCGTGGAAATACCCCAACTGCTTCTTGGTGGCGCCGTATCGATGTGCTACAAACGGCATATCGGCTACGCTGTCATACGGCTTTAATTCAGCGGACATATCGACGCCGTCGATAATCAGCGTGGTCTTGGGCTTACGTAAATGATGAGGGATGAAGCTATACTTACCCGACCCGTCATCTTCTTCGATCAACTCCCCCATCAAACGATCATTGGCGTCGATCCCGGCTTTCTTGGACGCGATGACTTTTTCTTTCGGGGTAACTTCGGCTGCTGCTTTATCAACAACGTCCGCCTGCTGATCTTGAAGGGTTTTCTTTTTATCGCTCATGATAGTTCCTGTTTAGTTGTGATTAGAAAAGGGAGTTGGCCTGGTTTACGACGCTGCTGTCAGCACGACTGTCACCTGGGTTACCGTCGGTGTAATAACGCGCAACCTTAAGGCCGGTGGCTTTATTAACGGATGCCGTCTTACCAATCAGACCGTGGCGTTCGGCAAGTTCAACGTGTGCGAGGAGATAATTGCTGGGAATGTACAAGTCGAAGAAGTTCGCCCCGCACTCACCCTCGAGCTCCCAGGTAGGGGCTTCCAGCACCGCACGCTCACGAATAACAGGAATGGTTTTACTGTCTAACAGTGCTTTGATCTGCAGACCGGTTTTGCCTTTGATAAAGATACGGTAAATGTTGAATTCAGTTGGCATACGTTTTCACCTTCTCAATAAGGGGTTGAAGATTCACAATCGCACTGGTGTCGATGACCACGACGCCACGAGACTCAAGGCGACTAAGCAGCGTTTTAGAAGAGGCGTAACCTGCCAGCACGACCTGGGTGTCTTCGCTGATCTCTTCTGATAAATGCAAACCACTATCTCGCAGCAGCAAAGATAAGTGCCACCGGGAGAGCATGTTAGACCCTACCACCGCAATGGATTGGGTATCAGGGTTCACCGGGGTGTAATCAAGGTCTATACATCGGGCTAGCAGTAAAAATTCCGACAGGTGGGTTTCGATCATCGATACGGTTTGGAAACGGTCAGACCAGCTTAACTTCGCATGCTCAAGCGTGCGAAGTTGCTCGTCTTTGTTATTGAGCCAGGCTGGGAAATCAGAGATCTCCAACGCCAGCACACCGGCAGCTCGACCCGCTACTCCCGGTAACGCCAACCCCTTCAATACGTTTACTAAAGGAACTGTACGGCGTTCTGTAGGGGTTCCTTCAGGACTGACCAGGTCTGTCAGCGTGACGAGTTCACCTTTGTTAAAACGTGTCACGGTTTCCATCCAACCGTATTCCGGGAAGATTCCTTCCGGCGCGGTAGCGAACAAGAATCGACGACCAGCTTGTGCTTTGCAAGACAGATGTTGTGTGCAGCGGATGAATAGAGAACGCTCATCACCACCTTCGTACAACAGTTTCGACCCGCAACTCGGACAATACCCCGGCATAAACATTTTGCGATCGTCTTCGTTACATTTCAAAATCTCCGGTACGCGGTTTTTACCTACCCGCAGTGTTACCTGACTGTTTTCTTGTAACCCCGCCATCATAAGCTTTTTGAAGTCATGCACCACGAGATGTTTTACCCCGTCAATCTCCCCATCGAGGGTGAGCACTGGATACACATACCCGTTGAGCGTGGTGCGAAAGCCGATCTTTTTAACTGTGGCTACCTGAGTAGTTTCAGGTTCACGATAGAGACCAGTCAGCTCACCGTCGATGTAATAAAGCTCACCATTGCTTTCGTAATCGCCCGAGGCCTGTTGAAGCTCATCAAAGCCAAGCTCCGTTAACGTAACGGCTTCTTCTGAGGTTTGGGTGATAGGAG
>JACCDR012030164.1_pt1 | contig 10213 bp, 9 predicted proteins | sample 7446431 | NCBI WGS metagenome assembly JACCDR01 (sample SAMN15323443, study PRJNA562643) | freshwater metagenome | isolation source: river surface water | place: USA:Blue River Watershed | collected 2017-08-17 | reverse complement strand
AGCCCTATGTAGTCGCCGACAAGCCACTGGTTGAGTTTCTTCAACCGTTCCAAGTTCCTTCTACGATACTCTGGATGCACGGTCGAATGCAAGACAATTCTTGTGATAAACCAGTTGCTTCTGGGGTCATAAATCCATATTTTCCGCACAGCGGCCTTCGGGATTTCGTGGCAGACACACATGCCTGTCATGTCAAGTGTGTATTTCCACCTATCCTTAGAGCGAATCCGCCCTGCGCAATAGGGATCGGGCCGTAACTCCAAGTCATCGGCCACGACTTCAATTAGTCCCCAGCGTTCTTCTGTCTTGGTATTCGCCGCACAGAAGGCTTGATAGGCGGCAAAGCAGTCGGTGAGATGGATTGTCCCTTGCTTGGGATCAGAATAGACCCTTTCCGTGGTGTGCGGTATCTCGTAGGGGAAAAGGCCACTCATCGGAATGGCCTTTGCGATCTTTTCTGTAGTGCCGTGGTAGAGTCTCATACCACTAATTTATCAATTGCGCCAAATCTTTTTTCTCTACCGGCTTGACGAGATGGTAGTTGAAGCCACTCTCTTCCGTCCTTCTCCTGTCCTCTTCCATGCCGTAGCCGGTGATGGCGATGAGGATGACCTTGTCGTCCAACATCCTGATCCGGCGTGCCAGTTCAAAGCCGTCCATCTCAGGCATCCCAATATCCATCAGGACGTATTCCGGCTTCATGTTCTGGACGAACTGGAGGGCGGTTCTGCCGCTACTGGCGGTGTAGATTTCGTGTCCCAGCGACTTCACCAGCATGGAGAGGCTGTGGGCGGCGTCTGGCATGTCATCCACGACCAGCACACGCCTCTTGACGACGGTGGGGGCACTTGCCGCAATCGTCTTCTCCAGAGCGGCGTAGGACGATGGCAGACGGACGGTGAACGTGCTGCCTTTGCCGATGCCCTCACTGTAGGCTTCCACAGTGCCGTTGTGCATGAGCATGATATTCCGCACCAGCGTCAGACCAATTCCAAGCCCGCCCTGCGCCCTCGCCAGTCCGGCGTCGGCCTGATAGAACAGGTCGAAGATGGTGTCCAGATGCTTCGTGTCCAGACCCAGGCCGTTGTCTTTAATTTTTACTACGGCGTAGGAGTCTTCTTTCTCCAGAGTGACGGCGATCTCGCCACCTTCGGGAGTGTATTTAGCGGCGTTGTGGAGGAGGTTAGAGAAGACTTGCATGATCCGGGTGGCATCGGCATGAACTCTGACTTCCTCTGCGCCCAGATTCACAGTGACGGTGTGGTTGCGCTCGTTGAACGCCTGTGCGGTGGCTTCCATGCTCTGAGTGAGAAGACTCCGCAAATCTAAGACTTCTTTGCGGAGAACGATCTTGCCTCTAGTGATGCGGGACACGTCCAGCAAGTCTTCCACCAGACGAGTCAGATGCTTCGTCTGGCGGGCGATCATGCCGAAGATTTCACCGGCCTCGCCTTCGGTGCCTTCCAGCAGTTGTACGGCGTTTCCGATGACGGAGAGGGGGTTGCGCAGTTCGTGAGCAAGCATGGCGAGAAATTCATCCTTGCGGGCACTGGCACCCTTCAAGTTCTCCTCGCTGCGCTTGCGGTTGTCGATGTCGGTGCAGGTTCCCACCCAGCGACGAACCATGCCTTCGGCATATTCGGTGAGTTTGGCCCGGCCCAAGAACCAGCGATAGATGCTATCCTTGCAGAGAATGCGGTATTCGCCTTCGTAGGACTGGCCGGTGATGACGCACTGCTGCCAGATTGCCGTGACACGGACCCGGTCTTCGGGGTGAATGCGGTTGAGCCAGCCATTGCCGTAGTTGGCAGATGGCAGCAAACCAGTGACTTCCTGCCACTGGTCGTTGACGTAGTCCCGCAGCCCGTCTTCGGTTGCCGACCACACGATTTGTGGCATCATGTCGGCGAGTTGCTTCCACAACGCCAGTTGAGCGATGTCAATAGCGTGTTGCGCCACGTCCTGTTCGTGGAGGGCAACGTCTCTGTCATGAAGGGCAACGTCTCTGTCATGGATGGCGATGACGGCTTTGCAATGTTCATCATCGGGGCACTGCTGGAGACAGGTGGTGAATGGGCAAGCTCTCTGCACCTGGGGCTGGGGCTTCGTCGTCTCCATGTTGGGTGTTCTTCCTTAGAACAAGTAAATCTTTTCCTTGGTTTTCCTGACCCTGATCATCCAGTCAACGTCGTACTTGGCGTTCCCCAATTTAAGTTTTGAAGCTCCTATTCTCTTGCAGACCAACCCCTCGATCTCCGGGTACTTATCGGCGTCGGGGTTGTCGTAGTCGTCGTTCTCAAACTCGTAGAAGTCGTAGAAGCGGTCGGAGAAGTCGTGCATGAAGTTCTGTGCCAGCCAGAGGTTGCTGCCTTCATGCGTAACGACTTCCAGCGCCCGCTTCTTTGGCTCCAGCGACTCCGGGGATCGGCAAATTTGACGGAGCATATCATACCGATCAAGGTAGCCCGGTGTCAAGAGATGTTTGCGGTAGAACAACAGATCGTAGAGAACGATGGTGTCCTTCGCCGCTTGCTCCCCCTTGCTCCTGACGACTGCCTTCGTGTGCAGCAGTTCCCCGTTGAGAACGCACTCGACGTTGTCGGGGATAGCGAGGCTAAGGAAGCACTGTTTCATCGCCTCCGTCAGCCGGTAGGTGGTGAAGCCCTCGCCGTGGCGGTTCATCATGTCCACTTCGCCGTTGTGGACCCAGATGACCGCTTGAGAGCCGTTGAACTTGCGCTGGGAGAGGTATTTACCCTTGTAGACCGGGTCTTCTTCCAATCTTCCCACAGACGTAGGCATGATCTTCATGCGGGAGTCTGGGTGCGGCGGGTAGATGTATCGCATGTCACTCCCCTTTAAGTTTCAAACCGTCGTCCTGCAACATGCCCTTGACTTTCCCCAAAAGGCGCATGCTACAGTGCTGCGTGTTGATCAGGTCTTCCGCCGTCTTGGCCGTTAAATCCTTCAACTGCTTCACCCGAAGGTAGCGAAGCAGCTTTTTCACGTCCTCTGGTAGTTTGTGAGCCGGTTCTTCCAGCCGTTTTCCCTCGTCGTAGTCGAACAGTTCAACCCTCATTGTCCGGCCTCTCTGATAATCAAGCCAGCCTCAACGATGTGAGGCGGTGCCAGGAAACGCCGTTTAGTCTTTTGGTCGTATGGAAAAATTAAAATTACACGACTGACGGCAAGTTCCTTCAGCAGAGGCAGATTAGCGTTCACTGCGCCGGGCACGACTTCCCAGCAGGCGACTTGGCTATCTAGTGTATCATCTTCCCCTTGGAAAATCAAGCCCACTTTGTCAGGTCGGTGTTCTTCGGCGAGCCGACCACGGAGCCAGAGACAGGTAAATTCCTTACAAGTTGCGGGGCGATCTTGATAGATGCCGCAGCCGCCACACAGGTGTTGACACCGTTCCCAGAGTGGTTTGCCCAACTCCACCACGCCGAGCGCCGTACAACAAGCCGTGCATTGACCGCAAAGCCTTGAGTGATCGCTGACTAACTGTAAGGAAAAACCCATCTCTGACCCCGTCGTGCCTCTTACTCCACGCCGATGTCGATCAGCTTGGAAGCGAGCATCTTGAGGCGGGCCGTGCCGCCGACCTGAGACGCCAGCGCCCGGACCTGCGCCATGTCCTTCAGCACGTTGACCGGGATGCCACACTCGTCCACCTCGCCGTTCTGCTCCATGACGGCGGTAGCGGCCTTGGCCGGCACCGGGGCGGCGGCGATGGGCTGCGTGGCGGTGCTGACCCCACCCTCCAGGGGGCGGGCGTCCTGCTGCCGGGGCGGGACAGCGGCGGCGAGCGGCTGTTCCGTCTTGCACTTCTTGAGCAGGTCGTAGACGTAGTTCTCGCTCACGTCCATCTTGAACTGCTTCTTGACCTGGGCGACGACTTCCTTCGCCCCGAAGGTCGGGTTCTCCTTGATGACCTGTTCCGCCGCCTGTTTCTTCGTCATTCCCTCGTTCATGCGAAACTGCCTCCAGAGTGGTGCGGGCGACTTTTAACTTTTAGAGACAAGCACAGCCCCGGCATCCGCCGGGGCTGTGGAGTTGGGTCAGGTTACTTCTTCTGGTTCGCCAGGAAGTCGGCGAGGTATTCGCTGTCGCTGAACAGCTTCTTCGCCGTCGCTTCGGCGTGGCCGGGATTGGTGCATTTCTTCGTGCCCAGCGCCTCGTCCTCGGAGCCGGGACGGAGCAGGAAGAGGCTGACTTCCACGCCCTTGATGACGGCCTTGTACTTGCCGTTGCCGGACTTCAGCACTTTCTCGGTGCCGGCGTCGGGCGGGGCCACACGCATCCGGTCAAAGGCGTCCGTCAACTGGCCGGAGAACACCATCTGGCTCATGACGAACTGCGGAGCGATGACGGCGAACAGCGCCTCCAGCGTGTTGATCGCCTGATCCTCGTTGCCGCCAGCCATCTTGACGGCGATCTGGACGGCGGTGTCCTGCCAGGACTCATCCACCATCACGTCCACTTGCTTCTCCAGCAGGAGCGCCAGTTCCTCGTCGTCGAAGTTCTCCTGCACCAGCGCCATCAGCTTCTCGGCGACGGCCTTCTCCGGGCCGGTGGCGGTGTCGGCGGTCAGGTCGGTGAACTTCTTCAGCCCCAGCGAGGGCTTCTGCTTGACGACCTTGCCCTCGTTCTCGTCGTCGCCGCAGATGCGGTCGATGTCGGCGTCGGGCACCCCCAGCCCTTCCAACTGCTCCCGCACGCTGGGGTCTTTCTCGCCCAGCTTTAACTTTTTCATGTGCTTGACGATCAGGTTGCACCGGGAGTTGGTGCTGGTGATCTGCGGGTTTTCCGGCATACTCCCCCGCTGGACGCACAAGCGGAGGAACCGCTTGCGGAACACCTCGTGCGCCCCGGCCTTGGCCTGGGTCTGGCCCGCCGCCGCCACCTTGTAGATAGCGTCAGCCGCCGTGAAGCGGTCGAGGATCGCCTCTTCGTCGGGGGACTCGCACCGGATGACGGGCTTGTCCTTCTTCGCCGCCGCCGGGGTCTTCTTCGTCTCCTTCACCTTGCCCATCAGTCCGCCCAGCAAGCCGCCCTTGGCGGCAGGCTTCTTCTCGGTCTGCTCGCCTTCCGGCTTGGCCGGGGCGGGAGCGGGGGCGGGCGTCTCGGTCGTCGTCTTCTTGCGTGCCATCGGATCGTACCTCAAAGGTTGGGTCTTCCGGGTTAGTTGACGGCCCCATGCCGCCCGATACCCGGTAATCCCTGCCAGTTCCGACAACCTATCCCATCACGGGTTGCTGCTGTCGGTCTGACGCTACTCATCTTACCACGGTGCGGGACGTTGTCAAGGGTAGTTCGGCGATTTTTTTTCTGCCCAACTGACCTTGTCACCCGCTTCACAAAGGGGGGGTGATTGATTCTCTGGGCAACCGGCGGTTTAGCAAGTGAACGCCGCCGTACTTTAAATGTGGAGGGGGGGGTCAGATGTCGTAGTCTCTCCAGGGCGGATCAAGCTCCTTGTAGGACTCGTAGAACATCCATTTGACATACGAGTCTTGATACCGCTGGAGGATCTTCGCCTCCTCTCTTGTCGAAAGGAGGGTGAAGAAAGCAACATCGCCCCGCAACTCGCATGGAGAACCCATGTGGTCAAGTCGCAGGGCGTGAAACCACTCGGCCTCATTCGTGCCGGGCGTGTAGGATTTAACTTTCAATATACAATAGTCTTCCAGCGTGTCTACATGCCGGACCCTAAACTTCGGGAAATACCCGATGCTCTGATACAAGTGATAGAGACACTTAGGCTCGGCCATTCAACTTATCCTTATAGGGTTCCAGCGCCGCTTTCGGAAGGAAAGTAGCGATGCTGTGACGGATCTTGTCGTAAATCACTGGCATCCACTCCCCTTCAAATCTAACAGCGAACATGGACACCCTGTTGCTCTGGCGTTCCAGAAACACACAGTCTTTGTCCTGTTGCTGAATGCGGTTACAGAGTTCTTCGTAGCCTTTCGGCCCGATAGTTACTCCATACCGCTGTCGTCCTCTCTTTTGACTATGCTGATACTGACTTTTCTTCTTTTTTCGCACGGTCCACCTCCTTCAGTTGCTAAGGTGAACCTTATAAACTAACTAAACATTAGGTTATGTCAAAGCTCATGGGGTCATGAATCGGCTCATAACGTTGATCTACTATTGTCACGTTTGCCATGATTATGTCTTCGTGATAATAGACTCCCCGCCCCGGATGAATGTGCCCAAAGATGACCAACTTTGGTTTAATTTTGAAAATGCGATCCCTTAATGCTGGAGATCCACAGTGTTCCCCGCCCGGCCACTTCGTATCATCATCCCAATATCGCTTGGGTGCAAAATCTCCATAGCCATGCGGAGGACCGTGACATACAAGAATGTCCGTTCCCTCTGGAATCTTTCCAAAATGCTTCTCCAACTCCGGTTCGTCGGCGTTGAAAGCCCAATCATAAAACCTTGGTTGCCAAGGCGTTCCGTAGATGTTCAGTCCGTGTAAGTTGATTGATTCATCCTGAAGGTAGTGCCAGCGCAATTCTTTTGGAACCAAATCAGGATGGTTCTCAAAGATGAAGTCGTGATTGCCAGCGACACCAACTACGTCTTTGGCAGGGACTTTGTCTAACCATTCTTTAAATGCTACTCTCAACCACTGCGCCTGGAGATTGGTTTGAGTGTAGGGGCATATGTCGCCTCCGATCAACAGAATGTCACACTCTGGGATCGTAGGCAAATTGCCATGTAGATCAGATACAGCAACTATCTTAGCCATTACTTAATTCCTAACTTATGTTTTTGCTTACTGCCCATTTGCTTGACCGTCGTAGCAGGCAAATAACCATCTCTAAATTCATTCGGTCGGGCAACGTAACGCTGTCCAACCACAACTTTGCCAGTTAATTTCCTACGCCAACGGACAATTCTACGGGCATATAAGCACTTTCTTTCATTCCATATAGTATCAATTTGTTTACTTACGGTCAATAAAGAATGACTAATCGTTGATGCGTTCACAGCAACAACCGCAATCACGCCCCACGAAGTAGATGCCCTTACTCCCAAGTGATGCGTGTTCCAGATAGCTTCAACCTTCAACCTGATAGCCAGATCAGACTTCCATTGCGACTTCGTCTTCTTGAACAAAGACTCCGCTATATTCCAAGAAGATGACCGCACAGTCGGGATAACTTCTACCTTCCAGGTAGACTTTACTAAAGCCGATACAGGGTTCAAACTCTGGAAATGAACCCTGCTAGTTGCTTTCTTACGAAGGAATTGCTTAAAGAATAACTTTCGCTTCCACGCCACTCGCTGCGTTACATTGAATACAACCTCAGCTTGTTTGCAGACTGTTGATTGAGAATCAAATAAGACTTCACGTTTAACATTTAAACTCGCCTTATCGTGCCAAACCGTTCCTCTCTGGAACGTCTGCACACGCTTGCAATTCTTAAAAGGCGATGACAAGGCTACAGTGAGGATTTGACGATCTTGCCATTGGGTTGATCTCCTCACCAATGGCAAGACATTCCACTGTGCCTTTCTAGTAGCTGAAACCGTCTTTTTGGTATTCCAACGAGTCGCCTTGAGGCGTGTTGGTCTTACATAGACGAACGTTATTTTATGAAGCGATTTCGCCATCCGGTCTTCTTCTCTAGCCTTTCAATGTCACAAACTGTTATCTTCGGCAGCAACGCATCCGTTGGGCAATCCTGCTTGGCCGGGCTACATGGCTCGTTCTTGACAATCTGAGACGAGCATGGTGGGAACACGTTCCACAACGTTGCTATTCCGTATGTATCTGGTTTGGCAATACGTTTCACACCCCAACTCGTTGCAACACTCGTTCCTACCGTTGAGTAGTCCCAAGAGGTAGCAATTTGCTTAGATGCCACTGCCCTTGTCGTCCATGTGGTGCTATTACTTTCATTAGCAACAGTCATCACGTTCCAGATTGCTTCATCGGTCTTGCTGGAAGTAATCATTACATTCCAGATTGCTTCATCTGTCTTGTTGGAAGTAATCATTACATTCCACAAAGCAGTTCTGGTGAAGCCCTTTATGTTCCAGAACGTAACTCTGGCAACTCCACCGCCTGCCTTTGTATCCCAGACAGCGGTTCTGATCGCATTAGCGCCTCCACCAACTCCCTTCACGTCCCAGATGGTGTTTCTGGCTTTCGTGACGCTATGAATGCCGCTTCTGCCCCAGATAGCAGTTCTCGCTCTGCTTGCACCGCCGCCTACAGACTTGACTTCCCAAGAGGTTGCCTTGGCTCGGTTAGCGCCTCCACCAACTCCCTTCACATCCCAGATGGAGATTTTAGCAGTTCCGACAGTGCTTTCCGTGCCGACAACAACCCTAACGTCCCAGATAGCCTCTCTGGAATCTGGGGTAGCTAGTTCTCTTACATTCCAAGACGTATCTGCGGTCTTCGTAGCAAGTTGACGCACGTTCCACTTGCTATTGCCAGATTTAATTCTTATAAAGGCAATCCATGTTGCTTCTATCGTCTGGTTGACAAGTGCGTGGGTGTCCCACTCTGCTATGCGCTGCATCACCGGCCCTTGATTGCGCACGTTCCACTGCACCTTGCGTTGTCTGCTTGGCTTAGTGTGTACATCCCATGTCGTCGGATACAATCCTGTTCCGGTCGTGAACTTGGCAACTCTCCACGTTGTAGGCGAAGAAGTCTTGCCGACGTTCTTGTGTATACGCCAGTAGGTCGATACGTTCCTGTTTCCAGTTCCACCCGTTCCACCAGCAGCGCTGATTCTGACGTTCCATCTGGTAGCACGCTTCTTCTTCGGATGCAAACTACCGACCACATTCCAACGAACGTGCATTTCAATACGGATACGCTGGTTATCTGGTGGGTCATGGCAGAAGATTTGCGGATCGTCTACGTTCCAGTAGGTCGTTCTAACCTTTGGTCGGTTTCTACGAATGTTCCACAAGGTCTGGAGTGGTCCAAATCTCAAGTGAGAACCGATGCCCCACGTCGTATCTCTGTTGACAAAGACAGGCGGTGGCAACACATTCCATGTCGTGCTTCGTGGATTAGAGGCAATAGTGGTTCTAACGTTCCAAGTAGTGTTGGACGTGTTATTGTTATAACTTATAGTTACCCACTTCGCCACAGCCGACTTGCTGAGATCGGTGAGAGTATTCCACCTGATAAGTCTCAAAAGACCCAAGTGGAACACGAACCATCTTGTGTTTCTCGTTCTGCCTACCTTGGCTCTCACCTTCCACGTCGTTGAACGCTGGATTGGGCCAGGAATAACAAAACGATCATTCCAAGTGGTCGTTCTTGTTCTGCTTACATGTGCCTGAGTGTTCCATGTCGTAGAAGCACTTGTGCCAACAGATATCTTCACATCCCATTCAGAGTATTGCTGCAAGTTAGCAATGAGGTTGAATGGATCTACGTCGGCATCATTCTCTACGTCCCAACGACTTCGTTCGCCAGGAACTTCAATCAACGCCTCAATCTCAACGATTCTTGGGAATGCTATCTTCGTTACGGTCTGGCGGTAGTTCCAAGTCGTGTCTCTTGTGATGCTGACGAAGTTGTTAGAATTCCACGTCGTATCGTGCGTGACTTCAAGGTCAAGCAGGATGTTCCACGTCGCTGTGCGATTTTTAACTCTTACTCTTCTTACACGCCACGTCGTTGCCGTCTCGTCCGTACTGGAGAACTTATTGACAAACCATGTGGTGTCTCTGTTCACAACCGTAGTTGGACGATGCAGCGTATTCCACGTTGTATCAACTGCTTTGTTGACGCTTGGGTAATGCAGGATGTTCCAGAGCGTATCCCTACTTCTGCTGGCGTGTCCGACAACATCCCAGATTGCTTGTGCAGAATTGTTGACCAGAACAGGGGCGTTCCTGAAGACCGCCCATATCGTGTTGGTTGTCACATATGGGAAGTGATCAGCATTCCATGTCGTGCTTGCCTGCTGGCTGACAGTTGGTAGATGCAGAACGTTCCATGTCGTGCTACTTGATGTAAGGCCAACAGACGTTAGATCAAACCACTTCTCTTTGAGGTAATCAAATACCTGCTGTCGCTCGCTATTGGTGAAGTTGACGAACGAAGGCTGCTCGTAGAAGATAATTTCAGCAATATCTCCATGCCAGTAGTTCTGGCTGAAGAATGTGCCACGTCTTCCGATTGCATATGGCTGCGAGAAGTCTCGGCCTGTGATCTCATGCT
>JACCDR010730266.1_pt1 | contig 10213 bp, 10 predicted proteins | sample 7446431 | NCBI WGS metagenome assembly JACCDR01 (sample SAMN15323443, study PRJNA562643) | freshwater metagenome | isolation source: river surface water | place: USA:Blue River Watershed | collected 2017-08-17 | reverse complement strand
CTTAAAACCTCGGCAAGCAATCTCGGCGGCATCCTCGGCGCTGCCTTTGCCGGGGCTTCTCTCCTCTCGATCATCCACGCTGCTGACGAGATGCAGACGTTGGAATTCCGCGTTAAGCAGACAGCGCAGACAGGCGCGGATGCATCAGCAGCATTTGACCAGATAGCAGCCCACGCCAGCCAGAGTCAGATCTCCATTGAGCACTATGTAGAGGCATACGCCAGCATTGGCGCTGCAACGCATGAGCTTATACATGACCAGGAAGATCTGATCGCCGTTACTGATACCGTAGCGAAAGGTCTACAGGTAGCCGGGGCCAATGCACAGCAAACTTCGAGCGTGATGGCGCAGCTGACTCAGGCCGTCGCGGTCGGCAAGCTGCAATGGGAAGATCTGAAAGTCATTATGCAAAACTCAGACGCCTTTGCCGTTCGCCTGGCGAAAAGTCTGGGTATGTCACTCAATGAGATGGTAAAGGCCACGCAGGGGCAGGGCGGCGGCATTGGCGCAGATAAGATCATTGATGCGCTGCGTGATATGCATGACGAGGTTGAATCTACATTCAATCAGATGCCAATGACGATCACCAACGCACTAACGGTGGTTCAAAACCGGTTTAACATGATGGTTCACCGGGCTAACCGGGCAAGCGGCGCGGTAACGCTGGTGGCTAATGCCATCGTGCGTGCGTTCAACTACATCGAGGCAGGCACAGAGGGGCTGATAGATATTCTGGGCGGCGCTGAGAATGCTGTTAAGCTGCTGGGCGTTGCGCTGGGTGCTGCTGGTTTGGTTGCGTCAGTTGCTCTGGCGAGGATGGCGTTTGCCACGCTGTTTAGCCCAATTGGCCTGCTGATAGGTGCGCTGGCGGCTCTATTCCTCGTGGGGCAGGACGTTTACACCTGGCTGAAAGGCGGGCCTTCTCTGCTGGGCGATATGATCGGCCCGGTGCAGAATTATAAGAAAGAGATAGACGGGCTGACGGAAGGATTGCGGCAGCTTTGGGGAATAGCGGTTAAGGCGTGGGAGATACTGGAAAAACTCGGAAAGCTGGGTGATATGTCTCTCGACTTCACAGAGAATCTGGGCAAATCACTCGGCACTGATCAGTTCGCGCCGTGGCTCAAAGAGCAGGCGAGCTGGCTTGCCGGTGATCTTGGGAAGTGGGCAAAATGGGGTAATGCGCAGACCTACGGAGCCTTTGACTTGCCTCAACATTGGAATGATGCGGTGGTAGGAGCCAGCGAGACACGCGATCAGCGCATTCAGGCCAATAAGAGCCAGGTAGCTTTCCGGCAGAACTATGATCCGTCTCTCATGCTATCATCGCCGTCTGCGGGTGCCAGGACGAATACAATCAACGTGACCATCGGCAACATCGACGCCAGCGGCTCGGGTGATGCAGCGAGCGATGTTCGCCGTGCAGCGACTGAGGGAGTTAACCAGGCACTTAACGCGCCGGCGGGTTATCGTCCGCTGGGTGATTCGCTTAACTTTGCCGGAGGTGGCAACTAATGGCTATCCCTAGCCTTATAGGCTTTTTATTTGAGGGTACGGATGACCGTACCTTTGCAATCACGTCAGAGGTTAGCCAGATGGCTTCCTTTGAGGTTGACGCGCTGCTGAGTGAAACGCATACCATGTCGCGTGAAGTGACCGATAACGAGGTTGAGAACGGTTCGCCGGTTTCCGATCACGTTATCCTGCGTCCGATCACGCTTGAGGTGCAGTGTTTCGTTTCAGATGCCCCGATAAAGGGTATCATTGAGAACGTGCAGAACGGGGCGAGAAACTTTCTCGGCGGCTCAAAATACACGTCAGATTGCTTTAGCGCACTGATCGATCTGTACGAGCGCAAGGAGCCGCTTGCGGTTTATACGCAGTACCGCGTTTATAACAATATGATGGTGGAGAGCATCACGATCCCCCGCACGCCGGAGGATGGCGAAGCGCTTATTTTCACGATCAACTTTAAGCAGATCCGCATGGTGGAGACTGCGACGACCAAGCTACCGCCGGGCGTTGGCGTGAACAAAAAAGGCACGAGCAATGCCAGCGGCGATGCCAAAAACCGCGCCACGCCGAACAAGGATGTTGGGAAGAACACCGGGAAGCAGGTTGATCCAAATGAGGGGGCAAGCATCCTGAAAACTAGCGCGGACTCAGTGGGCAGCAGCATTAACGATATCCTGAATAAAGCGCGGGGATCTCTTGCCTCGCTGGGGTTCTGATTATGATTTTCTTTGAGCTTGAGCAGGGCCAGACAGACCAGACAATACACGAGGTTTTAGATGGCGTGCCGGTAACTCTGCGCATTATCTGGAATGAGCGTTTTAAATACTGGTCGATGAATATTTATAACCGGCAGCAGGATCTGATTATTGCGGGCGTCAAGCTGGTGACTAACTACAAGCTGATCGGTCGGTTCAACCTTTCAGAGCTGGCCGGGGATTTTGTCTGGATTCGCATCAGCGGCGATAAGACAGAGGCGGACGTTAATTCAATCGGCAATGATTATCAGCTGGTTTATCTTTCAGAGGTTGAGGCCAATGTTATTTGATCGCGTCATTGAGGTGATAGTGGGCCAGCCAGGCGGCGACGGGCGCATTGTTAGCGCTCTGCGCTGCGAGTTCAACATCCGTTGCACATCCAGCAAATCACCGAACGAGGCAACGCTAAAGGTTTACAACGCGGCGCAGAACACGGTAGCGCTGATGGAGACGGTAAACAATGTCGTTATCATTAAAGCCGGGTACAAGCAGGACGTGGGCGCGGTGCAGATCTATTCCGGCACTGTATGCCGTTCGCTAACGTATCAGGATGGCCCGGACGTTATCACAGAGATGGAGCTGCGCGACAGCGTGATCCCGCTGCGAGATGCGAAGGTATCGATCAGTTTCCCGCCGAATACGTCTGCATTCACGGTGCTGGATGGCGTGGCTAAAAACTTTGGCCTTCCTATCCGCCGCAACCTGAAAGTAAACGATAAGCAGTACCCGAGCGGATTCGCTTTTAATGGCCGCGTGCGCAACGCTATGGATCAGGTTTGTAATTTCCTCGGGCTGGAGTGGAGCGCTCAGGGTAACGAGATCCAGATCATGAAGAAAGGCGGCGTCTATTCGGATATGGCCGTTGATCTGAATAAAGATACCGGCATGATAGGCTACCCGCGCCGGGAGTCTAAAACCATGACCGAAAAGACAGCTGCGAAGCAGGGCGTTAAGTACGGCCAGAAAGGCATCATCAGAACGACGATCGATGTTACCGATCCGACAGCGAAGATCAAGAATAAGACAACGCTGGAGGTGCAGGGCTACCGCGTTAAATCGCTGATGAATGCCGCCATATATCCGGGAGCGTATGTTAGACTCACATCACGCGGCATCGCCGGGGAGTTTTTCAGGGTGGAAGAATGCACCTACGTTGGCGACTCGGGCGGCGGTGATTTTTCGGTTGAGGCTCTGCTAAGGTTTATCTGATGGCTGATAATAGTGATGATGTGGTAGCGCTGGAGAATTTCATCAAATCTACAATCGTGGATTTCGTGAATACGGCGATTGATTGCGAGGTTGTTAGCTATGAAAACGGGCGCGTTACGGTGCGCCCCGATGGCGATAAGGGCTACGATGATGGCGACAGCAACGCCTATCCGGTACTGCACAATCTAAAGGTGGTTTGGCCTCAGTTTGACGGCGGTAAGACTGGCTTTAAGGGTAAGATAGCGCCGGGCGATAAAGGGCTGTTGGTGGTGACTCAGCACGCAGGAGACAACAGCGGCGACAACCGCAAATACAGCATCGTGGACAGCCGCTTCATTCCCGGCAACGGCTACGCGGACGATCTGCCCGGCAATAACGATATTCGGATGTATAACCGCGATGCGTTCATTGCCATCACGGATGAAGGGAAAATCCTCTTTAATGCGCCTGGGGGAATTGAGTCAACCGCACCACAGGTTAATTTTGACAAGAAAGTAACCGTAAATGGCATGTTCGCGTATAACGCTGGCATGACCGGTGGCGGCGGCAGCGGTAACACCATGACGATTAACGGGACGGTGATCATCACCGGCGAGGCGACGGTTAACGGCGTGAAAGTGTCAACGCACTACCACAAAGGCGACAGCGGCGGCAACACGAGCCAGCCGATAAAATAAGGCATAGTGATGATCGATATAAAAACGCAGGGCGGAAGGATGATTTTTAAGGATGGCGATCTGGTGCTGATCGACGGCGCGGAGCGTGTACGGCAGCAGCTGGAAATGCGCCTTTCGCTCTGGCGCGGGGAATGGTTTTTAGACACCGCTTTCGGCACGCCATACCGTGATAACATTCTGGGAAAGGCTCTCACGGTAGATGGTGCCGTTGCCGCCATCCGGCGCGAGATTATGGACGTTGACGGGATTACCACGATTACTCGCCTTGATTATGATTACGAGCGAAAAAGCCGTAAACTATCCATCAATTTTGAATGCGCCACCGATTACGGACTGGTGAGTTACGGGGTTTAAAATGGCTCAGAATGTTTTAACGGATCGCGGTTATAACCGTCCTACTATGGCGCAGCTCGTTCAGCGCATTGGTGATCGCCTGGAGGTTGCAGTAGGGCCAATTAACCGGCGTGCAGACTCCAATACAGGACAGTTTATCGGTGCAGTGGCGGAGGAAATCGCCATTGCCTATGAGACGAGCGAAGCTGTCTGGACGTCACGTTTTGTTGAGCTCGCAAGCGGCATGGCTCTTGATGCCGTGGGCGAGTGGATGGGTGGCATTACCCGGCGCGGACGCACGCAAACGCAGGTTAACGCCGTGGTATACGGTGACGAGGGAATTCCGCTGTTGGCCGGTACGCTGGCATCATACGGCAATAACTCGTTTACGCTGGAAGCCGATACCACGATCACTCGTGGCAATCTGGTAGACGGTGCTTTCACGGTAGATAATCCCACGCCAGCGGTTTTTACTGTCCGCGCAAACGGCGTTGATTACACGTATACCCGCAAGAGCGATGACAATGCAACGCAGATAGCCGCAGGCATCGCCTCAGCGCTCAATAAGAGCGAGTATTACACGGCATCTTCAAACGGTGCGACTGTATCAATTCGGGCAGCGAGTACCGTACAGGGCTACTCTGTTTCGCTCAGTTCGTCACTATCATGGAGCCGGATAGGTTCGCCAGCGGTTTTCCGCGCAGTGGACTTTGGCCCGATAGCCGTGCCGGTCGGTGCACTGAATAACCCTGTATCAGCCGTTTCAGGATGGACGGGAATTAACAACCTCGTGATCGGCTCTGCGGGTAACGAGCGGGAGAGCGACGACGATTACCGCCAGCGCCTGATAAACAGCCTGGGCAATACTGATGGCCGGGCCACGGTAGACTCGATCAAGGCTGCGCTGCTGAATGATGTTGAGGGTGTCACGCTGGTGGAGGTGCTGGAAAATGACACCATGATCGATACCGCCAACATCGCCGCGAAGGGAATTCTCTGCATCGTTGATGGCGGGCTTGAGCAGGAGATTGCTCAGAAGATCTGGGACTATAAAGGCGGCGGCATCTCTACCAGTGGCGATCTGCTGATTACCGTGCGCGCTAGCTCAGGGCGTCCGCAGGGCGTGCGCTTCTCTCGTTCTGGCCGCGTGCAGGTATGGATCAGGGTTAACATCGACCGCCTCAACACTGAGGAGGTGCTTCCGGTTGACGTTATCAGCCGCATTCAACAGGGCGTTGTCGATTACTTCTCTACGCTGGGGCTGGGTGATGATGTTATACTGCAACGCATTGAGGGTTATATCTATGCGCGTACTACGGGGATCGCCAAAATGACGATTACCAGCAGCACGAATGGCACGAGCTATGCCGCAAATGATATCGCCGTAGGTTCTACCGCATCAGCGGCATTGCAGGAAACAGAGGTGACGGGTGTCTGATTGGGTTGATTTCAGTTACACCGGGCGCATTAAAACGCGCCCCACTGACATATTGCAGCGCGATCCAGATAAGCAGATACCGGAGGCATACGCTGCTTTCGTGTCGCCGCTGGATAGCCTGGAGGAAGTGGATCGGAAGATCTATGAAACGCAGAGCGTTTACGCGGCTCAGGGCCGGGAGCTTGATCGATTCGGTGAATATGTCGGACTTGAGCGCGGCGTTTTGGGTGACGATGATTACCGCCAGGAGATTCTGCGCGTGCGGTTCACTCAGGGCGGCAGCGGCACGGCTGATGATATCTATAAGCTGGCGCAGGCTATCACCGGCTTTGCTGACGTTCACATCATTGAGCACGCGCCAGCAACCGTGATGATCCACATCAGCGGCGAGAAGGTGCCAACCGATATCCCACAGGTATTAGACCGGGCAGCGATGGGTGGCGTGCGAGTGTACACGACTCACGACTACGGGCGCGGCGGGTTCGCTCTGGCCGGGGTAGACCGATCTCAGGGTGAGGCGCTGAAACTTGCGCCAGATGTGGCGATGCGTGCTGGCGCGGAAAACGAGATTATGGGACTAAATCAGGGGCAGGGATTTATTGGCGGCAGTCGCCTTGCCGCTGCATCAATGGTAGGATCTACCACGTCAGGAGTGCTGGACGTTAACGGCGATATGCTGGAGACGGACGGCGGTCAGGTAATCTACGTTGGAACAGCCTCTTATGGCGACAACTACAACCAATCGCGCCTATGTGGCGCTATGCCTAAGAAGGGTTAAAAGTGGACTCATTCGCATCTACAGCGCGTCAGTATGATGATGGGCAAAACAACCGGGAAGAGATCCCCGCAGAGATTCAGCAGTTTGGCTGGAAGCCGCCAGTAAAACTGCCTGATGGTAGCATTGTTGAGGGTGATTTCCTTGCGGCAAATCATCTCAATCAGATTTTTTACGACCTGTATCAGAAGCTGAAAGCATCTGTAGTTATCACAAAAGAAGTGATCACGGACGCTGGCGGGTATCAGGTTTTATCTAACGGCGACATTGAGATGTGGGGGAGCGCCACAACCGGATCGGATGGTAATGCGGTGCTCAATCTGCCGTTAGCCATGCCCGGCCCTACTCGGGATATTCAGTTCACTGTAGCGCACGCGACCGGCAATGTTTACGTAACATCTTTGCAGCCTAACTCCACCTACACGGCGTTTACGGTTCACGTAGTCACGCCTGCTGGTGCGCTGGCGAGTGGCGTTACTATCCTCTGGCGCGTGAAGTACCATAAACCACGGAGCAACGGCGTATAATGGCTGATGAAAACATTCTGTTACGCTACCTGACGGATCTGCCAACAGCATCATCTATCGCTGATGGTGATCTGTTTCACGTCAATCAGGGCGGAGATGATAAGTCGATCACGATGGCAGCGCTGATGCGTGCTATCGTTAACGGGCATCACCCGGTAGGGAAAACGCTTTTTTTCGCAAACGCCTCTAACCCTAACGTACTTTTCCCCGGTACAAAATGGGCGCGACTGCCCGGAGCCGGGCGCGTGATCCGCATTGCGTCCAATGATGCTGATGTAGGCACAACCGGCGGCAGTGACGCTATCAACCTGTCAATTGAGCAGATGCCAGCGCATAGCCATGTTATCAGCCTCACTACGCAGGCGCATAACTACGGCACGCTGACGACGAGCACGGCGGGCAACCATAACCACTCTGCGACCTGCGCAGCCAACGGCAACCACAACCACAGGGGCGGGGCGCGTGCGCCGGGCGCAGTCTGGGGCGACGGCACATCAGGGACGGATAACCAGAAATACATTCCTTATAACCGTACCTCTGATGCGGGCAGCCATGCGCACACGATCACGGTTAACGCTGCTGGAAACCATAATCATACTATTTCGCTGGCCGCGCACTCTCACGGCATCAGCGGAAATACAAACGAGACGGGTAACAGCGCTCCAATCAATATAACTAACCAGTATATTAAATTAGCGGCATGGTACAGGACGGAATAAGATGGCTATAACTTCCCGCAGCCTCGCCAGCCTAACGCCAGCATCATCTCTGGCTGGGGTAGATCTGCTGCACATTGCAAAAGGGGCGCGTGATCTGTCCGCGTCCGCCGCGCTGCTGATCCGGCAGGTGGCAAACTCCGCCTTTCCTGTTGGCGTAGTGGAATCGTTTCAGAATACTTTCGATCCTAATACGATATTCCCCGGCCAGAAGTGGAGCAAACTTGCTGCCGGTAACTTTCGCGGCATCCGCATCGCTAACACGTCAGGCACGGATATCTTGCAGACCGGCGGGCAAGATAAGCAGGTGCTAACTACTGACAAGCTGCCAAAACATACTCACGGAATTGTCAGGACTACCGATAATGCCCCGGCTCAGTCTGGCACGTTGAGCACAGCCGGGAATCACGCGCACGGGGCATCAGCGAGCACGGTAGGGAATCATAATCACAATGACGGGCAGCGAGCGCCGGGGGCGACGTGGGGCAGTGGCACGAAAGGCACTAACAACGATGGGTATTATCCGGTCAATTACACTGACGTTGCAGGAAACCATACGCACAGCATCGGGATAGGGTACAATGGCAACCACAATCACACGATTGCATTAGGCTCACACACTCACCTGCTGAGCGGCAACACTGCCGGGCGCGGGCTGAGCTGGGAAACGGTTCACCGGGACGCCTATGTACAATATTATTTTTGGAAACGGGATAGCTAAAAATGGCAGAAGATAAGATCCGATTAACGGAATTGCCCCGCGCTGATAGCCTGCGCGATGAAGGCATGGTGCTGATCAATCAGGGCGGGGTAGATTATGCTCTGCCAGCAGATCAGCTGCTGCGTGCAGATCTCGATCTGGCTGACGTTGATCCGGCGCTGGGCCGCAACAATCTGGACGTTTACTCAAAGACTGAGGCAGACGAAAACGCGAAGATCGCACCGAAAGCCGTGCCGGTGTCCACGGTAGATGAAGGGCTGTCTAAAACCACATCCGGCGAGCTTTTTGCCATCCCGCAGGGCGAGGGAGCGGATCGCTCTTTCATCTACTACCGCAACAGCGGCGGGAGCGCGGTTGTCGTGGCTGAGGAGCCGGGCGCGGGTCAGGTGACAAAGGTTGCAGAGCAGGCGGATCGCACAGATCTGCGCACGAGCGGATTGCGCACCAGCAGCGTTTCGATCAGCCCGTATGAGATCCTCGACCGGGAAGGGAAAGAGCTGCTGTCTATGGACGATACAGGCCAATGGAACATGCCAGGCGGGCTGAAAACTGATGCCATTGATACTCAGTCGCTCAACGTCGAAAAGATGGTGATGAATGAGGTAGAGGCGTCTGCCATCAGCAACGGTAACGAGCGCTTGGAGCTGCGCGGTGCGCCGGACTACATCTCAGCAGAAACGGATCGAGAGGGCCGCGTTTTGTGGGGTACTCACCTCGACGGGCGCAAGGAGTATCTGGGTATTCCGCTGGAGCATGATGCGTGGCTGGGGGCTAATGATATTTTCTATATTGGCGACTCCACGACCGCATTCAACGAAGCGAGCAGCCTGGGTAACACCAACGCCAACCGCAACGAAGCGCCAGCAGTTTGCGCTCAATCTTTCGCTATGTGGGCGCAGATGTTCAGCGGCGGACGCCTGAAATATGTAGGCACTGCGGCTACCGGCGGCTATACCACGGCTCAGATCCGTGATCGCCATCTGCCAACCGCCATCGCACGAAAACCAGCATTTTGTTTTGTGCTGTCCGGCGGCAACGATGTTGTGCAGTCTATTCCGAACAGCACTACGATCCCGCTGCTGATCGATATCTACACCAAATTGCGCCAGGCTGGAATCATGCCGATCCTCGCCACGACCAATGCGAACAGCAACGACACCGCAGCGAAGAACGTGATCCGCGAGGGCATCAACAGCTTTATTCGTGCATACGCATACGCCAACCGCCTGCCGCTGGTAGACCTGCACGATGCGACCGTTAACCCGATTAACGGCAAGCTGGCCGGTATGAATACCATCGACGGGGCGCACGTCAACTATCGCGGCGCTAAGATGATGGCCCGCAAGATGGTGCAGCAGCTTGAGCCGTGGCTTACCGGTAACGTGCCGCCAATCGCGCACTACCAGAGCACTCCGGACTACTCGCCAAACGCCGTTACCAATCCGCTGTTTTACGATTTCGCCAACGGCGTTACTCCGGACAACTGGCAGACTAACGGCATCGGCACGAACACCATCAGCGAAGATGCGCAGGTAAAAGGGAAGGTG
>JACCDR010207581.1_pt1 | contig 10213 bp, 9 predicted proteins | sample 7446431 | NCBI WGS metagenome assembly JACCDR01 (sample SAMN15323443, study PRJNA562643) | freshwater metagenome | isolation source: river surface water | place: USA:Blue River Watershed | collected 2017-08-17 | reverse complement strand
TTCGAAGATTTTCTCGGGCAGGCTGATCGCCAGCCCGGCCGCTGGTCGGAATGCGCGCCAGAGCTCGAGCGTGTCGCCGCGGTGTCCAGCCTTTCGAAGTTCTTCCACGAGTCGATTCGGGCCGCCCAGATCCCGGCCAAGCTAGCCATCGCCGCGTGCCACCTGCTGCCCGAGCAGAGCAAAGCGCGCCGCCTGGTAGAGGGCGTCTCGGCGATCGTGATCGCCGCGGATGAGGCGGTCGTCCTGCACGACAAGCGCACGCGCTCGCGCTGGCATGGACGTCGGTGCGCTATGACGCGGGCCGAGATCGACCGATACGGCACGGTGCTGCGCATCGACGACCACGGGCAGGCGCTGGTCTCGTTCGGCGAGCACCATCTCGTGACCGACGGCGAGCAGTGGTTCGCCAGCGCTTCATCGCACGGTGACCTCGCCCGCACCGCCGTCGAGTTGCGCTTGGCCGAGCTCGGCTGCGGGCGCCTGCAGCTGACCAATACCGGGATGCAGGCTGACCGGCCATACGAAGGCCTGACCTCGCCGACCGCGATCAGGCTCACCGAGACCTTGCAGCGTGAGCTCGAGAGCGGTGCGCCCAGCCGCACGCTGCTGCTGCTCGGCCCGCCAGGCTCGGGCAAGAGCGTGCTCGCGCGCCAGATCGCTGACGCGCTCGCCGACGCGCTTGCCGACCGCGTGGTGACCATGACCAGCCAGATGCTCCTGACCGAGACGTATTCGAGCGGAGCGGTCGCCTTTCTGGAGGCCCTGCGCCCTGGTGCGCTCGTGCTCGACGACTACGACCGCATCGACCCGCAGTCGGTCGGGGTCAGCCTCGACACGATCGACCGGCTGCGCGCCGCGTGCCGAGTCGTGATCTTCACCGCCAACAGCCTCGACACGCTCGGGCCCGCTCAGCGCCGGCCTGGCCGCTTCGACCGGATCGAGATCATCGACCATCTCGACATCGAGATCGCCCGCCGCATGGCGGCATCGCTGCCGGACTCGGTCCGCGAGGAAGCAGCGGAGAAGCTGCTCGCCGGCTACCTCGCCGAGCTCGTGGTGCGCGTGAGGGCTGGCGCCGACGCGCGAGTCGAACTCGACGTTCTGCTCGAGCGGCAGGCCGAAGCCGAGGACGGCTCGGTCGAGCCGGTCGACGAACACGGCTACGTGACCGTCGAGGCGATCGCCAGGTAGCGTCGAGCCCATGCGAGCCCTCGCTTCCAGCTTCTCCGCCTGGCACCTGCTCGAGCAGCAGGAGGGCACGAAGGTGCCCCACGGCCTCGTCTACTCGCTCGCGGTCGTCGAGTCGATCGGCCGCCCTCACGGGCTCGAGCTGGTCGCCGAGGAGACGCTGGCAGACCGCAGCGCGCGAGCCTTCGACGCGGTGTTCATCAGCGTGCTCGACTCGCGATGCATGGTCGGCGCAGCTGAGCACTTCGACCGCTGGGGGCTCGCGCTCGACCGCCGATCTCGCTCCGACTCGGACCCGCTCGTGTGGGCCGGCGGCCAGGGCCTGGCCAACCCTCGCCCCTTCGACCTGATCGCCGACCTGATCGTCATCGGCGACGCCGAGCAGCCGCTCCCGGCCCTGCTCGAGCTGTGGCACAGCGGCGCTCGGGGGCCGGCGTTCCTCGAGCTCGCCGCGGCCGTGCCCGGCGTCTACGTGCCGAGTGTGCACGACCCCGCTCGCGAGCGCGTGCGTCTGTCCGTGTCCGACGACATCGGCGCGAGCCTGCGTGACGAGATCAGCGTGAGCCTCGACGGCACGCGTCGGATCGAGATCGCCCGAGGCTGCAGCTACAAGTGCACGTTCTGCTCGCTCGGCTGGCGAGCGCCGGTCCGCGAGAACACGCCCGCGGACGTGATCACGCAGATCAGGCGCTCGCCGAAGCGCGTCCACCTGCAGGCCGGCGACGCCGAGTCGCACTCCGGGATCGGCGAGATCAGGGCGGCGCTCGCCGAGCACGGCGGGATCGACCAGGGCTGGACGGGCAGGCTCGACACGCTGCTGGAGAACCCGGACATCGAGACCACCGGCAGCATCGAGACCCCTGGCAGCAAGCGCTACGCCTTCGGTGTCGAGGGCGTCTCGCACAGGCTCCGGCGCGCCTTCGGCAAGGGCTACTTGACCGACGAGCGGCTGGCCGCGGACACGAGCACCTTCCTCGACTCGATCCAGGGTCCCACGGTCGGGCGCGCAGCCTGGCACCTGATCAGCGGGCTACCCACGGAGCGCGACATCGAGACCCTCGACCTCGCGCGCGTCATCGCATCGATCCAGCAGCGCCGGCGCGGCAAGGCCAAGCGCAAGCTCTCGCTGCACTGGCAGCCCTTCCAGCCGTTGCCGTGGACCCCCGCGCAGTGGTTCGGCGCCGGCTCGGCCGCGCGCGCCAAGATCAACATCATGCGCTCGCTCGAGCGCGACCCATGGCTGCTCGTCGAGCAGCATGGCGGCCGAACGGATGCGATGGCCAAGGTCTGCACCGTGCTCAGCCGCTCGAGCGGTGAGGGGGCCTTGCGCCTGCTCGCCGCGCTCAGGTCCAAGGTCACGCCCGAGCAGGCAGCCATCCTCGCCGGGATCGGGCACGGACCGCTCGAGCTCGATGCCGCGCTGCCCTGGGACTTCATCGACGGCGCCTACTCGCGACAGCAGCTGCGCCGCGCCTACGACGTGTGCGTCGCTCGGCTGGCGTAGCCAGCGAGCACGATCCGACATACACTGCGAAGGCCCCTGACAAGGCTTCGCTCGGTTCGTCGAGCAAGGCCGGGCACCCGAGTCGGGTGCCCGGCCTTTCGTTCGTCAGCGAGACCTGACCGTCACGAGCGCGGGCTTGGCCGCGTCACCGTGGATCTCGACGATGTGCTCGGGCGGCGTGCCAAGGATGTAGCGGATGCGCCACGGCTCGCGGCCCACCATCTCGCGGGTGCCGTCGCTGCACTCACGCCCGGTCGGCTTGGCCATCATCGCGTCGTCGCCGATGAAGCTCATCGCCTCGTGACTGGTCCGGCAGCCCGTGGCCCTCCCGTAGCGCTCCAGGAAGCGCTCCAGCGCGTGCTCGGTCACGTACCACGGCGCGCGCTCGGGCCCGTACCACTCGACGTCGGGCGGCTGCACCACGTCGACGTCGAGCTTGCGGTTCCAGTAGGGCGGCTGCAGGGGCGCCTGCCCGAAGGTCGCGCGCGCCCCCTTCTTCGCCGGCATCGCGTCGATCGGCAAGCTGCGCATCGGGCAGCCGTCGGGGCGCAGGACGGGGAAGCCATCCCACGGCTCGACCACGTCGGTCAGCCACTCGCGCACGAGGCCATGGCCGGCGCCCCGCTTCTTGCCGAGCGCGTCGATCAGCCCGAGCAGCTCTTCGATCCGGTCCCGCTCGCCGACGCACCACCACCGCATCCCGAGCGTCGGGTGGATGTGGGCCTTGGCCATCGGGATCCGGTGCTGCTTGTCGACCCCCGTGCCCGTGTCCATGCGCCTCACCTTGGGCCCGCCAATCGCCATCATCTCGGCGATCGGCGCCCGCTTGTGGAGGTGCCCGGTCTCGTGCTTGGCGACCGTGTAGTGGCCGACGCTGGCCATCCAGTAGCGACCGCACGTCGAGCGCTGGAGCGGCAGCTCGAGGTCGACATGCTCGCCGAACCCGGCCACGCGTCCCTCGAGCCGAGCGACGGCGTCGCCGAGCAGCGCGTCGAGGGCGATCGGATGGTCGGGCAAGACGACCGGGGCGCGGAAGTGGGCAGTGATCCTGAGCGCCTCCATCACGCCACCACCTTCGAGAGCAGGTCCTTGATCGCGTCGGCGTTGGACGCCACGTGCTCGCGGAACATGGCACCGACGTTGGGCAGGTGGGGCAACGCAAGCCCGTCACGGTCGATCGGGCGGTAGACCTGGAACCCCTGGCCGGCCACCGCCTCGAGCTGGCCGTGCCCGGTGCCCGCCTTGCCGCCAGCCTGCATGTCGGAGAGGTACGCAGCGAGCATGACGTTCAGCGTGTCCGCCTCGAGCTCGCTGTAGACGTTCGTCGAGAGCCCCCACTGAAAGTGGCTGCCGGCGGCGACGACTTCGAACTGGCGCGGCATCATCGTGCACTTGCTGTCGACGATCTCGTCGTGGGTCTGGGCGACCGCACGCGCGTCGAGCTTGGCGTCGAGCAGTTCGAGTTGCTGCGGGGCGAGCAGGGCCTTGGTCTCGGCGGCGAGAGTCGGGTCCATGCGCACCCGCTGCTCCATCGTGATCGCGCGCCGTGCCGCGCCGAGCACGTAGTTTTGCTCGTTGATCCACTGCGTGGTCCAGTCGGTCAGCAGCGGCCGCGCCTCGTCGCACAGCAAGATCGCGGGCTCGACCTGCATGTTGCCACCGAGCATGCGGTTGTCCGCGCAGCCTCCGAGCAAGGCCAGCGGCGGCACCAGCTCGACGAGCTGGCGGTACTCGGCGAGCGGCACCGTGGCGCCGGACGGTCCCGAGATCGAGCCGCCCGCGAAAAGCAGCCGCACCGCAGCTGCCGTGAGGGCCGGCTCGTCGAGCAGGCCGGCAGCCTGCAAGAACAGCATCGAGCCGTGCTTGCGCAGGCCGTGCCGGAGCGAGTCCCCCGTGATCTTGGCGACCTTGCAGTAGCGCCCGTCCGGCTGCCTGACCAGCTCGGTCATGACGATCGAGACGTTGCCGCGGCTGGTCTCGTGGTGGGCGATCGGCGTCATGGCGCGCAGGATCAGCCGGTGGCGGACACGCCGATAGCGGCGAGGATGGCTACCCATTGCTCACCTCCGCCTCGCGCTTGGGGGCGCGCTTCTTGCCGGCCTTCTTGCCCCGGGTCTCGCCGACCGACTCAAGCAACTCGTTCGCGGCGCCAACCGCCTGCTCCATCTCGGCGTTGCGAGCCGAGGTGCGCTCGCGCTGCTTGAGCTTGCCCTCGGCCAGCAGCAGCTGGAGCTCGGAGTCGACGTACTCGTGCCACTCCGCCTCGCGCTCGTGCGCGCTGGTGTCCAGGTCGAGCACGGCCTGCGTGAGGGTGGGGTAGACGTTCGTGATCCGCATGTAGGCGAGCAACTGCGCGACGAACGTGCGCGGCGAGTCGCTGCGCCGGAGCGCGAGGAAGGCGTAGTCGCCGACCTTGTCCCACGCCTCGACGGCCGACCAGCCGTGTTTGTACGCGTGCGCGCGCACCTCGATCAGCACTTCGGTCGTGCCGTGGCGCCAAGCCGCGTGCCTGTGTTGGATGCTTTCGTGTTCCATCTGGGCGGCATGGCGCCCTCGCGATCAGGCCTTGGCCTTGCTGGGGTTGGTGGTCAGGAAGGCGGCGAGCTCGAGCACCCCCGAGCCACGGCGCGCGGCGTTGCGGGCCTCGAACGAGCGGATCGATTCGAGCCCGCGCTCCAAGTCTTTGGCGTGGTAGGTCCCGGTGGCGATCGCGTCGCCGGAGCAGCCGCAGCGCTCGCGCAGGCCGTTGCAGTCATCGACCAGGTCGAGCAGGGCCTGCCTCGAGCACGCGACGACCTGCTCCTCGAACGCGATCCGGCAGGCGTCCTGCCCGGGCAGGTTCAGCGGCGTGGTGCTGATCACGTGCTTTTGGCCCGTGACCGCGACCGCCAGCCCCCAGGGTCCGAGTCGCCCGACCGAGCGCAGCCACGCGACGACGGTCGCCATCTCGCCCTTGTTGGCGTTGCCGTAGTCCACGGTGCCGCTCGCGACGTCGAGCTCGGCGAAGTGGGAGAAGTTGCGGAAGTTCCCGCCGAGCTTCTTGCCCTCCTTGGCCGGGCGCCCTGGCACGGGCGATAGCCGCGAGCACACGAACACGCAGGCCTCGCAGACGTGCGTCGAGCTCGGGTCGTGGCGCATGGCCGCGCGCGCGTAGCCGCCGAAGCCGTCGCCGGCCCACGCCTCGACGCGGACGCCCCGCTTCGAGCTGGCGCCGCAGTAGTAGCAGCGGCCCGAGTAGTCCTCGCAGCCAGCCTGCGTGGGCGAGAGAGCTGCGATGTAGATCAGGGTGGCGAGGCTGTGGTGCTTCATGGCGCGTCGGCTCCGTCGGCTGGCGTTGGTCTTGTCGCGGCAGCTCGGGCACGCCCAGCCGCGCGCCGGCATCTCGCATCGCGTGCACCGCCCAGCGTCGCGGTTGTCGCGGTAGCGGCGGAGCGCGAGCGTGTGGCAGCGAGGGCAGAGCGGCTTGCCGTCGCTCGGCCTCGTGCACCACAAGCACAGGCCGTGCTTCGCTGCCTTGGCCTGCCGCTTGCGGAAGTAGATGGTCTGCTCGCGCGTGCCGCCGCGAGGCTTTCCGCGGCGCACGGTCACGCGCCGAGACCTCGCCGGCGCCGGATGTCGACGAACTCGTCGACGACCCGCTGGTCGCCGCGCGCTCGCGCGAAGGCCTCGACCTGCTCGAGGTTGGCCAGCGGAAAGAAGTCGTCGCAGCCGACCGCGCTCGCGGCCCGCCATCGCCTGGTCACCACGGCCAGGCTTCGGAAGCGCGCGTTCTCGTCGACCAAAAGGCAGTCCTTGCGCGGCTGCTCGAGCCCGAACACGCACTCGGAGCACTTCACATATCCACCTTTGGGGATGGGTTTGTATGGATCCACGAGAGGCCCACGCATGAGCCAAGCCGCCGATTCCAGCTGGAATATGGGGGTGGGAGGCCAGCGTGCTCGCCCGCATGAGCAGATGACACGCGTCCTGATCACCCTCACCCTCCGCACCTACTACGCGCTCACCGCTCCCGCCGATGTCGGAGCGTCCGAGAGCCCCGAGCCGGAGCCCATGTTCTTCCAGTGCTGCGTGCCGCCGACGGCGGCGGCAAATGGGTACTGCTTCGACAAGCCACCCTCCGCACCATGCCCGGAGGGCTCCAAGCTGCACATCTGCAGCGACAAAGAGATGACCGAGCCCGACGGCTCGACCTACTACCCGTGCAAGCTGTACGAGCCTCCGATGTCCTGACCCGAACGCCGCAGCGGCACGCGCGTCGAGCTGACCGCGCGTGCCGCTGCGGCGCCCTCCGCTGGGCCGCCATGCATAGATGCCACGCCTCATCCGCTACATCCCCATGTGCCTTCTTCTCGCCGTCTCGTCGAGCTGCTCGATGGAGTGCGAAGACGACGTGTGCCCGGAAGGGTACATCTGCTTCTGCAACAACGACCCGAACGGCGAGTGGCTCGAGGACGGAGGCGACGAGGCCGGCGACCCCGAGTGCGGCACCGTCATGTTGGACCCGGTCACGGGTCCGGCGGTCGTGATCGTCTCGCACAACTCGTGCGCGCCCGAGGTCGAGCACGCGCTCGAGGTCACCGGCACCGTGCCGTTTTCGCTCTCCGAGCCCAAGTGCGAGGCGCCCGTCCGCAAGTTCAGGTGCTTCACCGAAATCGAGCTCGTGGACGACGGCAACCCCGACAACGACCTGTGGTGCGCGTTCTGTCCCGAGCTGACCGGCGTCGCGCCGGCCGACGGCGGCAACCAGTACTCCGCGTCGCTCTGCTGGCAGGATGCCGAGGACTGGTCGCCCGCGACGCTCGGAGCGGCCGTGCCGGCGCAGTGGTACGGCGACGGCTGGCCCGACTGCTCGACGATCGAGACGCCGCTCGGCGAGCTGCTCGGCCATACCCTGCCGATCTTCTGCACCGAGGGTTTCAGCTGCCTCGATGGCGGGCGGCGGTGCAGCTGCAACTGCCGCGACACGCAGACCGGGAGCCTGATCGGTCCCTCGCTGGTGGACTACTACGCGTGGTGGTGGAGCGCGTACCCCGACGCCGTGCCGCCGATGGCAGAGGGCCCGACGTACCCGGTCGAGGGCACGTGCACCGGCGAGCCGCTCATGGTCGTGCCGAGCGGTGACGGCCAGGCCGTGGTCGTCGGCACGACGCTCGAGCTGGACGGCTACGACCCAGCGTATCCGCCCAACGGGGAGCTGCACCACACGCCCGCGTGGGACCTGCTGCCGTCCGAGCCCTACCTGCTCGACAGCCTGCCCCAGGCCTACGTGTCGACGCTCATGGCCTTCCCGAGCGAGGCCCAGCACGGTGGCGCTCGGTTCGATCGATCGACGGGGACCGTCACGGCCTGCTCGCGCGGCTCGCTGTGCGACCGCGTCGGGCTCGATGCCGGTGACCGGCTCTTGCAGCTCGACTTCGTCGATGGCGTGATCGAGCTCGACTACATGCGCGAGACGGAGCGTCGTCGTATCGCTTTGCGGGTGGCGCGATGACGCGAGCCCGCAAGGCCTCGGCGGCTTCGGCCGCTAGATGCCACGACACCTGATCCCCTACCTCATCCCCATCCTCCTCGCGCTCGGCTGCCAGGGCGTCATCGACGGAGGCGACGACGAAGCGATCGCCGACACTCCGGACGGCACGTTCAACGAGAGCATCCAGTTCCCCGACTCGCGCGTCTACATGTACGGGATGCCTGGCGCTCCGTTCGGCGAGTTCGGCGAGATGGACGGCGTCAAGTACCCGCTCGAGTCCGAGTACGAGTGGGTCCCGTTCGCTCACAGCTCGCCGCCGCTGCCGGCGTACCCGAGCAACATCTTGCCGTTCCCGTACCCGCGCGGCGTCCCGGACCTCGACATCGACTCGCCCGCGCACGCGGACAAGTGGTGGGACAACTACGAGATGACGCGTGGCGGTCTGATGGGGTCGCACGGCATCCCGGCGACCGCACAGCCACGCTCGTGGCTCGCGGCGGCCTACGGTTTCTACGTCCCGACGCCGAGCAACCCGGAGCCGTTCTTCCTCCCGCTCGATCACCCGCGCCCGCCGGGCATGCACTCGCCGCTGTGGCTGCTGAACCCGGTCACGTGGAGCGTCATGGTGGGTCGCGCCAACATCGTCGGCGTCCCGTGCAACACGCGGAAGCCCGTCGACATCGCCAAGTACGGCCCGTGGTCGATCAGCCCACAGACGCAGGGCGACATGCAGCACCACTGCGTCGACTACGTGCGCGGCGGCATCTCGGCCGTCTCGGCCAACTGGTACACGGCCAGCGATGCGCTCGCTTGGAGCTCGTACCACGCAACGTGCCTCGATGCCGGAGGCGACGGCGAGAACAACGAGTACCCCATGCTCGACCGCGCGACCAATCAGATCACGGACCCGACCGGGTCCGGACGACAGGGCCTGTTCATTCTGAACATCGACGAGATCGATGAAGCCATCGCGGCCGTGCGATGGGTACTCGGTCAGGCCGGCCTCGAAGAAGTCGCCGACGAGATGCTCGATGAGTTCGAGGAGTGGGCCGGAGAGAACGCCAACTTGATCAACTCGGTGCAGTTCACCGCGCCCTACTACACCGACAGCGGCATCTGTGGGTTCAAGGCTGAGCTGTCGACCGTGCCGATCATCGTCGACGGCGAGGAGCAGGATCAGATCGTGACGACGGCCGGCTGCCCCCACGGCCACCACGCCGTCTTCGTTCCGTTCAGCAGCCACGCACTCGCAACCGGAGCGATCGAGCGAGTCGGCGGCTACTGTGCCGTCAGCTTCTCCGTCTTCGCGGCCGGCAACGATCCGCTGCTCCCCGGCAGCGATCCGAACACGCCGCTGGCCGTGCTGCCGCCGGAGTACAGCGTCGCCGACACGCCCACGGGCGTGCGCAAGTACACGCTGAACGGCGACCGCATGACGGTGGAGACGCTCTCGATGTGGGCCAGCAACGTCGCCCTCGTGCCGGGGCACGAGGGCTGGATGCTCGATGCGGTGACGGACCGCCTCACCGGCTCGACGATCCTCGGTGAGAGCGTGCTCGACCAGTTCGGGCTCGAGGTCGGCGACGTCGTCAGCGGCATCGACTCGACGATCTCGCTGCTGCCGGGCCGTGAGGAGCAGGCGCGCTCGGCCGCGCTCGCGGTGCTGTGCGAGCGCGACCGCGAGCGCGAGAGCAGCTACGTCGACACCCCGCTCGACGTCCTGCTCGCCGCCTACGTCGAGCAGCGCCTGCTCGAGTGGGAGACGGTGACGCTCTGGGTGCACCGTGGCGACATGGTGCTGCCGACCTACCTGCGCCTGCGCCCTGCGCAGCTCTGAGCACGAACGCCGTGGCTGCCGAGCGGGAAGCTGCCCGGCAGCCACGGCGTGTAGCTGGTCCGATGCCAAGTCCTCTCGTCCCCATGTGGATGGCCGTGCACGAAGCTGGCCATGCCGTCGTCGCCGACGCCCTCGGCTTCCGCGTGCTCGGCACGTCCAGCAACGCCGACGCGATCAACGTCCACACCTTCGGCGCGAGCTCGCCCTACATCGA
>JACCDR011386594.1_pt1 | contig 10214 bp, 12 predicted proteins | sample 7446431 | NCBI WGS metagenome assembly JACCDR01 (sample SAMN15323443, study PRJNA562643) | freshwater metagenome | isolation source: river surface water | place: USA:Blue River Watershed | collected 2017-08-17 | reverse complement strand
GTCCGCGGGGATTTCTATCTAGAGGACGTCCCCGACTACCTGATCGACCGGCATAATTTCACCGTCTTCATCACCGGCGACCCGGAGCACCCAGGAACAGGTGATGAACAGAGCGATGAGCCCGGCGTCGAGTATCGGATGTCCGAACGCTTTGAGAAGAACCTCGCGATCCTCTCAAGCATCGACCCGAACCGCACCATCATCGTGATGCTCGCGAGTTGCGGGGGCGACTGGAACGAGGGTATGCGCATGTTCGCTGCGATCGTCACCTGCCGTAACCCGGTGGTGGTTATCGCAACGAAAGACGCGCGCTCGATGACCTCGCTCATACCGCTCGCGGCTGATCGCTTCGTCATACGTCCGCCTGCTGAGTACATGATCCATCGCGGCCAGTACGGCATGTGGGGTCTGGACCAAGAAGCGGACACCCACGACATCAGACGCCGTGAAGCGCACGCGCGGATGATGCTCATCTACGCGACCCGACTCAAAGAGCAAGGCCTCCTGCGTAAGAAGGCGATGAGCGAGATCGAGCAGATCCTGAACTCACGCATGCAGAAGGAGATCGATGTCTGGTACTCGGCGGATGAAGCGGTTCGTCACGGATTCGCCGACGGGATCTACACAGGCAACATGGATGAACTGCGACAGACGAAGCGCGACCCGAATCGGCGCGAACGGATGATGGACGTGCTCCGCGCGCGTATTCGCATCCCTCAGCCGAAGGCGATCATAAGCATGCCGCACCGCACGAAGAAGCGCTCTCGATGACATACAGCTGGACCCTCGAACACTCCGTGTTCGAGGGTCTTTTTCACGTGATATCATAGCGGCATGAGGATAGCCTACGCAGTCCTAGGAGTCGGCATGATCGCGATCGGCATCGCACTCTACCTGACCACCGACCGCGCAGAAGCGCCTGCACCACACACCGAAGAACGCCCTATGCCATTCACCCTGAGTACGCCCGCATTCGACAATGGGAAGACTATTCCTTCCGAGTTCACCTGTGACGGCGCGAACACGAGCCCTGAGTTACGGATAGAGCATCCACCGAAGGGAACCGTTTCGTTCGCGCTCATCGTGGAGGACCCGGACATCCCACATGTCGCCAAAGAGCGCCTAGGGGTCGAGGTCTTCGATCACTTCGTGCTCTATGACATCCCCGCCGACACCACGATGATACCGCCGGGTGGTACGGCCGGCACGGTAGGGAAGAACTCGCGTGGCATGGGATACACCGGGCCCTGCCCGCCATCAGAATACGAGCCGCGCGAGCATCGCTACATCTTCCAGCTCTACGCGCTCGACACCACCCTCGGCCTCCCTGAAGGAGCCACTGCGGCAGAATTGAAAGCAGCGATGGAAGGACACATCATCGAAACCTCATTCATGATCGGCAGGTACGAACGCATATCATCAGACACTAACTAACCCACCATGCTTACGCTCTACGTACAGACCGGATGCCCCTACTGCGCGTCGGTGCTCCATGAACTCGCAGAACTCGAATTGCCATTCGAAGAGAAGAATATCGAAGATGCAGCGGTCGCGCAGGAATTGATCGAGCGCGGAGGCAAGCGCCAAGTGCCGTATCTCGTCGATGAGAAGCACGGCGTCGAGATGTACGAATCCGGCGACATCGTGGAATACCTCGCGATCACGTACGGCAACGGGGAGGCAAGCGAGCCAGGCGATCAGCCGGAAGAATCGAATGTCTGCATACCGGACGAACTCAAAGGATAGCGTCATGTACGTGCGCGTACGAGTGAACCCGAGCGCTAAGAAGGAGCGGGTCGTTCGCGTCTCCGAACGCGAGTTCGAGATCTCCGTCAAAGAGCCCGCGGAGCAGAATATGGCGAATGGTCGTGTACGCGAGCTCATCGCGCACGCACTCGGTTCGTCCATAGGGAAGGTGCGCATCGTCACCGGACACCGCTCACCCACGAAGCTCCTGGATGTCGAGGTATAATGAACGCATTAGCGGCATAACCATATCGACCTATGGCATCACGCATGAAAGTGAAGACGAGCGGCATCGACATGACGGAGAAACTCCTCGATACGCTCGAGAAGAAACTCGCACAAGTAGAGCGCCTTCTGCCCGCCGGAGCGAAGAGCGCGATATTCGAGATCGAACTCGGCAAGGCGACAAAGCATCACAAGACAGGGAAGATCTATCGCGCCGAAGCTAACATTTCCTATGGACCAGTAATTCATCGCGCGGAGGGTGTCGAAGAGACCATCGAAGCGGCGATCGACGTGATGAAGAACGAACTCAAGGCCGAGCTGCGCAAGGGGCGCACCAAGAAGAAGGACGAAGCGCGCAAAGGCGGTCGAGAACTGAAGCGACGCGTGCGCGGAGAGTAGGCGCTCTGCGTATACGACACGGCACCACGTTACGTGGTGCCGTGTTCTCCTTTCATGCCATGAAGGAAGTCCTTGTAGGACATCTCTCCCTTGCCCTCGGGTATGACTTTCGTGACGTAGAGCGCGCCGTCGACTCCGAGTTCCGCGTCGACAATCTTCACGCGGTACGGCTTCCCACGCTTCTCGACGAAGAAGTACGCACAGGGCCACCCTTCGAGCGCCTTGATGCGACGCAGGTTCTCATGCGGGTTGCCGTCGAGCGTGATCTCGCCCATGGCCTTCTCGATTTTCTTCGAGTACGTCGCCTGGCTGTGGTCCTGCTCCTCAGGGACGATCTCGCCAGCGACATAGGGAGGAATTGCTTCAACCAAAAGGGCGCCGCCCTCGCGCGCGAGCGCGTCTTCAAGCATCGCCGCGCCTACCGGCCAAGGATCCGGTTCGATGCGTGCCTGCGCGAGGATCGGCCCGTGATCCATCTCCTCATCGAGTTTCATGATGGAGACGCCGACAGCGTCGCGTTGATCCAAGAGGATGGCGCTTCGCACCGGACTCGCGCCGCGAAGCTTCGGGAGGAGGGAAGGGTGCACGTTCAGTACGCCATGCTTCGGCATATCGAGGAGGCGTTTCGGGATGATCTTCCCGTAGGAGGCGACCACGAAGAGGTCCCACTCGCTGTTCTCGAGGATGGCGAGCTCTGGATCCTCGGTGAGCGAGCGCGGCGTGATGACATCGACGCCGTGTTCCATCGCCCAGAGCTTCGCCTCGGTCGGGACGACGACCTGGTGGCGACCGCGCGCCTTGTCCTCTTGGGTAACCACGAGGAGCGGGGTCATCGATGCATCATCGAGCGCCTCGAGGATACGAACGGCAAATTCAGGCGTACCGAAAAACGCGATGCGAAGCGGCTCTTTTGAACTCATAGGGATGAATGTGCTAGACCATTAATCGGCGTCGGTGCCTGTTCCTTTCTTCGCGCCGCGGCGCACACGCTCCTCGTCCTTGTGGACGAGTTTAATAGCACGGTCAACGAAGAGCGTACCGTCCAGGTGGTCGCATTCGTGCTGGAAGATCTGCGCCAAGAGCCCGCCACCGCCGCGCTCGTAGCGCTTGCCGTTCTCGTCGTACGCACGAATGGTCGCGCGCTCAGCACGCTCCACGGTTCCGTACCGATCGCGCACGGAGAGGCACCCCTCGCTCATGGCGCGCTTCTTCTTCGAGAGCTTCACGATCTCCGGATTGATAGCGACCAGGGTAGGGAGGACGCGAGTGCCATCCTTGTCCGGCTGGGTGTCCTCGACCATGAAGATGCGGAGCGGGATGCCGATCTGTGGCGCAGCGATCGCGACACCGGTGAACCCTTCAGACTTATAGGAAAAGAGCGCCTCACGCATATCTTTGAGGATCTTCTTCATCTTCGGCGTGCCGATGTCCTCGAGCGGCACCGGTTCAGCGATCTGATGCAGCGCGGGATGGTTCTCTGGTACGAGGTGTGCCATATATTTAATGCTCTCTTTATAATATGAAAAGAAAAGTCCCGCCATCCTTAGTAGGGTGGCGGGATCGGGATCTGAAGGTCGATGGTGTCGATGTGGCGGAGGATCGACGGGTCGACCCTGAGCATGCAGATCACCTCGACCGGAACGCGCGAGATGAACTCACCGCAGTACCATTCGAAGGTTTTCGTTGAGAGCACATGCACGTACCCGGGCGTGAACGTCGTCCCGGTACCGGTGACGACGAGCTTCTCCTCGCCGGTACGCGAGTACCCCGAGCGGGATTCATGCACGCCTGGCTCAGGTGCGATGAGGGCCATCACGATGGGCACCTCGATCGAATGCTGGTCCGCATATACCGCATTCAAACACCCCTCCGGTCGGCCGCTCTCGCAGCGTGCTTGCCGCGGCTCGATCACATCGAGTCGTCCTTTGGAGCCATGGAAGCAAAATCGACTCTTCTCACTCTTTCGATTCACCTCGAGGATTGACTCGAGGTACGCAAGTTCCTTGTGCACTATAAACCCCTTCTGTGCTGTTGCGATGTACTATTTAAAACGATTCTACAACGTAATACGATATAGTCAATCCTACACGATGCGCTCTGGGTTGAACTCGACCTTCACCTCCGGAGGAAGGGAGCGGATGGCTGTGACCACGTGCTCGACCGGCCACGATTCGCGTGGGAAACGCAAAAGGCCGCGTCGCATCAGGTGCGCGCCGTCTTCAGACGGAGCTCCGTAGAAGACGATGCCGTACTGTGAGAACAATCCCTGAAGGTGCGCTTCGATGGCGTGAACCGCATCCTTCGAGCCAGTGAAGGTGAAGAGAATGAAGCATGTGTACGGCGGGTAACTCCACGCACGACGCGCCTCGATTTCCTCGTCGTAGAAGGTCCCTAATTCGCCGCGCGCCGCGATGCCGAGCACGCGCTCATCGGCACGGTGCCGTGTCTGTACCCACACTGGACCATGCGTATGCTCCCGCAGAGCTATGAGCGTCGCGAACACTTCCTCCTGCTGGCGCCATGAAGGCATCGCGAGGAGCGAATCCATGCTCACGATACCCGAGGCATCGATGGGGCGGTCCAGGTACGGGAGGGCGAGCGCCGTGCCGAGCATGACCTGGCTGTGAATACCGTAGAACACATCGGCGATCTTCTTCGCCCTTGCATCGGTCGTCGCCGTCGTGTGGTCCATCACGGTGATGGCAACGTTCGGGAGCGCCTTCTTCAGCTCTGCCTCGACGTGCTGGATACCGATGCCGCGCTCGCGCAGGCGCCATCCGCCGCACTGCGGGCACACATCGCGCATGCGCTCGCGATAGCCGGACGAGGTCGATACGAGGTGCCGTTCCTCGACGCCATTCTTCACCGTCTTATGGAGCGAGAGCGGTGCGCCGCTCTCGGGATCGCGGAAGATATGACCGCAGTCCGCGCACGCAACGAGCGGGGAGAGACCACGACGCGCTGACAACAAGAACACGCGACCGCGCGCTTTCATAGCGTCCTGTATGCCCTGGAGTAGTTCGGGCGAGAAAAGGGTGAAGGGGATGGCGCCATCGTGATCCTTCTTCTGGTGGATCACCACGAGCTTCCCGGGAAGATTGATGCGTTTCGGTATCTCGCCATGCTCGAGGTAGCGTCGTTCGCGCAGGGCTTCCATATGCTCGGCGTTCGGGACGAGATCGCCCAAGATGACCGCGCGCTTCGCGAAGCGGGCGTGCGTGAGGATGGCGTGCACATGGTCCAGATACGGGCGACGGATGCCACGATACCCCTTCGCGCGCGACGACTCCACGATGACCTGTCCGATATCGCCGCGCTCGATGTACGCGAACGCAGGAGTAGCGATGATGAGAATAGGGCGCGGGTTCTGCAGGCGCTCCATGCGTTCGCCTTTCGCGCCGCTCTTCGCGTCGCCGGAGAGCACGACGACGCGGTCCTCGATGCCGTGAGTGAGGTCTCGTTCCGCAGCGCGCACGCCGCGCGCGGTCGGTGCGACGAAGAGCACCGATTGCCCGTGTGCGAACGCTTCGCGAATCACCGTTTGGTATTCGGCCATGCGCTCTGCGCGTGGCGCGACGAACAGCGCCACGCTGTGCTCGCGCTCGATGATATCGAGCGGCTGCGGCGCGAGCATCACGTGGCGACGCTTCGGTACGAGCGTTGTGAGCACATCGGTCTGGTTCACCGCACGTTCGAGCGCGATCTGGTCGACCATAGCGAGGAAGGTATCCGAAAGGGAACCGACGATGACCTGGGGCGGTAATTTACGAAGCGTGAAAGTGGCCGCGCGCAATGCTGTCTTGAGCGACGAGACGGGAGCGACGCTCGTGACGATGGCGTCCGTGGTCCGCCCGCGTACGGGGATAGCGATGATGTTGCCGCGCTCGTACGGCACGGAAGAGAAATAGGAAAGCGAGGCGACACCCGACCCAACGTGCAGGGGTATGACCTCGATGACGTACATGCGTGTACTGTATCACACGCATCATGCGTCACGCCCTCTATACAAAACGTGCTCAGAACACTACAGACCGAACTCTCGGATACGGCCGAGGAGTGCGGGAGCTACTCACAACTGGGAGCGCGTGAACTACTCCGTGAAGATCTCCACCTTCGCGCCAAGGCCCTGGAGGCGCTCGGCGATATCCTCGTATCCGCGTTTGATCGAGTAGATATTGTGAAGCTTCGAAGAACCCTGTGCAGCGAGCATACCGATGAGCAGAATGGCGGCCGGGCGGAGCGCGGGAGGGCACACCAGGTCCGCGGGCTGGAGCTTCGTCGGGCCCGTCACGAAGACGCGGTGCGGGTCGGCGAGGAGCATGCTCGCACCGAGCTTCTCGAGCTCCATGAAGTGCACAGCACGGCCGTCGTACGCCCAGTCGTGGATGAGGGACTGTCCGCGTGCCGCGGTGGCGATGACAGCGAAGAACGGAAGGTTGTCGATATTGAGGCCGGGGTACGGGCGGCCGTAGATCTTCTCGTCGAGCGCTTCGATATCGGACGGCATCGTCGTGATGTCGACGAGTTTGGTGCGCCCGTTCTCAGATAGATAGACCGGCGTCTTCGTGTAATCGAAGCCCATCTTCTGAAGCTTGAGCAACTCGAGTTCGAGATACTCAATCGGCGCGCGCGTGATCGTGATCGCAGAGTGGGTGACCACCGCTGTGGCGAGGAAGAACATCGCATCGATCGGATCCTCTGAGAGCGTGTACTCGATGTCCTTCTTGATCTCGTCGACGCCGTGGACCGTGATGGTCGTGAGGCCGACGCCGTCGATCCTTACCCCGAGCGATTCAAGGAAGTAGCACAGTTCGGCGACCTGGTAGTTCGAGGAGGCGTACTTGAGCGTCGTCGCTCCCGGGATCAGTGCCGCGGTCATGATGGCGTTCGCGGTCACGGTGTCGCCCGATTCGTAGAGAACGATCTCCTGATCCTGTTTGAAGCCGCGATGTGTGACATGGAAGTGGTTCTCTTCAGCGACCACGTTCACACTCATAGGCTCGACCGCGTAGAAGTGCGGACGCACCGTGCGGCTACCCAATTTGCATCCGCCAGCCTGCGGGATGCGGAAGTCCGCGAACTGGTGCACGAGCGGCCCAATGAACAGGATGATGGAGCGCGTGAGACGAGCAGCCTGCTCATCGATGCGCGAGAGGTCGAAGACCTCGGGTGGCGTGATGACCACGGAGTTACCCCCGTTTACCTGCTTCCATTCGACTCCGACGCCGATGGAACGCAGCACCTCAATGAGGCGAAACACCTCCTCGATGCGCGGCATGCGATGGAGCGTCGTCGTGCCCTTATTGAGGAGCGATGCTGCGAGGAGTGCGACGGCACCGTTCTTCGACGTATTGGTGCGCACCGTACCAGATAAGCGATGTCCGCCCTCGATCGCGAGGGAAAGTACGGTCTTCTCGGGTGTGGGTTCGCTCATAGGAGGGGTGTGGGGTATAGATTGGTACCCAGCCATGATACGCGAGAATACGCTTCGTTGACAAACGCTTATATCAGTCGTATCCTATCGCTCGTTCACGCCGAAAGGTCTTTGCACAATGAACACAAAAGCTCAGTCTGAGAGGACCGACGAGTACCACCCTGCTGAATCCTACGATGCTGGGAATCTGCGCGAGGAAGCGAAGCGGCGATGGGAGCTGCGACACCACGCACACACGGCGCTGCTGTGCTTCGCGACATTCATCCCGTCGATCGTGTGGTGGACGGTATGGGTCGTGTTCCATCCGACCAGCTACACGCAGTTCAGCATCTACATGGTGGGGACGGCAATCTACGCAGTGATCCAAATGGTGCTCCTGTACCGCCTCGCGAACACGCTCGCTTCGCCTCATGATGAGGCACGCGACACCGACGCATCCGACGCCGACCAGTGATGGCCGGCGTTTTCTTATGCACTTCCGCCCACGACGCGCGCTTTACACGCACGTATGTCGGGAGTATACCTGTATCAGTTACGATCTTGAGGGAGAGTCACATGACGCATCTCGAACCCTATGCTGTTGTCATACTGCGGAGTTTCATGCAGGCCCAGGATCAACTCACGACGCGATTCAGGGAGCAGAACCGCATGGACAGCGCCAACATCGCGATGCTGAACGCATACATCGGCATCACGGGGAGCAACAGCGGCGTGCTGTACGTCACTGAGCGCATGCAGGCAGAGGACCACCTCGAACACCTGCTCGCCGACATGATACGGCGTCCGCGTCCGCTTGAGGTCCAGAAGCGCGAGCGGACCCAGAGAGGGATGCCAACCCTTTCATTCAGAGGCTCAGCGAAGAACGATACCAGCCACGAGCTGAGAGCGTACGCAACGGAACTGATGGGAGAGGGTATCGACACGTACACCGCGTACGCGCTCGCCGAATTCCTCGCGAACGCCCGCGATGAGCTGGTCGCATTCCTGAAGACGCTCCACAACAAGAAGACGGACCCTCGCCCAGACGCGCGGTCACGCACATAAGCGTGGCCGTTTTTCTTCGCTTCGATCTCCATAGTGCGAGGGACACTGAAACGCGCTATCATGGCAGGGCTTTTCGAGTGCGCCCATCCATGCGATTCATACCTAAAGTCGGCATCGATCTCGGTACTACGAACATACTCGTGTTCGTGGCGGGGAAGGGTATCGTCTTGAACGAACCCTCGGTAGTCGCCGTGTCCGAAGGAAATAAGATCCTCGCCGTCGGCGCTGAAGCGAAACTCATGATCGGCCGCACGCCCGAGACCATCCGTGCGTATCGACCGATGAAGGACGGCGTCATCGCGGACTACCGCGTCACCGAAGCAATGCTTCGCTATTTCCTCCGCAAGGCGCTCGGCCCCTGGAACCTGATGAAGCCGGAAGTGATGGTGTCCGTACCCGCAGGCGTGACCTCGACCGAGAAGCGCGCTGTGGTAGAAGCGGCGAACAAAGCGGGCGCGCGCAACGCGTACGTGGTGAAGGAGCCAATCCTCGCGGCGATCGGCGCGAATATCCCCATCAACGAACCACGCGGCCACATGATCGTGGACATCGGCGGTGGCACCATCGACGTCGCCGTCATCTCCCTCGGTGGCATCGTCGCCGCGAACTCGGTGAAATGCGCAGGGAACCGCATCGACCAAGCTATCGTCGACTACGTGAAGAAGACGCAGAACCTCGCGATCGGCGATAAGACCGCGGAGGACATCAAGATCACCATCGGCTCCGCGCTCCCTCTCGAACAGGAGCTCACCATGGAGATCAAAGGGCGCGACCTCCTCACAGGCCTTCCGCGCACCACCGAACTCAAGACAAACGATGTCGTGCGCGCCATTTCGCGTGAACTCCGCGAGATGGTGAAGGCCATCAAGGACGTGTTTCAGGAGACACCACCGGAACTCGCCGCGGACATCATCGATCAGGGCATCATCATGACAGGCGGCACCTCGCAGCTCCGCAACTTCAACGAACTCGTGAAGCGCCGTACCGGCGTGAAGGCACATGTCGCGGACAACGCCCTTTTCTGCGTCGCGAAGGGGACTGGCATCGCGCTCGGCCACCTCGACGCCTACAAGCGCTCCATCATCACGAAGCGCTAAAAGCATGCATCGAGGTTCGACCTTGATGCAGCAGCAACCACACGCCGGATGTCAGACACCAAAAAAACCCGCGACCTACGGTCGCGGGGGTTTCCTCCTCTATAGTCCACATATACCCCGGAACAATACCCGCATCTATCTATATACTAGTCAGCATGGGAGGTATTAGGTTCAGCGCTGCATTCGCTATCTTTTTCTCTATGCTCACCCTGGGCATCGTGCTCCGTTCATGGACGATGCCGGAAACCTATACCTACGACGCAACCCCG
>JACCDR012706226.1_pt1 | contig 10215 bp, 10 predicted proteins | sample 7446431 | NCBI WGS metagenome assembly JACCDR01 (sample SAMN15323443, study PRJNA562643) | freshwater metagenome | isolation source: river surface water | place: USA:Blue River Watershed | collected 2017-08-17 | reverse complement strand
CTGACTTTTAGAGATTTGGAGCCGGTATCATAGTGTAAATAAATCGGTATTAAAACCTCTCTGTCGATATCTTTCATTGGCTCTATTCTACCTTCCAAATCACATTTTCACAGTTGACATTACATAAATCCGGTTCGATATACACTAAATACTGTCGTTTTTACAATTAAGCGGCGCCTGGCCATTGTTCCCACCAGCCTTACCGTTTGTCCGATATACGACTATACCATCTATTTAAGACCCAGATTGGTCTTCTGACACGATCATTTCCCAACGATTTTCTTACCCTCACTAAAAGTGATTAGGAAATTAGCCCCCACAATATTCTCGACACTCGCATTTTGCAATCCTAAATTTTCAATAAAGAGTTTTGATATTTCCTCGAGTGGCCGATTTTCGTATTCTCCAAATCTGTTCTCAATTATCCTGTTTAATACAAATCCTTTCAGTTCTTGACCAACCCCGTAACCTCTTTCATCGTCTACAAGAAAATCTAAAAAATGAGTACTTATTTTATTAAAATCATCTTTAGTTGAAGTCCCGGCCTCGATAGACTTCAAGACAGTAAAAGCCAAAAACAGAGCGGTCTCACCTTCTTGTTCTAGAGATAATTTGTTTGGGTAAATCGCACCTTCTAGCAGCTTTTTAAGTTCAACACGAATCACTTTGTGCATCGTGAGTAGGATGTATGCTTTTCTTTTGAGCCTCGTGTTTCTAAAAAACATAGCTTTTAATTAAATTAGACTAATCGGGTAGGCTATGTTTATACACAAAGCCCGCCACTAGGAGGGCCGCAAAGCCCCTACGTAAGTTTCCCTACGCAACGACTGAAACGCCCTAATGACGGGTTCTCTATGTTTCAGTCGATTTAATGCCATGCCACCAACGCTAGTTAATGGTTTAGGCACCGTCCCATTACAGGACTAGTTGTCTTGGCAATTCTAGCAACAATGAAGAATAATGGAAAGATAAGCCAATATACATTAGGTATATTAAGAAAAATGTAAAAAGTATATACCGCTTTGTCTCCAAACCGAGTAAAAAGATATAATACCAAGTAATGATTAACCTAAATAACCTAGTGGAGTTGCACGACAAAGAGGGCGCAGTCCACAGACACAAGAGAATCTTGGAGGAGTTATTTTACTTATGTATAAATCACACATTTGTGGAATCAATACAAAGCGCAAGAGTTACTCTACAGGGTATGGCTAATCCAATTGATTTGTCTTTCCCTTGCACCAAAGAAGGCGCCGTCAATATACGAAATTCTCATTTTATGAATATGGAGGATTACCAAGTCCTCTTAAATGCGATAAGTGAGCGACATAGCTACTACCATCCATCATTTACACGGAATTACCGAAAAATAGAGGCTGATGCGGCCACCAAAAACCAATTCAACGTTCTTGAAAACATAATTTTCTTCAATGACCCCATACCAGAACGAGACCCATTAAATCACTTCAAGAATCGCTCTGGTTTTATGGAGATAGGTAACGACGAAATTGATGGGCCTTGTATCAAAATGCAATTTGATCTAGGTACCTCAAAAACGGAAATAATAAATATTATTGATAAATTGTTTCCTGAGACTTCTGAACTTCAGGCAGAACGCTATAACGTACCCCAGAGTAAATATAGAGCTGATGGAAACCTCCGTGTCAAAGAGATTATTCATAAACTTACTCAAGAAGGTGACCAGGATTCCGCTATCGCTGTAAAAATTGAAGCTCTGGGGTTAGTTCCGCCTCAAGATAATTACGATTACATCCGCCAACACAAACAACGTATGGCAAAAGCCACCGAACGTTTTGAAGCGAACGCCTAACTTCAAATTAGTCGTCAGAAGGTTAAAAGTAAAAATGGTAAAATAGAGCTAACGCTCGCGAGGGCAGTTTTTTTATTAGTTCTTTAAATGAAGTAAAGCTATTTTCAATATAGAAGAAGTCAGGTCATTGTTACCAAAAAGCACGCTTTCGGTAATGAAGGATAGTGAGTTACTTAACTTACGTGACCAAATACAATCAATATCTGAAGTACTAGTTGCTCATGCGCTAGAACATATAGATTGATTTTAATACTCAAACACATAACTAGATACTAAAGAGTATTGGTGCACTCTTAACAACAAATGGACCATGAATAGATTGTGTGCAGATACAAATTCCTCGCGCTGACTGACAACTTGTCAACGAGGAACCTCATCTGTACAGAATCTAAACCATTACTTATTTCTTTGTCAGACAAAAATTCATTTCTTGAGAAGAATGACTGATTAACAAGAAGTGGTAAGTATCTAGCATTTAAATATAAGTTTATCTCGCGAGAGATATGAGGGAAAAAGAAGTTGTCACTAAAAATTGTTTACAAACAATAGAGTCTTTGATAATGAGGGATTTAAACAATAAAGCTTTAGAAGAGCTTGCAAAGAGTAGTAAAAAAGAACTGGCACAATCTGCGAAAAGATGGAAAGCAGCGAGGGTCACCAAATTAGTTCGTTTTTCTACTAGATCACATTATTTGGTCAAACAACTCGCCAAAGAAAGAAAAATGACAATGTCTAAAACATTAGATTTTATTATTAATAAATTTATAAAGAACCAGAAACATTATGAGATCGATTAAGAGAAGTTTTGATACTATCAAGGCAAATAACCCAAATTGGGGAGACTACGCCTGTTTGGCTGAGACAGTAAAGTACAAAGGTTATTGTCGTAGGCAAATCTATATGCACTTTAAACAGCTGGTAAGTGAGGAGGATTATTTATCAAATGAAGTAAATAGACTAGTCAGGTATTTGTGGAAACTTTCAAATACAGCTGAGGAAGACACATTTTTACAGAATTTTGGCCGTAGAGGCGATATAAAGAGTTACCCTAATATCCATACCAAAACTAAATTACTAGCTAAAGATTAAGCAAAAATGAACAAAAATATGATACGATAATAGTGCTACCCAACACACAATTTAATACCCACTGGCTTTTTATATTTTACTGCTCCTAAAGGGGCGTCTTGCCAGTAAAACAGCCTTTGGGTATGTGTATTGGGTAGCCAGGACGTCCCTTTAGTAGTTTACCCGGTAGGATATGAAAGGAATCATTTATTGTCGCGTCTCATCCCATGAACAGGTGCAGGGCACGAGTCTGGAAAGACAACAACAAGAATGCGAAGAGTATGCACGAAGAAACAATATAGAAGTAGAGGAAATATTTATTGAACGTGGAGAGTCTGCCACTGCGGCTAACCGCACGGAGTTTCTTAAAGCCTTAGAACATTGCAGTAAAGGAAAGGATATAGGTGCTTTTATAGTATGGAAGCTGGATAGATTTGCCAGAAACACAACTGATCACTTTAACGTTCGGGCGATGTTGTCAAAATACAACACAACCCTTCACTCAGTAACTGAGCCAATTACTGACGACCCCCAGGGACAGCTCATGGAAACCATGCTGGCTGGCTTTGCTCAATTTGAAAATGAAATCAGAAAGCAGCGTTGTATGGGCGGCATGCGAGGCTCTCTTAAAAAGGGACTTTATATCTGGGATTCAAAATTCGGATATAAACGACCCAAGAAGCTTACAAAGAGAGTGACCGAGCCCGATGTATTTGATGAACCAAGAGCCTCTCTGCTTCGCAAAGGAATGCTTTTATATGCAGAGGGATTTACCTCTATCAGCGAGCTTGAGAAGCTATCAAAAGAATGGGGGTTATACTCACGTACCGGCAGGGTACTGTATAAGCAACGCTGGAGTGACTTGTTATCTGACAAATATTACGCGGGCATATTAACTGATCCCTGGACGGGTGAAGAATATAAAGGTACTCATGCACCACTTATTACTCTTGATACCTATAATAAAATTCAACAGGTTAAAAACCACTATGGTAAGAACAAACAGGAGCGACTTAAGAAGAATCCTAATTTCCCTCTAAAGACATTTGTGCGCTGCCATGAATGTGAAAACTTCCTCACAGGTAGTAGCTCTAAAGGACGCAATGGCTACCATGACTACTACCACTGTACAAAGTGTGGTATCTACATTAGAAAATCCGTTTTAGAGAATGCATTTATTGAATACTTGAATAGCGTAACTCCACTACCAGAATATATAGAACTATTTAATCAGTCAGTAATAAAAGTTTGGGAACTCAAAAGAAACGAGTTTATTGCAGAAAGAAGTAACTACAGTGAGCGTATTACGGCACTTAAGGCAAGATTGGCTCAAATTACAGAAATGTACATCGATGGTGATTTGGACAAAGAAGCATTCCGAGATAGAAGTGGGGCAATAAAAGAACAATTGACTGCCCTAGAGATATCCGAAAATGAAAGCGAAATAACGAAATTAGACCTTGAGGCTAGATTGGAATACGCAAAGAACAATATCAATAACCTAGCCAGACTTTGGCAGGACGTTGATATTACTCAAAAGATTAAATTACAGCTAGCGGTTCTACCAGAGGGTATTATCTATGACAAAACAAAAGGGCGGTTTGGAACCGCCTTTTTGTCTTATTTATTTACCTTCTTTTGGACTTTCCCGATGGAAGAATCCGTTCTTGTTGCGGGGCCCGGAATCGAACCGGGGTCTGGAGGTTATGAGCCTCCCGAGGTACCTCTCCTCTACCCCGCTATATCATCACTCTGTGAGCACACAAAATACCCTATTTCGTCAAGAGATGCAACTTACTTAACACCCAACTCAGCAAAGACCCGGCGATACTGCTTGATAGTATCTTCAGCAAGACGGCGTGTCAGGACAAAGTCAGCACCGCCGTGCGCGACTTGATTGCGTACCTTGTGTGCCTGCCACGCATCATCAAGTGACTTAAGCTGACTCGGAGAGATACTCTTGAGCCGCTCTCCCAGTGACACTCCGGCATAACCAGCATCCTTTAGAGACTCATCGAGAATGATGTCGGCTTCAATAATAGCCAGCTTCCAGTCATTGGGGTTGTCGGTACTGATATGATTGACCATATCCTCGAGACGGTTGTTGCGAGGACCACTTCGAAAGCGTTCGTCATAGATTCGTTCGCGCTCAGCAACCATTCCTTCACGAAGTTCAGTAAGTTGCTTGTATCTCGTGGCTGCATACACATACAAGATGAGCATGATGATACAGAGAATATACGCCAAGATAGCGTACGTAGACCAGAGCAAATTCAAAATATAGATGAGAGTCTCAAGCGAGACGTAGTCACCGATACCCATATTCTGAAGCGCCTGAGCCAGGGGTGAATCAACACCACCAACAATAGCACCAGGAATAACCATGTTTTCACCGACAACTGTCGTAGTGGCTGGTGTAATTTCAGGAGTCATGACGATACGTTAGAGACGCTCGTCGTAGATTTTCTTACCAAGACTGAAGAGACGTGCGTCACCACCATGTGGTGCTATGTATTGTACCCCAACCGGAAGAGATACGCCGTCACGCTCTACCCTCCCCATGGGGAATGTGAGTGCTGGCACACCCGTGAGATTTACTGGCACAGTGAATATATCTTGCTTATACATAGCAAGCGGATCCTCCTGTTCACCGAGCTTGAAGGCTGGAGTTGGTGCCGTTGGAGTCAAAATAACATCAACTTTTTTGAAGATATTCTTAAGTTCATCACGCATCATGTTACGCACCTGCTGCGCTTTACCATAGTACGCATCATAGTAACCTGAAGATAATACGTAGGTACCGAGAAGAATACGCCGCTTCACTTCTGGACCGAAACCTGCAGCACGTGTCTTCTCGTACACCTCGAGCAAGTTAGCGCCCGGCATAGAAAGGCCGTAGCGCATACCATCATAACGAGCAAGGTTAGACGAGATCTCTGCCTGAACCACAATGTAGTAGGCCGCAAGACCCTGTTCAAAGAGCGGTAAATCAACTTCAATAACGGTATGCCCACAGGACTTCAAAAGTTCAACATGATCGTTAAAAGCAGCTAACACGTCAGGATCAACACCCTCAGAGAGGAAACCTTTCGGAACACCAAACGTATACGTATCCTTAACCGGTACTTCACCATACGTCTCTTTGGTGATAGTGGTTGCATCTAGTGTATCTACACCAGCAATAACCGAGTGGATGAGTTCAGCATCAGCCACTGAATTAGTGAGTGGTCCGGCTTGATCGAGTGAGGAACCCATAGCCATGAGACCATAGCGAGAGACAGCGCCATAGGTCGGCTTAAAGCCAACAAGACCACAAAAACTCGCCGGTTGGCGAATCGAACCGCCCGTGTCCGTACCGAGAGCTGCCGGAACCGCAGCCATAGCAACAGCGGCAGCTGAACCCCCCGACGAACCACCAGGAACGCGCTTTGCATCAAGAGGATTCTTAGTTGGACCAAACGCTGAATTCTCAGTCGACCCTCCCATGGCAAACTCATCCATGTTAGTCGCTCCAACAAATATCGCTCCCGCAGCTCGCAACCGTGCGATAACTGTCGCATCATACGTTGCTGTGTAGTTCTCAAGAATCTTTGACGCACCCGTTGCTTTCTTACCCTTGATAAGAATGTTGTTCTTGATAGCGAGTGGAATTCCCAACAGAGGTTGATCTGTTCCTTCACCACGTGCGATTTTCTCTGTCGCTTCCTGAGCGAGCACGAGCGCATCTTCGTACACATCAAGAAACGCATTGATGTCTCCATTCTTCTCACGGATAGTAGCAAGCGCTTTCTCTACCACCGCTGTCGGTGTAGTTGCTCCGGTAGCATACTTCTCTTTGAGTGTAGTAATAGTATCTGACATAACAATCACTTATTCAGTCTGTAAAATCTTCTTCACTACCATAAACCGACCCTCGGTCTCTGGCATTTCAGCCAAAATATCACCCGTATACTCCTCTGGCTCATTTGTAACAGCATCAGTCCGAAGCACGTTATGGCGATCACCGAGACGTGGGGCTGTATCTAGAGAGCCTTCCGCAAGTGACTGCACCGTACCTACGTACGATAAAATAGCTGACAATTCTTTTGTAAACTTCTCTATCTCAGCCGTAGAAAGCTCAATGCGAGCCAAGGCCGCCAAATGAATGATTTCCTCTTTAGTCATGCGGGCATCATAGCACTTTGTCCCCTATCCTGCCACGAGATCGAAGAACTCGTCTTCGGTCAAGATCGTCACTCCGAGCTCTTTCGCTTTCTCTGCTTTACTGCCAGGTTCGGAACCAACAACGAGATAGTCTGTCTTACGAGAAATCGAACTTCCGATATGAGCGCCATGTCGGCGTGCCAACGCTTCAGCTTCGGTTCGACCGAGCCGGTCGAGCGTACCCGTAAAGATAACTGTCTTACCAAACAGAACTCCGGTTTCATCCGCCACTTCGTCCTCGTTGAAGGTAAGGTGTGTCAGAAGTCGAGAAAAAAGATCTTGTGACTCCTCATCTTGTTGCCAGTCACACACTGAAGCCGCCACCACCTCACCTATACCATGTACCGCTTCCAGATCATCACGAGAAGCCATACGTATAGCTTCTGGTGTCTTGAAATACTTGGTGATGAGAAGCGCTGTTTCTTCCCCTACGAGTTCAATAGAGAGGCCGACGAGCAACCGTGCCAAAGTGGTCGTCGACGCAGCTTTAATAGCAGCTACGGCATTTTCCGCTGACTTATCCTTAAAGCCAGGCACGGTAAGAAAGTCCTCCTTCGTAAGAGTAAAGAGATCAGCAGCATCGCGAATTAACCCAGCATCAAGGAGTGCGTCGATGATCTTTGGACCTACTCCATCAATGTTGAGTGCAGTCTTCGAAACAAAATAATACAGTTGCTGTCGATGAAGGAAGTCTGAGTCAGAAGAAACACAGCGATACGCTGCCATACCAGGAACTCGCATGATTGAACCATCTCCACCGCACCCAACCACTTTCTTCGGAAACCGATATGGCTGTGTCCCCTCCGGTCGCAAATCAAGAAGCACTGAAACAATTTCTGGAATTACGTCTCCCGCCTTACGTAAAATGACCGTATCTCCAACTCGGATATCAAGACGTTGGATCTGATCTTCGTTATGGAGTGTTGCTCGAGCCACTGTCGAACCATCTACAAATACTGGTCGCAGATGCGCAACTGGAGTCACCACACCAGTACGACCAACCTGCAGTTCGATAGCTTCTACGACAGTGGTGGCCTCAACAGCGGGAAACTTATACGCCACACCAAAGCGTGGTGACTTGGCAGTATATCCAGCCGCTTCTTGTACTGTAATATCATTAGCCTTAATAACAACACCATCGACACCGTACGGCAGTTCGGCATGCGGCACCTTCCACTCCTCATAATATGCATCGATAGCTGCAACATCAGGACATACCCGAGCATATTCATTAACAGGTAGTCCGAGTTCATAAAGGAGTAACAACTCTTCCCACTGCGTCGTTGGAGCAGAGATTGCCTGACCATTTGATTCGTAACGATCTATATCATAAGCAAAGAGTGCCAGCTTACGTGCGGCTGCGACAGCAGGATCAAGTTGGCGCAAAGACCCAGCAGCGGCATTGCGTGGATTTGCAAACAGTGGTTCACCGGAAAGTTCACGTTCTGTATTGATACGCGAGAACTCAGCTTTTGGAAGCCACACCTCACCGACACAGATAAGATCAACTGGTGCAGTTAGTGTCTGCGGTAGTGAAGCTATCGTCTTCGCTGTATGGGTCACATCCTCTCCGGTAACTCCATCCCCTCTCGTAGCAGCTCGGTACAACACACCAGCTCGATACTCTAGTACTATCTTGAGCCCATCTATCTTGTGCTCGGTAACATACGTGGGCTGTGGGGTTGGCTTTCCCTGCTTCTCAAGATATCGCACTAGTCTGTCTTCCCAGGCGACAAGCTCGTTCGTCGTAAAGACATTATCAAACGACCACTGCGGCACGACATGTCTCACCTTTGCAAAGGCTGCGCTCGGCGCAGCGCCAACAGACTCAGTAACACTGCTCTTCTTCCCTTCTAGACGCTCTTCCAGATCCACCAACTCTTTTGCTAAGGCATCATACGCTTCATCAGATATTTCAGGAGCATCGTCTGTGTAATAGCGCAATCGGTGATACGCGACAATCTCTCGCAGACGCTTCAATCGCTCGCTATCGTTAAGGTGTGGGGTAGCCATGGCTACAATTCTAGCAAAACTTCACGCTGAACAGTACCCAAGGTTCCGACGTTAGAACAGGGCTGATTGTAGCCCTGGACAGACACAATCGTACACAACCCGCCCGGCTGACAGGTCTTGTCGGTATTAGGGTAACCCGGCAGATACGTAGGTACATTAGTGAGCGTTACCCCAGCTGAAGTAGGATCAGACGAGAGTGTAATAAAGGAGGCTCGAGAACAGCGCTGCGCGCCGGTGGCACCCCAAGTGAATTCAAAATCATACTTATAGATATCGTACACTGAACCATCAAATACAGGGTCAGGGTCGCTTGTTGGGTACACACTACTTTGCTCAAAACACTCAACTGGTACCGTATCACCTATACCTGTCTCAAATTCAGTCGCGGCAGTAAGACGCCAATACCGTACACACTCAAGACCAGCATTGGCTGCATGAAACGCAACCTCAGAGTCCTTCGCTCCGGTCGAAAGACGAAGTTGTTTGATAGTAAGCTCAATGAGCGTAAGGCCTACCGAAATAACCACACTTACCACGACAAGTGTCATAAGGAGAGCGAAGCCAGACTGTGTTCTGTTATGGACGTGCATATATGTTGTAGAGATAGGTTTGTGCTACGACACTCTGCTCCGCAATGATAGAGCCAGTACGCCAGGTGACTGTCGATATAACCTCAACTGAATTGGGGCTGGCAGCAGGTACCGGACGAAGAGTAATCCGCCTCGTAAATGGCGTTACCTCATTACCAAGAGAGGTATACGTATACTTCGATCGATCAGAGTCAGTATCGTAATATAGTCTGCAGTTAGTTATCGTGGAGCAGTTAATCGGTGTGGCAATAACCGACGTTGTAGTGTCGTCCCACTGTAGACCACAACCTCCTCCATAGCAAAAACGATACGCTCCACCATTTGAGTCGTCAGTAAACTGTGCCCACGGATCACCCACATAGTTGGGGTCAGTAGTTGGCAAAATGAAGCTCCGCAAAAGTAAGTCGTCACGTAATTTCTGAGCCATCTCAAGACCTTCCTGAGCGAGAAAAAAGGCTTGGACTTGTTCTGAAGCAAAAGCAGAGCTCTTTGCGGTACGAGAAGTTACCG
>JACCDR010953135.1_pt1 | contig 10215 bp, 10 predicted proteins | sample 7446431 | NCBI WGS metagenome assembly JACCDR01 (sample SAMN15323443, study PRJNA562643) | freshwater metagenome | isolation source: river surface water | place: USA:Blue River Watershed | collected 2017-08-17 | reverse complement strand
GATTAAGCACTTTGCTTCCTGCTTTTTGGGAGGGTTGCAGAACCACTCCCTCACGCTCCAATAAGGAGACATTCTGTTTTGCGACATCATCAAGCTGATTTGCAACAGGCTTCATGAGTTTTTGCCCAACCTTGCCAGCAACCGCACCTGTTGCACCTTGCAGCGCAGCGTTTTGAACATTCTCGACAAGGTCTGATTCTGCATCGCCCGTGCCAGTAGTAACGCCAGCAAGCACACCCTGCCCTGCCAAACCACGCGCCACATTTGCCGCGCCACCACCGATAGGAATATAGGTAAGCGGGTCGCCTAATAATTCTCCAACAAAACCAGTTGTGCCAGTTCCCTCGCCTTCAGCTTGATAACGTTGCTGTAATTCTGCAACGTCTTGGCGATAGGGCGCAACATCCGCGCCAAAGCCCTCTGCCAGTTTCAAACCAAGTTCAGCAACGCCTGCCGCCCGTTTCTTTGCGCCAGTTGCCATACTCTCAAAAAAGGATAAGTCTTTAGCAACTTGCAGAGGTTCAACACCAACCTTCTGCGCTCTCAGTGCCTTTAATTGTTCAAGGGAAAGAGAATCTAAATTCATTACTGCCCCTGCTTTCTCGCAATCGCGGCATCAATATCATCAAGAGAAATAGAATCTATGCCTGTAGGTGTTGCTGTTGGTAATTCCACTAAACCGCCTAACGCGCCAGCTTGTTTTATCATTCCGCGCTCTGCAATAGCGCGGCTTTTACGCTTTTGCTCTATAGTCTTTGGAGAATCACCAACAACAGGAAAATACTTTTTAATTTCTAATTCCATTTCGGAATCACCAATAACCGCGCCAGACTCTTTACGCAAATTTGCGCTAATCCAGTCGCGCTGCGCTTGTCGCGCTTGTTGATAATTATCCGAAATAAGCATGTTCCCGATAAGCGGAATTGACTCTTTTGATTTTTCTTTAGGAGAAGTCAAAACTTCGTCACCAATTTCGCTAATAACAGAAGAAGCATTTTTCATGCGCTCCGCAAAACCAAATGCCTTTCCTTGCGCTTCTGTTGGAGTGCGCATTTCTTCTTCTAATTTTCTTTTTGCTTCTCTTTCTTCTTTTTGCAACTGATATGGAAGCAATGCCTCTTCTTCTGCAATCCGCTGTTGTGCCTTCCTGTTCATGCCACCGCTAGGCGCAGGCATACCACCACTTTGAGGCGCAACAAACCCATCTCCACCTGCGTAAATCATATTACCGCTTACAGGGTCATACACAGGCGGAATAGTCGTGGCTTTCTTCAGCGCGGCCATGCCAGTTTCAGGGTCAATCAATCCTGCATCAATATCAGCTTGAATCTTACCAATAGTGCTAGAAGGTGCTTGGCGTTTCTTGCTCTCAACGATGAACTCAGCCATAGCAGGGTCAATAGCGAATAACTGCAAAACATCTGCTTCAGTCAATTCTCTGTCACCAATCTGCGATAACACATCCTGCATTGTTTGCTGTTTTTCTACCAATGCCTGACGCTGTTGCAGCGGCTCTAAAGTGGCTGCAATCGTGCGTGGGTCAACGCCCTGACTTTGCATGATAGCACGCTGAAACATAGGGTCGTTTTGCAGTGTTTCATTAAACCGAGAAAGAGATTCTAAAAATGCCATATTAACCCCTAAAACTTCAGTTTGCTGGCTGCATTCAGAATGCCACCTACACCCATTGCGATATTGCCGAATCTATCATATTGCACTGGCTGAGTATATGCGTTCTGCGCTCCCCGCACTGTGTTATATCCACTTACAGCGGAATCTAAAACGGCATTCTCATCCATCTGCGGCTGCATGTAGTTCTGGAATGCCAAATCACTCACGCCCTGATTGTAATTGCGGATATACTGCCCTGCACCTAGCTGGCCTTGTAGCCCCTGCATACCTTGCTCAAACCCAGCACCCGCGATATTCTGCGCTGTACCCGCCGCATTGATAAACTGCCCACCAGTGCCAGAAAGAATCTGCCCACCCTGTAGCTGTCTTGCCCTGCGATTCTGCAAAGCAGCGAGCGCGTTGCTGAATGCGCCTTCATTGCCCTGCGCGATAATATCACCGCTTTTCTGTAGCAATTCCTTGTCAATATCACCCATGCGCTGTGCGCCGTATAAATCGCCAAACGTAGCGTTGCCACGATTGCTTGCCATAGTGCGAAGCAGATTAGCACGCATTTCCTTTGCTTGAGACGTAAGCCTATCTACACTGCGATTGGTAACTTGCTCAGTGTAGGGATTGCGGTATTGGTCAAACTCCGCTTGGTCAAATCCACCCGTGCCAGCACGAATCATGCCAGCCGCTTCATCTGACATCTGGCTAAATCGGTCAAGTAATTGCTCTGTGCGCGGGTCAATACCACTAGCGCGAATAGATGCAGGGGTATTTGTACCTAATCCAGTAAGGCCAGCACGTTCATATTGATGCAATGGCTCTATGGTAACGGGCATGACGTTATCAGCGGCATTTACTATAGGAGTCGCGGTGCTGCCAAATTGATTCATTAGCCACGCATCTGCCTTACCACCGCCAAACTCACCAGTATATCCAGCGTCACGAATCGCCCGTTTTCTGGCATCAACCTCCGCTTGGCTATATGTTCTGCCTGTGGGGTCTGTGTATGCAACAGAGGGATTATAAACATTAACAGGGGTGTAAGTTGCCATATTTAATTCCCCGTCCCTTTTCTAAACAAATCCATGCCAGTGCTTGCTGCTTTTCCAAGCCATGCAGGAGCAAAGCCACCAGCTACACCCGCAGCGGCAGGAATGCCCATAATTGCAGCAGCAGCTAGAGGAGCGATTAAATCACGCTCAGGAGGCCTTTTAAGCGCATTCCATCGCTCAGTAGAATATAAATCCTGCGCTTTTCTTGCGCGGTCACTCATCTGCGTAGAAACCAATCCCTGATTTACTCCGCCACTATTGAGTTCATCAAAATAATCACCAACGCCTTGCAGATAGTTAGGAAGGCTAAACGTAGTGCCAGTATATTCGTTTTTATAGCCATCCATGCCCTCAAGGATAGGAAGCAACCGCAATACCTCATTAGCTTGCTCTGTAGCTGGGGTGCGAAACTTCCCGCTTGCAAAATCCTGAGCGTTACCAACTGCAGCCATGCGCAGTGCCTGAATAGCCCTAGCCTTCGCTGCTGCGTTAGCATCCTGCGTTGGCTTCTTCGTCATATCATCGGTTTGCGTACCAGTGGGTTGCTGAGGTTGTGCTGCGCGTTTCTCGTCTAACGCACGCTGCAATGCCATCACCGCTTTTGGCGCAAAGGTATCATCTGCCATTTCAGCAGCAGTTAAACGGCGTGTAGGAGCTTGGATTGTTCTGCGCTGTGCTGCCAGATATGCGCGTAGCTTTTCAATATCCGCAATGTTTTCTTCCATAGGGCGGGTGGCGATTTTACCAGTGCCAGCGTCATCGTTACCACCGCCAAAAAGAGGAGATATTGCGCCTACCGCAGAAGCAATTTTCCCAGCACCACTCAAAACATCTAAAAACCCTACCATTGCACGCTCCTAAAACGATGTAACAATAGCCACACGCACCCATTGCAATGTACCATTATTACTCACTAATTCATAGCGATAATTGCCAGAAAAATCATAGACAACATCGCCTTTTACATCACCCGCAATCACATCGTCATCAGCCGATGGATTCGCTCTTAATCCTGTTCTGTCCCTGCCCTGATATTTGTACTGCAACAGATTATCCACCACCGCAGCATCATTGCGACGTTGCTCAAGAACTTGCTGCAAAGTTGCGTCATATCCAAGCTGTCTGAATCCCGTCATAGCCGCCTCGTTCCCATCTTTTGCACTTCCATCTTCAGCCCTGCTAAAGTGAAGTCAGTTGTTCCCGAAAACTCTAATGCCATAAGCCTAGAAGCGGCTCTCACAGTGATTGCAGTGCTATCAGCATCCAATGTATAAGTGCCGTAATTTATATCATCATCCTGTGGATGTTCTCGCCCGTAAATCGTCACACTCACACTGCCAGTCACCACTGTATCAGGATAAAGTCGCGTCACTTTGAACCGATAATTCGGCTCAATAAAGAAAAACGCCGTTCTTGCGCTCCATGAGAATGTGGTGCTGCCCTGTAAGAACGCCGCATAGACAGTATCATCGTTTGTCATGTAAAAACGCTGGTCAATCACGCTTGGCCGTTGTGCAGAAGTGCGGTTTTGTGCGCCTGTAGTGAATGATTTATTGGCAGGATTGAAAATAACGTATGAATCAGGATTGCTTTGCCCTGTAGAGGGATAATAATGCCATGCCTGCCCGTGTTTTTGGTCTGCCATCATAAATGAAGTCCAGATTGCGTTCTGATTGGTGCGCTCTCTGACGTATTCGCCATTCATGCGGTTAATAACTGGCTGCACCGCACCGCCATTGCAGAAATAATAGTTGCCATCCTGTGCATACCACATGATTCCGTCATTGATTTTGCAGAATGCAGAAGGCGCAACAATCGGATAATCATTGCCAAGCTCTACCAAATCCCAAACGCCACCCACTAAGCGCAAAAGCATAGGCTCAGGAGCAAAAACAATAGCAGATTTCTCACCAAATGGCGCAATAGAAAGCAATCGCGTGGAGCGTTGCACTGGGATAACATCACCAAATGCCGTAGTGGAAGGCACTGTAGGGAATGTAGCACCACCCGTAGAGGGGTCAGTCAGTGCAATGACGATATTTGTACCACAAAGTGCGACAATCTGGTTTGCTACCACCGCAACCCAGTTGCAATCTGTAGGAGCGTTGGGGAATAATCCGCCATCAAGAATCTGTGGCGCAACATCTCTATCACCATCCCAGATATATAGCTTTTGTCCATCGCCTGCGCTGTAATCCCCCGCACACATAATGAATTGATTGCCGAAGTTATCAAAACTCCAGATACGAGGATAGGATTGTGCAGTGGTAGAAAAGCGGTTAACGTCATATAATCCAGAGCCATAAGTGCCAGCACCATAACCAGACAAGAACGTCTGATTTTGATTTCCCGCCGCTATTTGCTTAAAGATAGAAACAACCGAGCCGCCGCCTGTAGTAGTAGATGACGCATTGCCGCTTGCTGTAAAAGTAATGGTATTTGCATCAGATACACTTGCGACAATATGCTCTTTATTCAGCATCGCAGTGGTAATGCCACCTACTGCCGTAGCAAAATTCAGCTTAAATCTGTCGCCTACAGCCATGCCATGCGCGGTATAAGTAACTGTGACTGTGGGGCTTAAATTGGTAACACTAATAGGATTTGCGCCCAAAACAGCAGCCCTCCCTATAGCCGTTGCGGTTACGTTTGCGCCACCACCTGAAGTGGTGCTTCCTGCCGTTGTGCCAAGCGTAATACTGATTTTATTTGCATTAACAACAGTTACCACACGATGCGATATATTGATGTATGTTGTGGCATCTACCGCATCTACTGTAGTTGAACCTGCAAGCGTAATTTCATCACCTACTGTAAGCCCGTGAGCCGTCCAGTTAATATCCATTGTCGCGCTGCCAGAATGAACATCCAGCGGGTTATTGCCAAGCAATTCACTTTTCTGGTCAGCAAATGGCGTGATATTATATCGCACCGCTTTATATTCAGCGAATAAATGCGAGTGAGTACCAAACAAATAATATGCTCCTGCAATCGTGCTGCTGCCACCCAAACGGCCAGCCCATTGCGCCCTGCAAGTACCCTGTAATGCCAGCGAACCAGAAGCCCCAACAGATTCCTCATAGGCGGGGATAGGTGTCATTTTGTCATCAGGAAAATGTACCTGTGACGTGCTTTGCCATGCAGCTTCATTGCTCTGCGTGTTCTGCGGCTCTGCTATCGTTCCAGCCATTACCTTAACATCTACAATGGCCATATCAATCACTCGGGCTAGTGGTTGAATTGGTTAGCGTGCCTGTAGTAGTCATGCCGTTGCCGCTGCCCTTGTTTGTGGCAAACGTTGTTGCAGTACCAGAGAGATATAAAATAGGCTGAGAGCTGGTTGGCACACTGCCATTATAACCAAGCGGTGCGGGCTTCCCGCCGGATGTTCTGAATTTTTCTAGGTTTGCACTTACAGAAAGGTCAAGATACGCGCCAAAGTTGATATAAACCTCAGACAATGCGCCTGTGTATTTCTCGGCAAGGTTTGCCGCCGCCCCTACAGTATGCGTTGAATTGGTGAGATTCATTGTATCATTGCTATAAGTGTTCCACGTCATCGTAGGCGCAGAACCATTGATATAAACATGCCGCTTGCCCGTATCGGAAAGGTCAACCGAAACAGCAAGATGATTCCATGCGTTAAGGCTGAATTGCGCGGTATTGGTAGTAGAAGCAATCAATATGCTTGAACCCGCAGCATTCGGTGCGCTGAAATTCACGCGGCGATTCGTATCTAAATCAATCCTAAAACCACTTTCGCCTTCATAAATCACATCTGAGCTTGTTGTAGTCTTACGAAACCAGAACGATAAAGTAATCAGCTTGCTATCTGCCGCCCCTGTGAAATCACTGGCCTTTCTAAGATAAGTAGAGCCGTCAAAGTTTACAGCTTGCCCGTAAACAGTACCGCTTCCCGCTCCTAAAACTGCCATTGTCATATCAGCCCCCTAGAGCGTAATGCTGGTTTGCATGGTCTGAACAAAGTATTTCGTGCCGCCGTCAATCGTCCAAAGTAAATACACATCCGTCTTGCTGGCTGTTGTGGTCACAGTCGGTGCAGATTGCACACTTGCGGGGAAAGTTAGCGTACGGCTCCCAGTGCCGTCCTGTGTCACAAACAAAATACCACCGCAGAAGTCACCGCTCGCAGTAGGATTGCTAATCGTAAGCGTGGTGTTTTCCGTCAAAGTGATTTTAGCATGATTGCCAGATTCAAAGTTCCAAGTTGCAGCACCCGCAGTGATGGATAGCGTCTGCAAATCTTCGCCATAATCTTTCAGGACAGGCCGCGAAAGTACCTTATCCGCAAAGTTTTGATTGACTGTTTTCGTAATGGTTTCAGAAGCAATGCCCTCTAATACAGCATTGGTTTCAGTCCCCCATGTGTCATTAGAGCCGCCTACTGTAGCAGGGGTTAACCCCAAATCAGATAAAGCTGTCATAACTGCCCCGTTCCTAAATAGAATGCGTTTTTGTCATCAAGGCGTTGTAAGAATGCCTGCATCTCACTGGCAGGGGTTTCTCTGTCGCCTTCGTTAAATGTTGCGTAAAGCGTCTGTGTTGAGGCGCGTATGAAATCAAAGCCATCATCAAACCAGATGGATGTATCGCCGTCTGCGCTTGGCAACGTGGCATCCTGCGCGAAGTAAACCATTTCTATGGTTGCAGCTACTTCAGCAAGTGAATCCGTTTCCAGTGTGCCATCAAATGCGATTGCCCATGCAGCAGGGCGGCGTGTATCTCTTGTGCTATTCGGTATCAGCGCAGTAAGATTATCATAATCCACCAACGCAAAACCTGTCTTTTGTTTGTAGCGTGTGCTGTTATAAATCAAATCAGCAAAGTCAGGCACAGAAAAGCCGCTAGGGAGGCTAACTGAATAGCCCCCCTGCGACAGTGTCAACGTAGCGCGGCGGCGCAAGAACCAGTAACGTTTTTGCCGTTGCTGGCGAAGTACAGTGCGAACATATCCGTCTATTGCAGAATCCTGTGACGTTCCTACAATGCCCAGATTCGCCTTTACTTCATTTCGCACCGCCGCAAGTGTTGACATCTATTACCTACTTCATCAGCAGGCGGCCAGTGAGTTTCACATAGAAATCACCAGAAGAAACGCCCGTTGCAGGGTTAGCGGTTGGAGTGATAACAATATCTTCATCGTCATCAATCGCAGTAGTCAACGCCGCGCCATTGCCTTTCAAGAAAAGCTGAGCGCGTTGGTTAATTACTGTTGCAACGAGAAACGCATCATCATCGTTTTCCGTGCCAACCTTTAAGCCAAATTGCTGAGTAGCGTTGCTATCTGGAATCGTCCCCCAGATTTCAAAATCAGCAATTTCCAGCTTCAACCCAGCGGGGATTGCATTAGCAATCGTCAGCGTATCAGAAGTTGAAAGGTTAGAAGTCCAAGAGACTTTAGCAAGCAATTCTGCCGCTGTATCTTGCCGCCCAAACCCTTGCTGAGATAAAATAGTACCAGTATATGCAGTCATTTTCTTTCTCCTTAGTTAGGGCTATATGCAAGAACGGTTGCCACGCCAGCATCATAGAACGTACCAGCTTTAGAGCCGAAGCCCTCAATGCGGGTGCGGTTAATGCCGAATTTCATGCCGAGCTTCCAATACACAAAGTTATTCAGCTTCTCATGTTGGTCATCGTATTGCAGGCTAAACGCTGCTTTCTCGTTACCAACGCCTGGCAGCATAGAACCAATTTTCATATCAACAGCGTTTTTGCCGATGATAGGAATCACTTTAGTGTTAGATACCGCAGCAGAAGAATGAACCGCTTTAGGCAGAACCGCATCATCAACCACGAGATACTGAATATCTGGGGTAAAGATAGATTCATACACGCGGAACTCGCCAACCATTTTACCAGTTGCGCGGGATTTCTCAGCACCACCAGCAATCAAAGAGTTGTAACGCTCAAATGCAAGGTTAGTGTAAGAACCAGCCGCAGGAGCTTGCTGCATCATCTGCTGCCAGCAAGAGCGGTTTACCACCGCAATCGCACGACAACCCTTACCAGCATCAAAGCCCATCCACTGAGATTGCTCTTCATATTGGTTGAAGATAGTCGCTTCAACGTTCATGAAATCAAGCAGCGTCAGATAGTTGCTGGAAGTGATTGCAGAAGGGTTAGCAGGTGCGCCTGCATTGTTGTTTGCATAGAACACATAATCAGAGTTCACCGCATTAACTGTGTTCAAACCAGTGATGTTAGAAAGTTTAGCACTGGAAAACGCAGTCGCAGATACTTGCGGACGGATGATAGAAGTCGCAGTATTACCGCAAACTTGGTTCACAAAAGAACCAATCAGCATTTGCTGGCCCCATTGCGTAAGCATTTCGCGCACACCCTTATGCAAATCGCCTACAGTCGTGTAAGCGCGAATCTGCGTCATGGTGTCCTTGCGAACGGCCTTATGCGAGTAGTTTACAGCATTCAGCAGAAGTTGACGCTGGCCGTAAACGTTATCAGCAGCGTTAGAATACGCATCTTCTGATTCACTGAAACCATTGCTATCTACGCGGTTCAGATTGTAGAAGTATACAGTATCACCAATAATTTTATCAGCAGAAGTGTTGATTGCACCATACCCTTTGAAGAAGTTCAAAAGGTCATTTTTACTCAGCATATCATATGTGAGTTCGTCGGTTACGGCCTGCGGCAGATTATACGTTGAGTTATTCTGTGCAAGCGTACCAATAACAGCATTAGTCATGGCATTGCTCCATTGTTAAATAAGTGGTTAAAAACGAATACAGGAATCAGTCCTGCGGCGAGTTCAAACACGTTTAACAGTCGGCACTGCCATGCTTTATAGCCTCATGAATGGCTTAAGAATAATGAATCAGATTACCGCATCTGCCAGCGTCTACCATTCAGACAATTCTCTTTGATATTTAACTGCCCGCTTTGATTGTGGGGCGTTATCTATCTCAGGCTTTCCAGCCATTTGTTGAACGGTTTCACGATTCTTATGGTCTATCTTAGCTTTTTCTTTAGGTTTTGTCAAGAAAGCCTGTTGTTTTTGCAACAATCTCATTCCAAAGTTGGCAATGTGACTCACAGGGTCTTTAGTTTGGCGCGCTTCTTCAAGCAGATTTTGCTCTGCATACCGCGCTGCATCCCGTTCACTCAGTTGTGGATAACGGCGCATCAAGGCAACAGCCTCATTTTCTACAGCCGCATTATAGGCAAGCGTCAATCCATTGGCTAAATCTGGCTTATCCGCCTGTACTGCCTGAATCTCTGCAATATAGGTGTTTTTCACCTCAGAAATCGCTGCTACTTTTTGCTGATTAAGCAACGCAATCTGATTCTGATAGGTGTTTAATGCAATTTTCTTTTCTGCATCAGTCGTGAAGTCATCCAGATTAAACTCTGCATCGCCTACAGCCTTTGCCGCTTCCAAAAGGCGTTCATCCAGTGATTTAGGGGTGACATCCTGCTTAGGCTTAATATATTCAAGCCCAGCTTTCAGGTTTTCCATCTCTCTGCGGAGAGCTTCATGTTCCTCTTTAGATACGCT
>JACCDR010639792.1_pt1 | contig 10215 bp, 17 predicted proteins | sample 7446431 | NCBI WGS metagenome assembly JACCDR01 (sample SAMN15323443, study PRJNA562643) | freshwater metagenome | isolation source: river surface water | place: USA:Blue River Watershed | collected 2017-08-17 | reverse complement strand
GGCTGTGACGTGGTAATCAGCTTCAACGGCAATCGCTTCGACAACCAGATCGCCAAGCGGGTGGGTTGGAAGCCGATCATGTCCTTTGACTTGTACAAGGCTGCGAAGCTGCTAAAGGCCAAGCATGGATGGGCCTCGGCAAGCCTGGGCGGGGTCTACGAGAAGCTGATGGGCAAGCCCCTGGAGAAAGCCCACGACGCGCTCGCCGACGTCATCGCCACCCTGGACATGATAAAGCCAGCCATGGCCTTGGCTGGGTTCGACAACATCGACGACTTCCACAAGTGGACTCAGGGCGATGACGGCACCCCGGACATGAAGCTGACCTGGGGTAACAAGCACAAAGGCAAGCGCATCAAGGACATCCCCAGCGACTACCTGCGCTGGATCTTGAGCGAGCGCTGCCAGGTCACCATCAGCCATGAGCTAGAGACCGCGATCAAGGTCCAGCTTGGCCAGATCCCTGACCCGAGGAAAACAGCATGATGCTCATTGGACTGGCGGGCCGGGCCCGCAGTGGCAAGGATACGGCAGCGGCGGTGCTGGCGCGCGAGTTCGGCCTCTACCGTCATGCGTTCGCTGACCCGATGAAGCGCATGCTCGAGCAGGTGTTCGGCAACAACTTCGTCGACGGTGACCGTGAGCGCATCGACCCCATCTCCGGAGTCAGCTACCGCACGCTGATGCAGACCCTGGGTACCGAGTGGGGCCGGGCCATCCACCCTGAGCTCTGGACCCGTGTGGCCAAGGCCAAGTGGGAGTGGGTGAAGGAGGGCATGCCCTGGGAGACCTCCCTGGGCAAGTGCAGCAACCTGCAGCTGCACAACGAGGATCTGAACGCCGGCATGATCATCAGCGACGTCCGCTTCGACAACGAGGCCGAGTGGATTCGCAGCGAGGGCGGCATCATCGTTCACGTCGACCGCTCCAACCTGGAGAAGGTAGGTGTCGAGGGCCATGCCAGCGAGCAAGGCCTGACCATGATCCACAACGACATGGTCGTGGAAAATCTCTCCACGTTGGAGGCTTTCCACGAGGCGCTGGACTACCTGGTCGCGCTGCTGAAGAACCCCACCCGCAGCCGGCCGGCCGCTGGCATTGCCTACCAGTACAGGCTGTAGCCTATGAGCAGCATAGGAGGCGTGTTTGAGACGGAGATCCAAAAGGTCTTCACCCATCTCAAAGCCACCCACTGCCTGGGCTGGCATCGTCTCTCGGACACCGCGGCGGCAGGTTCTGTCGTCGCGGCTCAGCCGAGTGACTACCTGGTGGGTCTGCCACCCGGCAGCAAGTCGCCGCTGCAAGGGCAGCGCCTGATGTTCGTAGAGGTCAAGGCCAGCGAGGTGGAGACCAAGCTGGGCAAGGCCATGCTGCGGCCGGCGCAGCGCGGGGCGATCCACTACTTCCGCCTACTGCTGGACATTCCCTACCTGGTGATCTTCTGGAGCGCGAGCACCGGGAAGATACAGCTGTGGGACGGCCTGGCCATTCATGGCGAAGGGCGCATGAACAAAAACCACATGCTGGTCGAATGGGACGCCTGTGGCACGGTCAACAAGCTGCGGCATGTTGCCGTAGCCCAGTATCTGGCCGACTACTTCCAATTACCGCCAGCAGCGGATACATTAGCAAAAGTTCGGTAACTGCCGAGGATTTTGGAGATAACAATGCACGTAATGTATGAGCAGACCCTCTACAAGGGCAAGGGCTACTGGAGCATCAAGGCGGTCGAGGACTACACCGGGGGCGTTGGCGCCGAGACCGGCTACCTGATCGCCTATGCCACCACCGAGAACGGCAAGGTGAAGGAGAAATTCAACGCCACCAAAGGCAAGAACAAGGGTCGTAGCAACGCAACCACGGCGGCTACGCAGGCTGTACTGGAAGCCAAGGCCCGCGTGGATAAGCAGCGTGACAGGGGCTACGTTGACACCCGCGAAGAAGCCAGCGAAGGGGTGACCAACCAGCTGGGCAAGAAGCTGCCGCAGCTGTCCCAGCCCATCAAGAAGTTCAAGGGTGAAGTCGACTGGACCACAGCGTTCCTGCAGCCCAAGTTCGATGGCCACCGCACCCTGTGCGACGAGTTCATCTACACCCGGGGCGGCGAGCAGGCGAACGTGGCGCATATCCAGGCAGCCATCGACGCCCAGCCCACCCTCAAGGCGCTGCACCTGGACGGTGAGCTCTACGTCCATGGCGTGCACCTGAACAACATCGGCAGCTTGATCTCCCGCCCCCAGCCGGAGAGCCAGCGCCTTGAATACTGGCTGTACGACATTGTTTCGGAAGCTGCGTTCGAGGACCGCATCCGCATCCTTCAGCAGGCCTTTGCAGCGTGCAAGGACCTGGACATTCGCATCCAGCTGTCGCCGACCCACAAGGTCACCAGCATGGCCCAGGCCCAGGAGCTCCACGACCAGTGGGTAGCCCAGGGCTATGAAGGTTCCATCCTCAAGTGGGGCGAGGAAGGCTATCAGGACGGCAAGCGCAGCAACTACTCAATCAAGCTGAAGGATTTCGACGACGCCGAGTTCAAGATCGTTGGCATCACCTACGGCACCCCCAACCCTGGCGGGCTGCACAACCCGAACTGGATCTATGAATTCCACCCGTTCGGCGACACCAGCAACCCTGTGCAGCGGGCCGAGGTGTTGGCCTATGGCACCCACGCCGAGAAGCACCAGCAAGGGCTGGAGGCCGAGAAGCGGTTTGGCCAGTACGCCACGCTGTCGTTCTTCGGCTACACCAGCAAGGGCACGCCGAACATCGCGACAATGCTGAGCTGGCGGGAGGACCTGTGAGGGAAATCATCTCGCTCATAGCGCTGTACTGGTTCAAGGGCATTGGGCTAGGCCTGGGCCTGTACACGGTCATCCTCGCCAGCGAGTTGGTGGGGCAGCTGCCCAGCCTGGTGGCCGGCAGCTTCTAACTGGCAGCGCCGCTGCCATTTGTTCCCAGGAGGGACAGCATGAACAAAGGAACCGCAAAAACCCTGGCACTGGCGCTGCTTGCCGTTATCTTGGCGATCGCTGCAGCACCGATCGTAGTCGCCCTTTGGCATAAATTCTGGAGTCTCGTTCAATGACACTTATCCGCCTGTTCACTGACCCCCACCTGGGGGTCACCCGTGGTGACCACACCACCCGCGAGTCATCGCAGCGTCTGCAAAACAAGCTCTACGAGCAAGCCATGCGCATCGTCACTCGCGATGTTCAAGAGGTGAACCCTCGCCCCCTGTTCTGCCTGGGCGACCTGTTCGACAAGGCGTTCAACCCCGAGCGCATCATTGCCCAGGGTATCAACGTGGCCAGCCGCTGCGAGATGACCCTGTCCGGCAACCATGACGAAACCAACCGCGAGGGCACCATCACCTCGCTGCAGGTCCTCGAGGAAGCTGGCTGCCGCATCTGCCGCAGCGACAACTTGTCCGAGGCTTTCTTCGACTGCTTCAGCGGCGAGGCCTACGAGGGCCTGTACATGGTCCCGCACCACGCAAGCCAAGAGCTGTTCTTGGCAGCGTGCCAGGAGGCTGCGAAGCACGCTGCGACGCACCGTGAAGGCCTGGCCAGCGTCCTGCTGCTGCACTGCAACTACAACTTCGGCCTGGCCGTGACGGACAACACCCTGAACCTGCCAGAAGACTTTGCCGAGCAGCTGCTTGAGTCCTTCGACCTGATCTTCATCGGTCATGAGCACAACCCTTCCACGCATCTCGATGGCCGCGTGGTGGTCATGGGCAACACCCACCCAACCAGCTTCAGCGACATCAGCGACAAGTACGTGTACACGCTGGATCTGGAGCGCGCCGAGTACACCCGCGAGGCTGTATGGCTCAAGTCCAAGGGCTACCGCGAGATGAAGCTGGGCGAGGCCCCAGGGGACATGAGCGGCGTACAGTTCGTCAACGTCGTTGGCCAGGAAGCGGTCGGCAGCGCGGCCGAGGTGACCGACTACCTCAACTCGATCTGGAAGGCTGGCGAGTACCTGGTAGAAGGCGTGCCACACAACGACCTGCTGCTGGTCCGTAATCGCGTGGCACTGAAGGATGCGCTCGAGGGGATTGATACCGCTGCAGAGCCCGTGCAGCTGGAAGACCTCCAGACCACGCTGCGCCGCGACCTGCAGGGCAGCGATCTGGAACCATTGTTTGCAGAACTGCTCGCAGAAGTGACACAATAAGTCTTTACGAGCATAATACGTTAAATCACCCACAAGGAAGCAACCATGAGTCAAGGCAACCACCTCAATCTCGACTTGGGCACCGCCCGTACCCTGTACCTCGACCGCACCCTGCTGGGCGGTATCAGCCTCGACACTCGCGATGAGCAGGGCAATCGCAAGCTGCAAAACATGAGCGCGATGGAGCAAGGCATCGTCAAGAAGTTCTTGTACCAGGGCAAGGAGCAACAGCTGCTCGCCCCCAAGAAAGACGAGCTCAACCTGTGGACTGTTGTCATCGAGAACAGCAACGGCGAGTCCAGCTGGCGTTTGGACATGATCCTGGCCAGCCAGCCGCTGAAGCCCACGGAGCCAGGAAAGGTGGCCCAGGGCGTTCGACAGGCTATCCAGGATGCTGATTACATCCCCGTCGATCAAGATCAATAAGCGGTAAGCAACCCCGGCTCCGGCCGGGGTTCTTTTTGCCTGCATAACCACCGGAGCACACCATGCGACTGAAATCAATCACCACCACCAATTTCAAGAAATTGGGCAGCCAGACCATCACCTTCACCACCGGCATGAACATCATCTCGGGCGACAACGCCCAGGGCAAATCCACGCTGCTGCAGGCCATCGAAGCAGCGTTGTTTGGCGTGCGCGCCATCCCAGGCAAGGCTGAGCACATCGCCACCTGGGGCCAGAAGAAGTGGGCGCTGGAACTGCACTTCGAGGGCAAGGACCTTCAGCAATACTCGGTGATCCGTAACGCCAGCACCGCCAAGCTGCTTCGCCTGCATGGCGAGGAGACCGACCTGGTCGCCAACGGTACCACCCCGGTACTGGAAGCTGTCGAGGAACTGCTGGGGCTGGCAGCGAAGGATTACAACCTGTTCATCCAGTCCAAGCAGGGCGAGTCCACCGGTATCCTGACCTTCGGCGCCACGGCCCTGAACCGCAAGGTTGAGGAGTACGCTGGCGTGCAGGTGATCGAGAAAGTCCAAGCCGCTGCACAACTCAAGAGCACCAGCCTGGCAGCGTCCGCTGAAGCCAAGCGCGTACCAGACGAGGTACTGAGCCAGGCCCAGGCTGACCTGGACACTGCACAGCAGCGTCTCGCCGAAGCCAATGTGGCTCACGAGCGCGCGCAGGGCCGGCTGGAAGAACTGGGCGAATTCAGCCAACCAGCTGTTGAAGACAATGTGGCAGCCATGCGTCAGGAGGCCCACGCAGCCGACTTGCTCTGGGCCAAGGTGGAGGCTGCGCAGAACGCGGTGTCACCGGCTGAGCAGCGTGCGTCAGCGGCCCGCGAGCGCTGCGAGGGGTTGAGCCTGCAGAATGTGGATGACCTGGTGGCCAAGCGCAGCGCAGCGCTGGCCCGGGGCAATGACCTGAAAGTGCAGCTGGCGGCTTTGCAGGGCGACAAACAGGGCTACGCTATGGCCCAACAAGCTGTTGAGCGCTGCCGCAGTGTACATGCCACTGCTCTGAAGCAACTCGTCAAGGGCGTGGACGAGGCCACCATGGCCGAGGCCAAGGATGCGGTGGAAGGCACCCAGGCTGTGCTAGACGCCGCTCAGGCCAAGGTCACTGAACTGGAGCTCAAGGTCCGCAATATCAAGCAGATGGCCGACGGCGCCCAGTGCCCAACTTGCGGGCATGCCAAAGAAGACCACGACCCAGAAAAGCTGGCCCAGGAACTGGCGCAGGCCCAGGATGAACTGGCTGGGGCAGCGATCGAGCGCAAGACCTCCCGAGACGCGGTGGACAAGGCCAGGGCCCTGGTCACGGGACTGAACGATCAGCAGCGTAAAGCAGATGAGGCCACCCGGGCAGCCAGCGTAGCAGAAGCAGCGCTGAGCGAGGCCCAGGCCAACCTCGACAACCTCACCCCTGTTGACGACTCGCAGATCCATGATGTTGAGGCTCAGCTGGATGAGGCACGCAGCGAGTACGGGGCGCACAACGAGGCGATCGCCAATGCAGAAGCCAACAACTTGGCGTATAACAAGGCGCAGCGCGCCCTCACGGAAGCTGAACACGCTCTGCTCGATGCCAAGCAGGCTGCCCAGGACCTGGCCCAGCAGTTCGAAGACCTCCCAGAGCCGCCCACGGAGGAAGAAATCGCTCAGCGTCAGCGGGAGGTAGATGCCTACCGTGAGGCACAGGCTGCATGGAAAGCTGAGCACGGCAACCGCAGCATGGACGAGCGCGAGGCCGCTGCCGACGTGCGCATCGCCAAGCAAGGCCTGGATACGGCGAAGTCTACTGTCGAGCGGTTGGATCAGCAGAATGCCCAGGCCGCTAACGATGCAGCGCTGTCGAAGAAGTATGACCGCCTGGTACGGTTCCTGCGCGAAGGACGGCACGGGTACATGCAGCAGGTGTGGGACACCATTCTCAACGTGTCCTCCCGCCTGGTGAATGAATCCTCGCGTGGCCAGATCACCCGCATCCTGAACGAGGACAACGAGTTCATGTTCGAGGAAGGCGGTATCATCGCGCCGAGCAGCAGCGCCTCTGGGGCTCAGCGTTCGTTCATCGGTACCTCGCTGCGCACAGGCCTCTCCCGGGCCCTCTACGGCAGTGACAGCCTGATGATCTTCGACGAGCCCACTGAAGCATGCAGCGAGCACAACGCCAGCGCGATGGCTGCTACTCTGGCTACATCGGCCAAGCAGGTGTTGATGATCACTCACCGCGAGACCGACCAAGTGCTGGCCAACAAAGTCATTCACATCGGAGCGTGAGCAGCATGAACCTCTATGAGCACTTCAACACCAACCTGCCTCCTGTAGACAGCCCGCTGGTCATCCAGGTGCACGGCGAGCACCGCTACGTGACCTCGGACGGGCAGCAGATCGTCGACTTCGCTGACGACCCTGTGCAGGTGGAGGTTTACCGGCCGGCTCACATTGAGCAAAAGGAAGGTGAGATGCAGTACACCGCCAAGGATGGTTCGATGTACCTGGGTCGCTTCCCCTGGACCCACAGGTAGAAAAAGGCGAGGGCAGCCTCAGCTGCCCTCACCCTCTTTGCCTGGCCCCTGCCCTGGCCCTGAGCCAGAACTAGGCGTCACAATCGCCTTCAGCAAGTTCGGGAGCACCGACTTGGCCCAGCCAATGATGATCTCGAACCCCTTCAAGCCCGTGGCTCCTACGAGCAGCAGCACGGCATCTCGGTTCTCCCAGGTCTTGGGGATGAACGAACCGAACACTACCCCTAGATAGAATCCGATAACGATGGTGGTCAGGATCAGGAACACGCTGACCCGGCTGCCTGGATGGCGAGCCACCTGGTAGAGATAGCCTACCAAAGCGGCAAAGGCGCCGAGAGTGCCCGAGTAGGCGTATTCCTGCAGCTTCTCAAGCAGATCAACCGGCAGATTCACGTTGGCGTCCTTGGTCTGGGATCGAGTCCTTGGTCAGGATGTCGAGGACCAGCCAATAGACGACACAGTTGACGACCAAAAATAGCTGGAAGCCCCTGATCGACAGGTAGGTCTTGCCATACACGAGGAGCGCATAGCCGTTCGCACCCAGGAGGCAGATCACGACAACACTGAACAGGATCAGGATCGGCGCCATTCGCTGGCGTCTGGTGGGGTCGGCTGCTACCTTCACCAGGTTCCAGCTTTTGAACACCTTCCAGAGGACGGCGCCGTAAAGCGTGAACGGCGAGATGTCGATAAGCAGATTGAACAGCGCTTCGGTAGTCATTGTGGGCACCCTGTCAGCCGCTATAGCCGCTGCTGAAGTCGATGGTGAGCTTCCACTCATTCTGACCAGCCAGGATTTTCATCAGTTCGTCAAAAGCCTTCCGGCTGTCGACGACAGCCCACTTGTTCTTGACGACCCCCAGTGACTTCCCGGGCGAAATGCAGCCCTGCAAGTCGTCGGGTGTGTTGCCTGGATGGACCATGATGAAGGTGCGACCCTTGACGTTGGTGACCTCCCACCCGCGGCGGTACTGGCCATCGGTGGAGCGAGATACGACACCGGAGTCGCGCATACGGAGGGTGTAGGTGCCCTCGGGGATGCAGCTCACGTTGGATTCGTTGTTCTTCCACGGCCGCTCGACCGTGTAAAACTCTTTGCCCTGCACCACCAGACGGCCAAAGGTGCCGTTGGGTGTATAGGCGAACCGCACCAAGCGGGCCTCACTCATTGGGATCTCCCTTCCCTGTAGCCCAGCTGCGCCAGGCTTGGTCACGAGTTTGCATTGTGCGCAAGATAATTTGCAAGCGTTCCCAGTCCTGCTGCCTCAGTCCGTAGACTACATCGGCAGCGCTGGGGTCAACGAAGACGGGTGTGTCGATGGGCACATACCGCTGCAGGAGCGAGTCTGGTGGCTTGCGCTCGACAAGTACCGGTACCTTCACCTCATAGGGCTGGGGTACGAACTTCTCGACCTCGCGCGTGCCGCACCCCTGCAGAATGACAAAAGCGGCAATGGCCAGAGCCAGGCTGCAGGGGCGCAAGTTGACCCTCACTGGAGCAAGTCCTTGACCCAGGCGGTGGCTGCTGCTGGCTTCTGCGACATCTGCCGGTCCTTCTTGATCAAGGTGGGCAGGTGGCTCATTTGCGAGGAGGCCAGGTCCTGGCGCTGAGCATCTAGAAGCGCTGCATTCCTGGCGTTGTCGGCAATACCCTTGTTGATCTCACCGAGGGAGCCCAGGCAGCCGCTGAGAGCCTTCTCCTTCTCCTTCACCGTGCCTTCTTCCTTGAGCAGAGCATCCCTGACGTCGCGCAAGGTCTCCTTGTTCTCGGTTTGACGCTGGTACATGACCACGGTCAGGGCGCCGAAAGAGAACGTGGTGGCCAGCAGGACTAACAGCAGCCAGGCCATGGTCTTCATCGAGATTGCAGAAAGGAAGGCTGGCATATTGACATCCTCTGTCAAAAGTTAGGCGATTGTACGCTCCATAGACGCCTGTGGCTAGGGAACGTTCTTGAAGAAGATGTGATGGCCCAGGTGTAGCGTCTGGGTTGCCCCGCTGGTCCAGGCCGGCGCCCTGATCAGGTCGGAGTAGTAGTGCGTGGCGCCCCGGGTAGGGTCTGGCACTTCGCCGCTGATCACCGCTGCGGCAGCCTTGCGCGCCTGGGCGTACTGGGCAGATGGAATCGGCTTGGCGCCGCTCAGGTAGGGGTAATTGGGGTCGTTCTTGTTCCAGCAGCTGAACTGGTAAGGCTTTTGGCACACGCCAACGTAACCCTCGCCCCACCAAGACTTCGTTTTGCCGTCATTGACCCTGTTGCGGATGGTCCAGGCCACTGCGACCTGACCTGCGTATCCCTCGCCGCGCGCCTCGCCCCAAAGGGTTCTGGCCAGCACATCGAGGTCCTTCTCGACAACGTTGCTCATGGTACCTCCTGACCTGGTGCCGGCTGTGGCCGGCACCTGGCGTAGCTTACACGTCGCTTTCGTCGATCTGCACGGTGGCCTTGTAGTTCTTCAGCAGCTTGGCCGAGGTGATGACGCGATCGGGGTTCTTGCGCAGCAATTCTTTGGCCTTTTCGGCGGCGAGTTCTTCGGTCTCATATTGCACCGAAGGAGACGGGTCGAAAGCGTTGGCCAAGTCGATCAGGATGTACATGGGAGTTCCCTCTAGTGGTTCTTCGTTGACGTTGCTTTGCTTTTTGGTAGCCATATTAACTCCGAAATTCTGTAGCGTCATTCTGCCAGTGAGTCAGGGTCCACAAGCTGTGCAGCCCGGTAAACACGGGCCTTGGCCTCCCCCGGTTTGGGGTACTGACTCTTCACTGCCTGAATGCGGGAAAAGAAGGGCTCAGCCTTGGGCATCGAGCCTTCGTTCATGGCATGCCATAGCATGTCCAGCTGCTCCGTCAGCGTCGGGTAAGCCTCCGCCCGTAGCTTCTGATGGTCAGACTCATGATGTAGTTTCAACGGTGATCTCCTGGTCCTGGTAGGGCCACAGTTTCAGCTGCACCCGGTAGGTACCAGGCAGGCTGAACGACAGCGTGATGGCTGATCCATCAGCCTCATAGTCCTTGCCGTCGATTGTAACCGTTGTGCCCTTCACCACGCCCTTTAACT
>JACCDR010069606.1_pt1 | contig 10215 bp, 10 predicted proteins | sample 7446431 | NCBI WGS metagenome assembly JACCDR01 (sample SAMN15323443, study PRJNA562643) | freshwater metagenome | isolation source: river surface water | place: USA:Blue River Watershed | collected 2017-08-17 | reverse complement strand
CTGGCGTGGACTTGTACAAAATAGGTGTTTCAATTTCTAAAAACCCCTGATCAGAGAGATACTGCCGTACAGCTTGAGCCACCTTATGGCGAACAAGCAGATTTTTCTGCATCCGCAGACTTCTCAAGTCTAAGTAGCGGTACTTGAGCCGAAGATTTTCACTCACATTTTCGTCATCAATTTGAAATGGGGGGACCGCCGAAGGGTTCAGGACTTCACAACGCAGGACCTCAATCTCAATTTCACCAGAAGGGAGTTTGGAATTAATCATTCCAGATGGTCTAGCCCTAACGACTCCCTGCAGTGCCAAGACGTACTCGCTTCGAATCTCCTTGATCGCAGAATTGCTTTCAATTTTAGGGTCAATAACAACTTGAACCAAACCTGTTCGATCTCTTAAATCAACAAACACAAGACTTCCGTGATCACGCCGAGTGTTGACCCACCCCATAACTGTCACAGTTTGACCAACATGGGCCTTATTCAATTCTCCTGAGTAATGACTTCTTTTAAGTTCTTTAACAAATTTCATAGTCTTTAACTTTGACATAAACTTTGTGATGACTCAAATGAAGATTCCAATTAAAATTTTGGTCATGCCAAAAGTAAAAGTCGAACAAAAAACCTCAATCAGTGCAAAAGAAGCCTTTGGAAAAGTAAAAGACTTTTTTGAGAACGGTGAAACCCTTAAGAAGCTGGATGAAAAGATTAAGTGTGAATTTGATTCTACGAAAATGAGTGGAAAAGCCAAGGGTGGAAAGTTTGAGGCTCAGTTCCAGGTTCTAAAAGTGAGTGAGTCTGAATCTAATATTGTTGTCACCGTAGATCTCCCTCTTTTGCTTTCCCCTTTCAAAGGAAAAGTTGAAGAGACTATCAAGAAAAAACTCTCTCAATATTTGAGTTAATGGCAAAAAAAACTCAAAAGCTTTCTAAGCAAGTTAAATCCGTTCAGGCGGAGGTGGTTGATGACTCAACTTCCATCTTAAGCCCTCCGGAAGACACCATCCTTCAAGAGTTGGATCAGCAGGTCGATTCTCTTGAAAAAGAAGAGCTTTCTTCGTCAAGAGAGGTTGCTCCCCTTGACCCTGTATCAAGATATATGGCTGAAGTGAGAAAGTATCCACTTCTCACTAAAGAGCAAGAAATTGAAATTTCTCGAAAGTATTTTGAAACCAAAGACCCTAAGCTGGCTCAGATTCTTGTCACTTCAAATCTACGCTTTGTCGTAAAAATTGCTGCTGAATACTCAAAGTTTGGAGCTCGATTAATTGATCTTATCCAAGAGGGCAATATGGGTCTCATGCATGGAGTGAAAGACTTTAATCCTTACAAAGGTGTCCGTCTGATAACTTATGCAGTCTGGTGGATTCGGGGCTACATTCAAGAATATCTCATGAAGCAGTACTCTCTGGTAAAAATTGGAACCACAGCTAATCAAAAAAAACTTTTCTATCAGCTCCAAAGACAAAAACAAAACCTAGAACAAATTGCAGATGGTTCAAAAGCAAAGCAGATCAGTGAGGAGCTCGGCATTCCTGAGGAGGAAGTTCAAATAATGGCTCAACGACTCTCGGGCCGAGACCTCAGCCTTAATCAGACCATGGACGATGATGGCGGAACAAGCTTCCTTGATTTTCAAAAGGGCTCTGGGATCTCTCCAGACGAGGCTCTCTCGAGAAAAGAGGAGCTTGAAAAACTCAGAACTCGAATTGAAGAATTACGTCCTGAGCTTTCAGAACGAGAACTGATTTTATTGGAAGAAAGAATTCTTGCTGACGACCCACTGACCCTTCAGGAAATCGGAGAAAAGTATAAAATCACCAGAGAAGCTGTTCGACAGGCCGAAGTTCGCTTGTTGAATAAAATTAAAGCCAAGTTCTCATCGTGATCGAAAGAACTCTTCGAAAAACACTTCTGATGAATCCCATCAGCTCGACTTCAGCTCTCCCTGCTCTTGTTTTTTACTTGATGGCAACACTTGCCACTTTTTGGGCTTGGTCACTGCCAGGGGAGATGTTCTATTCAACTCGTGAACTGGTGTTTGCAAAAGGAGAATACTGGAGACTTATTTCTTCTTTATTTCTTCACGGTGACATTGCTCATTTACTTGGAAATTTTATATTTTTTTTGATTTTTGGAACCTTGCTCTACAACTATTTCGGAAGTCTCGTGTTCCCTATTGCCTCAGTCCTTGGAGGACTTCTGACCAACATCATCACTCTGAATACCATGGCCCCCAATCAGGGCCTTTTAGGCGCCTCAGGTATTGTGTATTTTATGGTGGCCGTATGGATTGGTTTGTACATGGCCCTCGAGCGCAGGCACTCTCGAGGGCGTAGGCTCATTCGAGCTTTAGGAGTGATCCTCGTCCAATTTGTTCCACACACTTATGAACCTCAAGTGAGCTACCTGAGTCACTTTGTCGGCTTTACTCTTGGGATTCTTTTTTCAATGATTTATTTTTGGATAATGAAAGACAAGCTTCTCTCACACGAAGTTTGGGAGGAGATTAGCTTGCCTCCATCTCCCCTGCTCCAAGATCCACAATGAGTTTAGCTCTCAACCTGGAAACGGCTTGAGCGTGCAACTGAGACACTCGACTCTCTGTCACTCGAAGAACATCACCAATTTCTTTGAGATTCATCTCTTCATAGTAATACAAAGAAAGAACGAGCCTTTGACGCTCCGGTAACTCATCGATGGCTTTACCAACTAAATCTTTTACATTTTTGATATTGAGTTGGTTAAAAGGGTTATTGAGCTTGGTGCCTTCGAGCAAATTCAAAATTGATTTTTTATCGACATTGGAAAAAGTTTGCTGATCATCAATGGATAGAAGGCTTACAGGTTTTACTTGATTGAGCAGATCGTAATACTCATCCAAAGTGACATTGAGATGCTGAGCCACTTCCTCTTCAGTTGGAACTCTTTTTAATTTTAACTCGAGCTGCCCAATGGCTTTATCAACAATTTTACTTTTATCTCGAATAGATCGCGGAACCCAGTCTTGAGCTCTGAGTTCATCCAGAATGGCACCGCGAATACGAAACTCAGCATAAGTCTTAAATTTATTATCTCGAGACGGATCATACTTCTCGATGGCATCCATTAAACCAATAACACCAGCAGAAATTAAGTCGTCGAGCTCGATGTTTGATGGCAAACGAGAACTGATTTTTTGCGCTACAAACTTGATGAGTGGAGAGTACTCCATAATCAGTGCATCTTTTTCTTTTTGAGTTACTTTACGAGGCTCTTCTTTATACTTCTTCATGAGTGCTGAGTGCTTCGACATTAATTCCTCTTTCTCGTACAGTTTATCAAGAAGTTGCAATGTTTCAAAAGTCCAATTTATGAGGCGGCCCCAACCATTTGCTCCCAGAAGAACTGGATTCCACCTTTTTGACGAAATGAACCCAGATTTCGGTCTATGTTTCTAGAAATTTTGTTGAACGCCAGGGCTGCTTGAGCCTGTGGTTCTTGCCTCAAAATGAGACGCTGTTTTTGAATGGCTTGCTTCACTCCCTGATCAAAGGGCACTTCACCCCAGTAGTCTAAACTCACACTCAAAAACTTTGAAGTGACTTCATTGAATCTGTTGAAAACAGACATCCCCTCTGATTCACTTCGAACTTGATTACAGATAATAGCAAAGCGATTTTCTCCGTATTGTTTATTAAGTACTTTTATCAGCGCATAGGCATCAGCAAAAGATGTTGGATCCGAATTGATCACGACTGCAGACATCTCTGAGGCTGCATTAAACTCAAGAACTGACTCACTCAACCCAGGTGACGTGTCAATGAGGAGATAATCGAACTTTCCATCGAGCTCTTGAAGAATGTTGATGACAGTTCTTCTTTCAAAAATGTTGAGTCGCTGCATCTCAACAAGTCCTGAACCTCCCGAGATGAGAGAAACATTTTTCTCAAGAGGCGTGAGGATACTTGATATACTTGCTTCACCCTTAACAACATCTAAAAGATTGCCTTTGGCTCTCACTCCATACATCAGATCAACGTTGGCCATTCCTAAATCACCATCGAGAATTAAAACTTTCTTTCCAGCATCACCAAGGGCAGATGCAAGGTTGCAGGTGATTGTAGTTTTTCCTACACCGCCTTTTCCGGAGGTAATGGCAAGAGTGCGAGTCATCATTTGATAGTTCATAAACTTTGCTCCTGTTGAATTTTCGATAATTTAAAAATCAGATCAAGACAACGCTCTTTGGTTGCCATTTCAAAATCTTCTGGCAATCGGTTGCCGAGCCCGAAAGAAAAAAGACCTTTGTTTTCTCTCTTCATCGTATTGAAGATGACACCTGGTTGAGAGCAATCGTCGATTCCTGTAAACGAGAGACAGCTGTAGTCTAAAAGTCGGTAGCGTCTTGAAATTTCTTGGAGATCAGAGTCCTTTGTGAGGGCAGAAAGAACTAAATGAATTTTTGAGGCCTCTTTGCACATCATTCTTTTAATCCATGAGATTTCCTCAACTGTTTTCAAACTCATGCCTGGAAAATCAATCAATATGGCATCCATGTTTCCAAAGCTTGCAAGTGCCCGATTCATTTCCAGCTCATTTCTGACTTGCTGAAACGGAACATCTAAAATTTGAGCAAAGATTCTTAACTGCTCAGCTGCTCCAATTTTAAATGAATCTGCAGAAACAATTGCAATTCTCTTTTTCTGATTCAAAACAAGGTGACTTCCAAACTTTACGAGCTGAGATGTCTTTCCAGAACCCTGAGGACCAACAAACTGGTGAATTCTTGAAGCTTCAGCCTGAGTTTCTAATTGCGTTTGCTCCATAATTAATTTGGCAGCATACCCATCAACAACAGCTTTATTTTTCATTTTGATTGGAGTCAGACTTTCTTGAACTTTAAGAATAACTTCTGCAGCTATTTCATCAGAAACACCGGCTTCAGTGAGCTTTGCAAAAGTGAATGATCCTTCGTAATTCACTCCAAACTCTGCGCCTGGATGACCTGGTGAAAATCTTTGTGGAATACTTTGAAACTGAGAAATCATATTTTTAAGTGATTGAATTTCGGCTTTCAAAGTTTCAACTTCTCGGCTCGATTGTTGAAGACCTTGCTGCTGCTGAACTTGCGATGCCTGAGGCTGACTTTGAATTTTTTGAGAAGTCTGAACCGGTGGCATCTCGTCAGCAATATCTATATAGCGTGGAGCTCTTTGTTTTGCCTGAACCTGTGTCTTTTTTTCAACCAAGTCATCAATAAATTGTTTTTGTATTCTTGCAGAGCTGTGAAAAAGTTTTTCTCTCACTTCAGGGCTCACTCGAGACTCAGCATACTTCTTTTTTTGAAGACTAGCCTCTCTTGAGGCTGCAGTGATTTCAACGCTTCGATCACCAACGAGACCAAAAGACTGAGTGTTGTCTTTAACGTTCAGAATAATGGCTTCAGGCCCCATTTCACGCTTAACCATTTCAAGCGCTTCTTTGATTGTTCTGGCTTCAAATTTTTTAACATGCATGCTGATGCTCCATCTTTAAATTTCAACCTGATCCACGGACTTAACTTGGGCCTCCGTCGTCAACTCATTGTGTGAAATGACTGACAACTGAGGAATAAATCTTGAAGTGAGTTTGTATAAATGCCGTCTCGATGTTGGAGTCGTCAGAAGTAGAGGCTGCCCTGCAATTTCAGGGTGCTCTTCAACTGCTTTTGCAATCGAAGTGATGAGCTTTTGAGCTGTCCGTGGATCCATGACTAATTGAACACCTTGCTCTGTCTGAATCAGAGAGTTGGAAATGAGTTCTTCCACATTCGGTGAAAGAGTCATCAGAGGAATAGACCCATCCTCAGTTGTGAACTTACTCGTAATTGTTCGAGCCATTGCTTTTCTCACCGCCTCAGTGAGAACTTCAATATCTTTTGTCTTTGTCGCTTCATCTGATAAAGTTTCAAAAATAGTTCTTAAATCACGAATAGAGACAGACTCTTTAAGTAGACTTTGAAGCACTCTCACTACTGCTCCCAGAGAGAGTGGATCAGGCATTAAGTCTTCAACCACTTTTGGATAAGTCTTTTTTAAATTTTCAATCAAAGCTGAAACTTCTTGGCGACCAAGGAGCTCATGGGCATGTCTTCTGATGATTTCAGTCAAATGGGTTGCCATCACTGTTGGAAGATCAACCACTGTGTATCCTGAAAGCTCAGCTTCTTCTTTTTTAGACTGATGTATCCAAAGTGCATCAAGCCCAAATGCAGGTTCTTTGGTGGGGACTCCTTCAACAGATTTAAGAACTGAGCCAGGATCCATCGCCATCAAAGAGTCTGGTCTTAAAACTCCGCCGGCGACTCGCTGTCCTTTGATCATCACACGGTACTCGCCACTGGCGAGTTGAAGATTGTCTCTGATATGAACACTTGGAACCATGATCCCCAGATCAAGTGCAAATTGCTTTCGAATGCTTGATATTCTCTCAAGTAAGTCTCCCGAAGATCCCGACTCCACAACATTAATCAGGCCGTAGCCAACTTCGAGCTCCAAAGTATCCAAGGGAAGTAATGTTTCAATGTTCTCTTTTTTGGGCTTATTGATATCATCCTCTGATCTTCTTTTTTCTTCCTCAGCAGTTTCCTTCTTTGTTTGATCGATAAACCAAGCCACACCCATTAAAGCCACACCCATCACAATAAATGGCGTGAACGGAAGTCCAGGAATGAGAGCCAAAAGGGTCACCACACCACCTGTTACCCATAATGCGCGAGGTTTAGCAAAAATTTGCAAAGTGATTTCTTGACCCATGTTCGAATTTGCACGACTACTTCGAGTCACAACCATACCCGCTGCCGTTGAAATAATCAGAGCTGGAATTTGAGAGAGAAGACCATCACCAATTGTAAGAATCGTGTAGTACTGAGCAGCGTCTGCCACACTCAAACCATGTTGAAGGACTCCAATTAAAAGGCCACCAATAATGTTGATCACTGTAATGAGGATTCCAGCAATCGCATCTCCACGAACAAACTTGCTGGCACCATCCATCGCTCCATAAAAGTCAGCTTCTTGTTCGATTTCTTTTCTTCTTGTTCGAGCATCAGCTTCTGAAATAAGTCCAGAGTTCAAGTCAGCATCAATAGCCATCTGTTTACCCGGCATAGCATCCAAGGTGAACCTGGCAGCGACCTCTGCAACTCGGCCAGAACCTTTTGTGATAACGATGAAATTAATAACGACCAAGATGATAAACACCACAGTTCCAATGACATAGTTATTTCCAATAACAAACTGTCCAAAGGCCTTAATCATATCACCACTGGACGCCGGCCCCTCGTGTCCGTGAGTGAGAATGAGACGAGTTGTAGCAACATTCAAAGATAGTCGATAAAGAGTTGTAATGAGCAATAGAGATGGAAAGACACTGAACTCAAGTGTCTTGTTAACATAAATGGCAACAAGAAGAATGAGTAGACTTGTTGTGAGCGAAAATGCAAGTCCAAGATCGATAGCCCAAGCTGGAAGGGGAATCACCATCACACAAAGAATTCCTAAAAGACCAACTGCAATAAGTAGATCCGTATTTTTAGCATACTTTTCAAATCTTTTTAAAAACTGAAAAACTCCGTCCACTTATCTTCTCACTTTCTTTTGAAGTCTAAATACGTAAGAAAGGACTTCGGCCACAGCCACAAAAAGCTCTCGAGGAATCACTTGACCAATTTTTAGCGTTTTAAAAATTGTTCGAGCTAAGGGCTTGTTTTCAACGATTGGGATATTATGCTCGCGAGCGAGATTTCTAATTTTTTCAGCAATAAGATCAGCTCCCATGGCAACAATTTGTGGAGCTGGCAAAGTTTCATCGTACTTTAATGCAACTGCAATGTGTGTCGGGTTAGTAACGATCACCGTTGCTTTCGGTACCTTGTCCATCATTCTCCGATTGGCAAGATCTCTTTGGATTCGGCGAACTCTCGCCTTAATCATCGGATCCCCTTCTCGGCTTTTAACTTCCTCTTTGACTTCGTCTTTAGACATCATCATTTGTTTTTCAAGATCCCAACGCTGAAAAAAATAGTCTATGGCTGCAATAACAACCATCGTCATCCCTACAACACCAAGAATTTTTGCAGACATAATTCCCATGTAAGACATAATTTCCGCTGGTGATTTTTCCATCAGAGTAGGTAGAACCTTCACTTCAGACTTAAGGACGAGATAAGTTACTCCGCCGATGAAGATGAGTTTTATGACTGCTTTGAGCCCCTCGACCAGAGTTCGCAAATTAAAGATTCTCTTAAACCCCGCAATAGGATCAATTTTTTCAGGCTTTGGAACTAGAGCATCCTCAACATTCAGAAATCCAATCTGAGCAACTGTTGATCCGACAGCAACCAGAAATGCAATTCCTAAAATAGGAGCCATCAGCAACAAGAACTTTTGACCTGTGAGAATCACCAATTCACTGAAGACCCCAGTTCTCGCTGCAGCAACTAAGTCTGATCCCAAGGAGCGATTGAATAGCTCAGCAATTTCAGTAAAGAAAAATTTACTGAGTGCGTAGATTCCTAAAGCTGCTGAGAGGATAAACAAGGCGCTTGCGAGCTCTCGTGTTTGAGCCACTTGCCCCTTTTTTCTAAAGTCTTCACGCTTCGCATCTGTTGCTTCTTCTGTTTTTTCTTTGTCGTTGTCTTGTCCACCAGCCATTACAAGACCCTCACAGCTTTAAAGAATGTTTCAGACATCGACTGAAGTAGAATATTAACTTCAGCTAAGTAGAGAGGCATACAAATGATCAGAATTCCAAAACCTAAGAGGAGCTGAATAGGAAAGCCTGTTACCAAGACATTGAGCTGAGGGATCGCCCGGCCCAAAGTTCCAAGAGCCAGCTGAGAGAGAAAAAGTGCAACGACCACTGGTGCAGAAAACTTCACACCGAGTTCAAAAACTTTAGCAAAAATCAAAGCAAATGAATTGAATGCTTCAAAGTTAAATCCCAGTTGCCCCGCAGGCAAAAGATCAAAGCTTTCAACCATTCCCTGAATCAAAAAGTAATGTCCATTAATTGCAAAAAAGAAAAGGGTCGCTAAAAGCATCTTAAACTGCTCGACCGCATTTGATGTGATTCCTAAAGCTGGGTTAAAAATCTGAGCTGAAGCAAGCCCCATGGACATACTCAATAGCTCTCCAGCGATACTGATTGCAAAAAAGAACAGCCTTAAAACAAATGCGAGAGTGAGTCCAACAGCAACCTCTCGGATGACAACCAAAATCAGACTTTCAGTAGCTGCTTGAAGCAAGGTGAGATCAACTTTAACTACCGGAAAAACTGCCACTCCTAAAATAACAATCAAAAAGATTTTGACCATGTTAGGAACTGTCGGAGTTCCTATGATCGGCCAAGCAATCACAAACGCAGAAACTCGGCAAAGCACCAGAGCAAAGCTAAGCAACTGAATTTCTGACCAACCAAATAAATTCATTTATTCCCTTACGTACACTGAAATGTTTTCAAATAAATTTGTTGTGTAACTTGTCATGGTATCGACCATCCAACTTCCTGTAAGAAGAATCACAATTCCGACTGCGAGAATTTTAGGGATAAATGTCAGAGTAGCCTCATTGATTTGGGTGAGAGCTTGAAAGACCGAAACCACAAGACCCACAACCAGAGTCGTAATCAATATCGGGGCTCCAACCATTGCTGTTGTTCGCAGAGCCTCTTGACCTAATTGAGCTACAAGATCTTCAGTCACTTTCTTCTCCTAACCAAAACTTTTGACCATTGAACCAATGATCAGGGCCCATCCATCCACTAATACGAAAAGCATAACCTTCAGAGGAAGCGAAATGACAATCGGCGGAACCATCATCATCCCCATTGCCATAAGGACACTGGCTGCAACTAGATCGATAACCAAAAAAGGAAGAAAAATAATAAATCCGATCAAAAATGCAGTTTTGAGCTCAGAAATAACAAAGGCAGGAACGAGCACAGTTGTCGGCACTTCAGAGAGATTTTTTGGAACAGGAATTTTAGCGAGCTTCACAAACAAACCCAAATCTTGAGGCCGAGTTTGAGCAAACATAAATTTTCGAAGGGGAGCTAAGGTTTCAGCGAGAGCTGCCTCTTGAGATAGCTTCCCTGCTAAGTATGGCTGAATTCCCTTGGCATTGAGCTCAGTGAAAGCTGGACCCATGATAAAGAATGTCAGAAACATTGATAACCCAACCAGCACTTGGTTTG
>JACCDR011626743.1_pt1 | contig 10216 bp, 10 predicted proteins | sample 7446431 | NCBI WGS metagenome assembly JACCDR01 (sample SAMN15323443, study PRJNA562643) | freshwater metagenome | isolation source: river surface water | place: USA:Blue River Watershed | collected 2017-08-17 | reverse complement strand
GTCGAGCGCCGTGCTGAGCCAGCCGTAGGGCGCGGCGTCGTCGGCGAAGATGGCTTTCAGGCTGCGCCGATCCACGGGGATCTCCGTGTGCGAATCGGCCTTGACGTAGCCATGTCCGGGGTAGTGCTTTCCGCAGCAGGCCATGCCACCTAGGCGCCGACCGTGCATCAGACTCCTGGCAAGCATCGTGACGACACGCGGGTCGCGGCCGAAGGCGCGGTCGCCGATCACGCCACTGCTGCCGTAGTCCAGGTCGAGCACGGGCGTGAAGCTGAAGTCCACACCGCAGGCGCGCAGCTCGCTGGCCAGCACATAGCCACAGGCCGTGGCGGCGTTGGTGGCACCCAGCTGGTCCTGCATCCACAGCTCGCCCAAGGCACGCATGGGCGGCAGATGGGTAAAACCGTCGGTACGGAAACGCTGCACGCGCCCGCCTTCATGGTCCACACAGATCAGCAGGTCCGAGCGGATGGCCTTGATCTCCGCGCACAGGGCGCTGATCTGGGCGCGGCTCTGCCAGTTGCGGCCGAAGAAGATCAGGCCGCCCACCAGCGGGTGGGCCAGGCGACGGCGGTCGTCCTCATTCAGCGTCGTGCCGGCAATATCAATGATCAGGGGGGCATGCAGCGTCATGAAAACTCCAACTTAGTCTTTTTCCACCACCACAAAACTCGCCGCGTAGTCGCTTTCGTCGGTCAGGGTCACGTGCACGCGCAGGCCCTGCCCTTCGAACCAGGCTTTAAGTTCACCATGCAGGCGGATATAGGGCTGGCCGCTGGGATGGTTGAGGATCTCGCAGGCGCGCCAGCTCATGGGCTGGTGGATGCCCGTGCCGATGGCCTTGGAAAAAGCCTCCTTGGCCGAGAAACGTGTGGCCAGGTAGCGCAGGCCGCGGTCCGGCCAGCGCACGCTGCGTGCCTGCCAGACGGCGAATTCGGCCTCGCCGAGCACGCGCTGTGCAAAACGCTCGCCATGGCGCTCGAAGCTGGCGCGCATGCGACGCACATCGCAGATGTCGGTGCCGATACCGTGGATCATGTCGAAGGGATGCAGCGTAGATAAGCCTGCACGGTGGCGGCATAACCCAGTTCCAGCGCATCGCTGATCAGGGCATGACCTATGGACACCTCGGCCACCCCGGGCACGCGGCGCAGGAATTCAGCGAGGTTGTCACGGTTGAGGTCGTGGCCGGCATTCACGCCCAGGCCGGCGTCGAGCGCCGCCTGCGCCGCGGCCGCGTATCGGCGCAGCTGCGCCTCCTGACCGGGCGTACCCCAGGCGGCGGCCTCGGGTTCGGTATACAACTCCACACGATCGGCGCCCACCGCACGGGCCTGGGCCATCTGCTCGGGTATGGGGTCCATGAAGAGGCTGACGCGCACGCCCAGGGCGCGGCATTCGGCAATCTGCGGGCGCAGGCGTTCGGCGTCCTGCGGAAACGTCCAGCCATGGTCGCTCGTGAACTGGTCTTCGCTGTCGGGCACAAAAGTGGCCTGCTGGGGGCGCACCGTGCGGATGAAGTCCATGAGGTTCTGGGTCGGGTTGCCCTCGATGTTGAACTCGCGGTCCGGCCACTGCTTCATGAGCTCGGCGAGCGCATGAACGTCCTGGCCACGGATGTGGCGTTCGTCGGGCCGCGGGTGCACGGTGATGCCATGCGCACCGGCCTGCAGGCAGAGCGTGGCCGCCCGGGTGACGCTGGGGATACCGAGATGGCGCGTGTTGCGCACCAGGGCGACTTTGTTGACGTTGACGGACAAAGAGGTTTTCATAGGGATTGCAGATCCACCATCATCTGCCGGGTGCGCAGCGTGGACACGCCGCAATGGTAATGGAGCAGCGACCGCAGCTGGGGCTTGAGTTCGTTGCTCAGCTGCGCGCAAACGCGCAGGGTTTCCGTCAGCGGCGCCTCGTCGGACAGGGCATGCTGGAGCTGTTGCCACTGGTCACCGCTGAGGGACTGGCGTTCTTCATGCTGCGCGGAGCGCAGTCCCCCCTCAGGTACCAGCACGTAAGAGGCATTGGCCTCCAGCGGCGCCAGCGTCAGCGTCTGATGGTCCAGGGGCGGCAGGAACCCGATCTCGCGCAGGAGCAGGAGCTCGAAAGCCCGCAGGGCGGCCTGCAACAGGGCCTCCTGCCCCGAGGCCAGCACCTGCACCACCTGGGCATAGACATCGAACAACTGGGGGTGATCGTCCTCGCGAGCCAGCAGCTGCAGCAACAGCTCGTTGAGGTAGTAGCCGGAGAGCAGGGCCTCGCCCGTGGGCATGACGTGACCTCCGACCCATTCGGCACTCTTGAGCGTGCGAACCTCGGATTCCCCACCGTAACTGAGGCGCAAGGGCTGCAGGGGCAGGAGGATGGGACGAAAGCTGGAGGTGGGGCGCTTCGCCCCCTTGGCCACCAGGGCGATGCGGCCGTGATGACGCGTGAAGACCTCCAGGATCAGGCTGGTCTCGCTCCAGTCGTAACGATGCAGCACATAAGCCGGCTCCTCGCTGATGCGCTTGGTGGCCATGCAGCCGATCCCGTCTTACTCGTAGCCGAAGGAACGGACGCGCGCTTCGTCGTCGGCCCAGCCCGAACGCACCTTGACCCAGAGCTCGAGGAAAACCTTGGCATCCATGAGCTTCTCGAGCTCCACGCGCGCCTCGGTGCCGATGCGCTTGATGCGCTCGCCCTGGTCACCGATGACCATGGCCTTGTGGCCATCGCGTTCGACCACGATGGTGGCGGCGATGCGCACCAGGCGTTTCTGGCCTTTCTTTTGCGGCGCTTCTTCCTCGAATTTCTCGACCACCACGGTCGAGGTGTAAGGCAGTTCATCGCCGGTCAGGCGGAACAGTTTCTCGCGCACCATCTCACCCGCCATGAACTTCTCGCTGCGGTCGGTCAGCTCGTCCTCGGCGTACCACCAGGGCTGTTCGGGCAGGTACTTTTCGCAGATCGCGTAAAGGCGTTCGATGTCCTTGGCATTCTTGGCAGCCATGGGCACGATCTCCGCGAAGGGATGGCGCTGCTGCATCTGCTGCAGCCAAGGCGCGATCTCGGCGCGGCGGTGTACGGTATCCAGCTTGTTGGCGATCAGCAACACGGGCACGCCCTCAGCCAGCAGCTTGAGCACGCGCTCGTCGGCCTGGTTGAACTGGCCAGCCTCGACCACAAAAAGCACCAGATCCACATCGCCCACGGCGCCCTGCACGGTCTTGTTGAGCGAGCGGTTCAGGGCGTTGCCGTGCCGGGTCTGGAAACCCGGGGTGTCGACGAAGACGAACTGCGTGGCGCCCACGGTCCGCATGCCGGTGATGCGGTGGCGTGTGGTCTGGGCCTTGCGCGAGGTGATGCTGATCTTCTGCCCGACGAGGGCGTTGAGCAGGGTGGACTTGCCGACATTGGGCTTGCCCACGATGGCCACGAGACCACAGCGCTGTGCCGGGCCAGCTTCGGGGGAACTGTTTTCGGACATCAATGCACCCGGGTCTTGAGGGTTTGAAGCATGGCCGCCGCAGCTGCCTGCTCCCCGGCGCGCCGTGAATTGCCGATACCGCGTTCGCTGAGGTTCAGGTCGGGGACCTCGCACTCGACATCAAAGGTCTGGCGATGCGCCGCCCCCAGCGTCCCCACGACGCGGTACTGTGGCAACTTATACTTGCGCCCCTGCAGCCATTCCTGCAGTTCGGTCTTGGCGTCCTTGGCACTGGCCTGCATCTGCGGGTTGATCTCCACGTCCTGGAACAGGCGATGCACCAGGGATTGGGCCGCGGCGTAGCCGGCATCCAGATAGACGGCGCCGATCAGGGCCTCCAGCGCGTCGGCAAGAATGGACGGGCGGCGACTGCCTCCAGAGCGCACCTCCCCCTCACCCAGTCGCACGACCTCCGGAAGGCCCAGCCCCTCGGCCAGCTGGTGCAGGGTGTCCTGCTTGACCAGATTGGCACGGATGCGGGAAAGATCACCCTCGGGCAGGTCACGGAGTCGCAGGTAGAGCAGGTCGGCGACCGCCAGGTTGAGGACCGAGTCCCCCAGGAATTCCAGGCGCTCGTTATGGTCAGCGGCAAAACTGCGATGCGTGACCGCGCGCGCGAGCAGCGCCGGGTCGGCGAAGTGATGCTGCAGGCGCGCCTGCAACGCGATCAGTCCATCAGCCACGCTACTTGGTCTGCCCTTCGTACTTCAGGGTGAGCCAGGCCGGACCGGCGAGATGGATTTCGCGCTGGTAGGCAAAACCGACCACCACCTTGTCACCCACCTTGCTGACATTGAGGTCCTTGCCGGCAATCGACTTGATGTCATCGATCTGGGCCGCCTTGTCAAAAACCATGCGGACATCCGCGACAGTACCGCCTTCCGCGGCGGCCTTCTTCGCGGCCTTGTGGATGGCCTGGAGTTCGATGAGTGTCGGAACGACCTGCGCCAGAACCACACCGCTGACGGCCAGGATACCGCCGATGAAGAGTAGACCGATGAAGGTGATGCCACGTTGTCCCGACCTGAAGTGTCTTGTCATAGTTTCCCTCGTTCCAGATGTCATCGCTATCAGTTGAATGAGCCGATGCGCTTGAAGTTGCCGAAATTCATCCAGACCAGGAAGGCCTTGCCCACGATGTTCTGGTCCGGCACAAAACCCCAGTAACGCGAATCCAGCGAATTATCGCGATTGTCGCCCATCATGAAATAGTGGCCTGCGGGAACTTTGCACACAACACCTTCCACGCTGTAGCGGCAGTTGTCGCGGAAGGGAAAATCCCCGATTTCGAGCTCGGAGAAGCCACCCCGGCGATCGCTGTCCACGATCATCCGGTGCGGCTTCTCGCCCAGCGCTTCGCTGTACTGCCTGAAGTAACGCATCGCGTCCTCGTCAAAGAACTCCGGCAGTTCGCCCGTTGCCACGGGCTGGCCGTTCACGGTCAGGCGTTTGTTCAGGTAGGCCACCTCGTCACCCGGCAATCCGACCAGCCGTTTGATGTAGTCCTGACTGGGCTTGGGCGGGTAGCGGAAAACAATCACATCACCCCGTTGCGGGGGCTTTCCCTCGGTCACCTTGGTGTTGAGGACCGGAAGCCGGATGCCGTAGTGGTACTTGTTGACCAGAATCAGGTCTCCGACCAGCAGGGTCGGGATCATGGAGCCCGACGGAATCTTGAAGGGCTCGAACAGGAAGGATCGCAACAGGAAGACCGCCACGATGACCGGGAACAGGCCGGCCGTCCAGTCCAGCCACCAGGGCGGGGCCAGCAACCTTTCACGAGCCTGCGACAGCTCCCCCCCCTCGTCACTGCGCACGCCCAGTTTCTCGTTCTCCATGCGTCGCTGCTCGGCCTCGGCCGCCAGCTTCGCGGCTGCCGCCTGTCGCTGGGGCAGGAAATGGAAACGCTCCGCCAGCCAGTACACGCCCGTGACCACCGAGGCGGAGAAAAGCAGCAGGGCGAAATTGCCCTCGATGGCACCGAAATACCAGGCACCGATATAACCGGCAAAGGCGGCCAGGATGGCAGCGGTCAGGATCTGCATCACTCCTCCACCTGCAGGATGGCCAGGAAAGCTTCCTGGGGCACTTCGACCGAGCCGATCTGCTTCATGCGTTTCTTGCCTGCCTTCTGTTTCTCGAGGAGTTTGCGCTTGCGGGTGATGTCACCCCCATAGCATTTTGCCAGCACGTTCTTGCGCAGGGCCTTGATGTTCTCGCGCGCGATGATGTTGGCGCCGATGGCGGCCTGGATGGCCACGTCGAACTGCTGGCGGCTGATGATCTCGCGCATCTTGGCCGCGACGGCACGGCCGCGGTATTGCGACTGGCTGCGGTGCACGATGATGGACAGGGCGTCGACCTTTTCGCCGTTGAGCAGGATGTCGACCTTCACCACATCCGACGCCCGGTACTCCTTGAACTCGTAGTCCATGGACGCGTAGCCGCGGCTCACCGACTTGAGCTTGTCGAAGAAGTCCAGCACGATCTCGCCCAGCGGCAGTTCATAAGTCAGCATGACTTGGCGGCCGTGGTAGGCCATGTTGAGCTGCACGCCGCGCTTCTGGTTCGCCAGGGTCATGACCGGGCCCACATACTCCTGCGGCATGTACAGGTGCACGGTCACGATGGGCTCGCGGATCTCCTGGATCTTGCTCTGCTCGGGCATCTTGGACGGGTTCTCGACCATGATGACCTCGCCGTCGCCCTTGACGACCTGGTAGACCACGCTGGGCGCGGTCGTGATCAGGTCCTGGTCGAACTCGCGTTCCAGGCGCTCCTGCACGATCTCCATATGCAGCAGGCCGAGAAAACCGCAGCGGAAGCCGAAACCGAGGGCCTGGGACACCTCGGGCTCAAAATGCAGGGAGGCGTCGTTGAGCTTGAGCTTCTCCAGGCTGTCGCGCAGAGCGTCGTACTGATTGGCCTCGGTCGGGTACAGGCCGGCAAACACCTGGGGCTGGATTTCCTTGAAACCGGGCAGGGCCTCGGCCGCCGGACCGGCATTGTTGGGCAGCTTCTTTTCCAGCGTCACGGTATCGCCCACCTTGGCCGCCGTCAGTTCCTTGATGCCGGCAATGATGTAGCCTACCTCACCCGCCTGCAGGAACTCGCGCGGCTGGTTGGCTGGCGTGAAAACCCCCAGGCTGCCGGCTTCATAGGCCGCATTGGTGGCCATGAGTTTGATGCGCTCCCCCTTGTTCAGGAGGCCATCGACCACACGCACCAGCATGACCACCCCGACGTAGCTGTCAAACCAGCTGTCGATGATCATGGCGCGCAGCGGGCCCTCCGGATTGCCGCGGGGTGCGGGGATCTTGGCCACGATGGCCTCCAGGATGTCGTCCACACCCATGCCAGTCTTGGCGGAGCAGGGGATGGCGTCGGACGCGTCGATGCCGATCACGTCCTCGACCTCCTCCTTGGCGCGCTCAGGATCGGCCTGGGGCAGATCCATCTTGTTGAGCACCGGCAACACCTCCACACCCAGGTCGAGGGCGGTGTAGCAGTTGGCCACGGTCTGGGCCTCCACGCCCTGGCTGGCGTCCACCACCAGCAGCGCCCCCTCGCAGGCCGACAGCGAGCGGCTCACCTCGTAAGAGAAGTCCACGTGACCCGGGGTGTCGATCAGGTTGAGGTTGTAGACCTGGCCGTCACGGGCCTTGTATTGCAGCGCAGCGGTCTGCGCCTTGATGGTTATCCCACGCTCCTTCTCGATGTCCATGGAGTCCAGCACCTGGGCTTCCATCTCGCGCTCCTCCAGCCCACCGCAACGCTGGATCAGGCGATCCGCCAGCGTCGATTTGCCATGATCGATGTGCGCAATGATCGAAAAATTTCTGATGTGCTTCATCAAGGGAGACGCTTAAGTGGTTGAATTTAAAAAGGCGTAGGCAAGAAAAAAGGGCGCGTCGGGTAGTGACGCGCCCTGAACCAACAATCTATGGCAACTGCGATAGTTGGAGCTTCATTGTAGGCAAAAAGGGTGCCCCGTACAGCCCGAAAAATCGCAATTTTCCGTCGTTGCGACGTCACAACAGGAATTTATCAACAGCTTATTAACAGAACTGATCTGGCCTGACGTGAACAAGTTGTGGGCGATCTGTGGATCGGCTCCAGGCCCGATCAGTCGATCCCGCATCGTGGATTGGAAATCGGGCTATATGCAAGAAATTACCATCCTGTAGCGCTTGATTCTAACCAAATTGTTCAAGACGACACAAAAGTTTGCACTCGCACACTTTTAGACTGACAAGAAAACTTCATAAAAAAATTTCCTGCCGCCACACATAAAAACAAACCCCCAAACCCGACCGGGTTGGGGGGCTGTTCGAACCAATCTTCAGCGCTGAGGACGAATCACGGCGTATTGCGCCCACTCGCCCCGGCGAAACAGGACATGGACGGGTTTGCTTTTGTCCAGCTTGCCCAGCAAGGCCTCGAACTCGCGCACCCCGGCCACTTCGACGTTGGCCAGGGCCAGAATGACATCCCCCTCGCGCAGGCCTGCACGGGCCGCCGCCTCCACGGCCGCCTCGACACGCACCCCACCCTTGAGCTTGAGTTCACGCTTCTGCGTCTCGGTGAGATCGGCAACGGTCAGCCCCAGGGCACTGGCAGCGGCGGTACGTGGCTTGTCTTCCCGCTCCCTGCGGGCCACGGGCTTCTCGGCCTCGAACTCCCCGATGGTCACCGCGAGGTCCCTGGACGCGCCACGACGGAACACGGTCAGCGTGCTGCGCGAACCCGGCTTGAGACTGCCCACCATCCGGGGCAAGTCGGTGGACTTCTCGATGGGCTTGCCGTCTAGCTTGATGATGATGTCGCCGGCTTCCACGCCGGCTTTCTCGGCCGGCGCGCCAGCTTCCACGCCGCGTACCAGGGCCCCCTGGGGCTTGCCCAGGCCGATGGCTTCGGCCACCTCCTTGGTCACCTGGTCGATCTGTACGCCGATGCGGCCCCGGGTCACCCGACCGCTGCTGCGCAGCTGCTCGCTCACCCGCATCGCCTCGTCGATCGGAATGGCGAAAGCGATCCCCATGTAACCGCCGGAACGCGAGTAGATCTGGCTGTTGATGCCCACCACCTCGCCACGCAGGTTGATGAGCGGCCCGCCGGAGTTGCCGGGGTTGATGGCGACGTCGGTCTGGATCAGCGGCAGATAGTCACCCGTATCACGCTGCTTGGCACTGACGATGCCGGCTGTCACGGTGTTTTCCAGACCGAAGGGCGAACCGATGGCCATGCCCCACTCACCCACCTTGAGGCGATTCACGTCGCCCACTTTCACCGCCGGCAGGCCGGTGGCCTCGATCTTGACCACCGCCACATCGGTGCGCTTGTCGGCGCCGACAATGCGTGCCTTGAATTCGCGTTTGTCCGGCAGGGTGACCAGTACCTCGTCAGCCCCATCCACCACATGCGCATTGGTCATGATGTAGCCATCGACCGAGAGGATGAAGCCCGAACCGACGCCTCGCGGTTGCTCCTCCTGCTGCGGCCGGCCCGAACGCGGGCCCTGCTGGCGCGGCACATTGGGTGGCACGGGTAGACCGAAACGCCGGAAAAACTCCAGCATCTCCTCGTCGACCCCACCCTCCTCGCCACGGGCACTGACCTTCTCCAGCGTCCGGATGTTGACCACAGAAGGACCGACCTGTTCCACCAGGTCGGTGAAATCCGGCAAGGCCCGGCCCTGGGCCTGCACCGAGGGCAGCCAGGACATCAGGAGCACCAGGCTCAGGAGCCGGAACGCGATCCAGCGATGACGCAAAAGACGACGGTGAACAGACATCAATGCAGCCGTGGCGGACATATGGGACCTCATCTCGGAAGGAGCGTTGGATTAAAACAGAAAGACAAATTCCAGCGGGGTTGCGGGCTCAAGGAATCCGCTCCAGGCCCTGCGCAAACAGCTGCAGCGTCTGGGCCGGGACCTCGCCCACCAGCGTGAACCACCAGGCAGCGGCAGGGCCGCGACCACGTTGTACCAGCGCATGGGTGGCACCCATGGCCTGCGCCCCCGCGTGTGGGTGCCGGTGCGGGTCATAGGATTCGATGAACAGGGAAACCGAGGCCAGGCCGTCGGAGAAAACCCATTGCACCGTATCCCCGCCGGCCGGGACGGGCCGTCGGTAGCAGCCCATGGCGCGAAAGCCCGGGATCTCCTGGGCCAGGCGCCACCCCTGCGCCGCGGCCGTGGTCTTGACCAGCGAGAGCTACTCGACGCGGTACCCCTCCGTATTGCCCATCATGCGCTTGAGCTTGTCCATGCTCACAGGGGCATCGAGTTGCAATTCGGAAAAGGCGACCTGTTCGAGCACCTGGCCCTGCATGTCGAGGGTCTGCATCTTGACCATCAGACCCGTCTTGCGCTCGCTCCAGATCCGGTAACCGAAACGAAGACGGTCGCGGGGGCTGAGCTGCACGACATCCGCCTCGAACCCGGCCACACGCTCGCTGCCCTGCCCACTGGCGCTGTAATGCAGATCAATGGCCGCATCGGGGGACTTCAGCAATTGAGGGAAGAGCCCCAGGGTATCGCGCTTTTCAGCCACTGCCACCCGGGTCTGCGGCGAGAAAGTCACCACTTCATCGTTGAGACGGAAAGTCGATCGCGGCGTCCCCGTCAGGGACTCGACCCGCTCGATCTGCTGCTGGCCGTCGCACACATGCCAGACCCGCGAGCTCGACATGGCCCCCGCAGAGGACACGACCAGGGTACCGATGTAGGCACGCCGGCGCGATGCC
>JACCDR010255690.1_pt1 | contig 10216 bp, 6 predicted proteins | sample 7446431 | NCBI WGS metagenome assembly JACCDR01 (sample SAMN15323443, study PRJNA562643) | freshwater metagenome | isolation source: river surface water | place: USA:Blue River Watershed | collected 2017-08-17 | reverse complement strand
GAGACTGGCTTGGTGACCCGCCAGCGCGTCAGCGCGTTCGACCTGACTGACCACCGCGGCTAAAAAGGCGGCATAATCGCGGGTTGGCGTGCTGACACGCCACTTTTGCTGGGGCTGCAGGGCGGCGTCAAACATCGCCAGCTCCATTTTGCTGCCACCGATATCCAGGCCATAACACCAGGGCTGTTGGCTCATGCTGTGCCCTCATAGCGATGTAACACCACCCCTTGCACCACGCGGTTGACCTGGCCGCCAGGGCAAGGGTTATCCGGCGCAATACCCAGTTGCATCGATTTGTAACAGGCCAGTGTCTGGCACCAGAGAATATGCAATAACCCCAGCCAGTCATCCGTTAAGCTGGGTGCTACTGGCGGCTCAGTTGCCATCAATTGTTGCACTGTTAACATATCGATGTGCAGCGCCAGGTTGTCACGTTGTAGTTCCGCATACAGATCAAGATCATATTGCTGAGTGTATGGGTCAGCACTTTGCAACAAGATCAGCTGCGTGTCAGCATCGACCAGTGATTTTGGTCCATGCCGAAAGCCAAGCGGGCTTTCAAAATAACTTAAGATTTGGCCGGCGCTCAGTTCCAGGTATTTCAGCGCCGCTTCGCGGGCAATCGCCTGCAGCGGGCCGCTGCCCAAAAACACAATGCGCTTGCACGGTGTTTGTGCCTGGGTGCGGATGGTTGCCAGCTGTTCGTGCAGTAGCTGCTTGCCCTGCTGTACCAGACGGTGCACCTGTTGTGTGACGACCTGCAGATCAGGGGCAAAACACAGTTTGGTGGCCAGATACATGCCGCTAAAACTACTGGTCATGGCAAAACTCTGGTCATGCGTTGCCTCCGGTAACGCGTATAAATAACTGCGCGCGGCCTGCTCACGACTAAACTGCGCCAGTTGGCCCTGCGCATTACAAGTGATAATCAAATGCTGGCAGTCCGGCAGCAATTGCTCAGCCAGCCGCACCGCGGCGACACTTTCCGGGCTGTTGCCGGAGCGGCCGTACGATACCAGTAAAGTGGGACGCGGGCTTTGCAGATATAACCCTGGTGCGCTGACTAAGTCTGTCGTGGCGATGGCCTCGACCTGCTGGCCCGGTAACAGCTGCTGTTGCAGTGAAGCCGCCAGTGCCTCGCCGATATAAGCGGAGGTGCCGGCACCGGTCAAAATGATGCGCAGATCGGCTTTGGTCAGTAGCGGCTGGATAAACTGCTGCAGTGCCGGCAAACGCTGTTGATGCTCGTCGGTGATTTGTTGCCAGATTTGCGGTTGCTGGCTGATTTCACGGGCGGTCCAATAGGCGCCCTGTTGTTGTAACTCGCTACTGCTGTGGCCCAGATAGCTTTCTGCTTTGTCTTGGTTCACGGCACTGCTTTGGCTAACAGCACTGCTTTGGCTGGCAGGCTGGCCGTTACATAAAGAAAGATCGGCTGACATAAAAGTCCTTAATTAACAAGCCTGAGTCGTCACCGGTACAGCACTGCCGGTAGCGGGGTGCAGCTGGTCAGCGCTGCAAAAGCCACAGGCGCTGGCGTAATTGCGCAACACGCCATCCAGCCGGGCCATTAATAAACTACGCGCGTCAGCGCCACAGTCGCCTTGTTTGACCTGCGGATACAAGTCCGGTAAAAACTGGCGGATCAACGGTAGCGGCAAGGCGTCGGCCAGGTTTGTCAGCAATTGGCTGACCGCTTGTTGTAAATCCGGCGCTGGCCAGTAATAGCGGATACGATCGCTGTAGCTGTACAACAATTGCCAATCTTGCTGCTGATAAAATTGCTGCCAAAATCCCGGTTGCTGTTGCATCTGCTGCTGGCAGCGGCTGCGTAGACCGGATGGTTCAGCAGGTGCCAGCGCATCTTCAATAAACGACAGCGCAAACAGCGCTTCCCGCAGTGCCAGCGTCAGTTCCGGCCCCACTTTTAAGATGGCAAATTGGTCTGCCACCAGCTGGCGCAACAGCGCCGGGGTCTGGTAATCAGTCGAATGGGCTTCAAATACCAGCCGCGGTTCGGCTTTGATAAAGTCGCTGAGTGCGCGTGCCGCGCTGTGCTGATACAAATGCACCGACTGGTTATCAAACTCGACGCCGGGCTGTACCACTAACGCAATCACCCGTTGCCAGACCTCATCGGTCAGGCCAGCAGCGGCAAACGCCTGCTGATGAGTGCTGAGTGTGTATCGTACCGCGTCAACCGGCGTCGGCTGCAGTTGGTGCTCTAAGCTGGCGACGCCGCCCGGCGCCGGTACTTCGGTGCCTATCACATAACAAGGTGGCGGCGGCATGTTGCCGGCCGGCAGGTGTGCTACAGCATCGACAACAGATTGCTGATAAGTCTGCTCTGCCACTGCGCAAAGCCGCGCCGCGCGCGTCGCTATCAGCGTATCGGGTAACGCCACCGGGTCATCAGCACAGGCCATACTGGTATCCAGGTGAATTTTCTGAAAGCCGGCCTTTACAAACGCGGCCACCAGCTGCTCGGCATGTACCATGGCCTGTTCGGCCGGCAACGCACGCCAGACCACCGGGCCTAAATGATCGCCACCAAACAGCAGTTGCCCGCGAGCCAGGCCGAGCGCAGCGGCCTGTGCCTGCACAGTGGCGATAAACTGCGCCGGCGTCTGCTGGGTGTAACCACCAAATTGATTAACCTGATTGGCGGTGGCTTCGATTAATAACAACGACTGATCTTGTTTGGCGCGGCGCATTGCCGCCTCCAGCACCAGTGGATGGGCTGAGCAGACCGAATAGATGCCACAGGGTTGGCCGGCTGCGGCCGCCCCTTGTTTGGCTTGCTGTAACAACTGTTGTAACGAATCCATGTTGCAGCCTTAACCGACGTTCTCTGAGTCGACAGGCTTTGCAGCGGCCGTCTCTGCGCCGACAATGCCTAACGGCTTGCCGGTTTGCCAGGCGCCGCGGGTAAAGTCGGGGAAGTCTTTTGAATTGCTGCGATCGGCAACGGAAGCCACCGACAACGGCAATACGGCCGACCAGGCCGCGCCGTCGTAGACATCCTGATCCAGCGGTTCGGCATTACGCAGGCAATAAATCATCCGCCAGCACATCAAAAAGTCCATGCCGCCATGGCCGCCGTTGCGCTCGGCTTCTTTGCCCATCCGTAGCCACAACGGGTGGTCATATTGCTGGTACCACTTGGTCATATCGTAATCCCATTCGTGGTAATTACCGTTGCCGCCTTTTTCCAGCGCGATGCGGTCAGGAAAACCGGCAAAAACGCCGTTAGTACCTTGGATCAGGTTGTGCCGGCTGTATGGCCGTGGGGTGGTGGTATCGTGCTGCAGCATAATGGTGCGGCCTTTTACCGTTTTAATAATGCTGGTATTGATATCGCCGTGAATGTACTTCAGCTGATTGCGCTCATGACCAGCCGGAAATTCGCGCTTGGCATAAGCGGCACGGCCGAGCGCTGGTGAGCTGGCACTGGTCAGATAATCAAAACGGTCGCCGCGGTTGATATTCATATACTGCGACACCGGGCCCAGGCCATGCGTCGGGTAAATGTTGCCGTTGTAACGGGTATGCATATAAGTGCGCCAGGAGCCGGTTTTGCGCTCAATCTCTTTCATCTGCCAGCGCAGTTCATGAATGTAGGCTGCTTCACCGTGTAATAACTCGCCAAACAAGCCCTGCCGTACCATGTTCAGCACCATCAGCTCTTCGCGGCCATAATTGACGTTTTCCATCATCATACAGTTGCGCTGAGTGGCTTCGGCGGTGTCGACCAAATCCCACAAGTGCGCCAGTTCCAGCGCCATTGGCACTTCGACAAAGGCATGTTTGCCGGCCAGCATGGCTTCTTTGGCCATTGGATAATGCCAGTCCCACGGCGTGGCAATAATGACGATATCGACGTCCGGCCGGTTTAACAGCTCGCGATAGGCATGTTTGTTGCTGCCGTAAAACGCCACATCGCGCCGGCCATGTTGCGCCAGTATTTGTTTAGCGCGCTCGATGGTCAGCGGATCGGTGTCACAAATTGCCGTGATACGAGCGCCTTCGATATTACAAAAATGGCTGATAAAGCCCGAGCCACGCTCGCCGACGCCAATAATACCAACCCGCACTTCGGCCATTTTCGGCACCACCAACCCCATCACCGAGCTGTATTTGGTTTTGCCGCTATAGCCGCTATTGCCAGCTGGGCTGTTAGCCGTTTGAGCACAGGCAGCACTGGCACTGAGTGTGGCAGCTCCCATAGATGCTTTGATAAAGGAGCGACGATCAAAACCTGACATAAATCCCCCGTTAGTCGATGTATATTTAATGTTGTTCTTTATCAATGAGATGCAGCTGCACCCCAAGTGTTGTTAACGCATCAGCATCCCGTGAAGAGATGCCGCTGTCGGTGACCAGCGCATGAATGTGCTGGCAGGCACAAATCACATGAAAAGCTTTTTGGTTAAATTTGGAAGAATCGGTCACCACGATAATTTGATTGGCCATCGCACACATCAGCCGGTTCAGGCTGGCTTCTTTTTCAAAATGGGTGGTCAGGCCAGCATTTAGATCAAAACCGTCCACGCCGAGGATCAGTTTGTCAAAGCGATAATCCAGCAGGCTTTTTTCCGCTGTACTGCCATAAAACGACATCGATGTTTTGCGCAGTAAGCCGCCGGTCAGCATCACTTCCAATTGCTGATGCTGCGCCAGCTCGCTGGCAATATTTAACCCATTGGTCATCACAATCAGGTTTTTATGGCCGCTTAAATGGGCGGCCACCTGCTGCGTGGTGGTACCGGAATCGAGGATCACCCGGTCGCCGTCAGCAATCAGCTTGGCGGCCGCTGCGCCCAATTGTTGTTTCAACGCTGAGTTAAACTGACCTTTTTCTTGCAACGACAACTCGCGCGATAACTCGCGTAATAACTCAGAGTTCACCAAAGCCCAGCCGCGGGAGCGTACCAGCAGTTTTTTTTGGTCCAGCAATGCTAAGTCGCTGCGGATAGTGACTTCGGACACCAAAAAGCGTCCGGCCAGTTCCCGTACCGATACTTTCCCCAGCTGTTGCGTCAAGCGGACAATTTCCTGCTGACGTTCGATGGTATTTCGCATAGCCACCTGTGCTTGTTTGGTCATCTTGTCAAAAAAAGTGTTTCGAAAGGTTTCGAATGAGTGCCTGCAATCGCCGTCAGTGTGTGGTCCTGAGCCGACATTGTGCGGCTAACTTGGCTTTTTTGGCGGTTTTGCTTGCTGCTATTTAACTTAGCATGTCAATTATCGAAATCAAACAAAAGTTTTTTTACATTTCGATATTGCTTGCTGATGAAAAATAACGCTATAAGTAAGCAATCGAAAGCTTTGTTTGTTTTTCAATGCGTTCGAAATCTGACTTAAAACAAGCGTACATCGCACACCAGAGAGCAAACGGGGGAATCATGCAGACACAATTACGGCCAGCTATGCTGAGCCTGGCAGTGGCGGCGGCAGTGGCCGCGCTACCGTCCCAGGCACAAACCACCAATCAAACAGCGGCTCAACGCCAGTCGGCGACAGCACAAAGCCAGTCGGACAATCACAATCAGCAGTCAGCCGGGCGCGGCAAGACGGAAAAAAGCAAAGATGTTGAGGTGATTGAAGTCACCGGCATCCGCAGCTCTATTAAAGAGTCGTTGTATCAAAAACAAAATGCCGCCAGCGTGGTGGATTTAGTGGTGGCCGATGACATTGGTAAGTTCCCGGATGAAAACCTGGCGGAAGCGCTGCAGCGGGTACCAGGGATCACCATTACCCGTAATGGCGGCGAAGGCCAGAATATTCTGGTGCGCGGGCTGGGGGGCGGCTACAACATCACGACATTAAATGGCCGCAAGCTGGCATCGGAATACGCCGGTCGCGATTTTAACTACGATACCATTGCCTCTGAGCTGGTCAGTACATTACGGGTGTACAAATCGCCGGAAGCCCAGTTACCGGAAGGTGGTATTGGCGCGGTGATTGATATCGAAACCCGTAAACCGCTAGAGCAGGACGGTTTTACCTTGTCGGCATCGGCCAAAGGCATTTACGAAAGCCGCACCAAAGAAACCCATCCACATGCCTCCTTTATCATTGGCCAAAACAATGCCGATGACACCTTCGGCGCTTTATTCTCCGCGGTTTATTCGAAAAAAACGCTGCGCGCTGATACCTATTCAGCCGCTGGTTTTTTTGATGAAGCAGAGGGCTGGGGCGTGGATAGCGCCGGCCTCCCGGTTGATAAAAACAACAACGGTAAAATTGATAGTGGTGAAATTTTTGCGTCAAAAATTCCGAGTTATATGTATTTTGCCAACGCGCAGGACGTGCGGGAGCGCCTCGGTGGCACGCTGGCGCTGCAATGGCGGCCGAACGATCAATTAGATATCAACTTTGACGCCTTATATTCCCGCTACAACACAGACGGTAACCGCTACCAAATCGGTTTTGTCAACTATGACGAGAGCTGGACGCCGGGTACGCCGTTATTCAGTAACGCCCAGTTTGACAGCCTGAACCGGGTCGAGAAAGTGCGGCAAACCGGTGCCAACACCATGGTGGAGCTGCTAAACCTCAGCACACCACGCAAAACCGATACCTACCAGCTGGGCTTCAACACCAGTTATCAGCTGACCAACAACTGGAAGCTGATGTTTGATGCCGCCAGCTCACGGGCCAAAGATGAAAACGCCGGCGATAACCGTTTTATCGTGGCACGCGGCTTTGTCGATGCGATTGATATCGACTACAGCAAAGGCAATAAATTACCGGATGTGGTATTAAGCCCGGGCTTAACCGCCCAGCAGGATTACGGCGCGCATTACAGCTATAACTCTGGTACCGGCGTGGAAGACTCGGTCAACGATCTCAAACTGTTTAGCAGTTATCAGCCAGATGGCGGCTGGGCCAATAACATCGGGCTCAGTAAAGTGGATATGGGGTTGCATCATGTGGCGCAAAGTAAGCAGCAAAATCAATTTGCCTCGGCCAACGCCAGCCAGTTTAGCCGCGGTGGTTTTTATCTGACCCGCGATAAATACAACTTCGATAAAAGTACCGTGTTTACCAAAGGCGAGTTTGAGCTGTTTAAGATCCCGGCCAGTGTATTTGTACCCGCCAACTTTGATAATTTCCTCGACGGCGAAAACAGCATATCGCCGCAGCCATGGCCAAGTTTTGATTACGACAAACTACTGGCCTATTACCGCAGTATCAGTGCTGAAGCGGCGGATAAGTCGATTGTGCCTGTGCTCAACCGGGCCGGCAGTTTTGAGGTAAAAGAGGGCGTCAGTGCGGCTTTTGTGAACGTTACGCTGGAGCCGGAATTATGGGGCATGCCGTCGGTGCTGAATCTGGGCGTGCGCGCCAGCCGCACCGAAGTCTCTTCGATTGGTTTTGGTTATGACCTCAGCAAGGTGCAACTGGATAGTGCCGGTCAGCCAATTAACAACGATTGGCGCAAGGTGCAGCCGGTGCGCTATGAAGACAGTTATACCAATGTGTTACCCAGCCTGAACTTTAAACTGAACATTCAAGATGATTTGTTGTTCCGTTTTTCGGCGGCTGAAGTATTAAGCCGGCCATCGTTAAACCACCTGCGCACCTGGGCGGCGCCAAATTTCACCAGCCGTGAGCAAAATCTGCCGACTTTATCAATTGGGAACCCAGGCGTATTGCCGGAAAAAGCCCGTCAGGCCGATATTACCTTGGAATGGTACTACGCCGAAAGCAGCGCATTAAGCGGTGGCGTGTTTGTTAAAGATATCAAATCGTTTATCAATGAGCGCAAGCTGCCCACTCAGGTGCAGGGTACTACTTATCTGGTGACCACAGCCCGTAACGACGGTTATGGCGCCACTGTGACCGGTTACGAAGGCGCCTGGCAACATTCACTGGATGGTTGGTTACCAGAGCCGTGGAATGGCTTTGGCTGGCAGCTCAACTACACCTATGTCGATAGTGAATATGACGATCCGAAGTTAAAAGCGAAAAAACTGCCATTCCAGGGCATGTCCAAACAAAGCTACAACGCCGTAGTGTATTACGAGCAGTATGGCTTTCAGGCCCGGCTGGCTTATAACTGGCGCTCTAAATTTGTCACCAACCCGGAAGATTGGGGCGGCGCGTCTTGGGTAGCCGATTACGGTCAGTTAGACGCCAGTGTCAGTTATGACGTGCTGCCAACAGTGTCGGTGTTTGTCGAGGCCAGTAACCTGACCAACAGCCGGTATTGGGGTTATGTCAAACGCGAAGATCAGGTCAACTACCTGGAGCGCTTTGGTACCCAGGTTGCCTTTGGTGTGCGGGGCAGTTTTTAGTGCCGTGCTGCGACAGCAGCATAGCTAGCCATATTTAATGCAGCGCTGGATGAGGTTGCTGCCAACGATATAAACCGCGAACAACAGGCCGGGCATGACCCGGCCTGTTTTTAGCAGTCTTTTAATAGGAGAGATTAATGCGCTATGTAATTTTGGGTTTGCTGGCATTGATGCTGCAGGGTTGCGGCAGTAGTGGCAGCACGCCGGCAGCTGCTGGCGGAGTTAGCAGCGGCACTGGCACCGTCAGCCCGCCGGCTACGATTGTCTATACCGAACAATTGAGTTTAGCCGCCAACAGCTGGGTGCAAGGCAAACCGGCGGCAACGGCGCAGCTGGTCACAGAGCAGGGCATTCGCAGCTGGAAACAAGCCGATGATGTCATTGCTGTGTATCTGCACAATAAAGTGGCGGGCAAAATCCAGCTGGCGTTATCCGGTAAAGTGACCAGTGGGCCGGCCGTCTTAGAGGTCAGTATCGGTGAGCAAGTGCACAAGGTACAACTGCAAAGCGGCGCCTTTCAGCAGCACGCTATCGGTGAATTTATGCTGGCGCAGCCTGGTTATCAGCAAATCTTGTTGCGCGGTGTGACCAGCCAGGGTGCTGAATTTGCCGATTTGGATCAGCTGCATCTGGCGGGGCCGGCGGCGCAGGGCGTTAGTTTTATCCGCGATGAAGTGTATTGGGGCCGGCGTGGTCCATCGGTGCATCTGAGTTACAGCCCGCCACCGCAAACCAATGTGACTTGGTTTTATAGCGAAATGCGCATTGAGCCAGGGCAGGACGTGATTGGCAGCTATTTTATGGCCAATGGGTTTGCCGATGGCTATTTTGGGATTCAGGTTAATTCTGCCAGCGAGCGGCGTGTGTTGTTTTCGGTGTGGAGCCCTTATCAGACTGATGATCCATCGTCTATTCCGGCCGACCAACAAGTGCAGCTAATGCGCAAAGGCCAGCAAGTGCAAACCGGTGAGTTTGGCAATGAAGGTTCTGGCGGCCAGAGCTTTTTGCGCTACAACTGGCAAGCGGGCGTCAATTACCGCTTTTTACTAAAAGGCGAACCGGCGGCGGATAATTTTACCCATTACAGCGCCTGGTTTTATGCGCCGGAGCAAGGCCAGTGGCAACTGATCGCCAGTTTTGCCCGGCCGAAAACCCAGCGTTTTATTGAGCGGCCGCATTCATTTCTGGAAAACTTTATACCAGAAATGGGCGATAAGACACGCTCTGTGCTATTTACGCAACAATGGTTTGCTGATGCGCAGGGCCGCTGGACGGCAAACCGCCAGGCGCGTTTTAGCGTCGATAATACCGGTGCACGGGGCAACCGGCTGGATTTTAAAGGGGCATTGACCGAGCAGGGCTTGTTGCTGCAAAACTGTGGTTTTTTCAGTGAAACCACCGCTGCCGGCACCAGCTGGAACTTGCCAGTGCCGACTGCGTTACCACAGGTGGATTTAGCGCAGCTGCCTTAAGTCATCGCGCTGGTGGTGCCGGTTCAGCGCAGCATGTTTGCAGTGAACCGGCTTGGCTTGCGGTAGAGCAAGTGCTTGATGCGCTAACCGTTAGCTGCGACCGCGGGTGGCGGTGGCCGGCGAGATACGCGCCGCCAACAGTGACGGGTAGCTGACCGCCAGTTGGCCAACCAGTAACAGCGCCAGTACGCCGCCGACTAACAGCCCAGGGCCCATCGGTTTGACGCTAAAGGTATCAACCAGCCACATATTTAATCCCACTGCAGCAATAGCGCCCAATACGACACCAGCCAGGCTAATCAGCAGGTTTTCCGCCATAAAATACCGCATGATCTGCCACTGGCTGGCACCCAGCCCCCGGCGGGCGCCCATGGCCCGCACCCGGCGCTTGATCCTCAACCCCGCCAGGCCCACAATGCCACAACCCGTAATGACCGCCAG
>JACCDR011241681.1_pt1 | contig 10218 bp, 3 predicted proteins | sample 7446431 | NCBI WGS metagenome assembly JACCDR01 (sample SAMN15323443, study PRJNA562643) | freshwater metagenome | isolation source: river surface water | place: USA:Blue River Watershed | collected 2017-08-17 | reverse complement strand
GTTCCCAAACGTGATTTGGGACAACTTGTGGTTCGCTCGGCCTGTTTGGTAGAAGTCAGACCCGCTCGGAGAACGTGCGCAACTTCTGGTTCCCATCAGCGCGATTTGTGGTCACATCGACAGGACTTCACCGAGGACTTTCAGCAGCTCCGCCTCGCTGTAGGGCTTGTGCAGCACGACCTGCACGCCGAGCGCTTTCCAGTCGATCTCAGTCGGCGGGTGAGAGCCGCCGTCCACCAACCCGGTCACCAGAATGATTGGAACCGCGGTGGTGACCTCGCGGATATGCCGGGCAAGGTCCCGGCCGCTCATCCTCGGCATCATCTCGTCCACGATGGCGGCGGCAAAATCTCCGTTTTGGGCCTGGAACTCACGCCAGCCATCCTGTCCGTCCACCGCCACGACCGGACTGAATCCGTGCCCCGTCAGCACCCGGGCCGTGATGAGGCGGATGGGCTCCTCGTCGTCCACGACCAGGATCTTGCGGCCCTCGCCCTGCAAAACCGGGGCCGATGCGGCGACGCTTTCCCGCCGGACTTCCGTCACCGCCGCGGGCAGGATCACCTCAAAGGTCGTGCCCACGTTCTCCTCGGAGTGCACCAGGATGGCGCCGCCGTGGTTCCGGACGATGCCATACACCGTGGAGAGACCCAGGCCGGTGCCCTTGCCGCGCGGCTTCGTGGTGAAGAACGGCTCGAAAATGCGGTCCAGCAGCTGCGGCGGAATTCCCGTGCCGGTGTCCGTCACCGTGATCGCGACATAGTCGCCGGGCTTGAGCGAGGCCAGGGCCGGGTCAGCCGGTGCCACCACCGGGTGGTTCCTTGCCTTTAGGGTGAGAGTGCCGCCCGAGGGCATGGCGTCGCGGGCGTTGACCGCGAGGTTGAGCAGCACCTGATGCAGCTGGGTGAGGTCGCCCACGACCGGGAACACGTCGCGGGGGGAGTCGTATTCGATCGTGATGTTGCGCGGGAAGGTCTCCTCGATGAGACGCACCAGGTCCTTGAGCAGGTGGCGCGGTTGCACCTCGGTGCGCTCGCCGCCTTCCATGCCGCGGGCAAAGGTGAGCACCTGGCGCACAATGCCCGCGCCGCGCTGCGCCGCCGTCTCCACGGTCTCGACATAGCGGCGCGCATTGGCGTCGGGATAGCGGATCTTGAGCAACTCGATCGAGAGCAGGATCGGCGTGAGCACATTGTTGAGGTCGTGCGCGATGCCGCTCGCCAGCAGTCCGATGCTCTCCAGCCGCTGGGTGCGGGTGACCTGCTGCTCCAGCTGCTTGCGGTCGGTAATGTCTTCCTTGATCGCCACGAAATGCCGGATCACGCCGTCGTCGTCGCGCACCGGCGTCACGGTCATCCGCTCCTCGTAGATCGTGCCGTCCTTGCGGCGGTTGGAAATTTCTCCCGACCAGACTTCGCCACGCCGGATCGTTTCCCAAAACAGGCGGTAAAACTCGGGCTTGTGCCGGTGCGAGCGCAACAGGCGCGGGGTCTGGCCGACCACCTCTTCGGAGGTGTAGCCGGTGATTTTAGTGAACGCCGGGTTCACCCACTCGATCCGGCCCTCGTCATCGGTGATCAACCAGCCGGACGGCGTGGCCTGCAGCGCCGCGTGCAGCAGATGGAGGTTGTCCAAGGCCAGTCGCTCCGAGGTCTGGTCCGCGATGACCGTCATCAGGTGACGGGCGCCTTGAAAATCCACCGGCACGAAGTGCACGAGCAGTTGCAGGTCGCGGCCAAAACTGGTGGTGACGGCGGCCTTTTGCATCTCGGTGCGGCCGGTCGCCAGTGCGCGCTCGGCGCCGTCAAGTAATCCGGAGCTGCGCCAGGAATCCAGCTGCCGGTAGTTCTGGCGCAACAGGGCCGGCACGTCGGCCCCGATGATCCGGGCCGCCGCCTCGTTGGCAATCACGGCCCGACCGTCGGGCCCGTAAACAATCATCCCGAGGGGAGAGGAGCGCAGGATGGTTTGCGCGAAGGCCAGCGCTTCGGCGGTCCGCGCCTCCGCGCTCTTCTGGTGTGAGATGTCCGTATGCGTGCCGAATGCCTGGTGCGGACGTCCGTCGGGGTGCCGGCTGACAATCTGTCCGCGGGACATGATCCACTTGTAGCTTCCGTCCTTGGTGCGCATGCGGAACTCACAGCGATAGACCGGAGTTTCCCCGCGCATGTGCCGTTGCATCGTTTCATCCACGCGGGCGCGGTCCTCCGGGTGGATCCGGTCCAGCCACTCCTGCTCACGGTTGGGCAGCTCATGGTCGGCGTAACCGAGCATGGCTTTCCACTCGGAGGAAAAATACGCCTCCCCGGTTTCACCGTTCCACTCCCAGGTGCCGGTGCCCGCGCTCTGCAGCGCAAAATTCCAGCGCAGCCTCGACTCTTTCAATTCCTGCTCCACGGCCAGATGCCGGCTGAGCAATCGCCGAACCAAAACATACAGCAGCACCGAGGTCACCCCGATGAAAAACATCCCCTTGGAAACATCGCGGAGCCAATTCGTCAGACCCGCCTTGGTCTCATACGATACCAGGGCATCGCTGATCACAATCCAGAGGGTGCCGAAAATCGCATAGATCCCCGTCAGCTTGAGGGCCGAGTCTTTGCGCAGGATGGTCATGAGGGGTGGAGTCTTCATCGGCAAAACCGGCCCGCATCATGCCTTTTCCGCAGTCATCATACTGCGCACCTGTTGCCCAAGCCAAGGCCCAAATCAACCGGCCGAAACCCGCCGCCGTCGGCTTCTCGCCGGGAAGAGCGTGCGACAAATCTCGCAGACCGTGCCGTCGCAGCCGCGGGCCGTGCAGTGCTCGCGGCCGTAGAAGATGATCCGCAGGTGGAGCTGATTCCAGTGCGCCTCGGGAAATAAATTTTTCAAGTCGCGCTCGGTCTGCTCGACGCTGCGGCCGTTGCTCAGTTTCCAACGCTGCGCCAGGCGGTGGATGTGCGTGTCCACGGGGAAGGCCGGCACGCCCCAGGCCTGGCTCATGACGACCGACGCCGTCTTGTGGCCCACCCCGGGCAACGCTTCCAGTTCCTCGAAGGTTCGCGGCACCGCGCCGCCGTGGCGCTCCATGATCAGCCGCGAGAGCTCGCTCACGGCCTTGGCTTTCTGGGGCGACAGGCCGCAGGGGCGGATGATCCCCTGGATTTTCGCCACCGGCACGCGCGCCACGCCGGCGGGATTGTCGGCCAAGGCCCACAGGTGCGGGGTGACCTCGTTCACGCGCTTGTCGGTGCACTGCGCCGACAGGACCACCGCGACGAGCAGCGTGTAGGGATCGCGATGGTCGAGCGGGATCGGCGTCTCGGGATAAAGCTCCGCGAGGCGACGATCAACGTAGGCGGCGCGTTCGGCTTTGGTCATGAACCGGGGCACGCAACCACGCGGCGGGGAAAAGGCAACCGCCCTTCCCCGCCCGGGTCCGCTCACTCGGACGGCTGAACCAGGATGCCGTTGCCGTTGAGCGTGAGCCGGTCGGCGATCACACCGCCCGTCAGCGTGCTGTTGCCGTTGAGCGTGACGGTGCCGGCCGGCGCCGTGACGTAGCCGGCGAAACCGACGTTGCCGTTCAAGGTCAGGCCGCCCGCGGCGAGGTTGAGTTCGAGCCACTCCGGATGCAGCGGCTCGCCGACCGAGCCGTTGAGGGAAGTGCCGTTGGCCAGGTTCAGGATGACCGGGCCGACGATGACCAGCCGGCTGCTGCCGTTGAGCGTGAGGCCCTGGAGGTTGTAAACCTCGGGCTCGGTGCCGCCGGCCACGCCGAACACGAAACGGTTGCCGCCATTGGCCGTGAACGTGCCGTAGGTGCCGGGCGGCACCGCCAGCTCGCCCGCGTTGCCGTTCAACGTGAGGTTCCGGAGGGTCGCGAAGTCACCCGGAGTCTGGCCGGCCGAGTGGATCGAGACGTTACGCGTGCCGGTGGGAGCCGGCGGAGCGACGACCACGGGCAGCGTGAGCGCATCCGTGCGACGGACGACATGCCGCAGCACCGCGCCGCCGTTGAGCGTGATCGTGTGGTCCGACGGCGCAGCCGCGCCGCTACCGTCGACCGTGCCGCCATAGGCCGGCTGACCGTTGAGCCGCACGGTCGGCGTGCCCGGCACCAACAGGTCACCTGACACCCAGGCGCTGCCGTTCAGCGTGACGCTTTCCGGCAACAGCACCTGCACCGAACCGTCGAGACCGCCATTGAGCACGGGCGCGTGCCGCACGAGCGCGGTGATCGTCACGACCAACGAATCGCTCAGCGAGCCGGTGTAATCCGGATGATTGATCGTCGCGGTCACGGCATACGTGCCCGGATTCACGGGCGGCGTCGGCGAACCGTCATAAGTGATGATCACCGGCAATCCGGCGGGGACGGTTGCGGCCGTCACCACGCGCGGCGTGCCGTCGTAGTTCTGCGTGAGGCCCGCCAGCGTCAGGCTGGCCGGTGCCGGGTTCACCGTCAGCAGGACGGCATCGCTGATTATGCTGCCGGCGCTGTTGGTGACCACGACATCGTAGGAACCGGCATCGGCCGTAACCGGATTCGGGATCGTGTAGCTGGCACCGTCGGCGTCGGGGATGGCCACGCCATTGCGGCGCCACTGGTAGGTCGGGGCCGGATAACCGATGACCGCCACACTGAAGGTCACGCTCTCGCCCACGGTGACCGTCTGCGCCACGGGTCCGGTGGTGATGGCCGGCGCGGCGGTCAGATTGAGACCGACGAGCACGGGATCGTGATCGGAGTAGCGGTAGGGCGTGCCGGTGTTGATCGCCTGCTGGGCGGGCGATTTGTCCTCGGTGTTGTAGTCGTAGTAGATCGGCTCGTCGGAGTTGACGTGCCAGGTGGCGGCGCCGGTGACCTGCGCGGCGAGGCTCGGGCTCGCCAAGGCGTGGTCGAGATGGCCGAAGGCGCCGTCGAACGAGTAGGAGTAACCGTCCGCGCCTTCGTAAAGCTCCGTCAGGTTGACGTAGCCGGCGTTCTTGAGCGCGGTGATCGGATCTTCCTGCGCGTAGGCGTTGAGGTCGCCGATGATCAGGAAGTCAGGATCGCCGCTGCCGGTCGGGTCGGTGGCGAGCCAGGCGGCCAACGCCTCGGCTTCCCTCGTGCGCAGCCAGTTGTTGGCGCCCTGCCCGTCGCCCTGGTCGATGTTCGGGTTGGGCACGATGCCGTCGCTCATGCTCGAGACGCTGGCCTTGGCGCGGAAGTGGTTGATCGAAACCGTGAGCACGGCGCCGGTCGCCTTTTCGCGGAAGGTCTGCGCGAGCGGATTGCGCGCGTGGTTGTTGAAGTAGGGGCTGCTGAGCATCGCCGGCGCCCCGACGGTTTCCACGGTCTCCACGCGGTAGATGAACGCGCAGTGGATGACGTCGGTGACGATGTTGACGGCCGAGGCATCCACGTAGGCGTAGGTCGTGCCGGTGGGCGCGGCGGCGTTGAGGGCGGCGACCAGCTGCGCAAGCGCACCGGACGGGCCGAAACCGTCGTTCTCCACCTCGGTCAGGCCCATGATGTCGGGCGCCTGCGCGAGGATGGCGGCCACGGTTTTGGCGAGCTGGCGCTGGTATTCCTCGTAGTTGGTCGCGCCGCGGCTGGTCGGGAAGCCGCCGCCGGCTCCGTCACCGTTGAAGAGGTTCAGCACGTTCCCGATCGTCACCTTCAGCGATCCGCCGACCGCCGGGGGCGTCGCCGTCCGCGGGTTGGCGCGACTGAAGACTGGCGCCGTGTCCGGCTGCACCATAAACGCACCGAACTGGTAGGTGAGCACGCCGCTTACCCCCGTGGTGGTGTCGCCCGCGCGGAGCGTCGTCCCGGAACCGTCGTCGAAGACATAGGGCGTCGGGTCCGGATTGGAGCGCGAGGTGCCGTCGTCGAGCAGGATCTGGTTGAGCAGGTTGGCGGCGAGCTGCGCCTGCGCCGGGGCGCCGGGCGCGACGATATTGGTGGGTTGGAAGAGCCGGCCGTTGGCGAGGATCACCTGGCCGAAACGTCCGAGGTCGTAGTTGTCGGTGACCGTGAGCGTCTGCGGCAGGCTGATGCGCATGCCCTCGTAACGCTCCAGCTGGCCCGAAGCCGGCAGCGGCAGCGTCACCGCCTCTGCGGCGGGCAGCGGCGCCGTGCCGTCCACACTGATGGCGGCAACGGCGTCCACCTCGGTGAGACTGTTGAATTCCGTGGCCTTGCCGGTGACGGTGACCACGTCGCCGACGTTCAGTGCCGCGGCCGTGGCGGCCAGCGGTGAACCGGAGCCGAGGAACACATAGACACCCTCGGAAGTGGTCGGATCGGAATCGGTGTTGGCGTCGAGCTCCTGCACGAAGAAGCCGTCGCGGGTGCCGAGGCCGCCGGTGAAGAAGCCGGTCACCACGCCGTTGATCGTGACCTGATACCCGACGAGCGGGCTCACCGGGCCGCTGCCCTGGATCACATGGATGCGGGTCACGCCGGTGCCGCCGTCGTCGTCCACGACGCCTGCGGTGAGAGAAGGCAGCGTGAGCGCCCCGGAGTAGGCGGCATCGCCGGACGCCACGATGGCGTGGCTGATGATGCTGAAGTGTGTGGCGGCCTCGTTGACGGTGTCGTCCGCAGCCTGCACATGCACGAGCTTCGGCTGCAGGTCGCTCAGGACGATGTCGGCCGTCGCGCCGAAGGTGAGACCGTCGGCGCTGACCAAGGTCTGGGCGTCGGCGATGGCGCGCACGGTGACCGGGCCGGCCGGCACGGTGTTGAGGCGCAGCGTGTAGGTGTCGGTCGTCAAGCCGGCCTCATTGACGAGCGTGTTGCCGCCGGTCGGCGAGGCGAAGACCCGCGCGATGCCGTCGGAAACACTGGACACGACGATGTCGTCGAGGCCCACCCACTCGTCGTTGCCGACGGCGTTGGTCGTGAGGAAGCGGACCTGCACCTTTGCCTGGTTGTCGGCGTCGGCCGGCAGTGTCGCCAGCACCGGGGTGACGAGGCCACTGAGCGCGGGGCCCTGCGTGGCATCGGCCACAAAGGCCTCGGGCAGTTTGGTGAACGGACCGGTGTCACCGACCCGATACTGGAGCGCGACCGGTTGAGCAGCGTTGTCGTTCGAGCCGTCGAGGTCGCGCAGGTTGGCGGCGACACTCACGTTCGTGCGCCCCCGGGTGTCGAGATGGATGACGATGTGCGGGGCATCGGCCGTGCCCGAGCCTTGGAGCGCGATGGTCGGGTTGGGGATGCCATCGAATTCGGCGACGCCGCCGCTGCTGAGGCCGTTGGGATTGGCTTGGTTGGCGATCACGTCCAAGTCATTGGCCGCGCCGCTGGTGCCCGTGAGTGTCTGCGGGTTTGTGCCCGTGCCGGCGGTGATGTCCTGCCCGAGGTAGCCGATGATCGAGGGCACGGCCGACCAGTTGTCGTTGGCCGTGATGAGCGTGGTGCCGGACCAGTCCTGGCTGAGATTCGCGGCGGCCAGATTCCAATAGAGATCAGGCACGACGACGGTGAGGACCGCGGGCGCGCTCGTGTCGTTGCCGGCGGAATTCGTGACCGTGACCGTGTAGTTGCCGGCATCGCCGGCCTGCACGTTGGTGAGCGTCAGGCTGGCGCCACTCGCGCTACCGAGGGGAAAGCCGTTCTTGTTCCACTGGTAGGTCAGCGGCGCGGTGCCGGACGCGGCGACGCTGAAGGTCACGCTGCCCCCGGCCAGGACGGTCTGCGAAACGGGCGGGGTTGTCACGGTGGGGGCGACGGGCACGACCACCGTGAGGGTGGCCGCGGCGCTGGTTGCATCGCCGGCGGAGTTGCTGATGAACGCCGTGTAATCGGCCGCATCCGCCGCCTGCACGTTGGTGAGGGTGAGGGTCGCGGTCGCGGCGCCGGAGATGTTGCCGCCATCGCTGAGCGGGTTGCCATCCTTGCGCCATTCATAGGCCAGTGGGGCGGTGCCCGAGGCGCTGACGCTGAAGACCGCGGTGCCGCCGGCCGCCACGGTCACGCTGTCGGGATCGTCCGTGACGGTCGGAGCCACGGCCCCGCCGCCCACGGGGGTGAGGGAAAAATTATCCACGCCCATGGCATCGTCGGCCCCGGCGGCGTTGAAGTCGGTCCAGCGCAGGTGGAAGGTGGCTCCGTTGGGAATGGACAGGCCGGTGATGGTCGCGGAGAGCGCGGCCGTGTGCTGCTGGGTGCCGCTGCCTGTGGCAGGTTGACCGGGGTTGAGGTAATCGAGCGTGTTGAAGTCCGTCCAGGTGCCGGTCGTGAGCGAGGTAGCATCGACGCTGTATTGGAAATCAAGCCGGTCGGACCGGTTGGTGGCGCCCACGCGCCAGGTCTCGCCGGTAAAGCTGATCTGCAACTCGGTGAGGGTGGCCCCGGTGTTGTTGGTGAACGCGACGCCGATCGTCGGAATGAGCGAACCGCTCTGCAGGCCGCCCAGCGCCCATTCGCCAGCCGTGCCGAGCAGGTAGGTGTCGCCGGCATTGCTCGAGCCCGCCCCGCTGGATAGCGTGGCGTTGGCGTTGGTGCCGGCTTCTGCAAACAACCAGCCTGCGGGCAGGGCGGCCGGGGTGGCGGCATTGAAATCCTGGGAGTAGGCGCCGGTCAGCGAAACCTGAGCCGACAACGGAAGGGCAAGCAACAGGCTGGCGAGAACGGCCGCCAGCAGGAGCGGCAGCCGGGGAGACAGAGTCGAGGTGAACATGGGATGCAGTGTGTTTGCACGAAGCCTGCCAGCCGCATGCGGCAAATCAACCCGCAGTTGGTGACGATTTGCTGACATTCCATTCCCAACGGCCAGCAGACCGACTACCGGTTACTGAACGGCCGTTAATGGCAGCTCCCCCGGCCCAAAACTCAGTTGCACGGGCCGCCGCCGGGTGCGTAGCCTCGAACATGGTTCCGCCGCGCGACTCCCTCGCCCCCCTCGACACCTTTGAACGCCGCCACACCGGCTCCCCCGACGCCGATGTCGCCGCCATGTTGCAGACCGTCGGGCAGCCCTCCGTGGACGCCCTCGCCGACGCTGCCGTGCCGGCCGGTATCCGGCTCCCGCGCCCGCTAAACCTCCCCGCCGCCGCCGGCGAATCCGCCGCCCTCGCCGAGCTCCGCAGCCTCGCCGGCCTGAACCAGGTTTACCGTAACTTCATCGGCCTCGGCTATTACGACTGCGCCACCCCGGGCGTCATCCAGCGCAACATCCTCGAAAACCCCGGCTGGTATACCGCCTACGCCCCCTACCAGGCCGAGATCTCCCAGGGCCGCCTCGAGGCGCTGCTCAATTTCCAGACCCTCGTCACCGACCTGACCGGGATGCAGATCGCCAACGCCTCCATGCTCGACGAGGGCACCGCCGCCGCCGAGGCCATGATGCTCGCCCACCGCGTGAAGCTCGGCGACAGCCACGACGCCTCCGTCTTCTTCGTCTCCGACAAGTGCCACCCGCAGACGATCGACATCGTCCGCACCCGCGCCAAGCCCCTCAACGTCGCCGTCATCGTCGGCGACCACCGCGCCTACGAGTTCGCCGGCAAGGTCTTCGGCGTGCTCGTGCAATACCCTGACACCACGGGCAGCATCCACGACTTCGCGGCGTTCTTCGAAAAGGCCCACGCCGCCGGCGCGCTCTGCGTCGTCGCCACCGACCTGCTCGCGCTCACGCTGCTGCGCGCGCCGGGTGAGTTCGGCGCCGATGTCGCCGTCGGCTCGGCCCAGCGCTTCGGCGTGCCGATGGGCTTCGGCGGACCGCACGCGGGCTTCCTCGCCACCAAGGATGAGTTCAAGCGCCAGATGCCGGGCCGCCTCGTCGGCGTCTCCAAGGACGCCCAGGGCAACCCGGCCATGCGCCTCGCCCTCGGCACCCGCGAGCAGCACATCCGCCGCGACAAGGCCACGTCCAACATCTGCACGGCGCAGGTGCTGCTCGCGGTCATGGCCTCGATGTATGCCGTCTATCACGGACCCGAGGGCCTGAAACGCATCGCCGCCCGCACCCGCCGTCTGACCACCCTGCTCGCCTCCGCGCTCAAGGCCGCCGGCGCCACGGTCAACGCCGAGCCGGTCTTCGACACGCTCACCATCGGCAACGTCGCCGCCACGCGCGTCCACGCCGCCGCAGCCGCGAAGAAAATGAACCTGCGCGTGGTGGACGACTACACCGTCGGCCTCTCGCTCGACGAGGTCGCCACCGTCGAGGAACTGCAGACTCTCCTCGCCTGCTTCAGCGAGTCCGCCGTCTTTGATGTAGCCGGGATCGGTGAGCCCGG
>JACCDR010183768.1_pt1 | contig 10219 bp, 11 predicted proteins | sample 7446431 | NCBI WGS metagenome assembly JACCDR01 (sample SAMN15323443, study PRJNA562643) | freshwater metagenome | isolation source: river surface water | place: USA:Blue River Watershed | collected 2017-08-17 | reverse complement strand
GTGGCGTCGATCGCGAACACGTCTTTATCGGGCAACGAATAGAGCATGCGCTGGTCCCAGATCTGATTTGCGCTGTCCACCCAATGCTGGCCGTTGAATTTGAGGATTGCTCCGACGATGGGCTGATAGCCGGCGAGCGGGTTGTTCGGATCAGATCCAAACTCGAAGTTCACCGGTCGCACACTGCCGAGGATGTCGATGGTGTTCGGAGGAGCCAACGGATTGGTAGCCGGGAAGCCCGGAGCGAAGACGGCGATCAGCCCGGCGAGATCAGCGAGGCTGCCTTTTACCGTCGCGCTATGTACGGCGGTGGTGCGATTGCCGGTCAAAAAACCGGCCGCGTAGACCCGCGTGCCGTCGGGCGTCACTGCGAGCGCGCGTGGTGTGTCGGTGAATAGCGTGATTTTGGTCAGACGTTCACCGCCGGGCGCGTCGCCGAGCTTTGTCGCGTCGAACACCCATACGTCAGCGCGGCCGACGCTGGGGGTGGGCAGCTGAGGATCGTCTGGATCGTTTTGTCCGCGATGTGCCGTCGTGATGAATGCGCGACGACGCTGCGACCCTGCAAATACAACGTCGCGAGGCTCGCCGCCTACGAGCAGCGTGCGCATGACCCATGCAGCTCCATCCTGATGCCGCACGATGCTGACGCTGTCGGAGAGGTGATTCACCACCCAAATCTCGTTGTTGTCGCGTGCAGCCACCGCTACCGGTTCGAGGCCCACCGTCACCGAGGTCGTGAACGTCAGGCCCTGTGCGGTAACGCGAAAGACTTCGAGTCGACTGTCCGGCGTGTTCACCGCGTAGAGCCATTGACCGTTTGGCGATAGCGCGAGCGGTCGAACGTGGCCGCTCTCGAACAAGGTGAAGCGCGGCGGCGCGCCAACCGTCGCGGCCTGCACCGCGCTGGATGTGTCGTCCGGATCCGGCGCGCTGGCGCATGCCGTTAGCAGAATCAACGAGCAGAGCTTCTTCATGACGCAGATCTCCCCTATCTGTGGACCCCCTTTGTAAACAGTTCGGCGCCGTTGGTCAACGCATCAAAATGCGGCGTTAAATCTGGCCCAAGGGTCAGGTCTGGTTTACAGCACGGCTCGCGCATGCCTTGACAGCTAGCTCGGCTAGCTCATAAAACATCGTTGGAGGCTTTGTCCCGGAAACGGGCACTGCCTTTTCTCTTTTCGGCACCTCGATCTCAAGCCGGCGAACACGTCGCTGAGCGCGCGATCGTGTAAAGAGCGATCCTCGCGATGGAGGACGCCGATGCTCTCGAGCTGCTTGCGGTCGAGATTCGGCTCAACGATCCGCGAGCGCTATCGCTTGTGCTTCGAGCGGTACCAGAACCAGCCGAGCACACCCGCGAACGCAGCACCAAAGCTCAGCACGAGCAGATCCCAACGAATCGCCGTCGCACCGAGTCCGCGTAGCTTGCTATCGGTACCGTAGGGATCAACGGTAACAGGCTTCATGATCGGCTCGCCGCCGGGCACCGATAACGGCGCGGGTATCGTACCGGGCAGCATGATCGCCTGTCCGTACCAGCCCGGCGGACATTGACCGAGCGTAGTCGTGCCAGGCGACGTACCGACGTACGGCGCGAATGAGACCTGGAGCATTAGCCTCTCCGATGCATCATGTACGTCGAGATGCCAAACAGAAAGCCGCCGAAGCCGAGTAGCAGCGCGGCGATCACGTAGGGCTTGACCGTCGATTCGACCTCGCTCTTGATGCGCGGGATCGCTGCCTCGGCACCCTCTTTGGCCTTCGATTTGATCAGCTCGACAAGATCGTTGTACGCGTTCGACGCGCCGGGGATCATCGAGAACACACGCTTGAGATTGTCCTCGAAGCCGTAGAGCGAGCCGAGGTGACTTGGAGGCTGGTCGAGCAGCTCGATCTCCTCCATGTAATTGCGATAGCTCGAAGCCATCATGCCGAAGCCCTCCGCGCAGCGATTAGCGAAAGAAATCCAAGCGCGCCGATGGCGATCGCTCCCATGCCCCAGATCGTTTTGTACCAAGGCCCCGTCGTCGCGAAGATCGTCGGGACTTCCGTCTTCGGCTGCTCGGGCGCCTTGGTGTAGTACGGTGCGGTGACCGTCGCAGCGATCGCGGCCTTCGTGAGGTACGGCGCGTAGTCGAGCACCGCTTTCTTGGCGATCTCTGTCGACGCGCCGACGCCGAGCGCGACCGAGATCGAAACGTTCGCCCACGTGGGAAGCTTGGGGCCAATGAGCCCCATCGCCGCGGCAACGGCTGCCATGGTCTTATCGGTGGGGAGCCCGTTGTAGAGCAGCCCAGCAGGTGTGCCCGGATTGATTGCCGGGTTGTGTGTCGCGTTTGAGAGGTTGACGAGCGCCGTCTCGAGCGCCTTGAGGTTGATGATCTTCTGCCCGAGCGCAGAAGCCTCTTCCGCCGTCACACCCAAACCGCGCATTCGGATCGGAGGAGCTTGGCCGGGGATCGTCGAAAGCAGCATCCCCTTTGTTGTATCACGAGCGCGAAATTACGGGCGTAGCAAGAACGCCGTTACACCGAGCGCAGCAACACCGCCAGCAATCACAAGCCCCCATGGAAAGGCTGTCTTGTTGAAACTCTCGGGAACTTGGGGTGTGGGTGCCTCGTAAACAGGTGGCTTGGTCTGTGCGGCATCGGCTGCGGCGACGACAGCGCAGAATGCAGCCATCCACGCGTTGAAGCTTCCAATCGATTGCTTCTCCGTATTGGTTGCCGTTGTGCACGTGCAACCCATTGCGCCTTTGGTGCACGGGGCCTGGTTTTTGTCGACGCAGGTCTCTTTGCCCTTGTTCGAGGTCTGTTCGTTGACGACTGATTGATTGCCACACAGCATCATCGCCAACTCACGGAGCTGCGTACCGACAGCTGCAGCGGCTTTTTCGAACCACGGTGGTCCATCCCAGATCAGCGAGAGGTAGTACTGGCCGGCTCCATCGAGCGCCACATAGGGCTTCCAACCGCCAGACGTTACGGAGACCGTTGTCCGGATCCCTTGATCGGTGATGGTCGCGCCGATGCAGCGCGGGATTGATGTGACGATCTGATCATGGTCGATGTATCCGGCCTGGCGCCAGGCGTCGAACACCGAGTTGTCTTGCGGACAGGCGCACTCGATCGATGCACACACCGGGATGCCGATGCGATCGGTCGTAACTTTGAGCGGCGCGCGTCCGCCTGCGATCTCTGCGGACAATGGATAGCCGCCGCGATCAAGCCAATGCATCCATCCGTCGTCGCCATCGACCTCTTCAGGGGTCGGTTGAACAGGATTGAGCCCATAGCCATCGAGGTGAAGACGGATGTCAGGGTTCTCTTTCATTCGCTTGCGTATGGAGCCGTTCCATTCGTTGGGGATGAAGTTGCCGTTTTTCTCGGAACCGGCGAGCTTCACCCAAGACGCAGCGGCGATGAGCGTGTCGAGGATCTGCCGCTGCTCAGCGTCAGGAACGAATGGGCCTTTATCGAAGCGACCCTCTTTTGCCAGCTCACTGATATGGAACGGGACACCCGCGTACTCGAACGATCCAGGTGCCATGAGCATCGTTGCGATGCTCGGCATTGGTGAGCGTGAGTAGCAAAGCCCGTTGGGCCCATCGGCGGCGGATGCGGGGCACGGCGGCAGTGACGGAGCAAGAGCGATGTATCGCTTGATGTCGCGCGCGGCGCGTCGTTGGTTCAGCCGTGTAAGTTGATCCCAGTACGTGCGAAGGCTCGGCGTTTCGGTGACGGTCCGTCCACCGCCCTCACCTGCTGCGTGCTCGCGAACGTCGACGGCTTCGCTTGAGGTCGCTTTACAAACTTCTCCAACAGCACGCCGCCGCCAAAATCCGGTTCCATCTGCTGTGATATCCCAGATGAACACGCCATCCGCCGTGCAGGTTCCCGGTTGCAAAGCTGTTGCGACAAACGTGGCTGTTACAGGCGCCGTGGTGTACAGCTCCTTTTGACCGAGCCCGGCAAGCAGCGAGATGCTCTGCATAGCTCCATCCTACATCATGTAGAATCGACTCGATGACCCCTGAAAAGCGCAAGCGCATTGGCCTGGCCGTGGGTGCAATCGGTATCGGCGCAGCGTTCGCGGCGTTGTTCTTGATGGCCCGGAGGAAATCACAGATGGCGGGCTTGGGCCTCTTCAAGCCCAAGTATCGCTACGTCGACAAAAAGTTTCCGCAAGCGCCCGTGGTCAGCCGCTCGGAGGCCGGTGGCATCGTCACGACACATCGCCGGAGCGATGACATGCCGATCGAGGAGCGCGTCGCGTCGATTCAGGATCTCGTCTGGAAGGGCGTCCACGATGGTCGGCTTCGCAAGCTCGCATTGCAAGTCACCAAGCACTGCCCCGAGCGTGATGGGCTCTGCGAAGCGAAGGCCGTCTACGACTACGTCAAGCGAAACGTGCGCTATACGGGCGACGTCGGACCGGTGAAGATGGGGCGTGGTGGGCCGGTTGAGGGTGTTGATGTATTTCAGCGCGGCGATCGCACGCTCGAGTTTGGCGGTGGTGATTGCGACGATCACTCAATCCTGATCGCAACGTTGCTCGCGCATAACGGCATCACGCCGCGGCTTCGCGTAACCGCGTCTTCGCGCAACTCCGAGGACGAGCACATCTACCCGCTTGCGGGACTTCCGAAGAACTCTCCGTCGAAGTGGGTAGCGCTCGATACAACACTGCCTGGCTCGAACAAATTCGGTGTCGAGATGCCTGCGGGCCGCGTGACAGATTTTCCGGCGTGACTCGATTTGATCGATCGCGTGCAAGATGAGATGCTGCTTGCACCATGCCCATTGCTGCTGATTTCTCTGTAGCTGCCAACGGGGATATTCGGTACACGGGGTCGGGGACCAACTACACGGTCATCGAGTTTCATCGGTGGCTTGGTGATTTGATGGATGACGCCCAAGCATCGGGCAATGACATCCTCGACATCACCGATGCAACTGCATCGGAGCGGTCGACCGACAACATCATCACGCTGCTCGCGCCGTACAACATTGACGACACCGCCGCGCAGCATCTCTACGACGGTTCCATTATCCAAGATGGCGGCGCGACAATCTACGACGGCATCTTGGTGTTCTCGGCGCCGGGTACATATCTCGCGATCATCCAAAACGGCGCGCTCGTTGCCACCAATTTCTGGACTAATGGGCTCAACGCGGATGCCACCAACGGTATCTCGCATCGCTTCATGCTCAAGGTCCGAACCGCAGGCGCCGACATCGACGGCCGGCGTCTCATCGGCCAAACACGCGAATTCGGCAAGACCTACTCCGAGTCTAAGATCAACGGCACGGCACGCGGCAACAACGTTCTTGCGCTGACGTACGCCGACGACCTCAACAATCAAACGGCAGTCGGTACCGTCGCAGGGTGGAACACGATCTCGAACACTGAGGGCTATCGGCTACTCGATGTCGACAACAACGCGATCAACGAACCGTACTACTCCGAGTGGAATCGAGCCGCGTTTTCGATCAATCAGTTCTACGAGCGCATGAAATGGCTCACGCGTCGCGGATCGGCGTCGACCATCTATGGCCTCAACGGCGAGCTGTTCCGCGGCGTCACGCACGAGATCGTGACCGACTCGCCAACGGGTAATTTCAATGCCGTCGAGACCGTTACGTGGCCGGGCGGTACGGGCAAGATGCTCGCGATCAACTCCGCGGCCAATCCCACAAAGATGTGGATTCAGCTGCTCACGGGGTTGCCGCCGACGGACAATCAGGTGATCACAGGATCGACATCGGGGGCAACGTGTCAGGTCAACGTGACCGTCACCGGACGCACGTTGTCGTTTCCGTTCTGCGGTGCCTCGACGGGCTCGGCGATTATCGGCGCCTATGGTCTCGGTATCGAGCCCGCGGATTTGTCAGCGTCGGACAAGCTGACGGATCTCGACAACGCCCTCCATACGCCACCCAATAACGTCACGTTCACCGTTCAAGGCCTCGTGGCTGCTGAAGATCGGGTGCTTGTCGGTCCCGCGTCGGGTGGAAATCTTCTTGCTAGCCAATTTACGCTTGCGACCGCGCTCGTTGGCGCTGCCGAAGTCGCTGTCGTCGTCAACACCGCGATCCCATCAGACACCCCCGCGACGGGAACTATTCGCATCGAGCTGAACAGCGGGATCTATCGCCGCATCGCGTATACATCCTACTCAGGCTCTACCTTCACGATCGCGGCGACTAGCTTTGCCGGAGACAACGCGTCGATCGGTAACGACGTGTTTATCAGCTACATCGACAAGCTTGCCGCGGCCTCTAACGAGAGCTTCACGGTGGTCTATGCGGCGGATCGATCGCTGTTCGTGCGCGTGCGCGATGGCGGCGTGACGCCGATCAAGACGTTCGAGACGACAGCGACGATTGGTTCGGGCGGCGGCTCAGCAACAGCGATTCGCACGAGCGATCAGTAACCTGTCATGGCAGTCACGCTCACCGACGATAGAACGATCGTCAGCGAGGCCGACGCGACCACAGGTTGGACAGGTTCGGTAACGGTCTCGACGGGCACAGCCGATCCGACGCCGATGGAAGCGACGAATTGGCTGGGGATGCGCAACAACAACACGACCGTGAATGCCTATTTCACGATCTCGTCGACGAGCCTCACCAATCAGCTCGTCACGGTTTGGGCATTTCCGCGTACGGTGCTCGACACCAAAGCAAATGGCGGTCTGCAAATTCTACTCGGTGACGGCACCAATCGCATCGGCTTCCACATCGCCGGTGACGATGAGGCCGCCTTTCGCAATGACATCGGGCCTACATCATGGTGGTGTGCGGTACTCGACACGGCGAAGCTCGCGACGTACGCGCAGACGGTCTACGCCGGATCATTCGCATCGCTCAACGTCGGCGCAATCACACAGATCGGGATTGCGTTCAAGGCAACCGTCGCTGCGCAAGGCAACGTGCCCAACTGCTACTGGGATATCGTTCGCCGTAATGCTGCAGGCGTCGGCATCACGATCACGGCTGGCAGTGCGGGCGACCCGGGCAAGTTCGATCAGATCGCAACCGAAGATCGCAGCACAGCCAATCAACGCGCGCATGGCATCGTGCGTAGGCTTGCTACAGGGCTCTTCGGTGTTCAGGGCTATCTGAAGTTCGGATCGACGGGCTCAGCGTCGACGTACTTTCACGACAAGAATGTAGCAGTCGCCTTCGAGGCGCGTGGCCTAGACATCGACAAGTACGGGATCACGGTGCAAGGCAACGGAACCGGCTCGACGGATTTCCGGCTCGGCACCAAGGTGGGATCGGGCGTCACGGCGACCGGCGCAGATGGCTGCTCGATCATCGTGCCGGCGGGCGTCGGCGCGGTGTTCGATGCGACGCACGCGAACGTGACCAACTGCTTGATCTACGGCACCCGCTTTTCAGGTTTCACGCAAGGCGTGAAGCTCAAAGCGAATCAAGAATTTATCGGTGGCGTGATCGACGGTTCGGGCACGATCGAGGTCGGCGGTGGCGCGGGCGGTGGTAGCGCGATCTTGGTCAACACGTCGATCTCGGGTTCGACAGCAACGCGCGCGCTGCTCTGGAACACGAACGCAGATCCGGATGGCGATCTCGATGGCTGCAAGCTCACGATGGGCGCAAGCGGCCACGGCATCGAGCTAGGTGCCAACACGCCGAGCACGATCACACTGCGCGGTGTTGCGTTCAACTCCTACGGCGCCGACGGATCCACCGATGCGGCGATTTACAACAACAGCGGCAAGGCAATCACGCTCAACATCATCGGCGGCACGGTGCCGACCATCCGCAATGGTGCTGGCGCCTCGACGACCATCGTCGCCAATCCAGTGACCGCGCTCGTCAAGGTCGTCGATGCTGGTGCCGTAGCCATCCAAAACGCTCGCGTGCTCGTCACCGCGGCGAGTGGCGGGCCCTTTCCGTTTCAAGCGACAGTTACCATCACGCGCTCGGGCTCGACGGCTACGGTGACGCACAACGCGCACGGCCTGGCGACCAACGACAAGGTGATGATCAAGGGCGCCACCCAAGTCGAATATGACGGCGTTTTCACGATCACGGTTACGGGTGCGAATAGCTACACGTTCGCCGTAGCGGGTTCGCCAGCAACACCCGCAACGGGAACAATCAAGTCGACGTTCGTCGTGCTCTCGGGGTTGACCGATGTCAACGGTGAGATCTCGATGTCGCGCGTGTTCTCATCGAATCAACCCATCACAGGTAAGTCACGCAAGTCGACGACCGCACCACTCTACAAGACCGCGCCAATTACCGGCACCGTCAGCTCTTCAACGGGCTTCAGCGCCACGATTCAGATGACCCTCGATCAATGACCGACGAGCTTACACGGCGGAATACGGTTGCCTTTCAACAGGCGATCGAAGAGCTACGCTCGATTGCTTCGGCACAGCACGATCAACTTCAACATCTTCGTGCGACCGTGACGACCTTGCTCCAACGCATCACCCAACTCGAGCAGCTCGTTACCGCACAAACCGCCAAGACGTTTGGTCACGGGCCATCTGTCAAAGGAGATGGCTAGTGGCGATCACGATTGCGTGGGGCTCGCGCATCATCTTCGTCCCGCAAGCGGATCTGACGCAGCTTGGGCCAACCGTCTATCAACTCGACATCGACGCGTTTCGCCTACGCTTGAAGGATCTCGAAGACGATGAAGATGGGATGGTGTTTCCACGAACGCACAACCACAACCCGCCGGTCACGATCTCGGGTGTGACGCTCGGGCGCGTCGTCGAGATCATCAACGGCTATACGGTCACCTTCGAGGATGGGCAATACGCGGTCAATCTTGTCGGCGCCAACAGTAACGTTGCCGATGTTGTCAACCTCAACCAAGTGTCGATCCGCGCGCAAAACTCGGCGGGCCTCGTCGTGTCCGGATCAGGTGTTACGTCACAGGATAAACAAGACATCGCGGCACTCGTGACGACGGATCCGAAATTCCTCAGCGTCGGCAAATTCCTGGGGCTCAAATGACGCGTGGTACTCTCCGAGGCATGTCCGACGCGCGCGATCCGACGGTGGGGCTCATTGCGGCTTTCGCGGTCGGCACGCTTAGCGCGATCGCGGTGGGGCTTCTCGTCTACGTGATTGCACGCGCGCACAGTCGATCGCTGATGGGCGTGTCGCTTGGTGCCCCACAGAACTTTGGGGTGTGGCCTACGTCGCTTCAACCGAGCAAACTATCATCGACGATGAACCTCGACGATGGCACCTCAATGGCATCACGAACGGATACAGTCTCGCTCTCAACGACCCAAGCCTCCAATGTGTTCACAGCGCCGATGCGCGGCGCGATGTGGCGTGTCCGTATCTCGGTCATCAGCCCGCCAGGCGCTGCCGTCGCACTTGCGATCGATTCGACGCCCGATCCAACAGGCGGACGCTCGGTTCTCGTTGCAGCCGGCGCGATGACAACGCTGCGCATCGGTCCCAGACAAGTCATCGCCGGGATCGCGCTCGGGGCTGATACACTGGTGAGCTACGTGGCTTCTGCGGAGGTGATCTGATGGCACTGTCCAATATCATGGTCCACCCCAAAATCTGCGATGGTGGTCCGCACGAGAGCGATTACGGGATGGTGGTCCGTATCGCGGGCCCTGCGATGGTCAGCGACGAGATCGCTCAGCGGCGGATCGACATTCAGCCGACGGTGATCTACGTCGGAACCGCAGCGCGCGGTGAGCCCACAAGCGCGATGGCGTGGCGAATCAAGCGCATCGACCTCGACGGGGACGGCAATCCAACGGTGATCCAGTGGTCCGAGATGATGGCCGTCTGGGATGATCGGGCTACGACGACCTACAGCTGATCGTGTAGGATAGGGGCATGACACCGCAGCTTCTTGGTGTGCCGCAGCTCCTTGGCCTTGGCGCCGAAGGAGCGACGCCCCTCGACGCGTTTTTGCTCGCGCATCCCACGCCGAGCAGCAGCGACGTCGCCAACTTCTTGCGAGCGTTCGCGCCCGGCGAGCGCGCGGCGGTTGCTCAAGAGATGATCGCCAAGGGCGTGTCGTCCAAGACGATCGCATCAGCGCTCAACTTCCTCGAAGCATCGAGCAAGTGGGCGCAGTACAAGCCGACGATCCTCGGCGCGCTCGCGATCGCGAGCATGGCCGCGAGCACGTATCACGGCTACCGCCGCAACAAGTCGGTGGGCTGGGCCATCGTGTGGGCTGTCATGGGCGGGATCTT
>JACCDR011847460.1_pt1 | contig 10220 bp, 12 predicted proteins | sample 7446431 | NCBI WGS metagenome assembly JACCDR01 (sample SAMN15323443, study PRJNA562643) | freshwater metagenome | isolation source: river surface water | place: USA:Blue River Watershed | collected 2017-08-17 | reverse complement strand
GGGGCCCGTCCCGTCACGGGGGCCAAGGGCGAGGAAATCCAGCGGCTCTACCAGTGGGTCGTCTGCAACCTGGCGCCCGCCGTGCCCGCCGACGTCTGCGAATTTCTCCGCAAGCGTGCCGCCTGAGCCGCGCTCCGGTTCTTGAGTGGATGCGGACCTCTTCCGCCGGGCGTTTTCTGCGCGGCGGACAGCTTCAGCGCGTTGCTCCACCCGGCGGCCCGGAGCCGCCTCACACCTTCGGCGGCACCCGCACCGCGGTGCGTATCCCGGCCAACTGTTTTCCGGCGCAGTCCGGGCAGATGCCGTGCGAAGTCTCGGTGGCGAGGCGCGAGTCGAAAAATTCCTCCATCGTCTGCCAGCGTCCCTGGTTGCCCAGCCGGCGGCACCAGCTGCACACGCGGAGAAACTCCTCCAGCTCGTGCAGGCGGCGCAGCAGCCGGCGGATCGTGAAGTGCGCCCAGGCCCAGATGCCCAGCATCACGATCGTGCGGAACAGCACCCGGCCCCAGCGGAACTCCGCATCCTCGCCGTAGAGCAGGTGCGGCAGGCGGACGACCTCCACCACCCACGTGAGCGCGATCATGACCAGGAAACCGATGGTGACCTTGAGCAGGATGGAACGGCCGCTTTTCGTTTGCATGATTTGCTGCCGGCATGGACGTCGGGTTCGTTGCGCGCAAGCCGACAACGCCGACTGAACCGCGAATTTTTCCCGCGGGCGGGACGCGCGGGTCGCGCTTCCGCAAAACGGACAGACCCTCCGCGCCGCGCCCGGATTGCGCGTGTCGTTTGTCATCAGCGCTTAGGAGCGCGCGGGGGAAGTTGGCACGCGCATTGCAAAGAAGCGTGGCGTGCCGTGTGGCGGCTTCAACTCCTCCGCCCGGTCGCGAAACCAAAAACCAAAATCCTGAAACTATCCGCATCCTGCGGAGTTCTTCCCGCCATGAACCTCAAGGAACTCATCCTCGCCACCACCGTCACCGGTGGACTCTTCGCTGCCAGCGCCCTTTCCGCCGGTGTTGTCATCTCGCCCCTCGTCACGGAATCCGAATTCGTCGCCCCCGCGCCCGTGAAGGTCGTCGCTCCGGCCAACATCCCGCGCCATTACCAGAACGAGACCATCCGGGTCAGCCTCACGGTCGATGCGGACGGTCGCGCGAGCAACGTGGACCTGATCGACGGCCGCGACCCGAGCCTCATGCGGCGCCTGCTGCCCGCTGTGGCGCAGTGGCAATTCAAGCCCGCGTTGAAAAACGGCCGGCCGGTTTCCGCCGACGTCGTGCTGCCGCTTCAGCTGGTGGAATCTCCGGCCTCCTGATCTGGGCCGGGGTCATTTTGCGGGCGCGGGCTGGTGCCAGTTCACCGGCCCGCGCCATTTTTATGGGGCCTCTGGCTTGGGGCTTGGGATCGTGGGACGATCCGATTCGTGCTCTTGCCCTGCACGGTTGTGCCGATGTAGCATGGAAACCCTGAATTACCCCTCGGGCGGTTACCCCTCATCGCCCGTTCCCCATGGCTTTCTTCAAGCGCTTCCTGAAAGACCACGTGTCGTCGCCGGCCAGCCCTGCGCCCGAGACTCCCTTGCGGGTGCTGCCCGCGGTGGAACGCCGCACGGAGGAGCGGCATGCGGTCAGCCAGGATTTCGCGCTGAAGGCCACGCTCAGCTACGTCGGGCGCGACGTAACGGGTGCGCCGATGAGCGATTCCCGACATGGCTGGAACTGGAAGGGCCGGCTCGTGGATTGCTCCGAGGCCGGCGTGCGTATCCAGCTCGGCGCCGGCCTGCAGGCGGTCATTGGCGAGTCCTGCGACCTGCGCCTCGGCATCCAGGATTTTGAGGTCATCGTCCCGTGCCATGTCGTCAACATCACCGAAAACGCGGAGGGCATGGTGTTTGGTCTCCAGCACGAGATCTTCGATGAGACCGCGCGGCTCAAGTATCTCCGGCTCGTGGATGTGGTGGCCTTGGGTTCGACCCTGCATTTGCATTCACGGACCCCGGGGCCGGATGACTCCGGCTACATCGTGGAGAGCTTCCGGAGCAGCCGTTCCGCGCGCCTGACCGTCTGGCGGCATCCGGCGGATGAGTCGGTGTCGGCCTTCGAAATTCAGATCAACGACTGCCTCCTGCGGGCGGCGGAAGGACAGGGGCTGGAGTATTTCACCGGCGATGACTCGGGCTCGCGGCCGGCGACGGCGTTGCAGTGCCACGAAATCCATCAGCTGTTCCAATGGGTCGTGTGCAATCTGCCGGCGGCGGTGCCGGCCGAAGTGAGGTCTTTCCTGCGCGCCTTCGCCGGTTGAGGCGGGTCGCGGCGGCTCAAAGGTTGCGCAAGAAGCCCGGCCCTTTCGCGCGGAGTTCCGCCTCGGTCTGGCGCCGGCTGGCGGCCATGTTGTCCACGAGGTTGGGGTAGCGGCGCCCGGCGGCTTTCGCCCGGGCCCGGGCCCAGGCCACGCTCTCCGGCGTGAGCTTTGTCTTGCCGGCGGGTTTCTCGGATTTCTTTTCCCAGGGAGGTTGGGCCATGATGGACGGGAGGTGAGCCTTGCATCCAAGCCGGATTCGGTGGATTGGCAAACCGGCCCGCAGTTGCGGGAACGCTTGGCACGGGCGGGCTCCCTCTGCTTAGTCTCGGGCATGAATAACGGCCTTGGTGGTGTGGGATCCGGACTGAATCGCGGCCTGCGGGTGTTCGGCGTGATCAGCCTGCTCTGGCTGCTGGCCGCGGCTCCGGCGGTCGCGGCGGCGGAAGACGAGGACGACGAACCGCTCATCGAGCTCCCTGAATCCGACGAGAAGCTGACCGCCCGCATCAACGCCGCGCAGCTCACGCCCTCGGCCCTGCCCGGCGTGCTTGCGGGCATCGCCATCGCGGTGGACGAGGCCATGGAGCCGGAGACGCGCCAAGAGGCTGCGCGCCTCATCGCCGCCTACCGCAACCAGCCCGCCGCCCTGGCCAACGCCGCGGCCATCGCGTGGGTGCAGGGCTTCCCCGAGCAGGCGCTGCGCCTCGCCGCCGAGGCGGCCCGCCTCGCGCCCGCCGACGCCAACGCCGTCAACACGCTGGCAGCGCTCCTCGTGCATGCCGGCTACGAGCCCAAGGCCATCCCGATCCTCCGGCATCTTGCCCAAAAATATCCGCAGGACACCTCCATCCAGAGCAACCTCGCCGTGGCGTGGCTCAACCTCGGCGAGGTCGGGGAATGCCGGAAGATTGTTCTTCCTCTGCTCGCGCGGGCGCCGGGCCACGGCGTGGCGAATCTTTGTGCGGGCTTGATCGCCGAGAGCGAGGGCCGGCATCCGGAGGCGAACGCGCACTTCCAGCGCGCGGCCGCCAGCAACAGCTCGCCCCTCGCCCGCAGCATCCTTCGCCAACGCAAACAGTCCCACCGCGCGCCGCCCGGTTTCATGGGCCTGCTGCCGAAGAAGGAGTATTTCAGCCCGAGCGCCTTCGCCCCGGTGAAAGCCCAGCGGACACTGGGGGAATACCCGGTCAAGAAGGCGGAGAAGGCGGCCTATGATGCGGAGCTGCGGAAGCAGGTGGCCGCGCAGACCCGGATCATCCAGGAAGAAACCGGCAAGGTCGCGCAGGAGGCCATGCACGGACGGGTGAACTTCGGCAGCCCCTACGCCAAGCTCGACTGGAAGAATCACCTCCGGTCCCTGACCCAAAGCCACGAGAGCCGTCTCAAGGTTGCCCAGGAGCGTCTCGTGGCGCGGATGCGTGCGATCAGCGAGCTGCGCCTGGCCTACGAGCGCACCCCGACGCCCGGTGCGCCCGAGGATCCGGTGCCGTTCTGCGTTCGCCGGCGGCCCATCGCCCAGGCTGCGCTGACCAAGATGAGCGAAGAATATGACCAGCTCGTCGCCGAGACCCTCTACGTGATGCGCGATGCCACCAACGCGCGCCTCTCGGTCGAGCGGTTCATGCTGCCGCCCGCGGCCTATCGCGTGGCCTTTGCCGGCAACGTCTCCGTCTACCTGGAGTATGTGCGCAAGCTCAACTCGGAGCTGCCGCTGGTGGAGGATCCCTGCGCCGGGCAGACCTCGGGTCAGTGGCCGGGTTATGAACTGGTGCCCCCGGGCGAGGGCGAGTGCCCCTTCTCGCTCAAGGTCGATGCCATCGTCGCCGAGCTGCAGATGGACTGCCACAAGTTCAGCTTCAATTTCGAGGCCGGCCTCGCCTTCAGTGCGACCAAGGAGTTTGCCTCGGGCGAGACCACGCTCACGGCCGGGGTCGGCTTCGAGGCCGATCTGCATGACGTCGGCAAGGCCGGCGGTTCCGCCCAGATGGTCATGGTGTGGGACCGCGAGAACGAGATCAGCTTCATCGGCGTCGAGTCCACCGCCGAGGCGAAGTTGTCCGGCATCCCCGGAATCGGCGGCAAGCTCGCGCAGGAGGTGCTCGGCGCGGAAGGCGAGAACCAGCCGGATTTCTCGAAGGAGTTTGTCAACGTGAGCTCCCGGACACGGCTCGGCGTGGAGGTCGGTCCCCGGGGGATGGAGTCGCACCTCAGTGGCGAGGCCTCCGGCCAGCTGCTCGGCGCCGAGATCTTCAAGGCGGAGTTGCCCTGAGCGCCGTTGCGGTGGGTTAGGATGGCGCCGAAAATTCCGTGTAATCCGGCAGCGCCCTCCGGCGTCTTGTGCGAAATTGACACTTCGCCCTTCCCCCAGGCACCCCGAAATCCCCGCCCACGCCGAATGACTCTTTCACTCCGTTCGTCTGTCGTATCACTGATTGCCATTGCGCTTGCCCTCCCCCCGGCCGCCGAGTTGCTCGGCGCGGATACGCCGCGCCAGCTCGCCTTCCCGAGTGCCGAGGGCTACGGGCGTTTCGCCCAGGGCGGACGGGGCGGACGCGTCATCGCCGTCACCAACCTCAACGATTCCGGTCCCGGCAGCCTGCGCGCGGCCGTGGAAGCCGAGGGGCCGCGCACGGTTGTCTTTGAGGTGTCGGGCCGCATCGAGCTGAAGTCCAAGCTCGTCGTGCGCGCGGCCAATTCGCAGCTCACCGTCGCCGGGCAGACCGCGCCGGGTCTCGGGATCTGCATCAGCAATTATAACTTAGGCGTCCTCGGGGCGCGCGACGTCATCATCCGTTACATCCGCGTGCGCCCCGGCAACACCTCGGGCACGACGCTCGACGGCATGGGCCTCGCCTCGGCCGACAACTGCATCATCGACCACTGCGCCATCAGCTGGACGCTCGACGAGGCCTTCAGCTCGCGCGGCGCGAAGAACATCACCCTCCAGCGCACGCTCATCTCCGAGGCGCTCAACGCCGCCGGCCACAAGAAGTATCCGCCCGGCACCGAGCACGGTTACGCGGCGAGCATCGGCGGCGACGTCGGCAGCTTTCACCACAACCTCCTCGCGCATTGCGCCGGCCGCAACTGGAGCATGGCGGGCGGTCTCGACAAGACCAAGGGCCACACCTACGCGGGCCGCCTCGATATCCGGAACAACGTCGTCTACAACTGGAAGTCGCGCACGACCGACGGCGGCGCGCACGAGGTGAACTTCGTGAACAACTACTACCAGCCCGGCCCCGCCACGAAATACTTCGTCGCGTTGAAGGCCCAATACGGCGGCTTCCCCGGCACGCAGCGGTATTACGTCTCGGGCAACGTCATGCCCGGACATTTCGGCGTGGACGACCAGGAGAAGGCGCGCACCGCCACCACCGAGCGCGGTGGAAAACTGCCGACGGACTACAGCCCGTGGGTGGACGCGCCGTTCTTCGAGTCGCACGTCCGCACGCAGACCGCCGCCGAGGCCTACGCCGACGTGCTCGCCAATGTGGGCTGCAACTTCCCCGCGCTCGATCCGCACGACCAGCGCATCCTTGCCGAGACCCGCGCCGGCACCACGACCTACAAGGGCAGCACCACTGGCCTGCCGGGCCTGCCCGACTCGCAGGACGACGTCGGCGGCTGGGACCATTATCCCGAGGTTCACCGTCCCGCCGATTGGGACACCGACCGTGACGGCATGCCCGACGCGTGGGAAAAGGCGCACGGCCTCAACCCCGCCGATCCCGCTGACGGCCCCGCCGACCGCAACGCCGACGGCTACACCAACCTCGAGGACTACCTGAACTCCCTCGTCGGCGAATTCCCCCTGTAGCCAACCGCGTCGTCCCTCCCCCCGCCGGGCTCTCGTCTCCCGTGAGTCCGCCCCTTTCGTTCAGTCTCTGTTTCTCCGACTCCCCCCACGCGGCCCAATGTTCGTATTACGAACATTGGACCGTGTGCTTCCTGGTCAGTCCAACTGAACCGTCCTGACTTTTCATGGGGGAGAACCACCTGAATACAGGTCGATTGCAAATTATGTCCGACACCGATGTTCGTATTACGAACTTTGGTATGAGTAGCTACATCTCTCCCCACATGGCGGCTCTTCTGGGCCTGGCCGACATCATCGTCGTGATCAGCCGAGAAATGGAAAAGGACATGCACAAACGGCGCGAAGCGCGGCGGCCGCGTCTCAAGCGTGGCGCGACACTGCGGCCGAGCGACGACACGCCGCTCTGGAATGCCTTGGTTTCGCTCGTAGCGCCGCGACTCCGACGCCGTGGCGCCCGCGCCCTGCTGGCCCGTGAACTCGGCCTGCACCGGGCCCGGCCCGGTGAATTATTCTTCCGTCGCACCATGATGCCCGACGCCGAGCGCACGCTGCGACTCCTCGTCTGGCTAAGCCGTCAGCCAACTCACAAATCCGAGGTAGTTTTCTAAACCAATGTTCGTAATACGAACATTGGCTTGAACGGTCCGGCGCCGAGCTTCCGCGGAATTGCGGTGCGCGTGCTGGAGGCAATCACGTCTATTCGGTGAGCAAGCCGAGGGCCTTGCGCGTCTTCTTCGGCAGGCACTCGACGACCAACTCGTAGCTGCGACGGATGCGCGCGTTGAGTTCGGATTCGGGCAGCGCGAGGAGATCCTCAACCTTGGCCCACATGCGCTTTGCACAGTAGGGCGCCTGGATGATGCCCTCGATCTGCGGCAGTTCCTCAAACTCCTCCGGTGTGCACTTGAAAATCACGCCGGCCACGCTGCCGCCGTCCAGCACAAGAATGAGGAACATCTTGCCGGCAACCTTGTGAACGAGGCACTCGCCCCATTGTTTCACGACCGTCGTGTGCGGCAGCGAAAGCGCGAAGGACTGAAGACGGACGAGCCGCATGCCGACAACATGACCGGAGCTCCTCGGGTTGGCCATCAAAAGCACGTTCATCCTGCCGGGTGAGCCGGCAGACTCAGGGTCGCCCTGCTTCGCAAAGCGTCTGGTCTCCGGAAAACCAGGCGAATGTTCGTAATACGAACATTCGCCTGAGGCGGCACTCGGTGGCTCCATGACCAATGTTCGTATTACGAACATTGGCTCGGTGATCTCCCTTGAGTGGCGGGAGGGCAATCTGAAGGTGGGCGCGGTTGGTTGTGATGACAGGGGAGGGAACGCTCGACGCCGCGGGCGGTCCGGGTAGGTTTATGCCATGAGATGGCTGCTGCTCTTTGCGGTTGGGCTGGCCGGGCTCATGTGCGGGCAGGAGACGTCGTCGGCCGGCATGCGGGAAAAGGTGCGGGTGCGCATCGTCGATTCGTTGCCGGCGTCGCCATTGCCGGCCAAGTCCGCGGAAACTACGCCCCCGCCGGAAGAAGCGGTGCTCGTGCTGGAACCGATCGTGGTCACGGAGTCGCGGGGCGTCCGGGAGCTGGCCAAGGCGCTCGCGGACGACAGGCAACGGCAGGAAGCCCGGCGTTTCACCGCGACCCAAGGCGGCACGATTCATCGTAGCGAACGCGTGGAGGTCGGCAGCTGGTGGTCGCCGGACACGGGCTGGCAGATCCTGAAGTTCAAATGGTGAACGGGTATCGGCCGATGCGCGGTCGACTGGTCTTCCTCGGCCAGGACCGGAATGAAGGACCACTCCCGCGCAGACCGTCGCCTCCCAGCTCCGCCACCATCATCCGGTTGGGCAGCGCGGCGGGATTTGCCTCAAGCAACGCGCCGGAACGGCCGTAAATGACTGCATGACCGAAGCAGAGGTAATCGACGTGATGCGCCACTATCTTGAGGGAAGATTTCCCAAGAAGTGCGGCGTGTGTGATCGCACCTATGCCAACTTGAAAGACTACCTGCTGCACACCACCCACGTCGGCCGCCCCATGTCCTACGATGTAGAGATGGGCGTCCTCCGGCCGACCCAGCCCATCGGCACCCTGTCGCTGGCCAACTGCCGTTGCGGCAACACGCTGGTGATGGATTCCTCGGGCATGGATCTTGCGACTCTATGGCGGCTGATGGGCTGGTTGACCGGCGAGATGTGGCGGCGCCGCGAAACGGCTTCGGTGATTCTCGAGGACCTGCGCCGCGCCATCGACGCGGCCACGCTGCAGGACACGGTTGCGTGATGAGCGGCGAGCGTTTGGCCGCACCGGCAGACCAAGCGGTGAAGAAGCAACCCGGGCTCAGGCGACCTTGATCTCGTTGGAGCCGCGGACCTGCCCCGCGGCACGGCGGAAGAGCAGGCCGGCGGCGATGAACATCGCGGCGAAGCAGGAACTCAGGATCTGGACCTTCGGGTAACCGGGATTGAAGTCGGCCGGCCAGAGGCGGAAGGACACGACCGGTATCAGCAGGAGAACCCCGGCCAGGCCGAACGCCACCCGCGCCAGCGCCGCGGGCTGAAAACGGGAAACCCCGACGCCGATGAATCCGCCGATGATGGTCAGCAGGTAGAGCCCGTTGCCGGGATTGTCGTCGCCGATGATCTGCACCGCCATCGTGATCCAGGTGATCAGAAAACCGCTGATGACCGCGAGACCGACGCCGGCCTTGTAGGCGAAGTTGGCCACCGGGCGCGTCACCAGAAACCGGTAGAACGAGGTCGTGAGGCAGAAGACCACCCACGCCATGACGAAGTCGCTCCAGGTCCAGTTCCAGCCTTCCACGGTGAGCAGACCCGTGAGCGGGACGAGCAGCAGGCCGAGCGGGACCAGGGCGATAATGAGGAAATCTTTGCGTTTCATGAGTGCACAGGATGCCGGGGGCGGATGAAGGCTTGATGAAGGCACGATGAAATCACCTCGAAAACCGGTGCGGCCAGCCGGAGGGACTCGCGCGAAGGACGCTAAGGATGCAACGGACAGGCGGCAGCGGTCGAACCAATCTCCGCCGCGCGGGTCGAAACCGGGCATGCACCCCACACCCCTTGCCATGCTCCCGGTTGGTCGCGCCCTCGCGCTCGGCCTCGTTATGTTTATGGCCCTCGGTTCCGACGGCCGGGCGCAGGACTCCTTTGCCCGCGAGACGGCCCCCGACGGACGCGACCGGCAGGTCCGGCTGTTGCGCGCTGAACTCGCGGCACTTTCCTCCGAGGACGAGGCGCGCGACGCGCGCGAAATTGCCGAACGCATCAACGAGGCGCTCGCCGTCCGCCGCGAGGTCGTCGTCACCTTGCTCAACGACACCGCCCTGAACGTGAGCGGCCGCGTGAATGCGCAGCGCTATTGGGTGATTATCACCGGCCACGATGGCAGCGAGTTCCGCTGTCGCGCCGGGATGATCGCCAGCGTGAAAATCAGGTGAGGTGCCGGACATCCCGCAGGGCCCGGTTCAGCAAGGACTGCCCCGCAGGCCAGTCGCCGAGCCCGGAGGCGGCGTTTATGTGGCCGCAGGGGCCGATGTCGTGCTGCGCGCAGCCCCAGGCCCGCGCCAGGGCAGCGCTTCGCTCCGGCGTGATGTAGGGATCGCCGGTGCTCGTGACCATCAGCGCCGGGAAACACAGCGGCGCGAGCACCGGCGCACCGAAGCCCCGGATCGCGGACGGAAAATCCGGCCGGTCGGGATCGGGCACGGCCACGAGGAGCGCCCCGGCGACCGGCTGCGCGGACTCGCGGCTCCACGCCGCCACGGCGAGACCGCCCAGGCTGTGCGTGACAAAGAACACCGGGCCCGGCACCGCCGCGACTGTCCGCGCTAGGCCGGCGACCCAGGCCGCGCGTTCGGGATTTTCCCAGTCCTCTTGTTCGACCCACAGGCTGCCCGGTCGGGCCTCATGCCAGCGGCGCTGCCAGTGTGTCGGGCCGGAATTGCCAAAGCCGGCAACGAACACGAGGGTGGGGGACGTCATGTCCACAGCGAAGCATATCACCGGGCGCCGACAATCCCCGCCTGCGCCCTGACCGGCACAGTCGCGTTGCGGGCGCTCGCACAGCGCAGG
>JACCDR010764042.1_pt1 | contig 10220 bp, 13 predicted proteins | sample 7446431 | NCBI WGS metagenome assembly JACCDR01 (sample SAMN15323443, study PRJNA562643) | freshwater metagenome | isolation source: river surface water | place: USA:Blue River Watershed | collected 2017-08-17 | reverse complement strand
TGCTCTTGTGCTTGGCCCAGAACTCGTTGAACTGCTCGCAGAACTGCGGGTAGGCAACCTCGTACACCCGGTTGTCGACCAGCTTGTCCTTCGGCTGGTTGTTGAACATGGGTGCGGCGATCTTGTAGTTCACCAGACCCATCAGGCCATCGCACAGGTCCTTCTGGGTGAAGGCAGGACCGTCGGACTTCTTCTTGGACTTGCGCTTCTTGCCCTTGCCGCGAGCCTTGGCCTTCTCGGCCTTGGCTTTCTCCTTCTCCTTGACGCCGCTGAAAGCAACCAGCGTATCGTACAGGGCTTTCTGGAGAGCGCGGGTATGCTCACCGCCGTCCTTGTTGTACAGGCCGTTCGTGTACGCCTGCACGAGGTCGCTGCCCTCGGCGTCGGTAAACCCGATCGCCACGTCTGCTTCCTTGGTGGAGAAGACGATGGGCCTGCCGGTGAGGGTCGCCTTCGCCTGCTCGATTTCGTAGGAGAGGAACTCCTGCGGGCCGGCAGTCTTGAAGGTCTTGGTCTTGCCGTCGGCCTTGGTGAACTTGACCTCGAGGCCCTTCACCAGGTAAGACGTCAGGCGGCACCATTCCAGCGCGCGCTTCGTACCCATCTTGGCGCCCTTCTGGAAGAGCGACATATCGGGTTCGAGCATCACGACCGTGCCCTTCTTGGGCTTGATGCCGTGCGGCATCTTCGGTGCCTTGGTCTTGTACGGAGGCTTGGCCAGCTTGGCGTCCTTGTACTCGATAGCCCACCACTGACCCTTGCGGAACGTCCACACGGTGAAGCGCTTCGACATGGCGTTGGTCGCCTTGATGCCGATGCCGTGCGTACCGCGGCTGATCTGGTCGCTGTCGAAGTTGGAACCACCGTGGGTCAAACCCGTGACGACGTACAGCTTACTCAGCTTCTCCGACTTGCCGTGTTCGTTCTGGAAGGTGTCGCTGTCGACCGGGATACCTTCGCCTGCGTCCAGTACCCAGAAGATGCCGGGCTTGGAGTCTTCGATCAGGTGTACCAGCTTGTTCTCACCACGCAGCGCGCCGTCAACGCAGTTATCTGCGGGTTCGCGCCAGCAGGTCCACAGACCATCGCTGTCGGGTGCGCCGATATAGGGAGTCGGCTTTTTCCTGATGCCGAGCAGGCCAGCAAATCGCTGAATCTTCGGTGCAGTCTTTTTGGCCATGATAAAGTCACTGTGATATGGAAGTGCCCTGCCCACATGGGGCTGGTCAAACCCGATGTGGGCAAGACACGCGGTCAGGATGTATAACGCAATGAACGCTCCGCAACACACAGGAAGCGGAGCGTTCATCTATGCCGAGCTAAGCCGGCGGCCAGGCATCAGCGATCAGTCGGCGTCGACCGGGCGCTTCTTCTTCTTGCCGGACTTGTCCTTGTTCTTCTTGCCCTTCTTCTTGAGCTTGTCCTTCTTGGACGACTTCTTCGGCGCTTCGTCTTCGTCGCCGTCGTCTTCGTCGGCAGCCGGCTTCGACTTCTTGGCCTTGGCCGGCTTTTCAGCCTTGGCCTTCTTGCCAGCCTTCTTGGACTTGGCAGCCGGCTTGGCGGCGGCCTTGGTCTTCTTGGCCGGGGCGGCGTCGGCGCCTTCCAGGGCGGCGGTCAGGGCTTCGTTGGCGGCATCGACGGTTTCGGTGGCCTTGGCCAGTGCCTTCTGGGCAGCTTCGACGGCCTTGGCGGCCTTCTTGAGTTCACGGGACATTGCTAATACCTCAATAACAGGGTTGTTGGATAGGGTTTGTGTAACAGGGTAAAGCGGTGTTGCAGAGAGCGGGACTCGGGTTTGAGTCCCGCTCGGTCAGGCGCCGGCTGGCTGACGATTACTCGTCGTCGCCGTCGTCTTCGTCTTCGTCTTCCCAGTCGCTGTCGTCGTCTTCGTCTTCGTCGTCCGAATCGGAATCGTCGTCATCGCCGTCTTCATCTTCGTCTTCGTCGTCCGAGTCGTCGGAGTCTTCGTCCTCGTCTTCGTCTTCGTCGCCGTCGTCTTCGTCGGAATCGTCGTCGTCCGAGTCTTCGTCATCGGAGTCATCATCCGAATCTTCGTCCTCGTCCTCGTCTTCATCCTCGTCGTCGGAGTCTTCGTCCTCGTCTTCGTCGTCCGAATCGGAGTCGTCCTCGTCTTCGTCTTCGTCGTCCGAGTCGTCTTCGTCCTCGTCCTCGTCTTCCTCGTCTTCGTCGCCGTCGTCATCCGACTCGGCGGCGGCCTTCTTGCCCTTGCCGGCCTTGCCCTTCGGGGCCGGCTCGGCACCGTCGTCGTCCTGGGCCACGATCTGCACTTCGACGCCGGCGGCGCGGGTGTTGATGGTGATGACTTCGCCGTCAGTGGTGGTCACGGTGATCAGGCCGTTCTCGCCTTCGGTCACGGTGCCCTCGTAGGTCGAGGCAGCGATGGTGCGCTTGACCACGACGGTGGCGGCTTCGCCAGTTTCACCCTTGACGACCAGCACGCGGCTGCGGGCGAACTGGGACACGACGAACTTGTTGCTGCGTTCCTTCTTGTGGCGCAGGCTGACGAACTCGGCGTCGGCCGACGACAGCAGGGTGCCCTGGATTTCGACCACGGTGTCGGCCAGCAGCGTCACGTTGAACAGCAGCTGGTCGGCGGCGACGCTGCCCTTCTTGCCCTTGCGAGCCTTCGGCGCCGGAGCGGCCTTGGCCTTCTTGGACTTGGTCACCTTCTCGGCCTTGGCAGCAGCGCGCTTCTGCGCACGGGTCTGCTTCGGTGCCTTCTCGGCCTTGGCGCCGCGCTTGGTCTTCGGAGCAGCCTTCGCCTTGGTGGCCTTCGCAGCCTTGGCGGCCTTGCCGCGCGGGGTCTTGGTCTTGGCAGCAGCCTTGGCGCCGCGTGCAGTCTTCTTCTCGACGGCCTTCTTGGTCGCGCGGGCGGTCTTCTTCTTGTCCGCGGCCTTGGTCTTCTTGGCGGTGGTCTTCTTGGTCGAACGTGCCATGGTGTAGCTTCTCCGTGATTGGACTTGTGTTGCGAATTGGGTTCAGGGTATTGCGGTGTTGCTGATTACACGAAATCTTTACAGATTCCGTTTTGAGCGATTATTCCTCGCTCTCGCCTTCTTCCTCACCCTCGTCCGGCAGGATGGCGAGGTAGAGCATGTCGGCGGTGGCCGGCAGCAACTGCTGCTCGATGCCGGCCTTGGAGGTGGGCACCCAGTCGGCACTGCGCTGTGCAGCGGCCTGGATCAGGTCGTGGCGGTCGTACAGGTCGTAGTTGTCGTTGGCGTTCAGCGTGTTCACCAGTTCGACGACGCGGCCGTCGGCCAGGCTGTTGCCGCGCAGGGCCAGGCCCAGCAGGATCAGCGGAGCGTAACCGCTGTCTTCCTCGAACTTGGCCGACACCTGCTCCAGGTAGCTGGCGACCTGGCCGACGGCGTTGTCCAGCTCGGTGGCCGAGTACAGCGAACCCGCGTTGACGGTCAGGTTGATGAAGATGTTGCTGGTGATGCCGGCTTCGGCTTCGACGGCCAGGTCCAGAGCTGCCGACTGCACGTTGGCCCACGCGGTGACACGGATCACGTCGCTGAACTTGAGGGTCACGCCCGCTCCGGTTTCGTCGTCGGTCGCCGGCGTGGCGATCAGCGGGAAGTCCTCGGAGAAGCCCAGGGCGCTCTGCACACGATCACGCAGGGCGTCGGCGGTGCTGCGCATCAGGGCAACCTGGTCGGCGCGCTTGCCCAGGAAGACGATGTTCTGGCCTTCGAGTTCGCTGGCGATGGAGAACACCGAGGTCATGGCGTTGCGCAGCAGGCCGCGCGCGGCTTCCGGGTCCTTGGCCTTGACCTTCTTGTTGACGGGACGGAACGGGTTGAACAGGTTGGCGGCTTCGCCGCTGCCTTCGATTTCGACCTTGGTCAGCGCCGACTTGTACAGGTCGTTGTTCTCCTCGAACTGGTCGAGGTTGGTCAGGTCGAGGGTGACCATGACGCCGATGGCCAGCTTGTTCATGGCCGGCTTGGCTTCGGCCTTCTTGGCGACCTTGACCTGCTCGGCGCTGGGCTTGGCGTCGTCAGCTTCGGCGTGCGGCTGCTGGTCTTCGACCTGGGGCTTTTCGTTGGAGGCGGCGGTCTGCTGCATCTTGGCCTTGTCGTTCTTGGAAATGAGGGTTTCGTCGGACATGGTACAACTCCTGTTCGTCAGTGACGGTGTTGACTGTGTAGTCTATGGAAAGGATGAAGCGGTTCGGGTGTTACTTGCCGACGTTCAGGCCCTCGGCCTCGGCGTCGTCCAGCAGGCGGGTGATACGGCGCACGAACTCGCGGCCGGCGTCCAGCGGAATACCGCCCGCTGCGATGGTCAGGACCAGGTCGGTCGAGTTGCTGTCGTGGGAGACGTGTGCGCTGCCCACGTTGTTGCCGGTGACCAGCGAGCAACGCAGACGCTCGAAGTCCAGCGGGAAGATGCCGCTCGGCACCTGCGACTGCTGCGTGCCGGTTTCACCCGAGATACGACGCGTAACGGGTTCGCTCTGGACCATCTGGCGACGCTTGGCGGTGTTGTTGGTGGAAGCGGGACGGCCGCGCTTGGCCGGTGCCTTGCTGCTGATCTTCGGTGGCATTTCAATAACCTCGTGACAGTGAGTACGGCTTGGTGATTGATATTTACAGAATCCGGACGATGCCAGAATCCTGCTTATTCGTCGGTCGTCGGCAGACCCGCTTCGGTCGCAGAGGCAATTAGCATCCGCAACTTCTTGGCCAACTTGGTGCCCTTTTCGAGGGGAATCGAAGTTCCCTTCTTCGTGGGCTTCCATTCGCCAGCCGGGTCCTTGTAGTAGTGACGGATATCCACATACTTCTTTCCGCCGTACTCCTGCACGGACAGGACAACCCGTCCTTTATCCGACTTGGTCAGGAAGGTAGAGAACTCGGACAGGTCGGCTTTGGGTTTTACCGCCCGACGCGGCTTGTCCGATTTCTTGTCATCCTTCGACTTCTTGTTTACAGCTTTTTCCACTTCGTCTTTCGACCGCGTCTTTTCCCGTTTCATGCCGGCACCTTTGCACGATTGCGAAGGATGTTGATGTGGGATTTGCACAACGTCGGATTGGGCGACGGGAACCGGCTGTACTGGTTGTTCAACAGTGCCCAGATAATCTCCGGATCGTTCACCCTCCAGATCACGTTGCAGTGTTCTTCCAGCGCCAACGTCTCGAACTCCTCGATCAGGCACTGCGCGGTCGAAGCGTCGATGCCCTTTACGCCGTAAACCCGAAACTGATTGGCGTGAACTGCAACGTGCACCGTAATCGTGGTGTCGCCTTCCCTGAACTCGGCGATCACGTTCGGGATGCCCAGCTGCTCCTTGATGGCGGAGACAATCTCCTGTGCGCGCCCAGTCATGCCAAACCCACCCGCGTCAGCCCGAGGAAGCTGTCCATCAGGCCAGCGTGTTCCTCGCGCATCATATCCACAGTCTTGTAGAAGCTCGGCGGATTGGAGAACTCCAACTTTTGGAAGCCGACACGCGGCAGGAACTGCTCGGCCACGCGGTCCGTGACTTCGTGAACCATCAGTGCGTGCCCGTACAGGGTTGCACAGCGCTGGGCCTGCTGGATGACTGCACGCATCAAACCACGACGGCGATGCTTCGGGTTGATGTACAGGCCGGCGATGTACACCGTCGGGGTTTCCTTGCGATCTTCCAGCGTGCGCTTACCGACACGCAGGTCGATGCTGCCCTCAGCGGTTTCGATGCGGCAGCTGATGGTCAGGCCCGAACGGCGCTGGCTGTTTTCGATCAGGTCCTGCAACTGGACAGTCAGCTGCGGCAGGAGAAGAACCTGGCCGAGGCTGTCGGCGGGGTTGACGAGGCGGACGGTGGGCTGATTGGTCTGAGACATGATATGGGCAACTCCGATATAGAAGAAACGGGTTTGATGTTGAGGTCAGTTCGATTTGACCTTGCGGAATTCCTTGACGTCCTTGAAGTGTTCGTGGAAGAACTCACCCTGCGATTCCGCCATGGTGAACTCGGTGAACTCCTCGATGGACACGTCCTCGTACAGGTACTTGCTGCCGTTCTTGAACTCCAGCTTGAGGCGCTCGCTCTGCGGGTTGTACCAAGCGGTCAGGATCGTGGACGATTCGACGTTCAGGCGCCAGATCGGCTTGGTGCGTGCCGACTTGGACGACTTGTTGCTCTTGGCTGCGGTCAGCGCGTCAGCCTTCTTCGGCTTGGCGTTCTTGCGCAGGCTGGTCGGACGCAGGCGCATGTTGCCACGCTTGGTCTTCTTGGCGCCGAGCTTGTTCTTCTCGGGCAGGCCCTCGACGGCTTCGGCTGCATCACGATGCAGGATCTTGCCGCTGTTCTTCTTGGCGTCCTTCTTTTCAAACCCGTCCTCGAGGGCGATCGGAATGGACAACGTGCGAGCGATGCTGCGCACCGCCAGGCGGTTCGACTTTTCATCGCCGCCAGTGATGACAACCCGTGCGCCGTTGGTCTTGGCGCCTTCGCCGAGTTGCTTGGCCAGCTTCTTTGCATCCGTGGCGGCGGGGCAGAGGACGACAAACTTGTTCGCCTTCTTCTTGCCGCCTTCGATGATGTGCTTGGACAGGCGCTGGTAGGAATCGTCGTCCTTCTTGGACTTCTTCGACTTCGACTTGACCTTGCCAGCCTTGGGTGCAACGCCCACGGTCTTCACGCTGTCATCGTCGGCGCGCGGACGACCACGACCTGCCACGACGTTGCCGGTCACGCCCTCGGCGCTGGCTGCGTTGTCCAGAACCTTGATCTTGGACGCGGGGATGGTGATCGTGCGGCCCGTGCGGGTGAAGTCCAGCGAGGACTTCTTGCTCAGGCGTTCTTCGACTGCCTTGGAATCCTGCGCCGAAGCGAAGCGAAAGCGGACGGTTTCTTCTTTCTTGCTGCGAGTCTTGCGGACTTGGTTTGCCATGATCGTGAACCTCTTGGGCAGATGTTGTCGTTGTAGGAAATCGCGCTCAAGTGTTACGCCTAGATTTTTCAAACCCGTAAGCGACTAGCGCGTTGTCGCTCTCTAGGGAATTATAGCACAGTGCGCCAGGGCACGTCAAGGCATTTAGCCCGGCAGCTTGCTGGCGACTGAATTGCACGGGTTTGAAACCCTCAGGAGTTACGCAACAGGCTGTTGCCTGCGTAGGTGCCTTCCATCATGGAGAACGAAATGCGCAGATGCTCAGGCATGCGCGTCATGTAGTTCTTGTCGAAGGAGAAGATCACGTCGTTGACCACATCCCACCACAGGTCCGTGCCGTGCGGCAGTTCGCCGTCATCGAAGGTGCGCTTGGTAAACGCCGTCTGGCGCGCAGTCTTCAATTCGTTGTTGCGGAGAGCGATCAGCCAGTTGACGTACTGGTCCAGCTCCTGGCCGCGCAGGCGAGTGTAGAGGCGAAGCGCGTAGCTTCTGCCGTCCTTGGTCAAGAACAGGTTCTCTGCCTTGAACGTTTCGTAGGCGAAGGACGTGAGGTGCATCCGACGCAGCGATTCGGGCAAAGCGTCAAACTCGAAACCAGGGCCGCCCATGTGGTCGAGGCTGATGGAGTCGAAGAACCTTGCATCACGGTACTTGCCGAGCGGTCGGCGAATGGACGCGCGCTGAATATGCGTCGGCTTGGTCGGATGCGGAATCAGGATGCTGGCATCTTCGACTGCGACAATCTCGCGTGTGACGATGCCGAAGCCAGGAGATTCCTGATCCATGCCCAGGAAGGTCCAGCCGTTCTGGGTGTAACTGTCATACTGTTCCAGAGGAACCGACAGTTGGTACTTTCGGGTAGCCATGGTGATTTACTCTCGATATGTAGGCAATTGGCCGGCTGCTAGAATCAACCAGCGTTCTTTGATAGTGCAAGGGCGTGCTGCGGCACGTTAGTTCAAAACAACATCCCTAAACACGGTGATATGCCAACGCGGTCGTGCCTCCCCCATACAACTGGCCCGCGTTAGCCAACGTCTACTTCCGTGATCAGGGACAGTGAGTGTTCCGAGGATCGTAGCAGCCGCTAACCAGTACAACATCCGCCAACTGGTTGCGCACCGATACGTCATCAGTGTTCGGCATCATCCGTTCTCCCTATTGAGTTCACACCGCCGAAGTCAGCGATCAACTGCTCGCGCTTCGGAACATGCAAGTCGCAGAAGTCCAGGTACTCGGCGCCGAACGAATCGGTCTCACCCTGCACACGGACAGTCGCGTCACGCAGACAGCCATCGTGATCGCACGCAACACCACTCGGCGATCCCTGTCGATGACCGGGCATCGTAGACACGGGTCCACTAGATACGTCAGACATTCATTAGCTCCTTCTATGTGTGGTCAGAATCCTGCAATTTTTCAAACCCGAATCAGTGTATGCGACAAGGGTCGGGCAAGGACAGTATAACACACTTGGGAGAAAATGTCAAATTATGAGTCCGCAGGGATAAATACTCGGGTTTGAAAATCTACGGTATTTTGTCACCAAAACGAAAAGGGGCCCGTGCGCAGTCGCAGGGCCCCTAGTTGCAACGCTCCCTATTCGAGGGAGCCTTTGATTGAGAAGTTGTAGGTCATCTTTTTGGTAGCCGGATCAATCTCGCATTCGATGCGCAGGTTGCAATCAACCGCCTTCGTCTTGAGCTTGATCTGCTTCGCCATTCCCGCAATGACCTGTGCGATGCCGCTGTTCAACGATTCGGGCAAGGACGAAAACTCGATCCCCTTGTCCTTGCGCATCAAATCGTTCAACTGCTGGAGGAATGCGTCAAGGTGTTCGAGACGCAGATCCGGATTGATTTCGCCAACCACGTAAGGCACGCCGTCACGCGGTATCGTGAAGTCGCCATTGAGGTTGACCAAGATCGGACCGCCCAGTTGGGTGCCCATAGTTATCGTTCCTTTGGAAGTCGTTTGTTCTTCTTCTTGCGATCGGTCTTCTTCTGTCTCTTGTCGGCACTCCCCTTGGGGGAATTGCCGCCGGTGGGATCTTCCACCCCGACAACCGAAAGGATATATCTGACTTCATAAGGAGAAGCGGAATACTTGTCGCACAAGGCTTGCAGCGTTTCTGGATTCTTGCGTGATCGGTACTCAGCAAAGAGGCACACGAATGCTCGGCCGACGTCACTCTCAAGAATGGACCGCATCTTTGCTACGGCGCGATCCGTGAGAGTAAGGTCGTTGGACTTGAGAAGGTCCTTGAGCATCTGATCGAACGTCTGGCCTTCGTACATGTACCGTGCGCACGCCTTCTTGACCGGAGTCTGGTGGGTAGCGCTCGGCAGCGAGTAGATGAAGGTCATCAGCGGATTCAGCAGCGAGCCGCGCTTCACGCCGTCGATCATGGTACCAATGAAGTCACGTCGCTCACGACGCACGTTGAGGTTGGCGATCTTCTGACCAGCGCGCAGCACCATTTTCGACAGGGGCTGCTCGGTACAAACAACGCCGCCCTGTTCGCGTACGGGAACGAAGTCGAACGGGACGCAACCCTTGATTTCTACCAGTCGCAGTGCAGATGCAAACACCACGACGATCACCTCAGCGTATTCGGCCGAGTTAAGCGTCGGGAGATTGCGGCAGAAGTCCTGCATGGCTACCAGAAACAGAACGCGCTTCTTGGGTTTCGCTGCGGGCAATACGTCTCCACTGCGAGCAATCAGGACGTCCGAAGCCGTCCCGATTATCTTGGCCTTAACGAGGAAATCTACCACCTGCAATGGACTGTTGTTCGCTACACCAAAACAGTACATGGGTGGGGTTCTCTCTTTTGTATGTGGAGTATTTACAGTTTCTTGAAGTGGTCAACCTCGCAATCAAATACAAGGCCCGGCTGGTACCGGCGGCGATCCGGAGTAGTCCACACGCCGTACAGGATGTAGCCGTCTATCTCCATCGTGATCTTCGGCGTCGGACCCATGTAGTTCTGCTGAATGTACAGGGGCACCTGGTCGATGCTGTCGAACTCAATCAGCGCCGGACTGATCTTGACAGTGCCGCGAATCTCCACCACTCTGGAAACGTGAGGCTTCGATGGAGACATAAACGGCACACAGTCCATCAGAAAAGATCCGACTTTCGCCAGAGCCGGACGTTCGTCCAGTTCAAGCCGATGCGTGTCCGCGTTGCCGACAGGAGGCGTGAGGAGCTTCGGCATCAGTAGAGGTTCTCCGAGTAGAGGTCCTTCTTCGGCCAGCCACCTTCTTTTCGGATCTGCTCATTGGCTTCGGCCAGCTGACGCGCC
>JACCDR010637950.1_pt1 | contig 10221 bp, 8 predicted proteins | sample 7446431 | NCBI WGS metagenome assembly JACCDR01 (sample SAMN15323443, study PRJNA562643) | freshwater metagenome | isolation source: river surface water | place: USA:Blue River Watershed | collected 2017-08-17 | reverse complement strand
GGTGCCGAGAAGGCCCTGTTCAACGAGGGCGCGGAATACGAGGCGGCCGATACGACCGAAACCATTGATAGCGACTTTAACTGCCATGGGACTTCCTATGATTTTGTTGTTTGCTGATTTAGTTTTTGAGTCGCGCCGAGGAGACGCGGGAGGCGGAGTGAAGAGGGGCAACCGCAGGGTTGGCAAGGGTTTTGACAAAATGCGACCAGAGATGCGCAGCGGTTGGCAGAAGATGAGGGCCGGGCGCGGAATTTTTTACGAAGCGGCACTCAGCCAGAGGCCGCAGCCGAGGGCGGGGACGTAGAGCTCGGACTCAACGGGCTGGTTGTTCTCGTTGCGCAGCGGGTCGAAGAAATGTTCGTGGTCGGCCATCTGCCGCCAAGTTTCCAGCGCCAGGTCGGTGCTGATCGGGATGGTGACATCGTCGAGCGTCGGGTTGATCGCGAAGAGCAGACGCTGCGGACCTTGGCTGAGGTCGGCGTTGTAAACGACGGCGACGGCGGTCGAGTTGGGACAAAAGTAGAAACGAAAAAACGTCTCCGCGGGCCGCGAGAAATGGCGGAAGAAACGCCCGGATTCGCTGCGGCGAAACGCGATCCAACCGGCGAAATACGCATGCGACGCGGGGAAGCGGTAGATGCGGCGGTAGTCGAGCGCGTTGAGGTCGCCGCGCAGGTAGGTATTGTTCACGCCGTGCTTGGAGCGGAGGAAATCCTGACCGGCGGAGAGCATCGGGATGCCGACCGAGGCGAAAAGAATCGCAGCCATGAGATGCGTGCGACGGCGGTCGTTGGCCGTGGGGTGGAAGCCGCTGCCGTCGGCGTTTTCCGTGATGTTGTCGATCCACGTGCGGTCGTCGTGCGACTCGGAGTAGTTGACCGTCTGGGCGGGCCATTTGGTGTAACCGCCGGGCGAGCCCTTGAGGAAGTACGCGAAGCCATCGGCCGAGCCGCCGCCGCGGACGTAATCGCGGAGGAAATTGCGGTAGCCGTCGTTCCATGACGCGTAGCCGGTGTCGCGCAGATCGGGGCCGATGTGGCCGCGAAAACTCCACGGCTCGGCGATGAGGATGATGTCGGGCTTGACGCGTTTGAGGGCGACCTCGATTTCGCGTAGCACCTCGATACCGATCAAGTCAGCCAGATCGAAGCGGAAACCATCGACGCCGTAGACTTCGACGAGGTGGCGGAGGCTGTCGCTGATGAGACGCTTCGCCATCGCGGAGCGGGCGCGCAGGTCGTTGCCGCAGCCGCTCCAGTTGGAAAGATTCCCGTGCGCATCGAGTTCAAAGTAGTAAGTGCGGTCGATGAACATCAGGTGCGCGGGCTCGCCCACGTGGTTATAGACGACGTCTAAAATCACGGCCATGCCGCGCCGGTGAAACGCCGCGACAAGCTCCTGCAGCTCCTTCACGCCCGAGGCTTGTTTCGCGTCGAGGGCGTAGCTGCTCTCGGGCGAAAAGTAATTCGCCGTCATGTATCCCCAATGGTACTCTTCCGTCGTGCGGTTGTCGAACTCCTGAACCGGCTGCAACTCGACGCAATTCACGCCGAGGTGGTGCAGATAAAAATCGGGACTCTCGACCCATTTGCGCAGCCCGGTGAAGCCGCGACGCTCGGCCGGCGTCAGGCGCACGGGCGCTTTTTCCGCCAGGTCGCGCACGTGCGCTTCGACAATGACCAAGTCCTGCCAGGCCGGCGTGCGAAAGCCCGGCTCGGCCCGCCCGACCCACTGCGCATCAAGCACGATGCCGGGCCCGAGCCGATCGACCGCGGCCTGCGCGTACGGATCGAGCACGCGATGAGTCGCGTCGAAGCCCGGCGTGCCTTTGCCAAACGCGCCCTCGACTTGAAACCAGTAGTACCAGCCGTGGAGATTGCCCGCGAGGATCACTTCCCAGACGTAATCTTCGCGGCGGTGAAGTTGATAAACGTGCGCGACCGGCTGCTCCTCCAGCTTCGCGCAAACGTACAGGGCAACCAGCTTCGCGCGCGGGGCGAAGAGGCGGAAAATCGTCTCCTTGCCGCGCACGATCGCGCCGAGCGGCAGATCACTTTTGAGCGCATGAAAAAACTCCCCGGGTTGCAGCGGCACAACCGGTTCATCGAGCCACGCGACTTGCCAATCCTCCGCGAGGTCGACCGGCTCGGAGAGCGAAAACTCCAGCCAATGATGGCCGGTGCGCGCGGATTCGAGCAGGTGGTTGTAGTTGCCCAAGTCATCGCGCACGGCATTCGGCGCGGACGGGCTGACGCCGAGCCAGATGTGCGCGGCGGTCACAAATTTAAAACGCTGCGGCGGATTCGTGAGCAACCCCGCCGCGGGCGTGCTGAGCAACAGCACGTCCTCGCCGTCGAGCTGGCCGGGCTTGAGCTGCCACTGCGCGTTGCCGACTGCGTTTTGCCAGCCGTTGAAATCGCCTGCGACGTAGAGCGGCGTCTGCTCCGGATCAATTTTCAGCTCGCGCAACCGGGAGAGCGGGAAGGCAAACGTGATGTGGTCTTTGCGGTTGCAATAAAAGCCCGCGAGCCAGGCGTAGCGCGCCGGGCAGCGTTTCAACAACGTGAGAAACTTGACCGCCTTGGGCAGGAGCCGGACGGGCGGGAGTTGTTTACCCATCCAGTCGCGCGAGAGCTGGATGTAGCCCCGGGTCGCTTCTTCGAGCCAAGCTTTGATGATCGTGCATTCGCGGGTGGCCATCGGAAGTTCAGAGCATTTGCCGCGCCTACTTGCGCGACAAGAGCGAATCGTTCATCGGCAAATTTATCGGGAGACTTTAGCAAACGCTTCACCCAAAACGCGTCCGTCCGAGTCGGGCTGCGGCGCGAGGCCGAGCAAAAAACACGCGGTGGCAACCGTGTCTTCTGTGCGCACGCTGAGCAACGCGTCACCCGTGAGGTCAAAGCCGCGCTTGATCCCCGGCCCGTTGAGCACCCACGGGATGTGCGCACTGCGCGGGTCGAGCGGGCCGTGGTTTTTCCCCGCACCACCGTGATCAGCGGTGACGAATATGGCAGTTTTTTCGCGGATACCTGCGGCGCTCAAGGCCGCGAGCACTTCGCCGAGCTGGCGGTCGTTTTCCTCAATCATCGCGAGTTGCTCGGCCGAGCCCCAGCCGAACTTGTGGCCCGCGGAATCGACATCGGGAAAATGAACAAACACCAGCGTGGGCCGGTGCGCGGTGATGATGCGCACCGCGTTGGCCACGACTTCGGCGTTGCCGCTTTTCGGCTGATCGGCGATCGCCGCGTAGGTTACGGTGCCGGGCTTGTTCAGCGCGGAAAATTTCGATTTCCCGGCGATCAACGCCGTCGAGTAACCCGCGTTTCCCGCCAGCTCGAACAGCGTCGGCACGCGCGGCCACATGGGTTTGCCGATGGGCAAATCGGAGTTCCACACCACGCCGTGCTTTTCCGGGACGACGCCGGTCAACATGCTCGTGTGCGAGGGAAGCGTCACCGCCATGTCGGTCGTTTTCGCCCAAAACGTGTACGCGCCTTCACGCACCAAACCGCGCAGCACCGGCATGTCTGCCAACAGCGCGCGATCGGGACGCAGCCCATCGATGCTGACGATCAACACGTGCTCGATCGCCGCGATCGGCCGCGCGGGCGGGGCGGTTTCAGTCGCGGTTTGGGCCCGGAGGAAAACCACGCCGCACAGAATAAAAACAAATCCGCGAAAAAAAATCATGCGCCCCACCCTGCCTGCCCGCCCCCGGTCGCGTAAAGTCGGCAATTGTGACAGTTCTGCTTTCCAAGCCCCGGCTTCCGACTCACGTTTTCCGCCCACCGTGAACCCGCCTCGCGAAAAAATCCTCGTCGCCCTGTCCGGCGGAGCCGACAGCTCAGTCGCCGCGCTCCTGCTCAAACAGCAGGGCCACGACATCGCGGGCGCGTACATGAAAAACTGGATCAACGAGGACAACATCATCGGCCATTGCCCGTGGATGCAGGACATCGAGGACGCCCGCGCCGTCGCCGACCGCCTCGGGATAGAATTTCGCGTCGTCAACCTCATGCAGGACTACCGCGAGCGCGTCGTACATTACCTCCTCGACGGCTACCAACGCAGCCTCACGCCCAACCCCGACATCATGTGCAATCGTGAGATGAAGTTCGGTGTCTTCCGGGCGTGGGCCAAGGACAACGGCTTCTCCGCCGTAGCCACCGGCCACTACGCACGCCGCGAGATCCTGCCCGACGGCACCTGCGCCCTGATCGAAGGTGCCGACAAAAACAAAGACCAGTCGTACTTCCTCACGCTGCTCTCGCAGGAACAGCTCCGCGACGCCCGCTTCCCCATCGGCCACCTGCCCAAACCCGAGCTGCGCCAACTCGCCAAAGCCGCCGGCCTCGTCACCGCAGAAAAAAAAGACAGCCAGGGCATCTGCTTCATCGGCGAAGTGAAGATGCAGGATTTTCTCCGCCAGTACGTGCCCGACGCCCCCGGCCCGATCGTGCGCGCGACCGACGGCAAACACCTCGGCCTGCACCGCGGACTACATTATTACACGCTCGGCCAGCGCAAAGGCATCGGCGTCCCCTCCAACACCGACAACCAAGCCTACGTCGTCGTCGGCAAACGCGCCGAAGACCGCGCCCTGCTTGTTGCCTTCGACAGTTTGGAAGCGCCCGGCCTGTTCTGCACCGAGCTGCGGATTCATTCTGTACATTGGAACACACCCACTCCGCCGACGGCGCCATGTCGGCTGGAAGGTCGCGTGCGTTACCGCGACCCGCGCGTGGAGCTGGAGTTTATTCCCGAAGAAGGCCGCACGGCGTTGATCCGTTTCAAAACGCCGCAACGCGGTCTCGCCTCCGGCCAGATCCTCGCCCTGCACGACGGCGAACGCCTCCTCGGCGGCGGGGTTTACGTCTAGCAGAGCCTGCACCTCTCAGGCTCAGGTCTTTCCTGAAATTTTCGCTTGGGCACGACTGAATGAGCTGGCGGGGTTTTGCCGTCCGTAAATTTTCGCGCATCGATCAAATGCCTCGGTATATGAAAAACCCTACCTGCCTCTTTTTCCGCTTTTTGCTCTTATTTGTGGCCAGCGCACTGATGACACAGGCCAACGACAAACCACCAGTCGCAGGCCCCGCAACTTACATCCTCGTCCATGGAGCTTGGGGTGGTGGCTGGGCTTTTCGCGAGATCGACCAGCGCCTCTCCTCCCTCGGCCATAAAGTCTTCCGCCCAACGCTCACCGGACTCGGCGAAAAAGTTCATCTCGCCCGTCCCGACATCAACCTCACGACGCACATCAACGACGTCACCAATCTGATCCTCTGGGAAGACCTCCACGAAGTCATCCTCGTGGGCCACAGCTATGGCGGCGCCGTGATCACCGGGGTGTTGGACCGCGTACCGGACCGCATCAAACACGTGATTTACCTCGACGCCGCCATCCTCAATCACGGCGAAAGTATGCTCGATGCCCGCAATCAGCCTGCCCCGCCCCGCTCCACCGGCGATTACATCATTCCGCCTTGGGTTCATACAGGGCAGCCTCTTCCCCACGACGTGCCGCATCCCGTCAAAAGCTTCACGGAAAAAATCGTTCTAAAAAACCAAGAACGTGCGAAAACGATTCCCGCCACCTACGCGCTCTTTGTCGAGCCGGGCACGGACCCCGAGAATGCTTCGTTTTATCAACATTACCTGCGAGCCAAGCAGCGTGGCTGGCACTTGCGCATCCTCGGCAGCGACCACAACGCGCAATGGTCCCACCCACAGGAGCTCACGAGCTTGCTCGACGAGGCTCCTGTCGCTCCCTCTGCGATCACGCCTTAACAAAGTCCCATTTCCTACTCAAACGACCGAGGGCGTTATTCCGTCCCGCGCCAGCAATGAGCTTGTCTAGGCGCGCACCCGACGAAGTAGTTGATCAAGCCATTCAAAACTCGAACGCGTTGGCTAACCAACACCATCTTCAGCATGAAAACATACGCCCATCTGCCCCTCATGGCAGCCTTTGCCGCTGCGTTTATCTCGAACCTTTGCCGTGCGGATGAACCGCAAAGCCCTCAAACTGCTCTAGCCAAAGCCATCGATCTCTACAGCAAGGCTTGGCTTGAGCCTGACCCTGCACTCCGAGCCCAACATCTGGAGCAAGCATGGGCCAAGGACGGCCAATATAAAGATCCCTCGGTAACGCTGAAGGGCGGCGAAGCGCTTTCCCTCCACATCGCCGAGTTTCTCAAAAAGTTTTCCGGTGCTAAATTTACCCGCACCAGCCCCATCGATTCCCATGGATCGAGCTTCCGCTTCACTTGGTTGCTTAACTTTCCCGACGGAAATGCCCTGCAGGGATTGGATATCGGCGAGATTGATCGCGACGGCAAAATCACCGCCATCACCGGCTTTTTCGGTCCCTTGCCGGATCAAATCACTCAAACCAACCAAGCCATTGTAGCCACCTACATGGATGCGCTGTTTCGCAAATTTGACCTCGAGCGCCTCGACCAAGTTCTCGCCAAAAACGTCACTTATACCCAAGCCCCCGGCCTGCCCTACGGCGGCACGTACACCGGCCTTTCCGAGATGATGAAAATGTTCGGCTCGGCCCAAAGTCACTTCAGCATGGAAATCGTCGGCGAGCCGAAGTTCTACGCCGACCAACAAACCGTGATCGTTCTCTTCACAATCAAATGCTGGACAAAGAAAACTTCCCGTCAGCTCAGCATGTACATTTCCGAGTGCTTTGAACTAAAGGACGGCAAAATCATCGCCATCACCCCGAGCTACTTTGACACAAAAACCTTCGTCGAATTCTTAAACGAAGAGAAACCAGAGCCGGCCTCCACGCCGATGTCTTAGCGCGAGCGCGGCAGGGTCGCCACTCGTCGGCGGACCGGGTTTGAATTAAGCGACATTTACGGCCCGTCGACGAGCGACGGCCCTACGACTCCCACAAAACCCAAAGCTGGTGAGCAACTGACTTTCAAGGTCGTTGATTGCTAAGCAGAGCCAATCAAAGCGTAAGTGCAGCCCTCACCAAACCAGCAAGCCGCCGGCGAAGGTGAGGCCGGCGCCGACGCTGCAGAAAATGATTTTGTCGCCGGAGTTGAAGATGCCTTCTTCCGCCGCCCAGCCGAGCGCCATCGAGACACTTGCCGCCGAGGTGTTGCCGTATTTGCCGATCGTTACCACGAAGCGTTCGTAGGGGATGCCGACGCGTTTGCTCACCGCGCGCAGGATGCGTTCGTTGGCTTGGTGCGGCACGATCCAGGCGATTTGTTCGGGCGTGAGTTTGTGGCGCGCGATCGTGGCTTCGATCTGATCGGCGAAGGCGATCACGGCGTGTTTAAACACGGCGCCGCCGTTCATCTGGAGGAAGAAGGCGTCGCGGTCGTGGCCTTCGGGATGCGGCACCGGACGGGAAGCGCCGCCGCCGAGGCGTTGGATGGCTTCGTACTGGTCGGCGTCGCCGGAGAGTTTCATGCGGCCGAGGCGGTGGCCGCCGTCGGCGTTGGTCAAGATGGCGGCGCCAGCACCGTCGCCGAAGAGAAAGGCGGTCGCGTGATCGCGGGGGTTGGTGATGCGGGAGAGAAGTTCGGCGGTGACGACGACGAGTTTTTTCGCAGTGCCGGCGCGGATGAAGGCGCGGCCGACTTCGAGGGCGTAGAGCCAGCCGGCGCAGGCGGCGTTGAGGTCAAAGGCGAGTGCGCGGGGCACGCCGAGTTGTTTCGCGAGTGCGCTGGCCATGGCGGGCACGGGTTGGTCGGGGATGAGCGTGGCCATGATGACGCCGTCGATTTCTTTGACGTCGATTTTGGCCTGCGCGAGGGCGTGGTGCACGGCGGTGACGGCGAGCGAGGTGGCGGTTTCGCCTTCGGCGGCGTAGCGACGTTCGCGGATGCCAGTGAGTTTAATCACCTCATCCTCGGTCATGTCGGGAAACGATTTTAGAATTTCGCAGTTGGAGCGGACGCCCGAGGGAAAGGCGTATCCAACACCAGCGATACAAACGGTCTCGGCGGCGTGCGGCTCCCAGCCCGCGGTGGCGGCGGAGGGTTGAGCGGCAGCCGGGGCGGCGGGGGCGGTTTTTCGTTTTTCGAGAAAGCGGAGGGCGTCATCGCCGGAGACGCGGGCTCCGGGGCCCGTGGCCTCGATGTCGGTGATCGCGCGGTAATCGAGGCCGGCTTCTTCAATGAGTTTTTGCGCGCGGGGCGTCCATTGGAGGCCTGCTGATTTGGCCGGGGCAGGAGCGGGCGGAGCACTCGGCGTGGGTGTTAAAAGTGGCGCGGCAGCGGCGGCCGGGGCGGGCGCGGTGGTCGCGTTTTGCGCGGGAGCGGCGGCGGCTTTGGCGGAGTGGACGGAGGTTTTCAGGCCGGTGACGGAGAGGAGGTGGCGCAGGGCGGGATCGGCCGTTTCGATCTGCAAAAAGGGCGCGCCGGAAGGCAGGATGTCGCCCGCGCGGCCGAGCACGCTGCGGACGGTGCCGTCGCATGGAGACTCGAACTCGAAGACGGATTTGTCGCTTTCGAGTTCGGCGAGCTTTTGGCCTTTCGAGACCGCGACACCTGGCTGGACGGCGAGGTCGATCACGGTGAGTTCATTGACGGTGGCGCCCATGGCGGGCACAGGCACATCGATGAGGTAAGTTTCCATGAGAGCGGGCAAAGTGGGGCGGCATTTTCCTGCGGTCAATGGTAAGCACCGTGCAATTTCAGCTAAGTTTTCCGCCTCGTCTGCCTGCTTGCGAAGCACGGTGCGGGTGCCCAAGTTGGCCGGTTTCCGCCATGCCCGAACCCGCTGCCGTCAACTCGATGTTTTCCCGAATCGCCCGTCGCTACGATGTGGCCAACCGACTCATCAGCGGCGGCATCGATGTGTGGTGGCGGCGCGTGTTGGTGCGCGCCGTGCGCGCAGGAAAACCACGCGACGTGCTCGATCTCGCGACGGGTAGCGGCGATGTGGCGTTTGCATTGTGCCGCGGGTTGCCGGGCGAGACGCGTATCACCGGCATGGATTTTTGCCAGCCGATGCTAGACGAGGCCGAGATCAAAAAGAGGCAGCGTCCCGAGTATGGCTCGATCGTGTTTCAACAAGGCGACGGGCTGAAACTCCCGCTGGCCGACGCGTGCGTGGACACGATCACGATTTCGTTTGGCCTGCGCAACATGTCGGATCGCCTCGGCTGTATCCGCGAAATGCAGCGCGTGTTGCGGCCGGACGGGCGGTTGTTCGTGCTGGAATTTTCGCAGCCGTGGCCATGGGTGCGCCCGTTTTACCTGTTTTATCTGCGCCGGATTTTACCGCTGCTGGCCGGAGCGATCACGGGCGACCGCGCCGCTTACCAGTACTTAAATAACACCATCGAGCAATTTCCCGCCGCACCGGTACTCGCAGCGGAAATTCAATCGTGCGGTTTTAAACGCGTCGGAGTCACGCGGATGACGGGCGGCATCGTCGCCCTTCACGAAGCGGTCAAATAAACCACTCAACGCCACGGACGCCGGGCGCTTCCGGCAGAGCGCGCGGGCGAGAGCGGGCGGCGAGCTCAACTAAACGACTTGCCGCAGCCGCACGTGCTTTGGGCGTTGGGGTTTTTGATCTCGAAGCCCTTGCCCTGAAGCCCGTCGTCAAACTCGATGTGCGACCCGCTCAAATACGCGAGGCTCGCCGGATCGACCAAAAACTCCACGCCTTCGCTCACCAGTTTCGAGTCGTCGGCCTTGGGCTCGTCAAACGACATCCCGTACTGAAATCCCGAGCAGCCGCCCGACTCGATAAACACCCGGAGCAACTTCGACGGAGCATTCAGCTCCTGTTGCATCGACTGCACTTGTTTGGCGGCGCGAGGACTCAGCGTGATCATATATGCGCGCAACTTGTTTCCCCTGCCCCACCCTGTCAAACGCCGCGCCACGACCCCACCGCAGCGCCCCTCAGCTCAACCCAAAATGTGCCGATGTTTTCCGCGGCTCTCATTTTGACAGCGAAAATCATGCCAGCGCCGATTTGAGACCTTGCCAGCCCCGCTAACATCCCCCTTTCATCCCCCTCCCCTCCCCGCCGTGGCCAACCTCAAACACATCTTCAACGAGCTCCACTACGAACTAACCAACAAACTCGCCGAGGGCGGCATGGGCCTCGTCTACGAAGCCATCCAGCGCGGGGCCGGCAATTTCAAGAAGATCGTCGCGATCAAACTCATCCGCGAGGAGTACTCCAACATCCCCGACTTCCAGAAAAATTTCATCGGCGAAGCCCGCC
>JACCDR011705683.1_pt1 | contig 10222 bp, 5 predicted proteins | sample 7446431 | NCBI WGS metagenome assembly JACCDR01 (sample SAMN15323443, study PRJNA562643) | freshwater metagenome | isolation source: river surface water | place: USA:Blue River Watershed | collected 2017-08-17 | reverse complement strand
TTCACCAGGGCGACGCCCGCAGCGCCCTGTGTTGGGATGCATGGGCGCGCGATGGGAGGAGTCCAGGGTCTTGTGACCCTGGCGACGAGCAGCGTGCGCCCAGGCGCCCAAGACAGGGATGCTGCGGGTGTCGAGCTGTTTTGCGCAAATCCAAATTGGTTTTGCCGAACGCTCATCGCTTTACCTCGTACGGAACCCGCAAAACAGCGGCCCTGGTGAAATATCCGGGTTAGCCGGGCTGGCAGCGGCTTGCCCGCCGTTTTGGGGCCATTTCAGGCCCTTCTTCGGGGCTCGAATCGGCTTGCAAAGTGCAAGCATGCACGTTGACCAAGTTCCACTGTGCCCTGCCGGCCAGCCCTGCCCATGCAACCAGCCTTTGCCGCCGCCGCACCGCCCCACATCACCCGCAGGCTGATCAGGAGCCTTTTGCGCCCGGGTGTGCGCCTGATGCAGCGCTTGGGTTTGAACGCCAAGTTGGCCGTGGTGACGGCCACCTTGATGCTGCCGCTGGTGGCCTTGATGCTGCTGCATGTGGAGCAGCTGTTGAGCACGCGCAACCAGTCGGTGCTGGCGCTGCAGGGCCTGGCGCTGCAGGGCACAGCGGCACCCCTGGTCAACCAGCTGCAAACGCTGCGCAGCCTGGACCAACGGGTGCAAGGGGGCGAGACTGCGCACACCGAACCGCGCAATGCCGCACGCACGGACTTGCAGCGCCTGCTGGGCCAGGCCGATGCCGAGATGGACCGGGCCCACCCGGCCACACAGGCGGCCTGGAAGGCGGTGCGGCCCCAGCTGCAGGCGCTGGCCGCAAGCGATGCGCCACCCCCCACGCCCGACACCTACAAAAAGCACACGGCGGCCACGCAGGCGGTGCAAAACCTGTTGCTGCTGAATGCACACCACACCGGCTTGCTGAGCGATTCGGTGCCGGCGCGGCACCACCCTGCACAACTGCTGTCGGGCCTGCTGGCACGCACGCCCGAGCTGCTGTCCACCGCCCAAGCGCAGGCTTTGATGGCCATGAAACAAGGCACGCTCAACGAGCGCCAGCGCGGCGATCTGCAGGCCCAAGCGGCGCTGCTGCACGAGGCCACGGCCGACCTGAACAACGCCATGCGGGTGTGGCAAGCAGCGGGCGGCGACCAGCCCACCGGCTGGCCCCGCTTGCACGCTGCACTGTCTGACTTTGTGCTGCTGATGCGTGACACCTTCGACGCCGGCCCGGTGACCAGCGACAGCGCGCCCTTGGTACACGCCGGCCGCCAGGCCATGAACCAGCTCAGCCTGATGACCGACAGCACCGCAGGCCTGCTGCGCAACCTGCACCTGACCGAACAGCGCCAGGTGGAAAAACGCCTGCTGCTGGTGGGCGGCACCTTTGCCCTGGCGCTGGCCGCCATGGCCTACCTGCTGACCTGCGTGGCACTGAACTTCCAAGGCTCGGTGCGCGGGCTGCGCCGCGCCGCCGACGCCATCGCCAGTGGTGACCTCTCACACCGCGCCACGGTGCACGGCCGTGACGAGCTGGCCGACATCGGCACCGTGATGGACCACATGAGCCAGAACCTGTCAACCATGGTGGCCGAAATCCGCAACAGCGCGGCGCTGGTGAACCTGACGGGGCAGCAGGTCAGCGACGGCAGCGCCAAGCTGGCGCGGCGCACCGACGACCAGGCCGGCAGCCTGCGCAGTTCCATCAGCGCGATCAACGAGCTCTCGGTGGCCGTGGCCAGCAACGCCCAGGCCGCACACCAGCTCGACGGCCTGACCGAACAACTGGCCCTGCAGGCTGAAGAGGGCAACACTGCCATGCAAGACACGGTGCAGGCGGTGGAACAGATGCGGCTGGCCAGCGGCCGTGTGGCCGACGTGGTGTCGGTGATCGACGACGTCGCCTTCCAGACCGGCATGCTGTCGCTGAACGCGGCCATCGAGGCGTCCCGCGCGGGCGAGGCGGGCAAGGGTTTTGCGGTGGTCGCCAGCGAGGTGCGGCAACTGGCGCAGCGCTGTGCCGAGTCGGCCGAAGAGATCAGGAAACTCATCGGCGACGCGGGCGCGCAGGTCGACGAATCGACGCAGAAGATCAGCAACGTCAGCGCCGCACTCAGCGCCATCGTGGCCGGCGTGCGCCAGGTGTCGCAGCAGTTGCGCGGCATCTCCAATTCCAGCTCTGAACAAAGCGCCGGGCTGGCTGCGGTGACCACCAGCGTGGGCAACCTGGACGAGATTACCCGCGACAACGCGACGCTGGTGGAAGAGTCGTCCACCGCCAGCAGTGCGTTGGTGGAGCGTGCCGACCTGCTGCGCAAGGCGGTGTCATCGATGCAGCTGCGCCAGGGCTCGGCCGAAGAGGCGCTGCACATGGTGAAAAAAGCGGTGGCGCACGTTCAGGCCGTGGGCCCGACCCAGGCGCTGCAAGACTTCCACGACCCGGCCGGCGGCTTTCTGGACCGCGACCTCTTCATCACCGCCATCGACCGCAACGGCCACCTCATGGCCGTGGGTGCGGCGCCCAAAGATGTGGGCCAGGTCTATTCCAACGTGCCGGGCCTGGACAAGGACTTTCTGGAACGTGTTTGGGCGGCCGCCGACAGCGGTGGTGGTTGGGTGGCCTACAAGGTGACCAACCCCTTCACCAACCTGATCACGCCCAAAGAAGCCTACTTCCTGCCGTGCAGCCGCGACCTGGCCCTGGGCTGCGGCATCTACCGCGCCGACCTGAAGGGCGACGCTGGCTACAAACCCAAGGCCGCAGCCTGGTCCCAGCGCGATGTGGGGCCGCTGGAGCATGCCGGTGCATAACATCCATACGCAGACGCCGATTCGGGCATCAGCAGGGGGCAGCCTGCCAGCAGCAGCTCAGTCGCGGTGCGCCGGCATCGGCAACGGGCCGGCCGCGCTGCCGCTGACGGTGGGCGCAGCGGCCGAGGCCGGCCGCCGGTCGCGCACCAGGTAGCTGTACAACACCGGCACCACCAGCAGCGTGAGCAGCGTGCTGGTGATGACGCCGCCGATGATGGCGCGGCCCATCGGCGCCTGTATCTCGCCACCTTCGTTGAAGGCCAGCGCCATGGGCAACATGCCAAACACCATGGCCATGGTGGTCATGATGATGGGGCGCATGCGCACCAACCCCGCCTGCAGCAGCGCGTCGGCCACGCTGGCGCCAGCCTTGCGCGCCTGGTTGGCAAAGTCCACCAGCAAAATCGCGTTCTTCGTCACCAGGCCCATCAGCATCACCAGGCCAATCATGCTGAAGATGTTCAGCGTGCTGCGCCACAGCAGCAGCGCCAGCATCACGCCGATCAGCGCCAGCGGCAGGCTGGCCATGATGGCGATGGGCTGCAAAAAGCTGCCGAACTGGCTGGCCAGCACGATGTAGATGAAGATGACGGCCAGCGCCATGGCCCACAGCAGGCCCGCAAAGGCCTCGGCCTGCTGCTGCATCTGGCCGCCGACATCAAAGCTGTAGCCGGGCGGCAGCGTGGTGGCCTTGACGAGCTTTTGCACGTCTTCACCCACTTCGCCCGCGCTGCGGCCCTGCACGCCGGCAAACACCGCTTCGCGGCGCTGCAGGTTCTGGCGGCGGATGATCTCGGGGTTGAACACGGTCTCGATGGTGGCCACGCTGTCCAGGCTGATGGGTGTGCCGTCTTTGGCAAAGGCCACCGGCAGGCTGCGCAGTTGCTGCAGGCGCTGGCGCTGGCTGTCGTGCAAACGCAGCACCACGTCCACCTGGTCGCCGTCGGGCGTGGTCCAGAAGGTGGCGGTTTCACCGTTCACATAGGCGCGCAGGTTGCTGGCCAACTGCGGTGCGGTCAGGCCCAGTTCACGCACGGCGTCGGGCTTCAGGCGCACGGCATAAGCGGGCAGGCCGGGCTTGACGCTGCTTTCCACGTCCACCGCACCGGGGATCTTTTTCACCTTCTCGGCAAAGTCGTTGGCCACCTGGGCCAGGCCTTCGGGGTCGCTGCCCAGTATGGCCACGTAAATGGGCCGGTTGAAGCCCACGCTGGCGTCGGTGCCCGGCACCTTGGCGATCATCTCGCGCAGCGCTTCTTCCACCTGCTTTTGGCTGCGCTGGCGCTCGGCGCGGGGCTTGAGCGAGATGTTCAACCAAGCCTGGTTGCGCTGCCCGGCGCCGCCCACCCAGGTGGCCACGTTGGCAATCTCGGGCACGGTGCTGATGATCGCTTCCACCTGGCGCACCTTGGCGTCGGTGCGCTCCAGGCTGCTGCCCACGGGCATGCGCAGCGCCAGTTGCGTGAACCCTTCGTCAGACTGCGGCACAAATTCGCTGCCCACCAGCGGCGCCAGGCCGATGGCGGCGGCCAAGCTGGCCACGCCCACGCCCATCACCACAGCGCGCGGCGTGAAGGTGGAAAGCCGCCAGCGGCGTGCGCTGTTGTTGTCGCGCTGGTTCTTGTCGTCAAAGCCGCGCGCATAAACCGGGATGCCCAGCGTCCAGCGCCGGCTGGAAAACACCCAGCGGATCACGCGCCCGTACAGCCGGTGCAGGCCGTCCATGGCGCGGTCGGTGGCGCGCACCGCGTGGCCCAGGCCCCAGACTTGTTTCAGCCGCGTGGCCGGCGGGTCGGCCCACACAGCGCTGAGCATGGGGTCGAGTGTGAAGCTTACAAACAGGCTGACCAACACAGCCACCACCACCGTGATGCCAAAGGGGTAGAAAAACTTGCCGATGATGCCGCCCATGAATGCCACGGGCACAAACACTGCACACAGCGCAAAAGTGGTGGCCATCACCGCCAGGCCAATCTCGTCGGTGCCCACCCGCGCGGCGCTGCGGTGGTCCAGCCCCAGGTTCACATGGCGCACGATGTTTTCGCGCACCACGATGGCGTCGTCGATCAACAGGCCTATGCACAGGCTGAGCGCCATCATGGTCATGAAGTTCAGCGTAAAGCCCAAGGCGTGCACGGCGATGAAGCTGCTGATGACGGCAATGGGCAACGTGAGGCCGGTGATGATGGTGCTGCGCCAGCTGTGCAGGAACAAAAACACAATGGCCACCGTGAGCAGCGCACCTTCGATCAGCGTGTGGCGCAGCCCGGTGAGCGAGCGTTTGACAAAGTCGCTGTTGGCGTTGATGAGGCGCAGTTCCACGTCCGGCGGCAGCGTCTTGCGTATCTCGTCCACCGCCTTTTGCGTGGCCTCGCCCACGGCCACGATGTTGGCGTCTTGCTGCTTGAAGACGTTGAAGTTGATGGCCCGCTGGCCGTTGATGCGGGCGTAGGAATCGGGCTCACGTTCGCGTTCCACCAGCGTGCCCAGGTCGGCCAGCGTCAGGCTCAGGTTGCCGCGTTGGGCCACCACCAGGTTTTCAAACTGGCGCGGGTCGCGCACGCGGCCTTCCACACGCAACAGCGCGTCTTGTGTGCGGTCTGAAATCAGGCCCACGGGTTGGTCGGCATTGGCTGCGGCCAGCGCGCGGGCTATCTCGGCCGGCGTCACGCCGTGGGCGCGCAGGCGCAGCGGGTCCAGGTCGACGCGCACCTCGCGCACGGTCAGGCCTTGAATTTCGACCCGCGCCACGCCTTCCACCCGCTGCAGCCGCTTGCCCACCACCTGGTCGCCCAGGATGGACAGCTCGCGTGCGCTGCGCGGTGTGCCCGTGCCTGTGCTCGGTCCCGTGCTCGGCACGGTGCCCACCAGCGCCAGGTTCACCACCGGCTGGCTGTTGTCGTTGTTCCAGCGTGCGATGGTGGGCTGGCGCACGTCGCGTGGGAAGGCCGACTGCACGGCCGCAATGCGGTCGCGCACCTCTTGCATGGCGCGGCCCATGTCGGCGTCGAGCGCAAACTCCACACTCATCGTGCCCTGCCCTTCGCCGCTGCGCGAGGTGATGCGCTTCACCCCGGCGATGCTGTTCACCGCCTCTTCCATGGGCTTGATGACTTCGCGCTCCACCGCTTCGGGGCTGGCGCCGGGGTACCGCACCTCGACAAAGGCGCCGGGAAAGCTGATGTCGGGCATCTGCTCCACCCCCAGCTTGCTGTAGCTGAACAGGCCCAGCACACACAGCGCCACCATCATCATGGTGGCGAACACGGGGTTGTTGATGGAAACGCGGGTGATCCACATGGTGCGGCCTTTGGCGTGGTGCCTAACGCGGCAGCGGCGCTGACGCGGCGGCTGTCACGGCTGGCGCGTCGGGGCCGGCCGTGGCCGGGGACTGCTGCGTACGCGGTGCCGCCTTGCTGCCCACGCGCACGGCGGCAGCACCTTCGCGCAGGTTGTCAAAGCGCGCCGCCAGCACCTGGCTGGCCGGGCCCACACCCTGCAGCACCTCTACCGTGCCGGCGCTGTCGTCGCGCTGGCCCAGTTGCACGGCGCGGCGCGCCAGCTTGCCGTTCTCCAGCAACCACACGTGGTCTTGGCCCGAGGTGGTGCCGATGGCCGAGGCCGGCAACGTCAGCCGCGCGCCGCCATCGGGCAGGGCCACGCGTGCCATTGCGTAGGGGCCGGCGCGCAGGCGTTCCTGGCCGGCCTGAAGCGGGTTAATACGCGGGTTGTCCAGCGCCACCGTCACGCCCATGCTGCGTGTGCCGGGCTCGGCTGCGGGTGCGATGCGCGCCAGGCGGCCGATGAAAACTTCGCTGTAGCCTTCCACCTGCACCTGCACCGGCACGCCCACCTGCAGCCGGGCCACCTGGTGCGTGCCCACGCTGCCGGCCAGTTCCAGCCGCGCCAGGTCGACGATGGTCAGCAGGTTCTGCTCGGCGCCGAGCTTTTCGCCCGCCAGCACGTGGCGCCGCGCCACGATGCCGGCGATGGGCGCGCGCACGGTGGCGTCGCGTTGGCCCACGCGGGTGGTGTCCAGGCTGGCCAGCGCGGCCTGCAGGTTGGCGCGCGCGGTGTCCACGGCGGCACGCGAGTTGTCCAGCGCACTGCTGCTGATGAACTGCTGCGCCGCCAGTTTTTCGTTGCCGGCGTGGGTGCGTTCGGCCTGCGCCAGCGTGGCGCGGGCGGCTTCGGCCAGCGCGCTGCGCTCGGCCACGCGGCTGTCCAGCTCGGCCGTCTCGATGCGGCCCAATACCTGGCCGGCACGCACGCGGTCGCCTTCGGCCACCAACAGCGCCACCAGCGTGCCGCTGGCGCTGGCCCGCACCACGGCGGTTTGTGGCGCCACCAGCGGGCCCGAGAAGGTGATGAACTGCGGCATGGAGGCCCACACCGGTTGCACCACCTCGTTGGGCAGGAATTCCAATGCCACCTCAGGCTTGTGGGTGGCACCCGGGGCGTCGGCCGCCTTCGCGGCGGGCCCCGGTGCGGGCAGCCAGCCCACCCGCCAGGCCCCGGCCGCCAGCATCGCCAACAGCACCGCTGCCGCTGCTGCGGCCCCCACCCGTTTTTTCATTGCTCGCCCCTCCTGGCCTGGCCCGGCACAGGGGTGCAAGGCGCATGCAGTCTGGGGGAAAAGACCCTGCCCGTGCGATCAACTTGCGACGAATTGCGGCCGGCGCTGGATGAACTGCAGTGCCCAGGGCAGCAGCCGGTCGGGCCTTGGGACCTTCAGCCCGCCGGTTCCACAAAACGCGCCGACTGGCTGGCGCACCACCAGGCCAGTACCGAGCACAACGCGGCGGCCCAAAACACGGCCGCAAAGCCCAGATGCGATATCAACCAGCCGCCGCCCACCCCGCCCAGCACGCCCGAAAAGCCGTAACCCAACGTGGTGTACAGCGCCTGGCCGCGCCCGCGCAGCCGGTCGGGGAAGAGCTTGTGCACCAGCGCGATGCAGGCCGCGTGGTGGGCGGCAAAGGTGATGGCGTGGCTCATCTGCGCCAACACCAGCACCGGTGCCCAGGCGCCAAAGGCGGCGGTGGCCGAAAAGCGCAGCGCACACACGGCGGCCACAATCTGCAGCCAGCGGTGTGGCGCCACCCAGCCGAACCAGCGGCCCTGGGTCCAGAAGAACACGATTTCCACCGCCACGCTGACCGCCCACAGCGCACCCACCGCCGCCTTGCCGTAGCCCAGGTTCACCAGGTACAGCGAGAAAAAGGCGTACAGGCTGGTGTGCGCCAGCACGGTGAAGAAGATGGAAGCAAAAAACCACGCCACCTCGGGCCGGCGCAGCAGCGGCAGCACCGGGGGCGCGGCTTCGCTGTGTTGGGCGTCGGTGTGCGTGGCCGGCAGCCGCAGCGCGGCCACCAGCAGCATCGCGTTCATGGCCGCCACAAACACGGGGAACACCTGAATGCCCACCCATTCCAGCAGCGCACCAAACGAGGTGACCGAGACGATGAAACCGATGGAGCCCCACACACGCACACGACCATAGCGCTGCGCGTCGATGGTGCCATCGGGCTTGTGCAGCAGCTTGGCCAGCAGCGCTTCATACAGCGGCACCACACCGCTGTTGGCCATGAACAGCAGTGTCGTCACCACCGCCACCGGCACGGCGGCCTGCACGCCCAGCAGGCCCAGCGCAGCCAGCAAGGTGCCGGCGGCCGACAGGCGTATCAGTTCAGCGCGGCGGCCGCTGTGGTCGCCGGCATAACTCCAGGCGTAGGGTGCGGCGATGCGCGACCAGCTTTGCAGCGACGCGATGCCGCCGATCACCAGCGTGGAAAAACCCAGGCTCTGGAACCACAGCGGCGCATAGGGATTGAACAGCCCAATGGCGCCGAAGTAGAAAAAAGTCAGCGCACTGAAGCGCTTCAGACCCGAGATGCGTGGCGCGTCAGCGGCGTCCAGCGCCGCTGTCATGCCTGGGCCGGAACGGCGGGCACGGCCAGCCGCACATCACCACACTGCGCGCGGTGGCGCAGCGCGTGGTCCATCACCACCAGCGCCAGCAGCGCTTCGGCAATGGGCGTGGCGCGTATGCCCACGCAGGGGTCGTGGCGGCCAAAGGTTTCCACCACCGTGGGCGCACCGCTGCGGTCGATGCTGGCCTTGGGCAGGCGTATCGAACTGGTGGGCTTGATGGCCAGGCTGACCACCAGGTCTTGCCCGGTGCTGATGCCACCCAGCACGCCGCCAGCGTGGTTGGTGGCAAAACCGGCGGGCGACAGTTCGTCGCCGTGTTCGCTGCCGCGCTGCGCCACCACACCAAAGCCGCTGCCGATTTCCACGCCCTTCACCGCGTTCAGGCCCATCATCGCGTAGGCGATGTCGGCGTCGAGCTTGTCGTACAACGGCTCACCCAGGCCCACGGGCACGCCGCGTGCACGCACCTCGATGCGTGCACCGCAGCTGTCGCCGGCTTTGCGCAGTGCGTCCATGTGTGCTTCCAGCTGCGCAATGCTGCTGGCGTTGGCGGCGAAGAAGGCGTTGTTTGGAATGTGCTGTTCACCCTCAAAAGGAATGCCGATCTCGCCCAGAGCGCTCATCCAGCCGGTGAAGGTGGTGCCGTGTTGTTGCAGCAGCCACTTGCGCGCCACCGCGCCGGCAGCCACGGTGGGCGCTGTCAGCCGCGCCGAAGAACGGCCGCCGCCGCGCGGGTCGCGCAGGCCGTACTTGCGCCAGTAGGTGTAGTCGGCATGGCCGGGGCGGAAGGTGTCGAGGATGTTGCCGTAGTCTTTGCTGCGCTGGTCGGTGTTGCGGATCAGCAAGCAGATGGGCGTGCCGGTGGTGTGGCCCTCAAACACACCCGACAGGATTTCCACCGCATCGGCCTCGTTGCGCTGCGTCACGTGGCGGCTGGTGCCGGGGCGGCGGCGGTCCAGTTCGGGCTGGATATCGGCTTCATTCAGCGCCAGCCCGGGTGGGCAACCGTCGATGACACAACCAATGGCCGGGCCGTGGCTTTCGCCAAAGTTGGTGACGCGAAACAGTTCGCCGAAAGTGCTGCCAGCCATGCGCGGGTACCGGGTGCGGGTAAGCCCCCGATTCTAGGAGCGCAGCGCTGCCCAAGGGCTGCAGATCAGGTGCCGGGTACGGGGGTACCTTCGGCCGGCCAGTCGCGGATGTAGGCCTTGAGCATGCGGTTCTCGAAGTCTTGAGCGTCGACCACGGTTTTGGCCACGTCGTAAAAGCTCACCACGCCCATCAGTTCGCGCCGTTCCAGCACCGGCATGTAACGCGCATGGCGCTGCAACATCATGCGGCGCTCCTCGTCTATCTCGGTGGCCGGTGTGCAGGTCAGCGGCGCATCGTCCATCACACTGCGCACCAAGCGCGTGCCCAGGCTGCCGCCGTTGTTCACCACCGCCTGTATCACCGCGCGGAAGGTCAGCATGCCGGCCAGGTCGCC
>JACCDR010171545.1_pt1 | contig 10222 bp, 9 predicted proteins | sample 7446431 | NCBI WGS metagenome assembly JACCDR01 (sample SAMN15323443, study PRJNA562643) | freshwater metagenome | isolation source: river surface water | place: USA:Blue River Watershed | collected 2017-08-17 | reverse complement strand
TACTTGGGCGCGGCATGATGCGCGGCGATGGTTTGGCCCGTTACATCAGCAAGCAAACGGGCGGCCGTCGTATTGAAGAACTCAAGATGCCGTTGGGCATCGTGGCGACTGATTTGAAAACGGGCGATGGCGTCTTGTTCCAGCGTGGCGACATTGGCACCGCCGTGCGTGCGTCTAGTGCTGTGCCTTCTGTGTTTGAGCCTGTGCGTATTGGCAGTCGCGAGTTTGTGGATGGCGGCTTGGTGTCGCCCGTGCCCGTGCGCTACGCACGTCAGATGGGGGCTGAATACGTGTTGGCCATCGACATTTCTAGTCCACCCGAGGCTGGCAAAACTGGCGATATGTTTGACATCTTGATGCAGACCTTCACCATCATGGGTAAGAGCATCAACACGCTAGAGCTGCGTGATGCAGACTTGGTGGTACGCCCCGCGTTGAACGATGTGGGCAGTGCTGACTTCAAAGCACGCCGCCGCTCGATCGAGGCAGGTCGTGCGGCCATGCTGCAAGCCTTACCCAAACTCAAGGCCGCTTTAGCAACGCAATAACGACAGGCGAAAAAAAGGGGCCCACCTTGCGGCGGGCCCTTGAAGGGATTCTGCACCCTGAGGTGACGAAGAATCCGAGGAGACAATCGTTACAAATTAACGCTTCTTAGCAGCGCTCTTAGAAGCTTTCACAGCTGTTTCAGTGGCAGTTTGGATGTGTGACTCGGCCAAGTCAGCAGCTTGCTTGACGGCTTTTTGCACAGATTCCACAGCAGTGTTGCTGGCAGTCACAGCTTGCTTGAAGAAAGCTACAGCTTGCTCAGAGCCAGCTGGTGCGTTTTTCAAAGCAGCTTCGATGTAAGACTGAACAGCGTGTTGGCCTTCAGCAGCTTTGCCTTCGAGGCCTTTGGTGAATTCAGCGCCAGTGCCTTGAGCGATGTCATACAGGTGACGGCTGTAAGCAGCAGACTTCTCAGCCAAAGGCTGAACGAAGCTGGTTTGCAAAGCGATGAATTCTTGTGCGTCTTTCACGCCCATCACAGCTTGTGCGTGAGCAGCAGACTCGGCCAAAGCGGCGCGGCCAGCAGTGAGGTTGAGTTCAACCATTTTTTCAACGCCAGCAAAGGCCTTGTTTGACAAACCGAACAGGTTGTCGAGGTTGGCTTTGTTTGTAGCGGCGATTTGTTCGACGTTGATCATGTGGAAACTCCAGTGGTTAAGTTAATTTGCAAAAAATGTTGCGGTGCAGCATTGGGATGAAGTTTAGGGGGATCTCGCTGATTTACAAGAGGGTTTGGGGCTTGGGTGGCTTGATTAGAGGCAAGGTTCTAAACCCTAAGGTTTTTCAAACTGGTGACAATGCAGCCTTGTTTTATGCGGCTTGCCAGTGAAATGCGTGCTTTTTATTCAGACCAATTTGTGTTGCCCTTGCCGCTTGGCCACCGCTTTCCCATGACCAAGTACCGCTTGCTGCGTGACCGACTGAGCGCTGAAATGCCCGAAGTGACCCTAGAGCCAGCACCGCCAGCCAGCGATGGCGAGCTGGCTTTGGTCCACACACCCAGCTATATCCAAGCGGTGGTGCAGGGCACGCTGACCGAGCCCCAACAAAAAGAAATAGGTTTTCCATGGACGCCAGCCATGGTTGAGCGCTCACGCCGCTCGGCGGGGGCCACCGTGATGGCTGCCCGCACAGCCCTGTTTGGCGGGCAGGGCGTGGCGGCTAACCTCGCAGGCGGCACGCACCACGCCTATGCCGATAAGGGCAGCGGCTTTTGTGTGTTCAACGATGCAGCCGTGGCCACGCGCCTCATGCAAGCCGAGTGGGGCCGCACGCACAAGCAGCCTTTGAGGGTGGCCATCATTGACCTGGATGTGCACCAAGGCAACGGCACGGCCCGTATCTTTGAGCGTGACGAGCAGGTGTTCACCTTCTCGATGCACGGGGCGCGTAACTTTCCTTTTGAGAAGGAAACCAGCGATTTAGACATTGAGCTGCCCGATGGCTGCGACGATGCCGCTTATTTAGAAGCGCTAGAGCACGGCCTGAGCGAGTTAGAGGCACGCTTTGCGCCAGGCTTGGTGATTTACCTAGCTGGCGCTGATCCGCACGAGGGTGACCGCTTGGGGCGATTGAACCTGAGCTTTGACGGTCTTGAAGCGCGTGACCGCCGTGTGTTTGACTGGGCGTGGTCTAAGCGCATTCCCTTGGCGTTCTCAATGGCGGGCGGTTATGGGCGCGAAATGGATGACACAGTTCAGGCACAAGTCAACACTTACCGTGTCGCCTATGCGTACTGGCAACGCTGGCAAAATCTAGCCAAAGATACAAACAAACCAATGGAGACTTTCCCATGACCAATTCAGCTGCGGTTTCCGCTGTAGACCACGCTATCACTTCACGCATGTCTGCTCGTGCATTCACGCAGCAAGCCGTGTCACGCGAACTCATTACCGAAATTTTGCAAGTCGCGAGCCGCGCACCTTCGGGCACCAACACACAGCCTTGGAAGGTGTATGTGTTGCAAGGCGCAACGCGTGATTCGTTGGTGGAAAAAGTGTGTGCAGCCCACGAAGCCATGCGTGCCAACCCCGAAGTGGCCCAACAGTACACCGAGCAGTACGACTATTACCCCGAAAAATGGGTCAGCCCCTATATCGGCCGCCGCCGTGAAAACGGCTGGAGCTTGTATGGTTTGTTGGGTATCGGCAAGGCCGACAAAGATCGCATGCATGAGCAGCAGCAACGCAACTTCAAGTTCTTCGATGCGCCTGTGGGCTTGATGTTTACCATCGATCCCATCATGGGTCGTGGCTCTTTGCTCGACTACGGCATGTTCATTCAAAACATCATGATCGCAGCGCGTGCGCGTGGTCTGCACACTTGCCCGCAAGCGGCATGGAATGGCTTTCACAGCATCATCTTGCCGCACATCGGTGCGGGCGAGGGTGAGATGATGGTGTGCGGTATGGCTTTGGGCTATGCCGACGCGAGTGACAAAGTCAACACACTGGTGACACCCCGCGTGCCTGTGAATGAGTTCACCCATTGGGTGGCCTGAGTTTTATTAAGTTAGTTTGCGATGATCATCACCAGCCTGCTCGACACCGACCTTTACAAATTCACCATGATGCAGGCTGTGCTGCATCAGTTTCCGAGTGCGCAGGTGTCATATAAGTTCAAGTGCCGCAACCCTGGTGTGGCGCTAGCGCCTTATGTGCAGGAAATTCGTGACGAAATTCGCTCTCTGTGCAGCTTGCAGTTTCAAGATGCTGAGTTGGCATGGCTGCGCAGCTTGCGCTTCATTAAGAGCGACTTTGTTGATTTCTTGGGGCTGTTTCGCCTGAATGAAAAATACATTCAAGTGAATGCACTCTCCAATGGTGAGATTGACATCAGCATCCAAGGCCCTTGGTTGCACACGATTTTGTTTGAAATTCCCGTGTTGGCCATCGTCAACGAGGTGTACTTTCGCAACGCTCAAAAAGTGCCCGACTTTTTGGAAGGTCGCAAGCGCTTGGATCAAAAAATTCAAGCTTTGCATGCCGAGCGTTTGAGTGATTTGAAGATTGCCGACTACGGCACACGCCGTCGTTTTTCAAAGGCTTGGCACGAAGAAATTTTGCGTGTGCTGATCTCCCGTTTAGGCACGGGGCCCTCTGGGCAGTTTGCAGGCACCAGCAACGCCTTGTTTGCCATGAAGCTGGGCCTCACGCCTTTGGGCACGATGGCGCATGAATATTTGCAAGCTTGCCAAGCTTTGGGGCCACGCTTGCGCGATAGCCAAGTGTTTGGGTTTGAGACATGGGCTCGTGAATACCGAGGCGACCTTGGGATTGCACTGAGCGATGTGTACGGTATCGAGCCGTTCTTGCGCGACTTCGATATGTACTTTTGCAAGCTGTTCGATGGCGCACGTCACGACAGTGGCGATCCGTTCAATTGGGGCGAGCGCATGATTGCGCACTATCGCCACAACCGCGTCGACCCCATGACCAAGACGCTGATTTTTTCGGATGGCCTGACCGTTGAAAAAACCATTGCTTTGTTTCAACAGTTCCGTGGTCGCTGCCAGTTGGCGTTTGGCATCGGTACCAATTTGACCAACGACCTTGGCTACGAACCCTTGCAAATCGTCATCAAGATGACGCAGTGCAATGGACAGCCTGTCGCCAAGCTGTCAGACACGCCATCAAAAAACATGTGTGATGATGAAAAATATTTGGCTTACTTGCGCCAAGTGTTTGACATCGCGCATCCAAATTAATAAGAAGAGGGGAAATCTATGTTGACTGCTTTGGTCATTGTGTTTGTGCTGGCTTATGCCGCGATTGCTTTTGAGCATCCGCTCAAAATCAACAAGTCTGCATCGGCTTTGGTGGGTGCAGGTTTGCTCTGGACTATCTACGCCGTGAACACGGGGGATGTGCATTTGGTGGGTGAACAACTCAGCGAGTCCTTGGTCAGCACTGCGCAGATTGTGTTTTTCTTGATGGGGGCCATGGCCATTGTTGAGGTGGTGGATGCACACAATGGTTTTGAAGTCATCACCTCTCGCATCAAAACCACCAAGCTTTCTAGCCTGATGTGGTTGGTGGGTTTTGTGACTTTTTTCTTGAGCGCGATTTTGGACAACCTCACCACCACCATCGTGATGGTGTCATTGATGAAAAAGCTGTTGGACAAGCGTGAAGACCGCTTGTTTTTTGCCGGCATCATCATCATTGCAGCCAACGCAGGCGGTGCTTGGACTCCGATTGGCGATGTGACCACCACCATGTTGTGGATTGGCGGCCAGATCACAGCTGGCGAGATCATGAAGGGCCTGCTGATTCCTTCACTCATCAATATGGTTGTGCCCTTGGCGGTCACCAGCATGTGGTTGCGTGGCAAACCTGTGATCGCACCTGTGCGTGATGAACAGGCTTTGTCCAACAGCAACACCACGCCGTTCGAGCGCAATCTGATGTTCTTCTTGGGTTTAGGCGTGCTTGTGGCCGTGCCAGCCTTTAAGACATGGACCCATTTGCCGCCTTTCATGGGCGTGATGTTTGGATTGGGCGTTTTGTGGCTGGTGGGTGATTTGCTTCACCGCAACAAGCCAGACGAAGACAAAGAACAGCTCACCTTGGCCAGCGCGTTGACGGGCATTGACATGCCTTCCATCGTGTTTTTCATTGGTATTTTGTTGTCAGTGGCCACGCTTGAACACAGCCATATCCTCACATCAGTGGCTGGGTGGTTGGACAACACTGTGGGTCGTCAAGACGTCATTGTGATGATCATTGGTGTCGTCAGCGCCATCGTGGACAACGTGCCTTTGGTTGCGGCTGCTATGGGCATGTACAGCTTGCAGCAATACCCTGTTGATAGCTTTCTGTGGGAATTCTTGGCCTACTGTGCTGGCACGGGCGGATCGATTTTGATCATTGGTTCTGCCGCAGGGGTGGCTGCCATGGGCTTGGAAAAAATTGATTTCCTTTGGTATGTCAAAAAAATCAGTGGATTGGCCTTGTTGGGTTACTTTGCGGGCGCGATTTTTTACATTGTTGAATACAGCCTCACGCACTAATTGAAAGTTGTCTATGAAAACCAAAATCATTGTCGCGCGTCCCATCTTTGAAGAGACCTTGGTGCGTTTGCGTGAGCACTTTGATGTGACCGATAACCAAGCCGATGTGGCATGGACCAAAACCTCTTGGGCGCAGGCTTTAGCCCAGCACGCAGGTGCGCTCACCACGGGTTCCGACCCAGTCGATGCAGAAGTGCTTAAGGCGTGTCCTCACCTTAAGGCTGTGGCCAACATGGCTGTGGGCTACAACAACTTTGACGTGCCCGCCATGACAGCCCAAGGCGTACAAGCCAGCAACACGCCCGATGTGTTGACCGAAACCACGGCCGACTTTGGCTTTGCTTTGCTGATGGCCACCGCCCGTCGCATGGCCGAGAGCGAACGCTACCTGCGCCGTGGCGAGTGGACGCAATGGCGCTACGACATGTTTGCCGGCGCAGAAGTGCATGGCAGCACCATCGGTATTTTGGGCATGGGTCGCATTGGCCAAGGCATTGCACGTCGCGCCGCGCATGGTTTTGGCATGAAGGTCATTTATCACAACCGTTCACGCCTGAGCGCTGAGTCTGAAACTGAATGCAAAGCCACGTATGTGAGCAAAGAAGAGTTGCTCAAAACCGCAGACCATGTGATGTTGGTTGTGCCCTACAGCGCAGCATCGCACCACACCATTGGTGCGGCTGAGTTGGCGCAGATGAAACCCACCGCGACGCTCATCAACATTGCACGCGGCGGCATTGTGGATGATGCCGCTTTGGCGGTGGCCTTGCGCAACAAACAAATTGCAGCCGCAGGTTTGGATGTCTTTGAAGGCGAGCCCAAGGTTCATCCCGATTTGCTGACGGTGCCCAATGTGGTGCTCACGCCGCACATTGCCAGCGCTTCCATTCCTACACGTTTGGCCATGGCCAATTTGGCGGCTGACAACCTCATTAGCTACTTCACACAAGGCAAGTCAGTCACGCCTTTGAACACGGTGGCCGCTTGATGGAAGTGTGGATTGCGGTTGGTATTGGCGCTGTCAATGCCTTGCTTTTGTTGCTGCTGTTGCGCCGCCCCAGTGGCAACAACGAGGCCGCCGTCCAATCTTTGCAGCAAAGCCTGCAAAGCATGCACGAAAAGTTAGAGCGCATTGAGCGCGAGTTGCGCACCGAAATTACCGAGTCATCCCGCGGTGGCCGCCAAGAGCTGACGCAAAACCTCGCGGTGTTTCAGCAAAGCCAAGTGCAGCAACTCACGCTCATGCAAAAAAGCATTGGCGACACGTTGAACCAACAGTTGCAGCAGCTGCAAAAAAGCAATGCCGACAAGCTGGACGAAATGCGCCGCACGGTGGATGAGAAGCTGCAAACCACATTGGAAAAGCGTTTGTCTGAAAGTTTCAAACAAGTGGCGGAACGCTTAGAGCAAGTGCACAACGGCTTAGGCCAAATGCAAAAGCTGGCCGACGGTGTTGGCAGCTTGCAGCGTGTGCTGACCAACGTCAAAACACGCGGCATGTTTGGTGAGGTACAACTCGAAGCCTTGCTGGAACAAGTGCTCACGATTGAGCAATACGCCAAGCAAGTCGAAACCAAACCCCGCAGCAACCAGCGCGTGGACTTTGCCATTCGCTTTCCAGGGCGAGGCGGTTCTGACGGCGAGCCCGTATGGCTACCGATCGATGCCAAGTTTCCCCGCGAAGACTACGAACGCCTGCTTGATGCACAAGACCGTGCCGATGCTGTTGCTGCTGAAGTGGCAGCCAAGGCGCTGGAGGTGCGCATTCGCACTGAAGCCAAGAGCATTGCCGAGAGCTACCTAGCGCCGCCACACACCACCGACTTTGCCATTTTGTTTTTACCCACCGAAGGCTTGTATGCCGAGGTGTTGCGCCGCCCCGGTTTGATGGACGCTTTGCAACGCGACTACCGTGTCACGCTGGCTGGCCCCACCACCTTGTTGGCCATGCTCAACAGCTTGCACATGGGCTTTCGCACATTGGCGCTGGAGCAACAAGCCTCTGAGGTTTGGAAGGTCTTAGGCGCAGTCAAAACCGAGTTTGAACGCTATGGCGATTGGGTGGAGAAGGTGCGCGAGCAAGTGCAAAAAGCGGCAGACACCTTGGACCGCGCCGACACGCGCAGCCGTCAAATGCGCCGTGCCTTGAAAAACGTCGAAGCCTTGCCTGAAGGCGAAGCGCAAGCCTTGTTGCCCAAGTTTGACGATGCCTTGGACGACACGGACGCCAAAGTTTGAAGCGTGAACTTGCCAAGCTGATTGCAGGCCAAGTGTGCTTGCACGCCTGTATGGCGGGTATGCGCATGGCAGCCCCCTTGATGGCTTTGCGCACAGGTCAAAGCGAAGCAGCGGTGGGTGTGTTGCTGGCCATGTTTGCGCTGACCCAAGTGTTCTTAGCTTTGCCTGCTGGGCGCTATGCTGATTTGCATGGTTTGAAGCGTCCAGTGTTGTGCAGTGTTCTCATGGGTGCGATAGGCGCAGGTGCTGCGGCGTTGTGGCCCATCTTCCCTGTGCTGTGTTTCAGCGGCTTGATGACAGGCGGCGCCACGGGTATTGCCATCATCGCTTTGCAGCGCCATGTGGGGCGAGCTGCGCAGGGCTTGGCACAGATGAAGCAGGCGTTCAGCTGGCTCTCGATCGCGCCTGCGTTTTCAAACTTCATTGGTCCGTTCATGGCAGGCTTGTTGATTGACCATGCTGGTTTTCAATGGGCGTTTGCGGCCATGGCCGCTTTGCCCATGATTGCGTGGGCTTGGATTCGCCAGGCTCACGAGCTGCCCAAAGTAGAAAAGCCCGAAGGTCATGAAAACAACAGCGCGTGGGATTTGTTAAACGAGCCCATGTTTCGCCGCTTGTTGATGGTCAATTGGTTTTTGTCAGCATGTTGGGATGTGCACACCTTTGTCGTGCCCATCTTGGGGCATGAGCGGGGTCTCAGCGCCTCGGCCATTGGTTCAATCTTGGGCGTGTTCGCGTTAGCCGCAGCCTTCATTCGCATGATGATGCCGTTCATTGCCGCGCGCTTGCAGGAGTGGCAAGTGGTGACGGGTGCGATGCTCATCACTTCATTCATGTTGGCCGTGTATCCGTTCACCGAAACGGCTTGGCTGATGGGGGCTTGTTCGGTGTTGCTGGGTTTATCACTGGGCGGTGTGCAGCCCATGATTATGAGCACCTTGCATCAAATCACGCCCGAGCATCGACATGGCGAGGCTTTGGGTTTGCGCTTGATGGGCATCAACGCCTCAAGCGTGCTGATGCCCATGGTGTTTGGTGCAGCAGGCACCGTGATTGGCATCAGTGGGGTGTTTTGGTGCGTGTCGGCGGTGGTGGGCTTGGGCTCACGCAGCGCCTATCAGCTCAGAGTTCATAAAAAGCACGAATGAAACCCCATGCGTCGTCCACGCTGTCGACGTATTTGAACAAGTCCAAGTCTTCTTCAGAAATAACGCCTTCTTCCACCAGTACGTTGGGGTTGAACAAGCGTTTCCAGTAGTGACTACCAAACAGCACGATGGGTACGGGCTTGGCTTTTTTGCATTGCACCAGGGTAAGGGTTTCAAACAACTCGTCTAGCGTGCCAAAGCCGCCGGGGAAAGCCACCAAAGCTTTGGCGCGCATCATGAAGTGCATTTTGCGCAGCGCAAAGTAGTGGAACTTGAAACTCAGATCGGGCGTGATGTGTGGATTAGGCGTTTGCTCATGCGGTAGGGCGATGTTCAGGCCCACGCTGATGCCGCCAGCTTCTTGTGCACCGCGGTTGGCTGCTTCCATGATGCCAGGGCCACCCCCCGTGCAGATGAATAGCTTGCGTCCGTTGGTTTTGCCTTCACTGAATTTGGTGATGGTATGGGCGAGTGCGCGTGACTGTTCGTAGTACTTGGCGTTGCGCACCAAGATTTCGGCTTTGGCAATAGCAGCTTCATCGCCACTGGCACGGGCTTGCATGAGTTGCAAGTGCGAGGCCTCTTCGCTGCGAAAACGCGCGCTGCCGAACACCACCACGGTGTGCTCAATGCCGTGTGCGATTTGCGCCAAATCGGGCTTGAGCATTTCCATTTGCATGCGCATGCCACGCGTTTCGCGACGCAGCAAAAACTCGGGGTCGGCAAACGCCAAGCGGTTGGATTCTGGTTTGAGTGAATCGCCGTTGTCGTAGTGCGCTTTGAGTGTTTCCCAAGCTTCGGCAAGGCGTCGGTCGTGAGGGTCTAGCATTCCATCCATGCGGCGATGTTACATGGCAGAAATGCCTTGAGCAGGAGCAACAAAAAAGGCCTCCGAAGAGGCCTTGATTGCTAAACCTGTGAAGGCTTAGACGCGCTTGCGGTATTCGCCAGTGCGTGTGTCGATTTCGACTTTGTCGCCTTGCGCCACGAACAGGGGCACAGCCACTTCGAAGCCGGTAGCGATTTTGGCGGGCTTCAACACTTTGCCAGAAGTGTCGCCTTTGACAGCTGGTTCAGTCCAAGTGATTTCGCGCACCACGTTGGTAGGCAATTCGACAGAAATAGCTTTCTCGTCGTAGAACACCACTTCGAGTTCCATGCCGTCTTCGAGGTAGTTCAGGGCGTCGCCCATGTTGCTGGCTTCGACTTCGTATTGGTTGAAGTCGGCGTCCATGCAGACATACATCGGGTCAGCGAAATAAGAGTAGGTGCAATC
>JACCDR010455511.1_pt1 | contig 10223 bp, 8 predicted proteins | sample 7446431 | NCBI WGS metagenome assembly JACCDR01 (sample SAMN15323443, study PRJNA562643) | freshwater metagenome | isolation source: river surface water | place: USA:Blue River Watershed | collected 2017-08-17 | reverse complement strand
TGGCGCTAACCACAGTGGAGTTGGAACATCAGGAGGATACACTGCCCCGGTTGATATACGAATAGCTAACGGAACATTCAGTTCTGTAACTAATCCATATATTCCCGCTCTTGGCGGTAACGGAGCAACTCGTAGAACCGCAGGATCGATCAATGGAAACAACGGATTTAACTCTGGAAGTAATGGAACAAATGGAGGAACCGGGGGTGGTGGGGGTGGTTATCTATTCAATGCCAGTAACTCGGCGTCATACGTTGGAGCAGGTGCGCAAGGAACATGCTTCAGCGGTGGGGGAGGCAGCGGCAGTCTCTTCGGAGGAAGTGTAGGAGGAGCTAATACATTAGATGCAGGTGCAAACGGCGGAGCGGGATCGGCTGGAGTAGGTTCGACTCCCGTTGGAGGAGCAGGCAATCCAAAAGGAGCAGGGGGATCATTCGCAGATGGCTTGGCTGGAACTATAATAGTTATATGTTTAGGTGCTTCGAGCGGCAGCGGCTCAATAGTAAGTATCGGACAAGATACGGCAAGTATAGGAGGTATAACAGGAGGAGCAGGTGGGGGCGGGAGTGTAACACTATTGACAAAAACTAATCCATCTGGAGTCACTGTATCCGCCAATGGTGGGTCAGTTCGAGGCGGAGGAAATGGAACTGCTAGAAAGTTGATCATTCCGTGATCTTTTCATGATGTTGCAATATTGGGGATAAGCATCAGTTCCACCACATCTTATCTTCATGAAAGGATAAAGAACCCTACCATCATCTTTTTTAAATTCAAAATACCCATCATAAATATCCTCCGGATGAGATAGATACCCATCTATTTGAAATTCTACATTCATAATAATTTTTCTTGTATTCTATTAAACATAATACGGCAATGTGGATACTTCAATCGATCCTTCAATATTTTCAAACTTTCCTGATAACTCCCAAACTCAACTATTTCCACTTTGTCAAAAAATCTTACACCCCACTCATTCATTTTACGTTTAGAAATAGTGTATATGTCAACCGTAGGAATTTTTGTATCAGGAGACTTCACCAATGCTGATCCATAATCTGATACCTCGTAGAGATTATTATCAATTTTCAATTTAGTTCCGACTGGAAATATTGACCAATCTGTAGCTATGACTCCTTGTTTGAGAGTGGTTCCGATAGCAGTTTTGTTTTTATATTTTATATGGTCTTTTTCACTTTCCGTATATGCGGTCGTCCTAATTAGGATAAATTTGGATTTATTTAATTTAGATAGATTAGTACATGAGCACCAATTAAAAATCATCAAGAGGCTTAATAAAATCTGTATTGTGAGCTTTTTCATTCTTAATGGTATCATCTTTTAGAACTTTGTCAAGTTTTTTCTCAACAATTGCTCCTTTATAATCGTTCAATATCACCCATCTTTCAAGTAGATAGCAAAATGCTTGTGATGCAAACGGCAAGCAAATAGCATAGAATAAAAAAACATATTCAAGAAATAGTATGATTAACAGTGTTATTCCGAACCACAACCCTACATGCCAACCTGTACATGCACTACAGTTAAATAAATCTTTAAAAAAGTTGATTTTTTCCCATAAAGGTCGCAACCCTATAATATCCATTATTTTCATGTGAACAAATGTTAAAGTAACGCCGAGACATGCCAATAACAGTACGAATAATTCTGTGAATCCCATAATATTTTATTTTAGCCAAAAGAAGATTCTTTTATACCAAGGTTTTTTTGGTTTATATACAATTGAGCTTGGTTCCAAATGAATATTTTTAAAGATTTGCTCCGGATTTATAATGCCGTATCCGTGAAATTTATCGAATCCACTAGAACCTATATCTGTCGCAGTTTTAATAAGAAGATTTCGAACTTGTTCAGGTGATAAGGATTTTCCTATCCCTCGCATATATGATATCATCAAAGCGACTACTCCCGTAACGTGTGGGGTAGCCATCGAGGTTCCGCTTAAAACGGCATATTGCCCATTTAAATATGTCGATAGTATTTCTTCTCCAGGTGCCATTATATCCAATGTTTCGCCGTAATTGGAAAATAAAGACTTATCTTTAATAGTCCCACGCCCATAAGACCCAACAGCGATCACTTCATCATATTGAGCAGGGTACATAACTCCATCTTTACCATCATTTCCCGCCGCTGCAATAACGGTGATTCCGGCTTTAGTTAGTTTTTTAATCACATCATGAACACCGTCTAACGGAGAATTTGACCCTAAAGACATATTTACTATATCCGGTTTTAAATTAAGGCAGTACTCTAAACCTTTTTGGATACTGTCGGATGACCCCCGGCCATTTTTACCCAACACTTTGATAGTAATTAAAGTGACTTCCGGTGCAACCCCGACAATTCCAAAATGATTATCAACCGCTGCAATAGTTCCTCCGACATGAGTAGAATGTCCGTGATAGGAATCATAGATATCTTCTCCTGGAACAAATGAACGACATTTAGCCAAATCAATATTTTTAATTAAATCTGGATGATCCGTCGGAGTTCCAGTATCCAAGACAGCAACCACCACTCCTTTACCTCGTGTTTTTTTCCACACTTCGGGTATATTCAAATGGCGTAAATCTTGAGGATAAATCTGCGAAAGTGTCTGGATATCTCCGATATCATGAACTGTATAAGATGGTATTTTAAAAGAATTGTCGAGCGCCATATATAATATTTATTACATGGCACTCAACAGAACACAAATATTAATTAGACTTGTTTATCCAATTATTCAAAGTTGAGCTTCCTTCTTTGACTGCTTCGGCTCCAAGTTGAATTCCTTCTACTATGACAACTCCGTTGACAACTCTAGATGCAGTCTTGGATTGAGTTTTAGTTCCGGATTCATATTCTACCTCTACATTGGCAAAATCATTAGAAGCTTTAATTCTTCGCTTTTCACCTGTTGAGTCTTCACCGACACCACCTCCATCCAAGACCGTAACCGAATCGCGTGTAACGCGAACTCCGGAAGCTGAACCGCAAGAGATTAACCATACACTCAAAAAAATGAGCCCAATATTCATTATTATTTTTTTCATATGAGGAATATTAACACACTTTCTCTTCTTTGTCAAATGAAAACTTCTCATTTTTTATTTCTTCGAGTAAATCCGTTATATATAAATAACCAATCGCATCAACTCGATTGTCTTTTTTTGGACAAAATGTTTCTCGCGCTAATTTCAAACCCGTCATCATCAGTGCTACCTTTTGAGGTGAAATGTCCTCGATTTGTAAAAGAGCCCCCCAAATTCGCCCCACATCCGTCAAATGTTGTTCGGGTGGTCCATACTGCTTCTGTCTGTCATTTGACACTAGTTTTTTCGCAATATCGAAAATATTCGATTCATCATGGGTCGAGTCGATTTCGCCTATAATAGATTCGATCTCATAGTATGAGATTGGTGTTCCTAAAAACCCTAAATTAAATTCATTAGCGAGAGCTATTTCCAATTTTGCTCCTTTACTTCTGTTCCATTCCGGCAAAACGAAGATATGCGTCGCATCGAGAAGCATCTCAATTGACTTGAGCATGTAATATGATCTTTTTTTTGTAAACTTTTCCGATTCATCATCATCGATTCTAGCCGGATTAAGAATTTTAATGTTAGGATAATTGAGTATATAACTATATTCCTTTTTAAGATTTTCTTCGGCTTTAAAAAAAGCAGGATAATTATAATCGGGATACCCTGTCATTGGTCCACTGATATAAATTTTCATATACAGTATATTACAACACTTGAAGAGTAAAATCAAGAAGAAATGACAATAAATAAAACAATACATGTTGTTGAATTCCATTTCTGCGCTCACCGCGTTTCCATCCGAAGTCATCTCCATCGATGTCAACGAGTTATCGCCAAGCCTCTCAAACTCTAGAGTGGGAATTCATTTCATTGATTCATATTACGACTACGATGATGACAAATATAAATGGGATAATTTTCCTTTAACTACATCTGAAGGCCAGTCTTTAAGTGCTCCGACACAATATATGAACATTCCTGGGGATTTCCCGATAATCTACACTGTTTCTGGATATACCGATCATCTAGATTTAGTTTTTAGCGGCGGAGCATCCGCGATTTCAATATATCCATCCCGGCCATATCCACATATTACAAAAATATCCAATAACATAATATCAATTTCCGCTAATTTGGCACCTTTGACAGCTTTTGATCAATATACCGATACACAAACTTATCGACGTTTGATGTCTAATACATCTCCCTTAAGCTCTTTCGGGAATACCTTAAGCTTAGTCGGGGCATTTAAAACTGCCATCAAAAAAGATTTTAAAGCTGGGGAAGTTAGAACGCAAACTACATTATCACAAAGAACAGTACAAGTCCCTCTAACTCCAACACGCCCTCGAAAAGGAACAGGCAGTTTTAATGCATCTGAGCGCATTATAAAAGAGTCAATGATGACGAAAATCATCATATCTTCTCCCTCCATCGATGCATTCCAAGCCACTATCGATGAAAATGACGGGACGGTGAATGATGTTATCGGTTTTCCTTATTTTTTATATTGGGACGGAACGCAAAGCATTCATTCTAATACACAATCTAATCGTCTTTTTGGTGCGGTTTTTGCCTACCCCGACTACGAAGGAAATATTTATACACTCGATGAGAAAATCAAACCCGGTTACATTCCTGATCTGGCCGCATGGACTTCACAAAGTCCATCAATAGGAGATGCTTTTATAAGACTTTACGATAAAAGTACAAATCAAACGAAGTTCCGAGAAGAACTTTATTTGGCTATACACCCACGATTATATCGCGCTAATAGTATTGAATTAGATGACGGAGATGGTGATCCTTTAACCAAAATATATTACCCATTATCAGCAACAAGCATATATCTTCCGAGAGGAACAGATATTAATGTTTGGTATGAGACATCAGCATTTACCACAATAAATGAAATTTCGTCAAATTCCATATCCAACGTTCATACTTTTAGTTCGTTTAGACCACCATATCTTAACGGATATATGTTCACGGCTACGACTCCACGCGGAACGCAGCGAGCATTTACTGTGAATTATAGTCCAAATACAGTCGTTGAGACAGATGCTATTTCTGCAATAAGCTACAAAACAACTATGATTGATAATTATTATCAATCTGAATTTGATATTGACCCGAATGATAATGGTTTAATTTCTCGATTTAGCATTGACTTCGCCGACGACACCCTCTCTGCTATAAATCGTGCCTCTGGAGCAGTATATCAAGCTAATGAATGGTTCCCGACTTCGGCAACAATATGGTTTGAAAATGACGGTTCTGCAAGAAATTATCTCGTCTCATTCGAAACAAGCAGTATATACGATTCGAGATATTATCAGCCAAACGTACCGATGATATTAAATCGCGATAAAGCAACTATCGGAGTTCGTGAAATAAACAGAGGATCAACTACATCCCAAATTCAAGGAACTGTTTTCCCCGAAGACAACATTAATTTAAATTTCAGATGGAGCGTCGATCCTCCGGAAAACGTGATGTTATACGATGCTAATGATCCTACGCGAGTTATCCCGATGAATACTTCCGTAGGTGACGATTCTTTAGATATTATCGTTCAAAATCTTGGTGTAGATAGTACCAAAATTACCCTATTTTTAGAAGATTATAATATTGAAGCTAGTACAACTTGGCAACCACCTACAGATGTATGGGCTAATGCAAATTTAGCAGTCATAGGGGACATAGACGATTTTAATCCTATAAATTATGGGACATTGTCTGCTATGTTTATTAGAAACGGACTATTATACCGTGTCCCCACCACTGCAAACATAAAATGGGAAGACGCATCTATCACTGTCCCTAATCAAGTGGAATTTTTCACTATTAGTTCAGTTGAACAAATTCTCGAACAAGCAACATATCCATCCACTAATAGATATTCCTTAATTCAAACTAAAGTAACTACAGAAAACAGTCCCGTTATTCCTAGGGCTAATTATAAAGTGAATTGTTTTGTGTTTGATTCTCTTTACACATATCAAGCAAGTTATATTTTTTCATTGCGTCCTTATCCAGAAGATAGTAACTTATTTTCAACTATTTCAAGTTCACAGAATCCCAACATTATTTCTAGCGAAGATTATACCAATATCATCTATAATAACACCGCCACTGTAATTCTTTCAGCAAATATAGAAAATTTAGATATAGTTCCATCTGATATTATATGGAATCTCGGACTGACCACCTTAACAGGTCTAACTGCATCCTTCGAAATATCAACCATCTCTGCATGTATCGGGTTGAGCGCATTAAGCGCATTACCCTCAAACGGAACGAACGGAAGATTCAACTTCTTTGACAATATGTGTTTTTATGTATTAACGGGGCTTAACACCTTAGAATACATTTCTTTCCCTCAGTATAACTATTTGCCTAATTCAGAATTGACATTCAATAACTATCAATCGAAATATATAGCACTATCATCTTATAGCGCATGTCACACGGAAAATATATTATTTTCTGCGACTCCTGGATTTGACGAGTATGTATGGAGCCTCGGGTCATCATCGACACGCACAAACACAAATACCGCAATTCTTCCATTATCCATTGATAATATCTCGACCTCAAATCGAACCGTAGTATCAGCATTTAATTCAATCTTTATAGAGGATGATCCAGGTAGTATCTACAATACTGCATCATCGACAGGTGTAGGTTTCACCCAGCATATGAATTTTGTGGAATTTCCGAATATAACTATGTCTCTTAGTAGTTCGACTATTATGGTAGATATGCGCGACATTTTTTCTCGTATCGTTGATATATCTATAGGAGCAAATATTTTAGACCTTTCTGCTGGATTTTTCAATCTCACTTTATCATCAATAAATGGAGTATTCGCTGAACCAATCGATATAGTCGGAAACACTAACGTAATAATGAGAGAATTCGAATATGGCGACGGTGGAATATTTGAAATTCCGGAAAATTCTTCGTCTATAATAAACGCCTTCATAGACGGGACTGCATGGGGATATGTTGACGGATTTGATTTTTGCGCCACACCGTTTACTTTATCTTCAAATATTATTAGTTTTACCGCATTCGATGGTCCCGACTTAAAAATCTGGTCTTCCAAAAATGTGTTAGAAAAAAATGAAATTATTCAAATTGAAAACACTACCAATAATACCTTTATCAATCCCTTTGTCTCTTTTAGTTTCTGGAATGGGTATAATATCCAGAGCGGAACATTAGAATCGACTTTCAGTGCTCAATATAACGATATTGGAACTTATGACGTATCTTTATCTGGGTATCGCGCTAATGGTGATGTCCTCACCGCCACATGGAACAATTTCTTCGTCATAGACGAGAACGCCCCATACGACGAGCGTGTTAACCGACGCATTACAGATAAAATCGTTCTTCCTCATTCTTACGATAAATTGAAAATTCCAGCAAATTCATGGCAATTTGCAGCGACTTTAAACGACGCATTTACAAAGTTAGATCAAAATATTAATTTCTTAAATACGCAATGTTTTATCGCGAATGACGATATCCCTTTATATGACATTAGTTGCTTCGGTAAATATAGAGGGGTCGAAACATGGCGTTATAACTTTACTCCGAATCTTTTAGAAACCACACCCAATGATTTTAAAGATATAGTGTTTTACGATGAATATATACTAATTCTAAACGGAAAAACTATCGAAATACGCAATAATGATAATTCCTGGAGCATTATTTCTAAAATAAATTCTTCTACAGATTTAGAGGAATTTAGAAATCCTATAAGAATACAAAAATTAAATGACAAACTGATAATACTAGATTCTGAAAGTAATAGCATATATGTGGGGTCGATCAATTTTGATACATTTGAATTCAAACTTACACACTATTGGGGTGGAGTTGGGGCCAAAAACAGCAGGACAAGATTGAACGGTCCCGCCGATCTATTAGTAATAAACGATTCTATCTTCGTCGTGGATTCTGATAGTATGAATATTAAAATCTATAATAAGTTTTTAAATTGGACAAATAATATTCAATTTGACGCTACGCCTGTGGCTATAGCAGGTTTCGAGGATATATTATATGTTTTAGATATCAATGGAAAGATTCGCATTTTATCCGATTTAATCGAGATATCTTCATTTCAAGCGACCCCAGGTGAGAGATTAACTTACAGTCCTAATGAATCAAAATTATATATTAGCGCAAAAGATGGGGTATACGTATATTCGAAAAATGGTTCATTCATAAATAAAACAGAAAAAGCGAAAAACATAATTATCTATGAAAATGAGGTATATAATATACTTTCAGATCGAATCGTGAAAAATAGTAACTTTTTAAATTACTTGTCTATCACCACCTTGACATCATTTTCCAATGATTCTACGACTTACAAGGTTCATCGCGACGAACCCGTAACTTCATTCATAATCAATGATAGTTTAAATAAATTAAAATTAAAATTAACAACTTTATCAGATAGTTTGACTGGTCAATTTATAAAATTATATAATAATGAAGACCAATTTCTATATTCGTCAATAAGTGCAAAAACTATTAATCTAAACTGTGAACCGAGTACACTTGGACTAAATGAGCTAGTAACATTCGAAACTATAAATAGAGAAATCCTAAATACTCTTCAATGTATTTCAAGTTTGGCTGATTACATTGATGGCGAGTCTATATATCCTACCACTTCGTCACCATTTTGGACATGGGAATATCATTTTGTCAATAAAAATCAACGCCCAAATTTAAATAAAACGCCTCTATCATGGGATGAATTGACGAGCGCACATCCGCTTTATAGCGGGGTCACATGGCTTTCGATAGGAGATTCTACTGGATTTGAGAACTCGTTCCCGGTGGGATGGACCTGGGAAGATTTAGAAAACGGCTGTCTAAATGCATTAACATGGGAAGAAATGGAAGATGGGCGTATTCGGGCGTATACATGGGAAGAATTAGAAAATATCAATCAATTCGGTCCTCCTTATTTTCTATTTGATAACTGTGTTTAATAAATTAAATAATATAAATGTCCTCGTTGTCTCAAAATTGTAAAATAAATTCAGATTGTCAGTTAGTTATCCCTATCGATGAACAGGCTAATATCGGACACACTTTAACGGCTATTTCTTTAAATTTTGAAAATATAGATATATCTTTATGTAATATCTCAACAAGTGCCGAAGAATTATGGAACCCCACATCTTTAGAATTTTTAGAAAAATTACCTATGTGGAACGATATGTTGAATGTTATTCAGACCTATAGTTCATGTTGGAACGACTCATATAATACAGTGACATCTCTGAGTTCTTTTTGGTTGAAACCTATTACCCTGATATATCCATATCCATTCACAAGCGGAACTACTGGAATAGATGAAATAGTTCAAGATTGGTTAAATGAGAATTTTCCTCCTCGTTTAGGAAATTGTTTCAATTTCATTGTAGGACAAGAATTATATGTATTCACTCCGCAATATTCTCAAATAAATCGATTAACCACCGCATCAACAGACCAAAATAATTCTAATATTTTAACACCGACAGTTCGCGTAACGAGTAATGGAGGAAGTTCTATTAATTTTAGGCTAAGGGGATCACAACCTATTCAAGTTTTACCAGACAACAGCACAACCGTTACTTTTGCAGGAAATTACAAATGCATATCGAGAACCGGATCATTTGTAGTTAGAGTAAATTTTAAAGTAGATTCTTCAATTGATATTGTAGTCCCTGATAAATTCATCGATACTATTGTGGGATTGAAATTTCAAATAAATCCCACCGATTATACTTGGGAATTTACAGAATTCATGTTCAATATAACCTAAAATGATCCAAACTATTCCATCGTATGAGTTCTTAGGTAACTCTTTATCATTAATAAATTCAAATTTCCACCAATTGAATGTTGATATATGTAATCTAAGTTATTCGGCTGATTCATATTGGAACTCTTTTTTTAACCAATATGATAATATCAAAAACACTCTAAATTCGACCTATAACATTGTGGCAACAACGAGTGCAGCATGGAAATCTGCTAGTGATATGATCGTTAATTTAGAAAAATATTGGCTTCAACCTATCAATATAGTTTACCCTAAAAGTTTTGATGTGATTGTCGATGTTGAAACCGTGTTACGTTGGGCTAACC
>JACCDR010290851.1_pt1 | contig 10224 bp, 10 predicted proteins | sample 7446431 | NCBI WGS metagenome assembly JACCDR01 (sample SAMN15323443, study PRJNA562643) | freshwater metagenome | isolation source: river surface water | place: USA:Blue River Watershed | collected 2017-08-17 | reverse complement strand
TACTTGGAGCTGGCGGTCCTGCTAGTCCACCATTTGCTATACTTGGAGCTGGCGGTCCTAAAATCGCCGATTGACTCGCGCCTTGAGCTGCTGCGTTGGCTGCTATTCCTGTCGTATCTGCTGCCCCTGCAACCTCTACCGAATTTCCTAAAATATTTGATGCAACTTCTTTTGTTGTTTCTTTTGCTACTTCTTTACCGCCAAATAAACCAAGCTCTTTAGCGCCATACATACCGCCAAGCAACCCAGCCGCAGGAGCTATAGACTCAACTATCCCAGGCTCTTTTGGCAAATCATCCTCAATAGCTTTTTCTATTTGTTTTGGATTGATTTTGATAGCTCCCGAACTGCCATCATAAGGATCGTAAACGTACTGTGCATTTCCTGGAATTTGTTTATATGGTAGCCCATCTATAACAATGTCGGGCCATTGTGCATACTGAGTAAAATCTATTCCCTGAAATCCTGGAGGTAATTGTCTTTGTGCCATAACATCCTTAAATATTCCACGACGCTTCGCTAACATTAGGATAGAACCATGCGTTAAAGTTCGGCCCTAACATCGTCTTAAATGATCCGCTCCATCTTGCATTAGCTACACTAATTAGCTTTTCATAAGCTGCTCTATACTGCCCATTGTCTAGCCCCTTATTCATTGCCCATCTGTCGCTTAATCCAAGCAAAATTAAATCATCATCAAAAGCTACTGTTGCCGTATCGTCTGTAAAAGTAGTCCCCCAAGTTCCTGCATTATTGATCCAAGCATTTGATACATAATCAAATTGCATGTTTAAAGCTGTCGCCCCTGGGGTTGGTGTAACTTGAAATTGATTGGTGCCGTTGCGCCCAAATATGCGGTAACTTGTCCAAGTAGAGATAGGAGCATAGCCCCATAATAGATTGTTAAATCCTGAGTCTGTTTGCGGCCCTCTTAACTTCCATCTGTTTGTGGTATCCCAGGCTGTGTCTAGCAAAGAGCAATAATAGTCTGATGGTAAATCATAAGCATCATCACCATTAGAAGTTGTAAATGTATAAGTTCTTTTTAATTGCGGCCAACATCTGCGAGAAACTAGATCTCTACCAACTTCATAAAATAAATGTATTAGTTGTAAGATCGCTGGATCAGTTTGAGCAAGCAAAGAGCTAGGGACATTAGCCGATAAATTTGACTTATAGCAAAAGCTCTGAAGTAGCGCGAGCGCAGTTTGTCCCATTCACTTTACTTCCCCCTCTTCCCTTTCTTTTTCTTGCAAGCCATAAAGTCATCCTTGTTAGATTGTTGATATGTAGCCAGAGGCGCAGCAAGTAACTGAGCTAGTTGATACGTTGGTCGCAAAGTTAATAGCTGTATTTGCTGTTCCTCTAAGCGGCACTGGAAATTGAACTTCAAAGCTTCCTGCGGCTGCTGTAGAAGTTTGACTAACCGCGCCCACCGCTATAATTGTTGAACCATCTTTAAAATCTAATGGGGTAGCAACTGTTGTGCTTGTATTCTTACAAGTAATTGCTGTTATATAATGTCTGTTGCTGACTACTGCAGCCTTAATTGCTACGTCTCCGGTTGTTGCTGTAGCTGTACCGCATGATTGAAATGTCTCCCCTGCTGGAGCTAGGGTTGTGATCTGCCTATTGCCTAAATCCATTGCTGGATTTGCTGCATCTCCTGATGTGCCGACTGATTGAGATACTGCTGAGAGAGCTTGAAACAAAACTGGAATACCTAGCTGACCATTTAACATTGCATCATCTTCTTGGATGTTGCTTCTGTCTCTAGTCCACAAATAACCAAAAGAGTCAAACTTAGGAGGAACGTAGTCCCCTGCTCCTGCTGTTGCTGATGGACTTGTCTCAATCACCCCAGCCACCCCAACCAGAGCATCTCCGCTTGCTGCTGCGGCGTCTTCGTTTACGTTGGCAACTCCTAGAAATGCGGCTGTTGATCCTGTTTCATCTGCGAAAGCTCTAGTAAAAGATGGTCTGCCAAATCCTACTGAGTTTCCAGATGGATCGGTTGCTACTGCATTACATAAAGTCACAGTGTTGGCTGTCACTGAACAAATAGGAACGGTCATTCCTAAATTCGCTCCTGCTGTTCTAAATTTGACGACATCCCCAACTTTAGCAACATGAGCTGTAAGATTTAAAACCGTAGTAGTTGAAGCGGCCTCCACTGTATCCACGTTTGCAAAGTAATAACCTACTGGAGAACTCCCCACCCCATTAAGATCCGTTGCGTTGCTGACTGGGATGATGGATTGGGTTTCGCCTGATGGCCCTATGACTGAAGTATAAAGATTGCCTTTAGAGTCAACACTTGCCGCACTTGGCCCCAATGCTGGAGATCCAAGCTCTGCTTGTGATTCGTTTTGTATGAAAGTTTGTTGAGCGTAGCTAAGCTGCGTCTGGCAAAGTAGGATCGCAACCGCTAGACTGAATTTTATTGCAAAGCGCCTGACATACATATAATAACTCTTCTTTAGTACATTCATCTAAAAATTTTACCTCTCCCCCAAAATCCCAAGCCAAATGACTAGCTGGCGTATTATCAGGGATAAAAATTTTCTCTCTCTTTATCGCTTCAAGCTGCTTGTCCTCTTTCGTTTGAGTATCTGCAAGCATTGAGGCTATAACCTCGCTTAATCTATCTCTGTAGCTAAGCTGCCCTCTCATTAAGTTCTTACCCAAAATTGTGTATTAGAAATTGTGTCAATCGCTGCGGCTATCCCTGAAGCTATATCAATCGATGCGCCTGCTGTTCTGTTGTTAATACTTGAAGAAGTATTTGGAGGGTAAAGTTTAAGCGTTGAAGCTGTACCATTAATTACAACTTGCTTCCTTGAGAAAGCGCCGCCTTCTCTTATCTTAAACCCATCATTATTTGAAGCATGAACTGAAGAAATATAAACAACATCAGCGTCACTTGTTGCTGCTGTGCTTAATGCTGTACCTGTTGCGGCTACCGCACTTTGTACCCTAACGGCGATAAATTCAGCCTGTTCAGGCGCAAAACCTACACCGCAAAGATCTGTCTTAGAATAACCTTGTACCATGCTAATTTTCCTCTAATGTTTCTTTCTTTTTAACCTTGTTAATTTTCGCTACCTCTTTTTCGATAGGATCTTGTTTAGCTTTTTCAGCTAATAATGCTGTAAGCTGGAACATCTCTTCTCTCATCTTCTCAAGCTCTGATTTTGTGCCTATAGCTTCTTCTTGAAGCGCTCTTATATGCTCATCTCTTTCATTCAAAGCTGTTTGTAGTTCTGTCTTAGCTTGTTTGTCTGCAAACTCTTGCATTGTAACCTGCGCGGCTGCTCTCCATCTTTTGCCCTCAAGCCCTAATACTGGCAAAGTTGAATCATTTATATTTGCTAACTGATGGACATACTCAACACCCAAAAGCCTTAAAGAATGTATGTCGGCTGTGCTAAGTTGATAATCCCAAGATGATAAAGGAATTCCAAGCATCCCTTGTTCTTTTCCAGACTTAAAAGCCTCATAGTGCTTAGGAAATCTTCTGATATGTCTACGCTTGGCTCTTTGATGGTAAACTTGTGTTTTGTCGCCTGGTCTTTGTATCCAGACATATTCGTGTTTTGTGATCTCTTTAACGACTGAAATTTTCTCTCCGCGCTCGTCTATCTTCTCGACGTATCTAGCTTCTGGCATCAAATCGAATCTAACAAATAATTGCTGATCTGCCCCGAAAGTTAAATTCTTAACAAAACCATTTGCACCAAGCACATCTTGCGCGCTGTTTTGTCTTTCCCATTCCTGCGGTAGTAATCCAAAATCGTTCATTTTCTTAATTCCTTTTAAACACTAAATCTAAGTACAGTTCCGTACTCAACTTGCCCTTCATAATCCTTGAAGGTTTTATCTATTCTTTGCGGTTGTCCGCTTGCTTTTAAGGCCAAATCCTCAGCCTCTTTTTTAGATAACAGCTCATCATTACGATAAGCTGCTACCAATTTCCCTTTAGGTGTAATCTCAACAAAAGCGTTAGAAGGTAGAGACTGACTCGCAGCCTCTACGTTAGCCTCTTTTACTTCTGCTTTTAATTTCTTAAATGGACTCATTAGATATTGGTTCCAATAGCTCCAACACTTGAGCAACTTGTAAGCCCTGTGGCACCTGATGCTTCTAGGGTATAAAGTCCGACTACTGTGTCTCCACCTGCTCCAAGCTGTCCGTCTGTAGCTGTAGTTGTCAAAGCGGCTCCGCTTGAAACTCCGTTTGCTACGTTTACAGGTACTTGGTTAAGGTTAGCTTTTAAAAACCATGCATAGTTATCAACTAGTGAAGTTGAAATCGCTATCGCATCAGCTTTAGGGGTAGCACCTGAAGAAGTAGTTGTCTGCTTCGTCGCTGTTCTTATCCCTGTTGTTGCGCTAGTTGAGATTTCCATGCAGTCTCCTGCTGAAGCTCCACCTGTTCCAACTTTGCAATAAATTGCCTCACCTCTGTTTGTTTGTACGACTGCACCTGCTGGATCATACGGAAACGTAGTACCTGCATCTGCATCGACGACATCAACTTGGGTGAAGTCAACATAAATAGTTCCATCAGTTGGAAATATATCCGCTGATGTTAGTGCTGCTTGTGACATTCTGTTATCTCCTAAAAATTATGAATCAAATACTCTAGCCTGTAACTTCGCGTTAGACAGGGTAAACTGAACCATAGAGGCAATGTATTTAACGCTTGCATCTTGGTTGACTGAGTACCTTTCTTCTAGCGGATCCATAAAGCAATCTTTATGATGACAGAATTTTAGGTATCTAGTGTTGATGATGTAACTATCAGTATCACCCAATAAAGTTTCTCCACCAAAGTTCACACCGCCACCTAGACACATTGGAATACCGCAAAACACTACGTTCTCGAATCCTAATGCTGCCAATTTTGGATCTTGTAATCTTTGAATTGCCTGAGCTGCGTTCATCACAATCTCAAAATAGGTGTTTCCAAGAAGTCCTAATCTTGACTTCATGTCCTCGCCTTGTCTGGTTGTATTGATTATCGCTCTGTTAAATACTTGCTTTGCGTTACCTACGTTCAGATCAGCTCCAAAAGTAGCTGTAACATCTAAGCTGTAGTTTCTATAAAACGCGCCTGCTGTGGTCGATCTATCGATTCCACCGACAACGCCTGTATTTGGGTTTTGAGCAATCAGAAGATCCAATCCGCCTGGCTCCTTACCGCCTGAGCCTGTACCGTCACCATAGAAAGAAGCGTTTAGCTTGTTCATGGTTGTATCTTCAGCAACTTTGATTCTGGATGCTAAAAGCTTAATCTGAGCATCTACCCCAGAGTTAAAAAGCTTTTCTCTACCTGTCAAAACAACTGAAACAGCGCTTTGTCTAGGTATAAAAGAAGCTGATGTCATTGTAGGGTTGTAAGAAGGATCTAGCCTTTCAGCGCCTTCAAACCATACAAACGAATCATTCTCATCATACGCCATTTCTTCAAGCCAGACGTAACCACCGTCACGACTGTCAAACATGCCGTACTCTTTGCCCTTGGCAAATGCTGCGTTGTTATTACTTACGTTATCTTTAAGGACTTTTGTTCTGTTTTTAAGAGTTGTCGTCTCTATCTCGGTCAATCCTGGTTCTGCCATATCTCCAACTAATTAATAAACTCAGAAGCTTACCGAGAGCGTAAAGCTGCTACGGTTCTTCTTACGGTATCTTCCACCGATTCGCCTGGTATAAATGGAACTAATTCACTGTCTGAACTCGATCCTAATCCGGCTAACGATGTGGCGGCTCTTTGAGCTGCTCTATTTACCCCGTTGAGTTTAGTTGTCGTTGGAGAAGCGTTCGGGATTACTCGACCTCCGGCTGCAATGTAAGAGCGTTTTATGTTCTCTTGCCAGCTTAAGTTCGGGTTGGCCCTTGCCAATCCTATCACTAATGGTTCAAGGTCGTTCTTGACAAAATCTTCTCTATGCAAGTCTGGATAAATATATCTATCCTGACTGTTAGTTTGCTCTTTTAAGCTAACAAAAGCTTGGTCGATACTGCCAACCAACTGTTGCGCTTGTTCAAGCTGTGCGTTTTGTCTCGAACTAACTGTACTATTCTCTATATTTTGCACACGACTTAATAATTCTTGCAACATAGGATCGGGGTTTTTTTGTTGCTTACGCCCCTCAATCTGTATTTTTCGGCCTACTTTTTTAGCTACATCCTCAAGCGCTGCGTCTGGATCTTTCAAAAGATCAGCATAAAAAGTTGCTATCTCTGTTAGCGCTGCCTCTGGAGTTAGCCCTTGTTTGCCCCATATCGGAATAAATCTTGATATGGTTGTTCGTATAGAATCGATCTCTTTTTCCTTAGCAAGCAAAGTTTTTTCCTTCTCGCTAAATTCATTTATTGTCTGCTTTCTATACTTTTCATATTGGCTTGCTACCCTTGCGATCTCCTTCTGAGCTGTCTTAGGTAATCGCCTGAACTCTTCTTTTGCTTCCGCTGTCCAATCACTAGGCGGCTGATAGCTATCTTTTGCCTGCTTGCTCTTACCCTTTGTCGCCTGTTCTTCTTGTGCCTTTATCGGTTCTTGTTCTTTTACTTCCTCAACCTTTTCCTCGACTTCTTCTGTAGGTTCTTGAGTAGCCTTAATTTCTTCTATAGATTTCGCTATAGTTTCCTCAATTGATTCAGGCTCAGCTTTTTTGACTTCTTCCTGCTTAGGTTCAGTCTGTGGCAATTCGCCTGTTTCTAAATATTCCTGCGCTTGTTCAAACATTTCATCCATGATTATTCCTTAATCTATCTATCCTTCTACATTTTTCTCGTTCAAATTCTGTAAGCCCTGAATTTCCGTATCTGCAATCATTTATTGCTTTCTTAACCGCATCAACATAATCAGCCTCACTCATTCCTTTTCGTACTGGCTCAAGTTTTACGCGGTCATTTCCCATTTCTTCCAAGCCATGTTTTTTAGTGATTGCTCTAAACCTAGACTTAGAATCTATTTTTTTACCTGGCTCCGCTGGATGCTCTATCGGGTCCATAGAATCCTGATGCACCGCATGCGCTCTCTTGGTCTCCCTAAAATCAGCGCCTACCTCTTGAAACTTGCCATCTCTAAAAACGTACTTGCAGGACTTCTTGGCGTTGCCAAACTCTGAAGGCCAGCTTGATTCATTCTTATCTCCTTTATTGTATTTTCTGGTTCTTATCTCGCTCATATAGTTCTATATCCAACTCAATAATTTTTGTTTCTTTACCTTGGAACAATAACCTGTACGGGCGCTTGCTTATTTGCTTCACTAAGCGCTTCAACTTGTTTTGTCGCTTCTGTTGCTTTGACAACTTCTACCTCCTTCATAATTTGAGTAGCTTCTAAATCTTTTTCGTGTCGGTCTTGCTCAAACATGTGAGCCGCTTCAGCTTGTAGCCTTTGCTCCGTCATCATCTTCTCTTGTTCAGATAGCGTAACTTCGTATTGTTTAAGCGCTGCTAAGGCTTGCTCTATCTGCAATCTTGCCCCTTCTATAGCTGCTTTTTGCTGTTCTGATTGTGCTTTTAAGCTTAACTCTTGCGCTCTTAATAACTGATCTGATGCTTTCATTTGTGCATCTGCTACCCCACCTTGAGCTTCCAACTGCATCCATTCTCTTTGAATACGGTTGCCATCAATCTTAATAGCTGCGTCCGTTTGAGCGACCATTCCTTTTTGCTGCATCTCTGCAAGTTTTAAATTCTGCTCGGCTGATTTCATTTGAAGCTCAGCGCCCTTAATAGCTCCGTCCTGATTAATCTTAGAAATATCCTTGCCTAGCTTTTGCATCTCGATCCGTTCTTTAGATTGGATCTCTGCCATCTTAATAGCTTGCTCAGATTGGATTTTTGCTAATACATCAGGGTTCGGCTGTGGCGGTTGCTGTGGCTGGTTGGCCTGCTCCATCATCTGCTGGAAAGCTTGGTTGATTGGATCTTCAGCGTCTCTTGTGTCCTCCATAGACCTAATTACCTTTTCAAGTAATAGCACCATAGGAGGAAGCAATAGCGGATTGCCTTGGCTTATGTTTTGGACATAACCACCGATAACATTAAGAGCCTCTATAGCCTGCTCTTTCCTGTTCATATCCTCAAATAAAACCATCGAATCAGTCTCGATGTCTATTCTAATTACCCTTTCTTCATCGTTCTTTAGTATCTTTAACGCCCTATCGAAATTTTGCTGATCAGTAGGGTTCATTTGATTAAAACCTACAATCTCCTTGATGTACTCAGGCTCGAAAGTTTTATAAGCAAGGTCTAACATCATTTGAAGTGTTTCGACTGCAAACTTAAGCATTGCTTTCTTTTTCTTAGCAAAGCGCAAAGAAGATCTTCTATCTTTTATCTTTTCGGCTGTGGCTGATGTTGAAGGATCGCTTGCCCCTCTAATTAAATCAGTTATCCCTCTAAGCTCATCAACTGCAACTTTTTGACGTTCAAAAGACTGAACAAGCGCATTTAATGTATTAACTATCGGGGTATAGTCTGGAATATATATCTTTGAAGCAAAGCCACCTTCTGCGGCTGTCTCTGCCCATTTAGAAACGCCTATACCCTCATTGTCTGTTACTTCTCTAAAGAAGTTAGCTAGGTCCGACTCGTTACCATCAAATAAAAGAGCTGCTTTTAATGCTCTAACTGTCTGGTTAATTCTTTTGTAAAGAATATGAATTTGCTCATAACTGTCTTTAGTTTGAGTATAATCGGGTACTGGATACATGGAGTCATAGCGCATGTTATCCAGCATGAATTTTGGAGATGGGAAAAACCCTTCAAGCTGGTATATGTCGCTTTCTTTCTCTAGAAATCCTTCTAAATAATTCTCATGTATCCAGTAAATTTCCTTGTCTCTTTTGTTCCAGACTTCCCAATAAGTAAACAAATCATTGCTTTTTGCTATGCGGTTATCTGTGTCCCAATCGCTGCTTGATGTCTTAGCAGGCTGCGGCATGGTAATTTTTTTAACTATGTCGCCAAATAACTGAGCCGCCTCTTTCTTGCTTACTGTTATTTCGTAAGCCATCCACCAAATCTCTGACTCGTTTCTTGCTCCTGTAGAAATTCTAAGCTTATCGAATTGCGCTGGCTTGGTTATGATCCTAGGTCTTGATACTTCTTCTTCTGAGTCCTTTTCATAATAAGGCGCTCCGTCCTCATCTTGTTCCAATACAACATCATCAGGTAAAGGATCGTTGTTTTCATCTAGGAGTATCTCGTTACCCATCTCGTCGATCTGTGGGTATAGCAAAACCCTTTCTTTTCTTTTTACTTTCTTATCTTGAAAGAAGATGCGGCAAGTCTGCCTGGAAGTGTTTAAAAACCCTAAAGCTGACATCTCCATGGTTCTGTCATAATCGCTTGTCTGCATCAACCAAGCGGCTAACCTGTCGTTAATGACTGTGCCTGTCCTGGCTATTGGATCAGTTGTATCAAACTTGCGTCTGCTTACCGCTTTAGGAGTTCTTGAGTATAAAGCTGGTAGCATTATCTCAGTATCAGACCAATATCTTGGGTATACTTCTGCCCACCAAAGGCGTGTCGGCCTCCATGTGCCATCTAACTTCTGACCTTGAAACTCTCTCCATGCACTTTTGCACTCATCATACCAGGGCTTTTGCTCATCTCTTGCTGTCTGGCATACCTGATTAATCCAGTATTGAGCGTCAAGCTGCTTTTGTTTAGCCGCGAGTTTTTCTTCTTCGGATAAATAAAGCTCTTTAGATGGATTTGGATCAACTATCAAACTTGGATTATCTTCTTGCACTATGTCCCCTTATATTTCTAAAATGTTCTTTTAATAAATCTGCCCCTGTTGCCTCATGTAGATATTTAGGTTCTTTCTTTGGGCCATCTAGGGTTATTGGTCGAGCTTTACAAGCTAAACAAACAGCATCGTACATGTGATCGTCGCCCTCTGTTTGTGCGTCCTCGATGTTGTCTGGATCAGTTTGTATCTGCGTTAAGGTTCGCCATGTATGAATACATTGCCTAAAAAAGAAGATTGCCGGCGCGTCATGAAATCCTATCAATCTTGATCGTAGTTGTTGCGCTCCTTGTATCCTTGACCCTCTTGAGACATCCCCTTGAATTAAAGGCACACCATACTTTGCAAATTCCTGTGCTATTGTAATCCCACCTGTAGCTTGAAACGGCTTACCATCTGTTATAGTTCCTTGAATAATTTCATTACTTGGGGTTCTGTTTCTTATCC
>JACCDR012626420.1_pt1 | contig 10228 bp, 8 predicted proteins | sample 7446431 | NCBI WGS metagenome assembly JACCDR01 (sample SAMN15323443, study PRJNA562643) | freshwater metagenome | isolation source: river surface water | place: USA:Blue River Watershed | collected 2017-08-17 | reverse complement strand
TGAATCACCCGAAAAAGTACATAGGACAAATTCGGGTCGAGAAGACTTTCGCCTATCATTTTTTCCAATCGTAACCAAGTAGCTATCGCCTGAATAACCCTTTGAAATATCCCAAATATAACCCACATCATCAGTCTTAAGTCCAGAGATCTTGTCAACATAATCACTCCTTTCGATACCCGTACCTAATATGGCAATCTTACTTAATAACATAAAAGCAGATATCGAGGAATTTGCCGACACATCTTGAGTTGAGGTGGCAAAGGATTTATTGTGGTCGAAGGAGTAGCCAAAGGGCCCGATCGAGAAACCGTTTGGCTTGATTCCAAAAAAATAGAGAGCTGGGACAATTACCACAACCCCTATAACGGTAAAAATAGTCTTCGAGTACTTAGGGTACGTTCGCAAATTATTGCGGGTAGGAACTTTATCTAAAGAAGTCGTCGAAACAGTCTTTTTTGTCTCAGCAACTTTTTCAGCTGAATGCTTGGCAATTTCGAGGATACTGATTAGGTTGCCAGTCTCGTCCTCGATATCCCTCTTACCAATCTTAAGCATTGTGCCACAAAGTTGAACCTCAACAAGGTTCTTGAATCCTTCACATGGAAATGGTGAGACGATCGTCTCGTTTTCTGAAAAACCACCGTTACTGCTGTAAATCAATAGGGCCTCATCACTTATATATCCAACAACTCTTATATCAGAAGCATTGTCCTTCTTTATCTCAAAAAAAAGTCTGCGCTCTCCATCAGTGATATTCCTTTTTTGCACTTCCAACCTTAAAAAATCGCCATCATAATTTTTCGATACATTCGAAATGTGAAATCCGTAACTATACCCAAAAATTCCGTCTGGCAATGCTGAGATTCTCTTATTAACTTCTACAGTGTGGATTCTTCGTAATTCCATAAATGCACCTTGGTGGCTGCCAGACTTGGATTCGAACCAAGATACCATGCTCCAGAGGCATGGGTCCTACCTTTAGACGATCTGGCAATATGATACTTTCAATCGGACAGCCTTCCTCAAGACTATTTCCGAGCCTTCAAAATACCCTAAAACGGCCTTTTTTTCAAGCGCCACGACCGTCTCTGTGACCAACCCTAACCCCGCTTCACCCACTCACCAAACGTCATGCTTACATAGTCCTTGTCTCGGATACCGTTGAGCGCGTAGACCTGCGTGGTCGAAAAGAGTTTTTTGTCAGCCGGATTCAAGCCGAGCAAGCGCGCACCTTCATCCACTTTTTCCCAACTCGTCGACTCGATCTCCAGATATGGCTTCAAGCGCGGCCATTCGTCGAGGTCAAATTGGATATCGCCGAGCGCCCAGCGCGTACGTTTCTTCTCTTGAGCAAACTTCAACACCATGCCGATGCTTTGCAAAAGCAGAGCGGTCTTTTCATAGTCGCTCACCTTCACCTCGATCTCTTGCATGCCCGTGTCGGAAATCGAACCATCATGTGCATTGGCACCGAGGCGCTTTTTAAAAGCCAACATCACCTGATCGCCCTCATCGCGCAAGCGCACCCACGCCGCCTGAGCATCGAGCGGAAAGCCGGGGAAATCAAAAGCCATGGAGCGGTACAGGAAGTGGCCAAGTTTGCGCGCGCCGGCTGCACCCAACCTTGCCTCGATTTGTTGCGGGTCGATATCGAGAAATTTGGCCTCGATCTCGATGTTTTCTGGCTTTCTGGACGCGGTTTTTGACATGGAAATAGTCTAGCACAGAAGTTGACTCGGATTACGCTACTTGCTATACTTTTCCATGTAAGCAAGGTTGAAAGTCAGAAAAGCCCCGCTGCTACCTTTCATCTTCGGATGATTGAGTGATGAGGGAACGGGCACCCCTCCAACCAACAAAAAACACCCTCCATGGGGTGTTTTTTGTTACCTACAATCAATATCTACAATCGTCCAGAAAATCTTTCCCTGCTCTTTTATTTCAGATAACTTAGAGTTAATGATCTTCCCTGGCATACGCTCATCTTTACCCAAAATTTCATAGTATACGACACCATTATCTCTATCGGAATCACGATCAATCACCAAAAGCATCGGCGATTCCTCGAGAATCTCAAGGCCAACAGACATGAGTTTTGACCTTCTCAGGTAATCTTCCGGTGTCCTGCTTTTACCAAAAAAATGTTCTGCGGTCTGGACACTCAGAACAAATGAAGATTGGATTGCCTTGCAGTAAAAAGTTCGATTGAGGTTAGCCTTAAGAAATGATTTTGCTTCCTCAACAGTCTTGCAGATTTCATAGCGACCAGAGGTTGTGTACAAAACCCCATCCAACCCCCGAATAAACTTTTTAATTTCTGAGTCCGTGAGATGTCGAAGTGAGTACGGCTGCATCCCTCAACCATACCAAACCACCGATCGAGAAATCACTAAGAAAATCTCAAGAAAAAGCTAATTTCCGATAAAGTTTTCTTCATCTCTCACCACAACCCTTACTTCCCCCGCCTCTTCCCCGCCGCCTTCAAAAATTCGGTGAACAATGGATGTGGTGCCAATGGCCGCGCCAAAAATTCTGGATGAAACTGTGTCCCGAGAAAGAACGGATGTGCGTCGCGAGGCAGCTCGGCAATCTCCATGAGTCGGCCGTCTGGTGAAGTGCCTGAAAATACAAGCGGGGTTGGCGCGTGAGCACCCTCACCCTTGCCGGCTGTAGGCGACGGCGCCACGAGGTCTGGGACATACACCGGATTCACTTCGTATCGATGACGATGTCGCTCAGACACAATATCAGCGCCATACGCCTCGCGGGCAATCGTCCCCTTCTTCAGGTGAGCTTCGTAGGCACCGAGACGCATGGAGGCACCATACTGCCCTTCCGCGAGTTTCTTCTTTTGGTCTGGCATGATGTCGATGACCACCTTCGAAGCACTCGCATTAATCTCGGCAGTATTGGCGTCTTTCCAACCGAGCACGTTGCGTGCGTATTCAATGACCAACAGCTGCATGCCGTAGCAGATGCCGAAATATGGAATCTTCTGCTCGCGGGCATAGCGGATCACGGCCAACTTTCCTTCGATACCCGTCTCGCCAAAGCCACCAGGCACCAAGATACCGTCAAATTTTTGCAATGCTTTGAAGTCGGGCTTTTTCTTCTCGAAATCCAGTGCGTTCACCGTGTGAATCACCGGTTTCAGACCAAGCTTGTACGCTGAATACTTGATCGCCTCCAAGATCGAAACGTATGAGTCGGTGAGGACGAAATCTCCCGTATTAAAATACTTTCCAACAATCGCAATGTGCACATCATTTTTCCCCTCCTTGGCCGCCTTCACGCTATGGACAAATGCTCGCCACTTGCTCAGACCATCCTCTTTCACCTTCGGTCGAGCATGGAGCACCTTGAGCAGCACCTTGCTGAGCTTGTCACGCTCAAAGTTGAGCGGTACGTCGTACACACTCTCAATATCTGGAGCGGAGATGACATTTTCGGCTGGCACGTTGCAAGAGATCGCAATCTTCTCTTTGCGCTTCTTGTCGATTGGCACTTCACTGCGACCGATAATAATGTCGGTCTGCACGCCGTATGACTGGAGCTGACGAATGGCGTTTTGCGTCGGACGCGACTTCATCTCGCCGATCTTGTTGGGGATCGGCAAATAGCTCACCATTACAAAGGCCACGTCGTTGGGATGCTTGATCTTCAGCACACGCGCCGCCTCGATGAACATAATATTCTGATAGTCACCCACCGTACCGCCAATCTCGATCACCGAAATCTCCGCACCGCTCTTTTCGGCGGCGCGTCGAAATCGATGGACGATCTCGTCGCGAATATCTGGAATCGCCTCCACACAGCGACCACGATAGCCGAGGTTGCGCTCTTTCTCGATGACATGCTTGTACACCATACCGCTGGTGAGATAGTCGTCGTGCGTCATACTGCGATTCAAGAAGCGCTCATAGTTGCCCATGTCTTGGTCAGTCTCGAGACCGCTATCGAGTACAAACACCTCCCCGTGCTCGGTCGGGTTCATCGTGCCAGCGTCCACGTTGAGATACGGATCCACCTTCATCAAATTGACGGAAAAACCCTTCGCTTGGAGAAGGGTTCCGATAGATGAGGAGGCGATGCCTTTACCGACGCCGGACATTACGCCGCCGATGACAAAGACGTACTTGGGATTCTTGCGTTTCGGATGTTTCTGAGCGTTCGGGGTATCCATGTGAGTGCCTCTATCATACCTTTAGATACCTGCGTACTGCAAGATAGCTCGAAATCGCGCCAATGAGCACTCCTGACCCCGCCACAATACCGAAGATTTGCGCAAAATTTGCTCGATAGTATGCGAAGAAGTCGATACCAATGAAGAAGTTTTGCGTAAAGTCACGAGTGTAGTAGACCAAAAAGAAAAAGATCACGAGCGTCACTGCCGCGGCAGCAACCCCACACATCACACCACTCACCATAAAGGGTCCTCGGACGTACTTGTTGGTCGCCCCCACGAGCTTCATCACCGCGATCTCCTCGCGAGAATTGTAGATCGTGAGGCGAATAGTATTAAAGGCAATGACAAGCGAAATCGCTACAAACACAATGGTCAGGATCAAGCCGAGACGATTGGTGGCATCGATAATCCGCGAAAGCGCATTGATCGCAGTCTCATGATCATAGAAATTCACCTTGCGAATAATCGAGGAACCATTTGGTGACACGGCATTGTCGGTTTTCAAAAAGCGTGCCAGAGCTTCGTAGTGTGATGGGTCCTTGGTCTGCACATTGAGCACAGCGCCGAGTGGGTTGTCGCCCAACTCGTTGATCGCCTCTACAGTGCCGTCGTCCGGATGACGATTCTTGAGCGCCTCCAAAGCCTCTTCACGAGAGGTATACGTTACCGACACTACCTCTGGTTTCTTCTCCAAAAGCTGCTGTAGGGCCAAAATATCTTCTGGGTCGGCCGATGGGACAAAGTAGACATTCATGTCCACCTTTTGCTTGAGTGAAGCCAGTGTGGCCTGCAACGCAGCATTACCAAAGATGAGGCCAGTCAAAAAAGAGAGCGTGATCACCATCACCATTACCGAAGAGAGAGACACAAACGCGTTGCGCCAAAAATACACAGACCCCGCCTTCACTACTCGTTTTATATTTGTCCAAAGCATATGGGTAAGATTGCGCTTATTATATTACAAAACATACTTCCCCGTTTTATCATCGCGCACGACCTTGCCTTTCTCCATAGTGATGACGCGCTTTCCCACAGAGTCCACCACACCTTTGTTGTGGGTGGTGAGGATCACCGTCGTACCTAGGTCGTTGATCTTTTTGAGGATCTGCACAATTTCATAGGTATTGATTGGATCAAGGTTGCCAGTCGGTTCGTCGGCAATAATGATATCCGGATTGTTCACGATCGCGCGAGCGATAGCGACGCGCTGCTTTTCGCCACCGGAAAGCTCGTGCGGAAAATTGTGCATTTTTTCTGCCAAATCCACGAGATTGAGTACGTGGGGCACGTCTGCCGCGATCTCTTCGTCAGTGCGCCCTGCCACCTCCATGGCAAAGGCAATATTTTCGTAGGCAGTTTTTTGCGGTAGGAGACGGAAATCCTGAAATACCGCTCCGATCTTCTGACGAAACTTTGTGAGCTCTTTGCGATTGAGTCGATGAATATCAATGGACTCAAAAAAGACCTTTCCCTCGGACGGCCGCTCTTCCGCGAGGATCATTTTCAGCAAGGTAGTCTTGCCGGCACCAGAATGCCCCACCACAGAGACAAACTCCTTTGGCTGGATCGAAAAAGAAACACCCTCGAGAGCGTGGGTTTGATCTGCGTACTTCTTTGATACCTTGTCGAAATGAATCATGTCTCTCTAGTATATCATTTTTATAGCCCTCGCTCAGCCTCAATAAACTTCTCAAGGTCACCTTCAAGTACCGCATCGGGATTACTCGACTCAATATCAGTACGATGATCTTTCACCATCTTGTATGGATGGAGGACATATGAGCGAATCTGATTGCCCCACTCGATACTAGTGGTCTTAGAGATGGCCATACCGCGCTCTTTGGCCTTGCGCTCTTCTTCCATACGTTTATACAGCTTGCCTTTGAGAATCTCGAGACCCTTCTCGCGATTTTGGTGCTGGGAACGCTCACTCGAGACATTCACCGAGAGACCGGTAGGCTTGTGTACGATGCGCACTGCCGTCTCGCGACGATTTACATTTTGCCCGCCCGGACCGCCCGCACGAGCAGTGGTGATTTCGAGATCGGTTTCCGGCACTTCGAGAGTGCCGCTCCCCGCGCCGCCACTCGTCTTATCAAATTTCGGCACCACCTCCACCATGGAAAAAGAAGTTTGACGAAGCTGCTTGGAGTTGAACGGCGACAAACGCACCAAGCGATGCACACCTGACTCATTTTTCAATGTGCCATACACACCATTACCATCCTTCGGCTTGCCGGTGATCTCAAATGTGATGTTACGATAGCCACCGTGACTGTTTTCATTGTCATCAAGCACGCTGAGTGACCAACCTTTGGTTTCCACATACTTTCGATACATACGGAAAAGCATCGCTGAAAAATCCTCGGCATCGTCGCCGCCGGCACCGGAAAAAATTGTGACCACCGCCTCACCCTTGTCGTATTTACCACCTGGACCACCGCTCTTCAATTCGTCTTTCAGCTCACCGAGCTCTTTCATCAATGCCTGTGCCCGTACTTTGTCCGCCCAAAAATCACCCTCGAGCATCGCGGCTTCGATTTCGGCGATTCTGAGTTCTAATTTGGCCTTTTGGGCTTTTTGGTCGCTACTTTGCGCCGACGTATCCATGCGTCACAGTATACCGATTCCCGACGGTTTATACAAAAATATGCTTCGCTGCCAAAGAAAAAGCCGCCCTCGCAGGAAGGCTGTTTGCAATCCACCCAGTGCCGGGACGCGCATGATTAAACGACACCAGGCGACAGGATACAAACAGCCTCCAACAGCGAAGACGGCGGAAAGAGCGACACGGAGCGAACCGAGCGGAAAAAACCAATAGTCGTTGAGGAAGCTCGCAACAAACGATGAAGTTTGTTACTAGCCGACCAGCCGCGAGGTGCGGAGAGGTTTTATTCGTGGGGAGGGTAAACACTCGGACTTGCTTTCGCAAGAGCCTCACACTATGAAGAATGCATATCCAAGACATGACACACATGAAATGCGAAGCGCACGTGCTTGGAGGAGTGAGGACTAATACGCCCCGTGTCTTTTCAACTACTGACTCAACTTGCCGGAAACACTATATGATAGGCCACGGAAAAATGCAACGGAGCCAAAGGCGAGGATCGAACTCGCGACCCCAGCTTTACGAAAGCTGTGCTCTACCAACTGAGCTACTTTGGCGCAAAAAATGAATGCTTGGAAATGGTAACAAAAATGGAGCAATGAAACAACCCACGAACCAACAATAATTGAGCAATCCTTGACATTAGTGACTTTTTGTTTAGTATAAAAGTCGGTAGTTTCCACGACAACAGCAGTTCTCCACACATATTATGAGCAACACCCTCCACCTCCCCTCGCCTGTCATGGCACACTGCTTGGCCTTTGGACCAAGCCTCACCCCGGACACCCTCCGGCGCAGCTTGGAAACAAGCCTTGGAATGGGCTACAGCGGCCTGGTCATCGTGCCAGCCATCGCCTCGTCCGATCTCACCCCAGAGCTTACCGCCGACATTTTTGGTGAGTTCAAGGCTCAGGGCTTGGTCTGCGGCTTCTTGCCCGGCAACGGCCCCGACCCGATTGAGGGTGACAAGGGTATGATCAAGCTCGCCCGCGAGAGCATCGAGAGTCAAGCTCTGTTCGCATCAGTCTTGGCCGATGCCGGCTGGAGCAACCACCGTATGGTCGGTCCGATGCACACCGTGCATCGGAAGATGCGCTCCGGCTGGGATGGTCCACGGAAGGCCGAATTGAATGCCAAGCTTGAACGTTGGATTGACGAACTCAACGACATCGGCGGTGAAACTTTTCTGGACTTGTGTCTCGAATCGCTCAACCCAGTCGAAGACGGCACCCACGATCCGTTTCGGACCCTCGATCATATGGCATTGCGACGACTCAGTGTGCGACTCCATTGGGACACGGGTCACGCCTTCGCTCGCAAGATGAGTCTGGCAGAATTCATGGCCATGGCGCCACAAATCGGCTTCTTCGAATTTGCGAACGTCGGTCGGCACCCGCTCCATAAAGGGCTCGGAATTGATTTTGCCGGCTACGCCAAAGCAATGAATCGTTTGCCCGCCAACTGCAACCTGGCGGTCGAACCATTCGATCCAAGCGTTATCAATGCCTTCGGACTCCAAGAAATCTGCACGACAACAACATCAGGACCGGATTGCCTGAAGCTAGATGCGTCCTTCCTTGAGAGTATCTTGGTGAAGCATGCGCCTCTGAACTAAGGACGAGGAGGACTCATTGAAATTAAGACAGCAGCGGCGCCACTTGCAAGTGGCGCCGCTTTTTCTTTGCTCTATTTCCACAACCGACAAAAAGTGAGCCGTTGATCAGGATTGAACTGATGACCTCGTCATTCGTTTACACCTCATCTTGCGAGAGGACTAGACTGTATCTTTCTCCCCTTCCGGCAACCGTGTCCGGACTGGAGACCCTTGTCAGTCGTTCGGGCGTCGATTCACTCGGCGCCACGGTCTTGTCCAACTACTGGATATTAACCGTTATTCGGGATTCGCGACGGAATTGCTTCCATCGTGGGCAGGGGTAACGACCCACCAATGACGTGCTCTACCAACTGAGCTACAACGGCAAATTACTCGCTACTTGGCTTGGTATTCAAGATAGCTACGTAAGGATAGTATATTTATCGATTTTTTTCAATCAATTCACACATTGTTCTCTTTAACTTTACATTATTAAAATACATCACAACAACGCCGTATTCTGACTTATACTTATAGGTACCCTTACCCCTCACCCGAGAAATGATGGTCTTATAGAATTGTTTTCTATCCACCCCTAGCTGATTTATCCAATATCCTAAAGCTTTCTGGGGAGAAATATCATTAAAAATCTGAATACTGAAGCGTAACTTTTTCTTATCAATTAAAAAGAATGTCTCAAGAAATCTTATGAATATTTTTATCATCTTTGGGTCGGTATTGGTTATTCGAAGACCTCCAGAACCTCTTTTTGCGCCCTCTCCCCAATATAAACCTATCCCCATCCCCCAGAGAGTCCCTTCTTCCAAATTAATGGGTAGACGAAGCGAGAACGGATCTCCTTTTGGATTCTTGCATTGATAAATTGCCTCTGAAATCGTCCTTTTCTGAATATCGTATTTTTTAAGCCAATAGTTTATCCTGTTTTCCGAACACTCGAATCTGTTTGCGATAAAAGAAACCGACCTCTTGTCTTCAAGATACAGCTTGAATAAAATCTCTTTTGTAATCTTATTCATCTTGGTAGACTTAGTTATTCTATAATACTAAGTATACCATATCACCCTACCACTTCCTCTCCAAATACGCGGTCACGGTGCGGCGCTTGAAAGCGCGACCGTTCAAGATATGGCGATGGGACTTCTCCATCTTCTTCACCTCGAACTGCTCGCCAAAAAAAGCATCGATTTCCTCCTCAGTCCACACGTGTTCAGCCAGGCCAAATTTTGGATGAATATACGAACCGGCTTCCTCGGAAGGATTGTCTCGGAGGAGGCGTTTCGTGTGTAGGTCGCCATCGGCGCAGAAGGTTTTAAAGAAGAGCCAGCCGCCCGGCTTCAAAATACGTGCCACCTCGTCACGAAATACGGTACGCTGAGCCTCGTTCAGAAAGTGAGAAGACATCATGTCGAGCACAACATCGACCGATTCATCAGCAATCTCCGGAAAAGTACCTTCGATAGAGCGCGCTTCAAACGTGAGGAGTGGGCTGATTTGCGCCGCAGTAGCACCACCTTCTGCCTTCAGCTCCGCATCCACTTTTTCCACCACCATCTTGGCCTGACGAATCGCCTCCCCAGAGACATCGTAGCCAATCGCCCGACAGCCAAACGTCTTCGCGAAATACACCATATTGCGACCGTTGCCGCAGCCCATATCTACCACCAAGGAATTGGCGTCGACGCCGAGAATAGCCTGGGGTTCCTTCTCCCACGCTCGCGCTAGCCAGCGAGCAAACTTCTCCAGGTCCTCGGAAGGCTGCTCCGAAAGAGCCAGGTGCTTCGGGCTCTTGTATTCCTTATTCCAAAAATCTTGATGT
>JACCDR010839380.1_pt1 | contig 10228 bp, 11 predicted proteins | sample 7446431 | NCBI WGS metagenome assembly JACCDR01 (sample SAMN15323443, study PRJNA562643) | freshwater metagenome | isolation source: river surface water | place: USA:Blue River Watershed | collected 2017-08-17 | reverse complement strand
CGCGCTTGATCTTGCCCTTGGACTTCAGGCGACGGGCAAGGGCGTTGTGCTTCGAGACGTTGTCGTTGAGGTTGTAGTCGGTGTGACGGAGGGTCGTGGAGACCATTTCCGTAAAGGTAGCATTGGGCGACGGCATGGTCGCGTTCCTTTCAGATTAGGATGCTCGGGATGTGATGCGGTCGAATTCCGCAGCGAGAGCGTCGTCAATGCTTCGCGCAGCCGGGCGAGCGGCTGTGGAGGTCTTGACGTTTAGTGAGCCAACGCGCTTGGCGTCCTCGGCCTTCTTCTTGGCTTCGGCTGCCTCTTTGGCTTTCCGTTCGGCTTGGATCTTTGACCAGACGTTATCGTCAAGGCGCGTTGCCTTGTCGTAAGCCCACTCAATGATTTTGCTGACCGGCCAGCCTTGTTCATCAAGCTGATAGGCGTTCACAATGCGGGCCATGTGCTCCCGTACTTCATTGAAGTACGGAAGTTTTTCGCCCAGTGCCGTAATTTCAGCTTGCAACGCCGCAGACTGCTGCTCCTGCTCTCTCTGCTTACTCGAAACCACATCTGTTCGGGTTTCGGCAATCTGGTGCTTGAGTTCACGCACTTCGGCTTGCAGCGCGAGGACTTCCCTCGACGGCAGGCTTTCGTTCTGTAAAGGCTCTGCACCTAGGTCTACGCCAACGGACCGTGCAATTTCATAGATGGCAGCGCGCGGGTTCTCATCGATCATGGACTGCGCAATCAACAGGGCCTCAACCCCGCTGACAAAATCGCGCCCATTTCTCTCAAAGGTTCCTTTGTACTGTTCTAAGACTTTTGCTACAGGCTCAAAGGCTTTGACCTGTTGCCCCAACCGCGAAATTTGGCTGTGGGCCTCGCTCTCCCTTTGCGCAATATACTGTTGCGCCTCGGGTGGGAGCGCGGACCACTTGTCCCGCATCTCACGCGACCAGGAAACGGGTGGCTCGATGGCCGGCGCTGCCGGTTCGGGCGTCTCCGCTTCGGGGCTGGTCTGGTCTTCAGCTTGTGCTTCGACGGGAGCGGCTTCTACAGCCTCTTCGACCGTCTCGGGTTCCTTGCTAACGAACTTGCCGTCTGGGCCGCGTAGGGGCTCGCCTGACGCCTTGTCGTATGTCTGAGACAGCACCTCATCAAGAGATGGCCCAACGGGCGTCTGCGGGGCTTCCTGTGCCGCCTCGGGGACGACAGCCACAACGTCAGGGGTCGGGACCGCAGCATCCACTGCGCCCGTTTCAAGATCGCTCATATTGCCTCTTGTTTAGAGAAGTGCCCCTAGGGCAGTGCAACGCGACCCGTCTGGGTCACCTAAAGTCGGGCAAAGCCACCCGCCCTCGTCGAACTCGTTCCATGCGTAGACAAGGACCGCGCCACTATCGCAATCTGAACTATAAGTGACCGTATAGTCTGCCGCCGCCTTGATGTGATTGGCCACTTCAGATGCCGTTCCTTCCGTAACAAGGCGGGATGCCCCGAAATACGGACGCTGGCTTGTCAACTGCCATTTCACTGGCTTGTCGATGCGCGGCGACTTGTGCCAACCCGCCATTGCAATCGGCACCATCTTAGGGCCGGATGTGCGCAACGAGTCCCAGAAGGTCGTAACCGTCGTTGTCATCGACGAATACGACGACGGAAGGGACGGCAAGTTCGAAATGTAGTTAGAGATGGCATCGCAACCTAGTTCGGTGCAAAGCGTTGACGACGTAGCTGCGGCTCCAGCCAATACTACGATGTACGGGTTTCCCGTGCCGGCCGTCTGCGCCTGCGCTCGAAATGCGTCTAGTGCTACCTTAAAATTGGCATTGCTGCCAAAATACGAAGTTACGTCAGAGGTTGAACCGTAAATGTAGACAAGCGGGCGATTTGTCAGAACGCGCTGATAGTTGCTCTGCACGACCTGCTGAACAGCATCTCCCACTTGTCGAGAATAGTTTCCGGTTGTCCCCCAGTCATTAAATTGCCGGATCATTGCCCAGTTAATCGACGACTTGTTGGGGTTGGCCTGAAACAAGTCATACCCGGCCATCATGTCACTGTCTGAACCATTGCGGTCGTATAGGAGAAAGGCCCAGTAATTGAGCTTTGCCCGAACAGCCGCAGCGATCTCTTTTGACATCGTTTCGGCATTTGGCTCAAACGCCAATTCCGTTGCGCTGATCCGCCTACTGAAGAAGGGCGCGCGATAATGGTATTTTGACTGCGAGAACGCCCGCTGCGTGCTGACGGACGGCCCTGTCGGAGAATACCAAGCATCCCAACGGATTGCGCCGATAACCGCCATTAGCCGACTCTCCTCCATTGCGTAGTGGAGGTGCGGTAGCGCATCGTGAATGGCGTTGCCGCAGTGATGGTCGTGGGCGCTCCGCTTACGGACTGCCCCGAGTTTGGGCTGACCGTCAGGGCCGTGACCGTCTGCGTCGTGGATACCGTCACCGTCTGCCCATTATAGGGCGCGGCCGGCAACGTTATGGTGCCGGATGCAAGCGTGCCCGCAGGCGTCAGATGCAACTCTGCGACCGTGTCACTGATGGTGATCGAAAACCCTGTTGTCGGCGTGTTGAACGTGACGCCCGTGACAATCAGACGGTTGACGAAGTTCGCCACTTCAAGCTGTAGCGTACCAGCCTCACCGGACTTTGGCCCCAGCAACAAACTAGCATCCGTCTCGCCGAAACCTCTGATGGTCGCCGGGCTGCCTGTCAGCGCACCGCGCAGCAACACGCTATTGACGATGCCGGACGACTGGCTGTTCGGGTCAATGGTCAGAAGCGTTCCACCGCCGGACGTAACAACGACGTTGCCCGTGCCCTTCGCCGAAATGATGCCGCTTGCGTTGCCCGCCGTACCCTCGACCGTCAATCGAGCCTGATCGGTGCCGCCGCTTAACGTCCAATGTCGGTCGGTCGTCGTGCCAGTCAGCCGCCGCGCCTTGAACATCGTTTGGTCGTTAATCGTGAAATTCAGTTCTTGCGAGGCCGCGCCGTTGATGATGACCCCTCGCGTTGAACTCAGTTTCGGATCAGCGCCGGATGCCGCACCACTGACGGAAAGCTGGTTCGAAACTTCAACGCCGGCATCAAGCACCGTGAACATGGTGCCGTAGCCGTTGCCGAAATACACGCCGCCCGTCCCCTTGGCTGCAACGTTCATGTCAACGTTGGTGTCGCCACCTTGCGCTGAAAAAGAAGGACCCGCGCCCGTTATTGCGCCTTGGCACTGGATGTAGTTTACAGCCAGCGTTACAGGTTCAATACGAAATTGCGTTGACCCATCTGACGCCATGTACCCGCTGTTCACCGTTGTAATCGACGGCGTGCTGCTTGGCGCGCCATCATCAACTGGCTTTACGAATTGAGGAACATAGTTCGTTGTCATTGCGCAAATCCGTACTTCTTGGCGAACTTGTCAGAGCGGAATTCCCGCTTGGGCATGTCGCCGGCTTCCACGCATCCGTGCTTCTTCAGGTCTTCACGACGTGCACGACGGCCCTCGATCCATTCGCCTGTGATGGGCGAGGCATAGCCAGGGGTGTCGGGCGTGATCAGGGGCGCGCAAACCTCTCCACGATCAGGGATAGGCATGGCTTCGCCGCTCACCGGGTCGATCCACTCGGTGCCGCGCAGAATGTATTTTGCCATTGCTATGCCGTGAAAGATTTGACGTAGAAGACGATTGGATAGTTCGTCCGCGTGATGTTGAAGTTCTCGGTCAGCGTGATCGTGTTGGCCGTGAAGTCGATGGCGCTGATCCGGTTGTGGACTTTCAGCCCTGAGCCGCCCGTGTTCGCACGCTCAATCTCCTGGTGGAGAAAATAGTCGCCAACCTTCATGCCGTGCGGGTCGTTGAAGTTCGCGGCAGTGAAAACGTCAGTGGCTCCGTACTGGAACGCACCTCGGATGTTGCTGATAACGGCAGATCCACTTGTGACATCACCGACAAAAAGACGCGTCTGCTGCCGTACCCTTGTGCAGATGTACTCTGCAAGATGGATACCCGCGCCAACCTGATAATAAGGCCAGTTCGTCACCGTGTAATCGTATTGGCTCGCCTGCCAGTAGTTGTGCAATTGACGCAGCGTCATCGTTGACGTCGTAACGGCAACACAGATGAACCATGTTGACTTTTCAAGATCGTCATTGGCTCCGGTAGGAAGAAAGCCAAAGACGTCTCCAACATCCGCCTTGATGTCCCCGCACGCTGTCCGAACGCACGTCAGGTCAAAGCCTGATCGTGAAGACACATCAACACTAAGCTGCCACTTGGTGATCTTGGGAACCGAGAACTTCTGAGCCGAACCCTGCATCTCGTTAGAGCCGCCAAGGAACGGATAGTCACCTTGCGGGAACTGGGACGCATAGACCGTCCAGTGCTGATCCAGAAAGGTCATAACGGTATTCTCGTTGTTGAAATAGTTCAGGTAGTTGCCGTATCCGCCCTCCATGATTTCACCCGACGACACCAACCTTCGGTTGTTGAAGCCCGGCCGGGTGAACAAGTTCTGCATGTACTGCTGACCGCGCGAAACCTTTTCCGGCTCCCCGCTTGCAAGGTTGTTGTAGTTGGCAACAGCACTCAAGTTGATGGTTGCGCCATTCACCATTTCAACGCGAGAGGATATGTCCCCAACGCTTTCGATCATTAGGCCATGACGTGTCGTGATGCTCGTGTTGTCAAGAATGAGATGGTCAATGCGACCATGGCTGTAGGTCACATTTACCGCCGCCTCTTGCTCAAGGAGAGACAGCGCGCAACCGTCCAGTTTGACCCTTCCCGACCAATTCCCAAGCCGGAAAAAGCTCTCCGCGTAGCAGTCGCGCAACGTGAGAGGACCGCTCCAGTCAGCTTGAGGATGATCGAAAAGCTGGAACCCCTGCCCGAAATGCACGTTTGAATAGACGCCGTGCAGGTTGGAGTTGCCCGTCAACCCACCCCGGCTGCTGATCGCGGTATGAAACCCGCCGATGTTCGTGTGCGTGATGGCGTTGTTGCGCGCCTGGCTATGGCCGATCACAAACGACTGTGTGCAGTTTGAAATGATGCCCTTGTTAAAGCGGATGAACTCGTCATTGCTGTCGCCGTGGGGACGGCCGATGCCAATGAAGAACCCTCGAATGTTGACGTTTTCGCACGAGATGTCAGTTCCGCCCACGCCGCCAAAATCGGCTGTCGTGGTGCCGCCTCCAAAGTACGACGGCAGAACACGCGCAGGATATGCCGCCGCTGCCGTAGCATTGCTGTAGAGGCTGATGCCAATCCCGATGTTGACCGCCGCACCGCCAATCCAGTTTGCGTCCGCCACCCCAGGGGGCCGCCAAGCCGAACGGTCGTGATTGTTGACTGTGCGGTGCGGGTCATTGTTCGCAAGCCAACTATCGTAAGGGCCTTGCAGAGTGAAGTCTTGAAACAAGACTTGCTGCGCGCGGCTGACTACAATGCCGGGATACGTGTAAGCCTCGGTTATGATTGTCGTGCCGGGCATACCGGACTGCTGCGGGTCAACCTGAGTTCCTTCGCCCTCAATCGTAATTGAAGCGTACCGATTGGCGTTTAAGTTGACCGGCGGCGTCCCTGCGCCGCCGTAGCCAATAAGCAAACTGCGATTGATCAGGAAATGCCCGGCAGGAATGATGAGCTTGCGCTTCATCGCACCGCGCGCGGCACCGTCCAGTGCGCCATAAATGATAAAGTCGATGGCGCTCTGAAGCAGAACCCAATCGACCTTGTCGGAACCCGACTGCACAATGGGATAGACAGCCTGCACCGCAGCAAGGTTGGCGAACACGCCATCCGAGATCCACGACGACACCGTGTAGCCCGTGCCGTTGCCGAACCCCGTGAACCGCGACGTGGTCGTCAGGGCCGCGAAGTCGGCAAGGTTCATCCCGTACTTGTTGACCGCGCGCAGAAGGTTTGCGTTGCGATCAGTCGGCAGGATTGATGAGATATTGACGCCCGACATCTCTTATCCGTTCGGGTTCGTGCCAGTGACGATTTGGTAGCGGAACAGGTAAAACCCGTCGCCAATCGCCACGTTGACTGGCGAATAGTCGAAGTTGCCGCCGCCATCGACGTCCGAAATGCCGACCTGATGGCTGACAATATCGCCGCTCAAAATGGTTGGGCAGCTAAACCAGCATTGCCACCAACCGTCTCCGTAGTTGGTCATGCCAGCGTTGCTTTCAGTTGCACCGCCAGAACGATATGAGCCGGGAGCGCCGCCTTGCAGATCGAACATACAGCCCGCATCAGCGCCTATCGTGCTTACGTCGTACAAGTTGAGACGCAGATAGCGGGCCGTTGTGCCAATCGACTTGGCAAACACACTGACCGTGATGGTGGATGCCGCTGGATACGTTGCCGAACCCGGCTGTGAGACCGTAAAACCGCCGAGACTGTATTCGCTGTGAGCCTTCGGCCCAGCCGCGTTAGACAAATATCGCTCCGCATTGGAACCGCCCGCAGGATCAGACTGCGCCGACGTGCGGTCCAGAAAACCGTGTCCGTTTGACCAGAAGGGCGAAGCTTGCGAGACGATGGCCGACGCGCCGGGGAACGATGGTACGGCCGGGAAGGAGGTATTCGTAAACGCTCCGAAGCCCAGAACCTGATCCATCAGGTTTCGTCCGTCGTGTTGGTCGAGTAGAACAGCGCGACACCCATCAACCGGGCATCGATTGCCATCGTGTCCGCCGCATCGGTCGGCAGGCGGTAGACGCGGAAGGCGCACATATCGTTGGCGGCCGGCGTGCCCGCGATGGTAATGGCCGAGGTGGCACCGCTGACATAGAGGTCATTGGTCGTGCCGCCCGTGTCCGTCACCTCCTGCGCCGTGCCGTAAGCTACGCCGATGGTGTCATCGTCGGACACCGCAACGCCCTGAATGCCCCACCGAACGCCGAAGTTGGTCGTCGTGGCAGCGTGCGACCAGTAGAACGACGCCGTGATCGTTCCCTCGTCCCAGTTCTTGGGCATCCGAACCCAGAATTGTGCATATTCTGCCGTCGAAGCGTCAAAATCGAGGGATGAGATGTCAGGCTGGTTCGCGTTCGTCGCAACCAGCGCCAACGCAGCGCAGCCACCGGAGCTTGACGGTCTCATCGCGGCCGCAGGCACCCAGATCGAGCGCAGGACAGTCCCGACGAAGGTCTTGACCTGATTGAACGTGTGTTTGACCGTCGCGCCACCCTGAACAGACGGCAATTCTTCGGTGCCCACTATGGCCGTTCCAGCCGATAGCGCACTAATCTTGGTGTCGGCCATATCAGACCCCTACGAGGTATTCGCCGCCAGCGCCGAGGAGCGGTTGGCCTGTGATCGCTTCAATCAGGGCAGTCGCGGGGACGACGACGCCGCCCGTCTCAAGCAGCAGGAAGCTGCCGTCTTCCATCAGAATGTCGTCGCCGCTTTCGAGCAGGATCTTGTCGCCCGTCGCACCGGCATCCATGACGCCGCTTGCGACCGCGATGCCCGCCGAGGTGCCCTGTGCCGCCGCAGCCGCAGCGCCGATACCGCGAACCGTGGCGATGCCAACCGCCGTGGCCGGGGATGCCCCGTCCTCGATCAGCAGACGGTCGCCCGTCTCAAGCAGAAGATCGTCGCCGATCTCCAACAGGATGGCGTTGCCGACAATGACAATGTCGCCAACGCCCGACACGGACGCCAAGCCGGCAGACGTGCCAACCATGGCGTAGACAGGCGTAGCGATGCCCGCAGAACGGCCAGAGACGCCCCGCACAAGGGATCGGCTGCGTGATGTCCCCGTACCTAGCGACGTGGACCGCCTGCCGCCCCCAGGCGGAAGCGTAGCCACCTCAGTCCTCGGTGATAATGGTGGATGTCGTCAGGCGCGGCGTGATGCCAGACGAGACGGCAATCGTCGGGGCTACCGAGCCCTTGTACAGCAGGACGTTGGCACCCGTGGAGGCAAGGCCGACGCCCCAATGCGTGATCGTGTTCGTGCCGCCCGTGGCAGTCGGAAACTCGATAGTGGCTGCCGGAGAGACGCCATTGCCCGTCACGACCCAGTTGGAGCCGGAACGCGGAACTGACACGCGCGTGTAGCCCGTGTAAGTGGCTTCCGACGTGGACTGCGTGCCCGCCTCGCCAGGATCTGCCGTGTGCAAGCTCACGAACAGCGCGCCCGCCGTGGACGAGCCGCGAAGGCCCGTCGCATCGCCGACGTTGGCAAAGTTCGTGTTGTTGAACACTAACTGAAGGAGGCCGGTTTCCCATGCGTTGGACTTGGTCATGCCACAGCCTCTATCTTGTCGAACTGATAGCGCGACCCTGAGAACATCGGCTCAACGCTCAACGTGCGCAGCGTGGCGAGCGGGATGCGGGTGCGGATGACCTTGCCGCTCTCACGGTCGAACTGGACGCGGCAGATATCGTTTGGGAAGTTCCAGATGGCATCCGCCGCTTTGGTGTTTTCCGTGGCAAGCAGGAGGGCAAAGCCGTTCAAGGTCTGGCGCGGCGTGATGACGTTGCCGTTTGCGTCAACAACCTGACGCTGCGTGACAATCTCAACCCGCACGATCTGCGAGAAGTCGAACTCGTCTGACCTTACAAATGCCATAAGGTCGGCACTCAGCTTCAGGTCAGCAATCACCGTTTCCTTTGTGCCCGCCTTTGTGCCGGAACCGTAGAAAATGACGCTGTCGATCATGTCGTGATTGCCTGGAGTTCAGCGTTGCTGATACGCGACGGAATGTAGGCGACGCGACGGACGTAGCTATTAAACGGTGAATTAAATGCAGATATCCCACCAAAGCGTACGCGGTCTATGGTTGGTGTTGTTGAAGCTACGTCATCCACCCCGGCTATTGTTCCGTTGCTGGCCGAATTAACATTATTAGTCGTGTACCCAACTGCTATCTTCCAAAGATTACCAGACGCAGGCACGCCAGAACTTACGTTGTATTGTGTAGCGCCACCGTTTCCAATAAAGGATCGGGCCACCCCGGCCCCTAGGGAATGATTGATGCGGTTGTTTGTCGCGCCGTCCCAAACGATAACAACAACACGCTCAATGGACGTATCACCTATTAGAGCCTCAGAATAAATCGTCCCGCTAACACCGCCCGTAAGCCACGAAGAAGAAGCGGCTGTGTCAAGAGCGACATCATCAGCCGCGCGCGTGACCGCAGCGCTGGTGGTGCGGATCGGCGAGGTGGCGAAGGCGCCGAGTTCAAGCTGTGGCCAGCCGATGCGCAGCGTGATATCGATTACCACACCGGCAGAGTACGTAAAAAGAATTGACGGCATTGCATACGCCGTAGATGCGTTTGACAGTGTAATATCCGCATTAAATCTTGTTAGCTGAGAAGATAGCGTTGAGATTAGGTTTGATCCAGAAACGTTCCCGATGTTAGAGCCAGCTCCATTGTTTTGCCGGATAGAAAGAGACGTTGAAGTTATGTTTGCTGGTGAGCCGCTTAATATTTTCAAGAAGGCCGAGCTTGACCAAACTTGAGACACAAGTGCAGCTATGGTCGTCCCGGCTTCTAAATAAAGCTGAGCTGACGTGCCACCAGTTGTCCCGCTGATCCTAATATCAATACAGTCAACTCCGCTTTCTGTCGAAATACCCACAACCTCAGTCGACAGGCCAGACCCAGAAAAAACCCAGTTCGTCGGAAGTGTGCCCGGCGTCCCAGCAACTGCCCCCTGCATGGAGTTGTTGCGGATACTATTCGTCCGCGCTTCCTCGACCAGCAGCCCCTTGTTCGTGATCCTCGCGACATTGCTGCTGAAGCTCGACCAGACGCCCTCACTGCTGTCCGCATAAGCCGTGCTGGCCCGCGTCACCGTCAATTCAGTCGGCGTTGCGCCCAGATACCGGCTCTGCGCGAAGTTCATGTCGAGCGTAGCGCCCGGAAAGAACCCGGCAGAGATACGCCGACGCCGCGAGATCCACATGGTTCAGTAGCCCGAACCAACCGTGGCGTAGAGCGTGGCCGTTCCGCTGCCGGTAATCGCGCCCAGCGTCGTTCCAGCGTAGCTTGTCAGGACCGTTGTCAGACCCGGCGCAATCGGCACGTCGGCGGTGGTGGCAATGCCGCCAAAGCGCACGAAGACCGTGACGCTGCCGGAGTTGTAAAGCATGACCTGGAACTGGTTCCCGGCTGCCGGGGCCTGCGTCAGTGTCGTTGCCGTGTTCGATGTCGTGGCCGAGATGGTGTACGTGGCCCGATCAATCGGAAGGAACGGTTCGCGTCCT
>JACCDR012235695.1_pt1 | contig 10229 bp, 8 predicted proteins | sample 7446431 | NCBI WGS metagenome assembly JACCDR01 (sample SAMN15323443, study PRJNA562643) | freshwater metagenome | isolation source: river surface water | place: USA:Blue River Watershed | collected 2017-08-17 | reverse complement strand
TTGCTCAAGGACTCGGTTATCTCTTCGTGCGTAAAGTTTAGAATTGATTCTTTTCGCTCACAAAATTATAACCCAATCCTCGAGGCGCGTTCCATGCAAGGACGCGCTTAGTGGTTGTCATAATAAATTGTGAGCAATAGTGTTTCATTGCGGAAATAATATTAACACAAGGGATTTTTCATGCAAGAGATACCTATTTTCGGTATCTTTGAAGAAATTCCTTTTTAAAGTTTACAAAATTATCTTCAATAATCGCCTTCCTCATATCTTTAACAAGATTAACAATGAAATAGAGATTATGGATTGAACAAAGCATCGGTCCAAGCATTTCACGGGATTTATAAAGGTGAGAGATATATGCTCGTGTGTATCCCCTCTTACACGCATAACATCCGCAATTTTCGTCGAGAGTTTTCATATCATCAGAAAATCTCTGATTACTTATGTGGACCTTGCCGTCCTTTGTATAGATCGTTCCATGACGTCCAAGCCTTGTTGGAGCAACACAATCAAATGTGTCGCATCCATTTTCAACCCCCTCAAAAAGATCTTCGGGCTCACCAATTCCCAAAAGATGTCGAGGTTTGTTTTCAGGTAATATTTCGTTTACCCATTTTACAGCGGTGTGAAGGTCTTCTTTATCAAATGAACCGCCTATTCCAAAGCCGTCAAAATCCATTGCACCGATAACCTGGGCGCTTTCTTTTCTCAAATCTTCATAACGGCCACCTTGAACGATACCGAAAAGCGCTTGTCTTTCAGAAATTTCTTTTGAGCGATGATATTCGAGGGATCGCTTTCCCCAGCGATGCGTTCGATCAAGAGCTTCTCGCTGGTATGAACGAGTCTCAGTAGGCGAAGTACATTCATCAAAAGCGAAAATTATATCTGCCCCAATAGTGTGCTGAATCTCCATCGACCTCTCAGGAGTAATGTAATGAATCGAGCCGTCGAGCTGGGATTTGAACGCAGCTCCGTCATAGTCGATCTCGACGAGCTTTGGTTTGGTTTCTTCCTCATCACGCTCTTTTATAAGAGGAACAGCAGGTGCGTCTTTCAGTATTTTTGATACGTTGCTGCCATAGCCAGCACCTAAAGAAAAGACCTGGAAACCTCCCGAATCGGTCATAGTTGGCCCATTCCACCCCATCATCTTGTGAAGGCCTCCCATCTTGCGAACGAGCTCTTCACCGGGCTGCATATAGAGATGATATGTGTTGGCGAGCACCGCCTGAGCGCCGAGCTCAAGAAGCATGTCTGTTGTAAGGCCTCGAACAGAAGCTTTGGTGCCCACAACCATAAAAGCAGGGGTTTCGATATTGCCGTGTGCCGTTTCAATTGTTCCTGCACGACCGATAGTGCCTTCAAGCTTCTTATTTATAGTAAAAGAGATGGGTTTTGACATATGAAGAGACTATCATTACAAGGCTATTTTCTCACCCTTTACAAAACTATTATATTATGTTAATTTCACAGAAGATACTCACATGAATCCAAAGTTCCTCGATATTCTATTCAGTATCGTTATCAGGCTTCATTGGAGGTATATCGTTTACGGCATCTTATCTGGCTTCATAGGAAGCTGGCTACTGACGCAACGATTCGACCCCGATAGCTCGATCAACTCCTCTTCTGAATACTGGTGGTACTTCACCAACAGCGTTCTCAGGGGCAATAGCGCAGGATACAATCCCGCGACCACGGGCGCACGTTTGGTGTCGCTCTTCACAACAACTTTCGTAAGCATTTTCGTAGTCGCCATCTTCACAAAGATAGTGGCAGCGACTTACGAGCACACTCAACGCCGGAAGAAAGGCGTAGCAATGATCAAAGCAAAGAATCACATCGTATTCCTCGGTTACCGCAAAGGCGAGACCGAAGCCGTCATCACTGAGATCCTCGCCGACTACCAGTCGATGAAAACCAATCGCATAGTTCTGTGTACGAGGCATCTTACCGAGACTCCCTATCCAGGGAATCCGGAAATCGAGTTCGTCCACGGAGACACCGCTTCCGACGAAGTCCTGAGTCTTGCCAATGTTAAAGAGGCAAAGACAATCGTCGTGACAGGCCACAATGACGCGAGAACGATGCAGGTCTGTCTCGCTGCCAATGCGATAGCCCGCAAGGACGCTCACATCGTCGCACACGTCGAGAACAAGGAGATCGAACGTTTCCTGATGAAGATCAATCCCCTCATCGAATGCGTCCTATCCTTGCGATCGATGCTCATCGCTCAGGCGATCGTGAACCCAGGGATTTCACCGATGATCCGGGAAGTCGTCGATCTCGACACGAAGCCCTCGTTCTTCCGGATCAACATACCTGACCATGTGGAAGAGATCCCTTTCTGCATCTTCGCTGAGATCCTCTTGCACGTATATAAGGTGATCCCGGTAGCGATCGGTCTGGATCACACGCCGCATACGAAGCAGATCTACCTACCTTCGGCCGAAACGCTGATAAAAGGAGGCATGTCGTTCTTCTACGTCGGCGAATACCGTCTTGAGGGACCCATCAATTGGGAGCTCTTCAATGCCTCCAAGGTGATGGAGGTTCACCAGATCACTACACGGACTCCAGAAGTCAGAGAGTCCCTCTTAACGGCACGTTCCCCTGCAATAGGTTGAATAGTTTCCGGCCCGCTCCAAAAGAGCGGGCTTTTTATTACATTAATAATATAAAAAGGCGGCCCTCGAAAGGGCCGCCGCATGTGTTTGATTTCAGTTAGATTTCCAGACCGGAGCAAGCTTCTCCCTCACTTCGTCAGTCCACTTCGAAGGTTCGTTGGGGTTCACCCAGACGACGTTCTTGTAGAGTGCATCCGTGAGGATGATCTTCGGTGTCGAGCCTGCAATGAACTTCAGGTCACCAAGGGATTTGGTGTCTTTAAAGGTCACCACATTGGTAAACCAGAAGAGACGCCTCTTGCCGTTGATATCTTTGATCCAGGGCCTGTGCTCGACCGGAGCCGAAGCCGTCCAGTCGAATTCCTGCCTCGACTCCTTAACTTTCGGAGCGATGGCTGAGACACCTGTGAGCGCCTCGGACTGCGTGTAATGTCGATACACGCGCGCCGGACCGATCCCGTCGGCTGGAACGAACAGGCTTGTGTTTAACCCCTGCTTCTTGTCGTAGTAGCCGTAAGGCTCGAGAGCAAAGTAGTGGTAGAGCTTGTCATTCGGTGAACGTTCTGGGCCATTTCCAAACTTGAAGTAAGTGGTGAACGGCTGATCGTTTTGATCACCAGGGAGATCCGGAATCCGGATATCTCCTTTGTGATACCACGGGATTGGGGACCAGAAGCTGTTCTGAAAACGCAGACTCTGCGCAGCGTAACGCGACACCTCGTAAGGCACCGAATTCTGCTGCTGCAGGAACTTATACCTGTGAACATCTTCAGGTTTGACCCACTCGCCGTCGCCGAGAAACCAACTGCGCATCGTAAGTAAAGGATTGCTCCCTCCTTGACGAATAACTTGCACGCCGCCGAATTCCGGCCAGACGAAGAAAATCCCTTTCCATTTAATGAGCGAGACCACTTGGACCCAATCGCCGTTATCGTCCTTGACGTATTTCACGTCACGGGGACTGTAAGAAAAGAACCGGAACAGGCCGAAGCTGCGTGTTACCGCGACATCGGTCGATTTACCAAGATACATCTCTTCGGCCACGCGAAACGATACAGGGATGCGATTCTCGCCCGAGAAGTTCGGCGATGCCGCACTTCCCGAGACCGAGAGAATCTGTTCTACCTTTCCGAAGACGCGGGGTCCCGGATTGGCAGGCTCCACAGCCATTGTCCATCGGAACTCGTCGCCGACTCGGACAAAATCCGGGTCGGAGACTCGCTCTACTTCATCCATCGCCTCACCGCCGAGCACCCTTACGGATGCCTGAGGCTGGATGCGCTCATGATCCGTCGTCGGCAGTTCCGTGAGGACCACCGGCTCGAGAGCCTGATAGCGAAGATAGAGCGTGAGATATCGCAACGGGGGCAATTCCATTGTGAGATGGAGCGCTGCGTTCACACCAAGGAAGAGAAACGTTCCGAAGAACGTCTTCCATCGACGAGGCTGACGTAGCGACCACCACATGAGAGCAAGAGCGCCCATGCAGAGGATAGTCTCCGGCGTGTGAACACGCGCGACGACGATATAAGGCTGCCAGTAGGCACGGAACACGAACGTGAACCATAGGGTCCCGAGACCAAGGATGGCAAACGCCTTCTTGTTGGCTTTCGCGGACGACCAGATCCGACCAAACGTGTTCTTGATGAACCAGTAGAGCGCGCCGCGCTTTTCAGGCGGGGTAGCGACCACTGGATCGACTGATGGATTTGTTGCTTCAGCGCTTTGCATAGGCTGCGATCCTTTGTTCGGGGGTGAGTCGCGGTTCGGTCGGAACAGGTGCCGTTTGAGGCGCCGGAGCCGACGCGGCCGTTACAGATTCAGGAGTGGGAGTCGACGCCGGAGGAGAAACTGATTCCTTCTTGGCGCCGATGGTGTCGATTCCTTTTTCGATCTTGTCAACCGTTTCATCGACGACCGCATAGCCTTTGTGGCGTTTCGACCACAACGGGAAGATGAGTGCGCCCGTGCCGAAGCCGAGAACCATCATCGGAACGTCCGCGAGCCAGAGGAAGAGCTCCACCAAAAGGTGGGAATTCCACGGAGTAAGCACCCAGCAGAGGGTTTCGACCGACGAGATGATGAATGCGACGAACATCTTGCGCTTAACGCGCTGATTGTAAACAAGACCGGCAGCGGGAGCGTCGGGGCTCTGGAACATTCTCCAGAACCCGAGGCCGTAGGTGCGATCGACGATGTAGACAATCACTCCAAGGAGCCAGTAGCCGAGAAGCCAGTTACGGACATACGGCGTAAACAATTCCTGTTCCTGGAGCGAGGGTGCGACGGTGACCGCCGTAGCCGCGATTACGAGCATTGCGAGTTGCATAAGGTATGCCTTTTGGTTTTCTAACGTTGAATTTTCAAACAAAACTGTCCTTTCCCTATATTACATAATTTTAGCTGTTTGTCAATGGCAGACCCTCCTATTCCAAGCCTCTATAAAGCCATATATCAAGATATATCTAACGCTGATTTCCATAAAAAAGGCGCGTCTTGCGACGCGCCTGTACTAAACACTAACGGTGAATTCAAGCTGCTAAGGCCGCCGAAGTCTTGCGGGCGCTGGCGATCCGATTCGTTGCCTCATCGATCACACCTTGCCGTTTGACCACAGCAACCACTTCCCGCTCGAACTCAACGCTCGAGATCTGAGCCATGGTGTCGAGATAGCGGAACGCTTCCTCGATCATGATCTGCTGCAAATTGAGCCCTCGCAAGTTCTTCTTGAGAGCTTCTTTCAGCAACTCCACCTTGGCGTCATACTCGAGCTGGTAGAAGAGCTTTGGATCATCGAACCATTCACCCGGCAGATCGAAGTCGAGAATTCGACCGTCGACCGCCGACTGAATATTGCGAACGTCCCGTGACGAGAACCGAGGATAGGCTTGCTGGACCCTGTAGTAGAGCTCAGCGAAGAAACCTTGATCATTCTGCGGGAATTTCTTCTCCGCAATAGCGATCGAGTCTCGGATCTTCTGATCCTTCACCGCGTAGCCGCCAGCAACCTTCTCGAGTTCGGCAAGATTCTGCAAGGCCGTTTGGGCCGACAGGAACTTGTAGTCCGAACTCATCGGGATGTCGGTAAAGCTCGCGTCCAGCTTCCCGTAGCGCTTGAGCCACAGGTGATTCTGGTCGACGAAATCTTCCCACGTCCGCGCCCCATCAATCGGGAAACGTGCTTGGACGCGGGAAAGGACCGCCGGGTCGATGAGCTCAGGAAGGTTCGTGAAAAGTTCGATAACGGCATTACCTCGAATGATCGCAGAGGCGCCTTCGGTATTCCGGAGGAAGACCGAGATCACTTCGCGAACGCCCGCGGACACACCCTCTCTCGAACGATCCATGAAGTTGTTCTCCGCGTCGTCGATGGGACCATACACAATCTTGTCATCCACCGTGAGGTGGCGCATCCAGTCCTCCATCCGTTCGGCGCTGCCGCCTTGGAACGTGGACACGATCGTAGCCGGCATCGGACAGAACAGGAACGGAATGCCGAGACGATCGCAGAATTCCTGCATAAGCGTGGCCGTAGCCGCGATCTGCAGACTCTTGCCCGTACCAGCAACTCCGTATCCCGCCCGAACCATCGGAAACGAACCGAGTTCGAGGAAGGGATTCTTCTTTCTCTTCGGATCGTAACAGCACATCATCATGGCCGTGCGCTTCGCTTGATGCTTGGCACGCCGATTGCCGACTATCTCTTCGAACCGCACCTTGCGGAATTCCGATGAAACCGTAACGGTCGTCTTCGTCGACTGGAACCCCCGGACACTGAAGTCCGAGTTCTCCAACTTGTAGGAGACTTCCGTGAACGGCTCCGTGAACGAGAAGGATTTCTCCTTGTCCCGGATCTCGTTCGCCGCCGCCTCAAAGTAGAGGATGGCGAGCTTTACGAGTTCGAGGCCGTTCTGGACGACCTTGCTGTCGCTCTTGCAATACCACGCGAAGTGGTACAAGAGGCACATGAGGCCCTGATGCGAGCCGCGAAGCGAGATCTCCGGGACGCCGCTGAAGTCGACTTTCATCGCCGATACTTTGCTCTCTTCGTGAGTCGAGAGCTCGTGGACGATATATGAGGACGCGACAAAGACCGCAATCGCGCTCCTCACCGTGTTCTTGGCATTGAATTCCGGATGCTGCGCCGCACTGAGCTTCTGGAGACGATTCTGCTCCTGGAGAGTATCCAGTCCAGACCGCTTGAGATAAGCATCAGCGAGCTGAAGCCCGATGCACAATCCGTCACGGATCGTGTTAAGGACTTTGTTAACATCTTGATTCAGGATTGAACCGCTTCCACTGATCTCGCTCGCGAGAGCAACCAGCGAAAGCGTGTCGGCTATTTGGAGATCTCCGGCTAAGGCGACCGTGGTAAGCTGTCCGCCATCGCGTTTAGCGAGGCGCGCAGCTTTCCATGAAATCGACTTCATTGCCGGATCCGCCCACTTGAGGTGCGGATCGAGCTCCTCCCATTTGATTGGAAGAAGCGATCCTGTATTGTTCGCTGACATATAATTCCTTTTGTTGAAGTTTCCGCCTTAAGAAAAAAGGGCGAGAGATTTCTCCCCCGCCCCTGTTAATTTTAGCGGTGACGTGTGTTCAGCCGTTGCTGCCGTTGGTTTCGACCGGAGTCGAAGCCGGAGCAGCGGGATCGGTATAGTTGAAGACCGAGGTCTCCAAGCTATTGATACCTGCGTTGTTACGCATCTTCTCATCCACTGCCGCGCCGCGAGCATTCATCGTAGCGAGATGTTCCGCCATGGTCTTGAGGACCTGGTGGATCTCGTTAAGCTTCTCGGGCTGAGCCTCGAGATTCTTCATGAGGGCGTCACCGGAGGCGACCATCGACATCGCCATGAACATGCGCGAGTCGCTGTCGGTCTTGGTACCGATCACGCCGATCTGCTCGTCGAACTTTTGCTCGGACTGGACCTGCATGCCCGCGAGGCGTGCAGCATAGGTCTTTTCCCGCGTCTCCGTCTCGGAGACCGTGCGCGTGATGCGGGCGCGATTCACATCGCGCTGCTTCATGAGCGACAGTTGGTGGAGTGCGATGTCCTTGGCGCCAACTTCCTTTGCTTGGAAGCGGGTCATGGCCACCGCCTTGTCACCACGAGTGTTCTCCACCTGCACGCGCAAATTAGAGATCTTCTCCTCGAGCTGCCCGTGTTCGATGGTGCCGTTTACCTTGGTCGAGAGTTCGTCCTCGAGCTGCCTGAGCTCGAGTTCTTGATCTGCCAAGCGGGCATCGATCTCGCGAAGCTTCGCCGCAGCCTCCTCCTTGTGTTTAAGGGCTTGGATGCGGCCGGCTTCGAGGGACGTGATCTGCTCACCGAGCTTTACGACACTCGCCTTGAGGATCTCGACCGTCTTGCGCGACACCATGATGAGAGTCTTGATAGACTCGTCCATATTGGCATTGCGCAAACGTTCGCGAATGAGCGACTGAACCTGACGTTCGGCTTTCGGAACTTCTTCCTTGGCCGTCCTGAGCTGGGATTCCGCCTCGGCGATAGCCTCGTTGGCTGCCGCGATGGCGCTTCCCTTGAAGAGCCACTTCGCGTTCGCCTTCCCGAGCTGGGCCTGCGCTGCCACGATATTGGCTTCGGCTTTCGCGACAGCCGCTTTCGCGGCGTCGACGACGGCCTTCTCGTCCGCAGACGGCTCGTTGAGCTGCTGGAACTTGATATCCATCGTGCCAGCGATTTCCTGGAGGGCTTCCATCGCTTTCGCGATATCGGCCTCGTCTTCCTTGATGATCGAATTCACGGCCGCATAATCGGCGGCGAGGATCTTTTCACGGATCCCCTCGCGCGATTTGCTGCCACCCATCTTCTCGATGGTCGCCTCGATCTCTTGGACTTTAGCCACGGAAAGCCGCCGGGTTTCGGCGGTAGCAATCTTCTGGCCTGCAACAGCGTTGTTACCGAGATTCATCATCTCGTCGAGCGACTCCATGCGGAGTCCTTCGCCATTGCTGGAGCTCGCACCCGGGGAAACCGGATCGAGCGAAGGGATCGCGGGGCTGCTGGAGCGACGCGAACGAGTAGGAGTGCTGACTGGTGCTGAGGGCATTTTATATGTCCTTGTTTTTTGGTGGGTTGAAGTTCTGACAAAATTCACCATATTCTCAAAGAACGGTGACCTAAAATGGATACTAGTACATAAATCTACTTCTGTCAAGGGCAATTTATCGACTCCAGTTTAGTGATAGAATGGCTACAATAAATCACTTATCGCATACAAAATCTAACTTTCTAGTCAGTAATTTTTACTCGACTACTCCCTTCTCAACGGTGAATTCTTTATGATATCCACTATCTCAGCATGGTTGTCTATTATGCGGAAAATATTCTCATCTCCTTTATCTATAAACTTATATTTATCGCGGAGTATCTCTGAAAACTTAAGTATATTATTCCAATATTCAGTACCCACACAGATAACTGGAACACGAGCAATTTTTTTGGTCTGAATAAGTGTTACGATTTCGAAGAATTCATCCATAGTGCCAAAGCCCCCTGGGAAAAAGATATATACTTCAGCCGAAAATGAGAGAGCGACTTTTCTAATGAAAAAGTAATAGAATCGAACATTCGCTGTAAGAAACTCATTCATCTTTTGCTCGTGAGGAAGCACAATGTTCATACCGATTGATTTCCCCCCTGCTTCGTACGCGCCTCTGTTTGCAGCTTCCATGATTCCACCACCACCTCCCGTAATGACTGTATAACCTGTCTCAGTAACAATTTTCTTTGCAAGATCTCGGGCCTCTTCGTAGCATGGATGACCCTCAGTAAAACGAGCGGAGCCAAAAAATGTAACAGACCGCGGATAGTTCTTAAGGAACTTAAACGTGTGTCTGAATTCGTTATTTATAGTAGCAAGTCTTTTGCGAGCACCATCTTTTATTTCTCGATGCGAAAGCTCTCGATCAGTAAGTCTTTTATCCTCTCCTGTCTTTGAATATTTTTTCCAGAGATTTCTTAACATTTCGGTATGTATTTGTTGATAAAAAATGTGATTCGTTTCGATATTATAGTACAATGTTCAGGTATAAGCTAAATGTACCCAATGAAAAAACTCTCAAAACAGGAATGGATAGGCGTAACAGTCGCTATTATTGCCACAACATTTATTTTCTTCGGAGGTAGCCTTTGGAATTTCTTTTTTGGCGCAGGAGACCTCGTTAAAAGTACCCAGAACTCCAACAGTCAGACCGAAGCTAAGCTTTCAAATATATCAACAGTAGAAGGTTTGGAAATATATGACATTGTCGTAGGCACTGGCGACGAGGCGGTAAAGGGTAAGGACGTTGCCGCTCATTATGTTGGAATTCTCACAGACGGAACGCAGTTTGATAGCTCTGAAAAAAGAGGCCCTCATCAATTCAAGCTTGGCGCAGGATCAGTGATCGAGGGTTGGGATCTCGGCCTGGTTGGCATGAAGGAAGGTGGTATTCGAAGACTTGTCATCTCTCCGGAATATGGTTATGGAAGCCAACCAATCGGTCCAATTCCTCCAAACTCAACCCTTATCTTTGAAGTTCAGTTAGTGGATGTTAAATAAGTAAATAAAAAGGCCGGGTCGCTACGCGAC